>Ga0315288_10001587_pt1 | contig 29353 bp, 22 predicted proteins | sample YL17G11_20_MG_FD_203454 | JGI IMG/M metagenome (GOLD analysis project Ga0315288, IMG submission 203454) | Sediment microbial communities from Yellowstone Lake, YNP, Wyoming, USA - YL17G11_20 | ecosystem: Environmental > Aquatic > Freshwater > Lake > Sediment | place: USA: Wyoming | collected... | reverse complement strand
TGCAGCGCGCGCAGGGACGCGGGGCGGGCGGCGGGGGGGAGGAGGCCGGCCAGGTCGACCGCGTCGGCCGCGCCGCGCGCGAGCGCCTGGGCCGCGGCGGGGCGGGCGGTTGAGGCGCGGGCGATGGTGTCCGCCACCAGCGCCGCCACTGCTGCCCCTGCTGGCGACACGGCGTACTCTCCCGCGGCGAGGAGAGGGGCGTCGAGCGCCCCTGCTCCACCCCCATTCCTCCAATCCAGCGGGCGCGGCCCCCGGTGCGCGGCCGCGGCCGCCACCGCGCGCCACTCGTCTGCGTCCTTGGACCGGGCGGGGAGCGGGACGCCCGCGGGGGAGAGGCCGCCGTCGGGGGGGGGGGGTCGGACGAGGAGCGTGCGCGCGGCGGAAACGACGTCCAGCCGCAACCCGGCCAGCTCCCGGTCCACCACGCGCGCGGCATAGGCGGCCAGGCGGCCGCCGCCGTCGGCGGCGGTCGCGGGCGCGAGGTGGGCGGCCTCGGCGGCGGCCTCGAGGCGGGACGCAGACGCGGCTGCCGAGTCGAACGCGGCCCTCCCGCCCTCTCTCCCCCGCCCGTCGGCCGCGGGCGCCAGCACGAGATCCACCACGGCGGCCGCGACGGGGGGCCAGGCGGACGCGCCGACGGCGGCGCCGGCGCCGGGCGACGCGCGGAGGAGGGACGGCGCGAGCCACGCGGCCGCGCGCGCGGCTGCGTCGACCGCGCCGGTGGCGCCGCCCCGCGCCCACGCGAATTGGGACTCGCTCTGCGTGATCGCCACGCCCCCGCGCTCGCGCAGCAGGGGCAGCAGCAGGCCGCCCGCGACAGCAGCGGCCGCGCGCGACACCGCGCGCTCCGCCGCCTCGCCGCCCAGCGCGCGCGCCGCCGCCAGGCCGGCGGCGGCCGCGGGCGAGACGGACAGGGACGAGGGGGTGGCGACCAGGCCGGCGTCGAGGGCGGCGTCGGCGGCGGCCGCGACGAGCGGGCGGAGGGTGGCGGCGGCGGGGGCGCCACCCGGGCCGCTCTCCACCGCGGCCAGGGCGGCCATGGCAGTGTCGAGATCGCTGCGCGCACAAGCGTCTGCCACCGCGGCCGCAGCCGCGTCGGCTGCCGCGGCCGCCGCTGCTTCGCGCTTTCGCCCTCTCGCCCCGTCGAGCGCCTCGGCCGCCTTCGCCGCTTCCGCAGCCGCAGCCGCCAGCGGGGACGACCCGACATCGCTCGTCGCCAGGGCGGCGCCCAGGGTGGCGAGGCGGGCGGCGTCGGGCGGCGGGAGCAGCGCGTCGCCCGCGGCGGCGGCGAGCGCGGCCGCGGCGGCCGCCGCGGCCGCGTCCGCGCGCACGTTGAGCGCGTCGACATACTCTTGCAGTACGGACGCGGAAAAGCCCTAGGAATGGAGGATGAAGGGATGGATGGGCGCGACGCCGCATCCCCGCTCCCTCCTTCCCGCCCCCTTCCGACACCCCCTCACCTCCGTCACTGCCCGCTCTGGCAGCAGCGCTTCAGCCACCGCGGCCGCGGGGTCGGGCTCGCCCCGGGGCGTGGCGGTGGACGCGGACGCCGTCTCCAGGGAGTCGGCCGACGACGACATGATGGAGGGGATGACGGACTGGACGCGTCCAGCCCGGGAGGGGGGCGCCGCGGCCGGAGAGTGCGGCGCACATGTCGACGGCCCTACTCTCACTCGCCCAGACCCCGCCTGCGTCCCACTCGCCTCGTCGCGACCCGGCCGCGATGCTCCCCTCCCCCGGCGCCGGCGCCGGGGCCCGGGGAGCGCGCGCGAGGCCGGCGCCCGCGGCGGCGGCGGCGCCAGCGCGCGGCGCCGCCGCCCCGCGGCCTCGCCAGGGCCCGCATTGGGCGTCCACACACCGTGGTAGTCATCGCCGGCGGGCGCTGCCGCCGGCCGCCGCCGCCACCACCCACCCCGTGCCGCCCGCGCCCGGCCTCCGCTTCCCCCCCCCGCCCCCGTCCGACGCCGACACCGCCTACGACGTCATCGTCGTCGGCGGCGGCCACGCCGGCATCGAGGCGGGGCTGGCGGCGGCGCGGACCGGGGCGCGCACGCTCCTCCTCACCCTCTCCCTCGACCGCGTCGGGTGGCAACCGTGCAACCCGGCGGTCGGCGGCCCCGCCAAGTCGCAGCTGGTGCACGAGGTGGACGCGCTGGGCGGGGCCATGGGCGCGCTGGCGGACGGGGCGTACCTGCAAAAGCGGACGCTCAACGCGTCCAAGGGGCCCGCGGTCTGGGCGCTGCGCGCGCAGACGGACAAGCACGAGTACGCGGCCCTGGCCCGGCGGGCGCTGGAAGCCGCGCCGGGGCTCGGCGTGCGGGAAGGGATGGTCACGGACGTCCTGGTCGACGGCGCGGGGCGCGTGTCGGGCGTCGCGACCCACTACGGCATGGCCTTTGCCGCCCCCGCCGTCGTCGTCACCACGGGCACGTTTGGCAACGGCGTCATCTGGGTGGGGGACCGCAGCCTGCCGGCGGGCCGGTGAGAGTGGGGGGGGGGGTGGTGGGTGGCGCCGCGTCGCCCACACACCCGCCCCGACACCCCTCACCCACCCCACGCGTCTCTCTCAGCGCCGGCGAAGCCCCCGCCCACGGCCTGACCGAATCCTTGCAGTCCCTGGGCCTGGAAGCCGGCCGTCTCAAAACGGGCACGCCCGCGCGCGTCGACGCGCGCACCGTCGACTTCACCTCCCTCGAACCCCAGCCCGGCGACACCGACGTGCGCTGGTTTTCGTTTGATGAAAAGGCGCACGTGGAGCGCCCCCAAATTCCGTGCCACTTGACCCGCACGACCTCCGCCACGCACGCCCTCGTCCGCGCCCACCTCGCCGACACCCCCGTCTACGGCGGCTGGGTCGACGCCGCGGGCCCGCGCTATTGTCCGTCGATCGAAGACAAAATTGTGCGGTTTGCGGGCAAGGAGTCGCACCAAGTGTTTTTGGAACCAGAGGGGCGAAACACGCCCGAACTCTACGTCCAGGGCATGTCGACCGGCCTCCCCGAGCGGGTGCAGCTGGCGCTGTTGAGGACGCTGCCCGGCCTGGAGCACGTGTCGATGCTGAGGCCGGCCTACGCGGTCGAGTACGACTATTTTCCGGCGCGCCAACTCAACCGCGACCTCCAATCGAGGACCATCCCCGGCCTGTTTCTCGCCGGCCAGCTCAACGGGACGACCGGGTACGAAGAGGCGGCCGCGCAGGGGCTGCTGGCCGGGGCGAACGCGGCGCGCGTCGCGGGCGGCGCGGAGACCGTCACCCTGCCGCGAGACGCGGGCTACATCGGCACCATGGTCGACGACCTCGTCACGGCCGACCTGCGGGAGCCGTACCGCGTGCTCACGTCGAGGTCGGAGCACCGGCTGCTGCTGCGCGCGGACAACGCCGACGCGCGCCTGACGCCGCTGGCGGCGTCGCTGGGGCTGGTGACGCCGGCGCGGGCCGCGGCGCAAGCCGGCAAAGCCGCCCGCGCGGCCGCCGAGATCGCGCGCCTCAAGTCCTTGCGCCTGCCGGCCGACCACCCCGCGTGCGCCGCCGCGGCCGCCGCGTCGGCCCAGGCGGTCAACGGGCACGCGACCGCGGCCGACCTGCTGCGCCGGCCGCACGTGCGGTATGCCACGCTGGCGGGGGCGGGGGTGGGGGCGACGGAGGAGGAGGTGCCCTTGACGGAACGCGAGCCGATCGAGATCGCGGTCAAGTATGAAGGCTTCATCGCGCGCGCCGCCAAGCAGGCCGCCGCCGACGCCGCCCGGCACGGGGCCCGCATTCCGGCGGGGACGGATTATGGGGCCATCGGCACGCTGAGCCTCGAAGCGAGGGAAAAGTGGGCGCGCGTCGCGCCGGAAGACGTCGGCCAAGCGTCCCGCGTGCCGGGCGTGTCGCACGCCGACGTGTCGGCGTTGCTCGTGCACCTGGAGACGGCGGCCAAGCGGGAGAGGATGGCGGCGGAGCGGGAGACGGTCGGGGCGGGAGCGCGGCGGCGGGGTGTCTAGGGAGGGGCGTCTGTTGTCGTGCCACAATTTCTTCTCCGCCTCCCTGCCGGGCGCCGCGCCTCCCCATGCCCTCACGCACGACCTGAGCCGGGGCCCGCGAGCGCTGCCCTGGGAATGCGGCGCGCGGTTGCCGACGCGGCGCTCGCGCTGGCGGCCGCCGCACGCGTGCGCGCGGCCTGTGGCGCAAGCTGGCCCCGCCTGGCGTCGCTGGCGGTCGAGGCGGACGGAAAGCGACCAGGCGGTGGGGCGCGTCGGCGGGCGGCGTCCCCAGCCGCCCGCTCCGACGGCCCGAGGCGACACCAGCCGTCCTCTCGAGAGCGGGACGGCGGGCGCAAGACCGGCGCGCCGCCCCCGTCTTCCACCTCGCCCCCCTGGCCCGCCGCGCACGCCGCCGCCGCCGCCCTTCTCCTCCTCGCCGGCGGCCCGCCGCCGTCCGGCTTTCGGTTGCGCACTCTGCTGGCGGCCGCGCCGACGGCGGCCGCGGCCCGGGAGCTCCACTCGCTCGCGCTCGCGGCCGGCGGCGCGCCCGACGCGCGCGCGTGGACCGCGCTGGCGGCGCGGGCCGGGGCCGAGGGCGATCCTGATGGAGTGCGAGCCATCATGGCCGCCGCCGCGGCTTCCGGGGCGGCGCCGGCGGCGCAGTGGTGGACCTCCTTGATAAAAGCGCACGCCCTGGCCGGCAACATGCCCGCCGCCCGCGCCGCCCTCGCCGAACAAGCCGCACTAGCGACTCGACCGGGATCTGGAATCGACGCCGCGTCGGCCGCCGTCGCGGCCGACCACGGCGCGCGCGCGCTCGTGGTCGCGTGCGGCGCCGCTGGCCTCCCCGCGCGCGCCGCGGACGCGGTGCGCGCGCTCGTCGCGACCGGCGTCACGCCCTCGTTCAAGACGTACCACGCGCTGGCGACCGCGTTCGCGGAGGCGGGCGACGGGCCGGGCGCCGAGGCCACGCTCGCCGGCGCGGCGGCGGCCGGCCACCCGCCCAGCGCGCGAGGGTTGGAGGTTGTGCTGCGCGCGTGGTCGCGCGCCGGAGATCCGGGCCGCGCCGCCGCCGCCCTGGCCGCCCTGGCTGCCGCCACCCCCGGCGGCGTGGGCGCGCTCCCCGAAGTCGCCCACGCCCAGGCCGCCGGCGCCTGCTCCCGCGCGGGCGATGTTGAAGGTACGAGGGCTGTGCTGGACGCGGCGGCGGCAGCGGGGGTTGCGCTGGGGCCTGCCTGCTTCGCGCGGCTCGTCGACGCGCGCGGCGCGGCGCGCGACCTCCCCGGCGCCCTCGCCGCCCTGGACGAAGCCGCGGCCGCGGGCGTGACCCTTGACGCGCGCTGCATCGCGGCCGCGCTGCATTGGTGCGCGGCGGCGGGGGATGGGGGGGCGGCCGCGGCGGTGCTCGAACGCGCGGAACGCGCGGGCGTCGACGCGGCGAGCGACGCCGTGCTGCTCAAGTCGGCGGCCGAAGCGTGGCTACAGGCCTGGTGGGTGACGTCAAAGCAACAAGGAGGCGGAAAAGGGGCGGAAGCGGAGGCGGCGACTTTCCTCGCGCGCGGCGCCGCCGCCGCGCTTCGCTACGCCTCGCTCCGCCCCCCGTTCCACCACATCCCCCCCCCGGGCGCCGACCTCGCGGTCGACCTGCACTCGGCCGGGCACTGGACGGCGCAGACGCACCTGGTGGGCGTGCTGGCCCGCCTGGGCAACGCGCGCGCGCTCGCGCTGCGAAAGGCGCGGCGCGCCAAGGGCGCGCGCGGCGGCCGGGCGGCCGCCGCCCCCGCCACCCTCTTCACGTCCGTCCCCGACATCATCGTCATCACCGGCCGCGGCAACCGGTCCCGCACGCGGGGCCAACCGGTCGTCCGCCACGCGGTCCTCGCGTTTCTGCAGGCGCTCGGCCTCCCCGTCCGCCTCGGCGCCGGCAACGATGGCGTGGTCGTTGTGCGGGGGGCGGATGTGGAGCGGTTGCTGGACGAGGCGCGGGCGCGGGGGGTGGCGTGGGCGCCGGCGGCGCTGGCGCACGCCCTCGTCGGAAGGGCGGTCGAGCCTCCACCACAGCCGCCCGCCGCGCGGTGAGAATGAGAGAGTTGAGGATTTCGCGTGCAACCGGTGTGACAGACACTGTTCCCCCTTCTCAGCGGGCGCCCTTGGAGCGCTTGCCGCCGCCGTCGCGCTGCTTCTTCTCTTCCCCACCCCGCTTCTTCTTGCCGCCGCCGCCACCACCGCTCTTCTGCTGCTTGCCCTCCTTGCGCTTGTACAGGTCGGCGCCCCGCGGGCGGTCGCCGGTGGCCGGCACGGAGACGACGCCGCCGGGCCGCGCGCCGCGCGCGGCGGCCGCGAGCGCGGCGTCGTCGCCGACGACCGCATAACGCGTCAGGTCCTCCCCTTCCAGCTCCACCGCCAGCGCGGCGGCCGCGCGTTTCGTCGCTTTCGCGGCCGCCTCGTCGAGCTCGGCGTCGATGCCGCGGTCGCCCGGCGCGGGCGCGAGCGCGGCGGCCGCGCGCGCGGCGGCCGGCGGCGGCGGCGGCAGCGACGCCTCGACCGCGGCCGCCGCGCACTCGCGCAGGTGGGCGTGCAGCTTGCGTAGTGCCTTGTTGAACAGGGCCAGGGCTTGCGTGGGCGGGAGGCCGAGGGACGAGGCGGCGGCGTCGATGGAAAAACGTTGGAGGCCGGTCACGACGAGGAGCGCCGCCTGCGCCGGGGCAAGGGTCACGGGCACCCGTCCGGCCACCCACGCCGCCGCCAGCGGTGGCACCAGGTCGGTGATCATGTGGTGGTCGACGAGGGAGGACGCGTAGGCGCGCAGGCGGGCGGCGTCGTGGTCGGTGAAGGGAGTGCCGTCGGCGCGCGCGACGCGCGCGCCGGCCGCCACCCCGGCCCGCGTCTCGGCCTCGCTGTAGGCCAGCTTGGGGGCGAGCAGGCCGAGGGCGAGGTGGGGGGGGAGGGCGCGGAGGGGGCCGCCGAGGAGTTGGGCGGCGCGCACGCGGAAATCGGACGCAAAGGGGTCGAGCCAGCCCTCGGCCGCCGCGTCCGGACCTTCCGCCCCCGGCCCGCGCGTCAGGGGGCGCAACATGATGGCAGAATGCTCGCCCGTGACGTCGGACGGGGTGGAGCGGACGTAGAGGGGGGAGTAACCCGCCTTGGACCAAAAAGCGAAGAGACCGGGCGTCAGCCCAAACGCCGCCCCGAGCCAGTGCAGGGGCGGCGGCGTCATATCGGCCGCGGCGGTGAGCAGGGGCGGGAGGCCGGACCGGGCGGCGAGGCGCTCGGTGTGGAGGTCGCCGCCCGGCGGCGCGGGCGGCGCCGCGGGCGGCGGCGGCGGCGGCAGGCGGCGCGCCTTGCCGCCGCCCTCGTCGCTGTCCGAGTCGAGCCCGCCGAGGTCGCCCTCGTAGAACGCGCGCAGGGCGGCCAGCGTGGCGGCGCCATACCCCGCGCGGTGCGCGTCCGGGTGCACCGCCAGCCGCACCACGCGCGCCCCGGACAGGCGCGCAAAGTCGGCCTCCTGGAATTGGGACCCAATGGTCCAGGGGATCATGTCGCCCGCGGGCGCGTGGCCGTGGGCGAGGGCGGCCGCGGCCGCGGCGCGCGCGACGCCGCCCTCCAGAGCGACTTGGGCGACGGCCAACACGTCCGGCAGCGCGTTGGCCGTCTCGTCCGCGGGCGCCAGCAGGACAAAGAGGCGGTGGGCGGGGGCGTCGGCGAGGAGGAGGAGGTCGTCCGGCGTGTTGCGGTAGTGCGCCGCGGCCAGCAGCGCGGTGACCCGCGCCAGAAACGCTTCCGCGGCCGCGTGCCCCGAAAAGAGCGTGTCCCGGTCGACGCAAAACAGGGCGCAGGAGGACGGTGGCGGGAGGCGGGACGGGGGAGGGGGAAGGGCCGACGCCGCGTCGAGGCAGAGCGCGGCGTGGAGCCACGCCTCGACGCCGTCGCCGGGGGCGTACCGGATGGGGGCCTCGAGCGTGAGTTCTCTCAGGGTGCGGGACGCGGAGGACGAACCGGCGCCGTTGTCCGCCGCCGACGACAGTTTGGCCCCCGCGGCGCGCAACCCGGCCAGCAGCTTGAGCGACAGCGACCGCCCCGTCCCTTCATACCCGTTGACGGTCGACCCCAGGAACACGAGGTAGGGGCCCAGCAAGCGTTGGACGAGGGGGAGGGGGATGGCGGCGGCCTCGTCAATGACAACCAACTCGGCCGACGCGACCCTGTCAGCGTGTTGGGGGAGCACAAACTGCACCGTCTGCCGGTGCGACCGGTACACGTTGACGCGCACGACGGCGCGGGCGAGGGCGGGGTCGGTCGCTTGGACGACGTCGTAGTCGAGGTGTTCGGCGAAACCGAGCGCGTTCAGACCCTTGACGACGAATTCAAACAGCGTGCGCACGTTGTCGGGCGACGGCGCGGTCACGAAGACGTTGGCGTAGCCGAGGCCGAGCGCGCCCGCGACGGCGAGGCCGAGCGAGGCCGACTTGCCGCGCCCGCGCGCGGCGGTGAGCGCGACGGTCGCGCGCAACGCTTTTTCCGACGCGGCATCCAAGAACGTCATGACCGCTTTCGCCTGGTCGGCCGTGCGGCACGCGGCGACGAGGGGGCCGGCGGGCGCGGCGTCGGCGAGGGCGGCGGTCAGCTCTGCCAATTCCGCCGCCCCTGGGTCCGCCCGCGCCTCCGCCGGCGCCAGCGCGGCCGCGTGGGACGACGTGGGCAGCACGTTGAGCTCGTCGTCCACGATGAGGACGGCGGGGGAGGCGGCGAGGGAGAGGACGAGGCGCTCGTTGAAGCGCGGCGCGGACGGGCCGACGCCCGCGGCGGCCCCGCCCGCCCGCAGCCGGGCGTGCACGTCCATGGTCAGGTTGTACAGCTGCGTCAGCGACGTCATGGACGACAGCAGCAGGATGACGAGGCCGCCGCCTTCCACCGTCTCGACGGTGCGCGCGAGGAGCGAGGGGGTCAGCGCTTCAAAGTCTTGGAGGACGAGGCAGCCAAAGGTGCGGCCGAGGACGCGGTGCGTGTCGGCGTAGTAGCAGTACTTGATGTCGGTGCTGAGGGGTGGAGGAGGGGGTGAGGGTATTGCAGCAAGTGTCGGTGCCTGGGCGCGCGCGCGCAAAACCCTGTCCCTTCCTCTCCTCGTCTCTCCCCTACCTGGCCACAAACAGGCTGAACGGATCTTCTTCGTCCGGGTTGAGCAGGCCGCGCGCGGCGAGGCGCTGCACCTGCCGCGCGCGCTTGGCGCGGTGGGACGACACGTGCAGCTCCTTCTTGTAGCACCACAGGACCGAGGGGCGCGCTTTGACGACAGTTTTGGCGAGCAGGTAGTGCAGGTTGACGACCTGGGGGGGGGGGAGGAGGCGGGGCGGGTGAATCAAGGGGGCCGCGGTCGCGCCCCTCTCCTCCTCTCCCCTCTCTCCTTGTACCTGGTCGCGGGCTTTGTCGCCCACGATGACAAACATGGACCGGGTGCGGGTGGCGACCCCGTTTTCGACGAGGGTGCGGACCTGGGGGGAGGGGAGGGGGATGCGTCGGCCGCCGCGGTGACGCGCGGCATCGGGAGGCGTCCGATGCTTCTCCCCGCCCCCTAGACCAGACTGGTGCTCACCCGGGAGTCGACTTTTTTGCGCATGGCGCCCCAGCGGCTGCCGCCTCGCCCGCGCTCGCGCTAGGCGCCGACGCGGCGGGCCGGCGGCGCGCGGTCGGCGGCGCCGGCGGTGGGCGATGCGGCGCGCGAAGTGTGCAGCGTGCAGTGCCGGGGTAGGGCGGGAGCCGGCGCGGGAGTGGGGGCGGTGCTGCGAGCGCCGCCGCCTGCACTCCCCCGCGCGCCGCCCCGCCTCTGCGGGCCGCCGCCGCCACCATGGCGGACGGCGGCGGACGCGCCGCGCCCGACGCTGCCGCCGCGCCCGACGCGGCCGCCAAGCACGCCGCGGTTGAGGCCGGGCGGCAGGCGCGGCACTTGAGCGCGTCGTCCATTGCCAAATCGCTGCTAGCGGGCGGGGTCGCCGGCGGAGTGTGCGTGCATGGGGGGGGGGTGGCGGGGGTGGGGGTGGAGTGCGGCGAGGGCGGAGGGGGTGGGCGGGCGGCGGTGCCATGCCGGGGTTGCGAGGGCCCGGGCCGCGGCGCCGACCCTGTTGCGCGGGCCGGCCTTGAATCGTGCACCCGCCTGGCGGCGGTGGGGCCGTGGCGCGCTTGCCTACCCCTCCCCGCTCCTGCCCTGACCCCGCCGCGCCACCCCACAGCTCCCGCACCGCGGTCGCCCCCCTGGAACGCCTCAAGATTCTGATGCAGGTCCAGGGCAGCGACAGAATCTACACCGGCGTGTGGCAGGTGAGAGGGGGCGAGGGGGAGGGTCGAGGGGAGAAAAGGCGCCGCGCCGCGGCGGCCCACACTCGCCACCCTCCCTCCCTCCCCAACCCCAGGGCCTCAGGCACATGATCCGCACCGAGGGCGTCGCCGGCTGCTTCAAGGTGGGAGAGGGGGGAGAGGGAGAGGGTTTGGGCGGAAACGTCGCGGCGCGCTGACCCGACACCCGCCGCCTCCCTCGCCCAGGGCAACTGGACCAACTGCGTGCGCATCATCCCCAACTCCGCCGTCAAATTCTTGCTCTACGAGCAACTCTCGCGGTCCCTCTCCCACCGCGCGATCGACGCGGGCGGCGACGGCCGCCTCTCCCCCTACTCGCGCCTCGCCGCTGGCGCGGCCGCCGGCATCGTCGCCATGTCGGCCACGTACCCGCTGGACATGGTGCGCGGACGGCTGACGGTGCAGGGCGGGGCGGGGGAGGGGAAGCGGGGGGGGGCGGCGTACGCGGGCATCGCCGACGCCGCGCGCCGCATCGCGCGCGACGAGGGCGTCGTCGCCCTCTGGCGCGGCTGGCTGCCGTCCGTCATCGGGGTCATGCCATACGTGGGGCTCAATTTCGCGGTGTACGAAACGCTCAAGGTGGGGCCGCGGGGAGGGGAGGGACGGGAGGGCGCGCGTCGTCGAGGGCGAGGGTCGCCGCAGGCGGCGCCAACGACCAACCTCCCCCCCCCCTCCACCATGAAGGACACCATGCTGCGCGTGCGCGGCCTGCGCGACGAGCGCGACCTGCCCGTCGCCGTGCGCCTCGCGTGCGGCGCGGCCGCGGGCACCACCGGGCAGACGGTCGCCTACCCCCTTGACGTCGTGCGGCGGCGCATGCAGATGTCGGGGTGGGCGGGTGCCACCGGGCTGCACCACGAGGCGGGCGGGGGGGCGGTCGCGTACAAGGGGATGGTCGACTGCTTCCGGCGCACGGTCGCGGAGGAGGGGCCGCGCGCGCTGTTCAAGGGGCTGTGGCCCAACTACGTCAAGGTGGGGGACGGGGGGCGAGGGAGAGGTGGGGAGAAGGGTGCGTCGTGTGCCTTTTTTGTTTCGACCGCGGCCCACGCCTCGCCCTCCCCCCCGCCCCGTCCCTGTGCAGGTGGTCCCGTCCATCGCCATCGCGTTTGTGTCGTACGAGCAGCTCAAGGAGGCCATGGGCGTGCAGCTGCGCATTTCCAGCTGAGGCGGAGAGAGGGGAGGGGGGGGGAGGACGGGGGGAGGGGGTCGGCGCGCGTTTTTCATTGGGGGACCGGCGCGCCGCGCTGAAAGGCGAGAATGCAACACACACACACCCAGACGCGGGTTTGAGGGAGGGATGGAGGGAGAGAGCGCAGGGCCGTCGAGGAGGCGACGCCGCGACGCTCGCGGCGCGCGCACCACCTGTCAACCACCCCGCGCGCACCCCTCTGCCAGCCTCTGCAGCACGGCCAGCACCGCCCGCTGCTGCGAGAGAGAGCGCGGGGCGGTTCCGGCTGCAGAGGCGCTCCCCACCCCTCGACCCCTCCTCCCTCACTCGTCCGCCAGCCTCCCCAGCACCGCCAGCACCGCGTCATAAAACGGCCCCACCGTGGACACGTCCACCGCTTCCTCGGGCGTGTGCGCCCCCGTGATAGTGGGCCCAAAGGAGACCCAGTCCCCCCCCCCCATCCTCTCTTTCAGGATGCCGCACTCTAGCCCCGCGTGGATGGCGCCCACGGCGGGCGCCTTGCCGACGGCCGCTTCGAGCACGTCGGCCACCAGGCGGACGAGGGGGGTCGAGGGCGCGGGCACCCACCCAGGGTACGCGGCGTCCGCCTTGGTCGTGCCGCCAACGGCGGACGCGAGCCTCGCGATGCCGCGCCGCACCGCCTCCAGCGCGGGCCCGTGCGACGACCGGGTGGAGGTCGTGATCAGGAAGGCGTCGGCCGCGGCGTCGGGTTTGATCGACGCGAGGTTGGACGACGTTTCGACGAGGCCCGCCACCGCCCCGCTCATTTTCACCACCCCGTGCGGCAGCGCGGTGAGCAGGGTGAGCAGGGCGTCGGTGGAGGCCTTGGTCAGGGGGTGGTGGGAGGCGGCCGCGGGCGACGGCGGCGGCGGCGCCGGCGCGCCCGGCGCGCCCACGACCGCGGCGACCGCCGCCAACCCGCCATCCGTCTCCGCGTACTCGGCCGCCATGCCGGCCGCTTCCGCTTCCGCGGCGGCCAGGGCGGCGGCGGCGTCGGCGTGCGGGACGAGGGCGAGGATCGCGGCGTCGCGCGGGATGGCGTTGCGCTTGCCGCCGCCGGCCGCGGCCGCCACGCGCAGCCCCGGCGCGGCCGCGGCGGCCGCGTCGGCCAACCTCCCAACCAGGCGCAGGGCGCAGCCGAGGCCGGCGTCGATCTCGAGGCCCGAGTGGCCGCCTTTGAGGCCGGAGACGGACAACACGATGGCCGTGCCGTCCATCGCCGCCCGGGTCACGGGCAGGGTCACGACGGCGTCCCCACCCCCGGCGCAGCCGATGTAGATGTCGCCCCACGCCTCGGTGTCGAGGTTGAGGCAGCGCCGCGCGGTGAGGCCGAGGGCCGCCGCGTCGAGCCCGGACGCGCCGGTGAGCCCGCGCTCCTCGTCCGTCGTGAACAGGCACTCGAGCGGGGGGAGCTTGGTGGTGGAGGGCGCGTCCAGGAGCGCCAGCGCGGCCGCGACGCCGACGCCGTTGTCCGCGCCGAGCGTCGTGCCGGCCGCGGTGAGCCACGGGGAGCCGTCGGGGGCGCGGCGGAGGAGAATGGGGTCGGCGTCAAAGTCGTGGGCGACGTCGGGGCGTTTCTCGGTCACCATGTCGACGTGGCCCTGCACACACACGGGCGCCGCCTTTTCCCCGCCGCCGCTCCCCGGCCGCCGCACGACCAGGTTGCCCGTCGCGTCCTGGGCCCAGGGCAGGCCGCGCGCTTCGGCCAAGGCCTTGATCCAGGCGAGGACGCTGCAAGTAGGGAGAGTTGGGGTGACGAGGGTTCGGCGCTTTTGCAGGTCTTCTTCTTCCTCCACTCTCTCATCTCACCGCTCCTCTTGCATGCTCGGCCTCGGGATGCAGGAGAGCTCGGCGAAGAAGCGCCAGAGGGGGGCGGGCGCGAGGCCGGCGACGGCGGCCGTGTTGGCGGCGAGGGCGGCAGAGGGGGAGGGTGGAGTCGTGGATGCGGCGGCGACCATGGTGCGAGGGCGGCAGAAGGCGCGTGGGCGGAGGGCGAGGGCGCGCATCCGCCGGTGGTGTGCGAGGGCGGCCGGTGGCGCGGGCACACACTCTCGCGCTGCGCCGCCCGCCGCCCGATCCTTTGATCCAGCGCGTCGCCGCGCTTCGAGGCCCGTCCAGGCCCCCGCGATGCGGCAACCGCCGCCGCGCGGCGGCGCGGCGCTCCGGCCGACCGCGCGCGCGCGGCCCAGCGGCAGGCGGTGAGATCGATGGAGATGGTGGTGGTGGTGGAACGCGAGCGGGGCGCGCGAGGCCGCGCCGAGGGCGCCGACCGCCGCGCCCTTTTCCTTCCCCAGCCGCCCTCTCCCTCCCGTCGCTGCCGCCCCCCCGCTGCGCTCCCCTCTGCTCGCCCGCGGCGGCTCCAGCGGGGGCGGCTCCCCCCCCCCTATCGACTACGCTCCTTCCCCCACCGACGCGCCCGTCCTGCGCCTGCCCGCCAGGACCGAGCTCGCGCCCGAGGAGATGACGGCCGTGTTTGGGTACCCCCGAGACCTTGGGGCTCACTGGGAGCTGGGGGAGGTGCTGGGGGCGGGGTCGTTTGGGGTCGTCCGTTCCGCGACGGCGACGGACGGGTCCGGAAGGCTCGCCGCGGTCAAGACGGTGGCCAAGACGCCGCGCCGGGGGCCGGCGACGCCGCGGACGCTGCTGAAATTGAGGTCGGAGGTCGACGCGATGGCGCAGCTCGGCCCCTCGCTCGACGCCGTCGCCCTCCACGCCGCCTATGAAGACGACGCCTCGCTCCACATGGTCATGGAGCTCTGCTCCGGCGGCTCGGTGCTCGAACGCGCGCGCGCCGGCCGTTTGACAGAGGCCGGCGTCGCGCGCGTCGCGCGCGCGACGCTGCGCTTCCTCGCCCAGTGCCACGCCAAGCACATCGTGTTCCGGGACGTCAAGCCGGACAACTTTCTCTTTCTCACCGACGCCGACGACTCGCCGGTGCGGGCGACGGATTTCGGGTTGGCGCTGCGCGCGCCGCCGCCGCCCGGCGGCAGCGAACCGCCCGCGCTCACGTCGCGCACGGGCACCCCGGTCTACATGGCGCCCGAAGTCATTCGCCAATCCTACACGGCCAAGGCTGACGTGTGGTCGGCCGGGGTCTTGGTCTACCAACTCTTGACGGGGCGGCTCCCCTTTTGGGAATCCGTCGCCGGCGCGTCCCTCCAAGACGTCTGGTCGGCCATCCTCAACGACCCCGTCGATCTCGGGCACCCGGACCTGCCGGCCGGGGCGGCGGACCTGCTGAAATCGCTGATGGAGCGCGACCCGGAGAAACGCGCGAGCGCGGCGGAAGCGCTCCGCCACCCCTGGCTCCACGCCGAGGACACCGAGGAGGCCGCCAGCCCCTCGACGACTGCCGCCCCTTTGGCCAAAGATGTCGTGCAACGCCTGCAGCGGTTTGCCACGCACGGCCGCCTCAAGCAGGCCGTCCTGCGCCTCATCGCTGACGACGTCGCGGCCGATGTCGGGAAGGGCGAGGCCGCAGTGAACGCCGCGGCGAGGCTCTTTGACGCGCTGGACGCCGACAGGTCGGGCGGCGTGACGGTGCAGGAGATGGTGGCGGGATTGAAGGCGGAAGGGTACGCGCTGACGGATTTCGAGGTCGCCAAGCTCGTGTCCCGCCTCGACGTCGACCGCGACGGCGCGGTGGACCGGGGCGAACTGCTGGCCGCGATGCTCGACTGGGGGCGGCTGCAGGCAGACGCCGCGTGGGCGGGGTGGGTGGGGCGCGCGTTTGCGCGCCTGGACCGGGACGGGTCGGGGTGCGTCGACCTGGCGGAGCTGGCCTGGGTGGCGCGGGCGGCGGGCAACAACGGGGCGCTGGCGGAGGCGGCAACCTTGCTGCGCGAGGCCGACGCCGACGGCGACGGGAGGATCAGTCGCGCCGAGTTTTTCGCGCTGCTCTGCGAAGCGTCCGGGGATGATGCGTTGGATTTGTACGACGCCCGGGTCGCCCCGGGCGCCGCCGCGCTGCGGCCGCTGGACGACGCGGTCAACGGGGGCGGGCGCGGGCGCGCGGCGTGAGAGAGGGCGCGCGGCGCGCGCCGTGTGTTTCATTTTTTCACTCCTTTCTCTTCCTCTCTCTCTCGCCGCCCTGCCGCCAAGCAGTCAGAATTGGCGCAACAGGGGGCCAAGGGGTAGGGATGCGGGTTTGTTTCCGGCCCTGTAGCTTTTTAGGGATAGGCAGCAAGCCGGCGGAGCAGAGGGCGGGCCAGGGTAGGGTTGGGACATTCGGCCCTGTGGTTTTTTAGGGTTGAGAGCAGGGTCCGCCCCGGGTAGGGTTCGGCTCTAGGGCCGAGTTGCAGGCGGGCGACGCGAGGGGGGAGGGGCGGGCGCGTGGTGTGTTTCAGTTCGTTCCTCTTTCTTCTCCCTCTCTACCCCGCGGCGAAGCAGTCGGTCGCGACGGGCGCCGGCGGCGCCGGCGGGCGGGCGGCGGCGTCCTCGGCGGAGCTCGCCTTGCGGCGCTTGGCGGCGGCGCCGCGGGCGGGCGCGCCGGCGGCGGCGGCGGCGGCGGCGGCGCCGCCTCCACAGCGCGCCCCGGCTTCCGGGCCCGCGCCTGGAGGGGCGGCGTCGAGCGCGCCGACCGCCTCCAGCGCGAAAAAGTGGGCGGCAAACCAGGCGGCGAGCGGGTCGCGCGCGCCGGGCGGCAAGTCGCCCTCCCCACCCCCCGCCCCCGGCGCCCGCTTGCGCCGCCGCGGCGCGGGCGAGCCGCCGCCGTCGGCCGACGCTGCGGTCGCGCCGGAATCGTCCTCCTCGTCGTCCGAGTCGGCGGCGGCGCGGCCGCGGCGGCGGCCGCCACCGGCGCGGCGCGCGGCGGCGATGGCGCCGGCGGCCGCCGCGGCGGCGGCCGCCGCCCTGCCACCACCCACCTTGGCCGCGCGCGCGGCCAGGGCGCGCGCCGCGGCGGCTTTGGCCGGCGCGCGCGGCGCCCACGCGCCGCGCCCGAGGTACTTCCAGTCGCGCCCCGCGAGCGACCCCCGCCACAGCCGCGACGAGCCGCGGTGCAACCACTCGGCGGAATCCGCGTCGCGCTCGGACGCGGCGGGGAAGAGGACCTCGATCTCCGACCCGCGCTCGCGCACGACCGCGACCTGGAACCAGCGGTCCGACCCCGCCGGCGCCTCCACCATGGGCTTGTCCGCGCGGCGCGTGGAGAAGAGGGGGAGGCCGTCGTCGCCCGCGGTGACGACGGGAGGGGGGGAGTCGTCGTCGTCGCCGGCGGGCGGGTCCGCGCCCGTGCCACCCCCTCCACCCCCTCCGCGCGCAGCCCCGGGCGACGCCGAGTAGTCGTCGTCGTCGTCGTCGCCGTCTTCCTCCTCCTCGTCGTCGGACGAGGCGGCGGCGGAGGAGGGGGGGGCGTCGGGCATGGCGGCGTCGGCGGAGGTTGCGGCCGGCGCCGCGGCGTCGTCGCCGTCCTGCAGGAGGCGGCGGGCGTGGGAGGCGGGCGGGAGCGGCGAGGAGGAGGCAGCCGCGCGCGCGCGCATGGCGGGCGCGGCGCCTTCCTGCCCTTTCTCACCTGCTGCTGGTCGGGCGGGGGACTGATGGCCGGCGGGGCGCCGTCGTCGGCCGGCATTGGGGGAGGGGAGAGAAGAGAGGTGTGCAGGCGCGGCGACGAGGCTCGTCACATCACTCTCCCCGCCCTCCCGCGCCTCCTCCTCCCTCCCGCTTCTTGCGCTTGTCGTCCTGCCACAGGTGGCGCGCCTGCAGCGCGGCCAGGCAGCAGCAGGCGCCCACGACGCCGGCAGGGATGAGTTTGGAGGAGGGTGGTTTGGGGGGCGGCGGGCCGGTGGAGTAGGCGCGGGCGATGCCACGGGACGGCAGGGCGGCGGCCGCGCGGGCCAGCATGGTTGCGGAGAGAGGGAGAGTGACCGCGGCCGAACGCCGTTATTCAGGCCCACTCCCCTCCCTCCTCCCTCTCTGTCTCTCTCATTCACTCTTCACGAGATGACGCACGCGCAGCCGGGCTGGCGGCGGTCGCCGGCGCCCTCCTCGTCCTCGCCCCAGAAGCCGTGCGCGGGCGGCGGCGCGGGCGGCGGGGAGAGCGCGCACGCCGGCGGGGCGGGCAGGAAGAAGGCGCGCAAAGCCGCCACCTTGGTGGTCTCGTCGGGCGACGACGGCGCGGCAGAGGGCGACGGCGGGGCGGGCGGCGCGGCGGCGCCCCAGACGATGGGCGTCGACCCGCCGGCAGGCGCCTGGGGCTCGGGCGTGACCACCGCTGCCACCGTTGCAGGCGGCGGTGGCGAGTCGAGCGAGGGCGAGGGCGACAGGGGGTCGGCGGGCGGCGCCGATGACGAGGGCGACTCGGCCGGCGCCACCACTTCCTCCTCACCCCCTGGCGTCGACACACGGGCGACGACGTGGATGGCGGCCGCGTCGGCGGCAGCGGCCTTGACGGCGGTGGGCCCGTCGTCAGCCTCGGTCGCGTGGGCGACCGCGGCCGTGCCACGGCCGGCGTTCCCGCCGCCGCGGCGGGCGCCATTGCGGGGAGCGCCTGGTGTGGGGAGTGGTGTGATCGGCGGCCGACCGCCGCCCCTGCGCTCTCTCTCTCTCGCGCGCGCGCGCGGCATGCGTGGCGCCGCGGCGGCGCGCCCAAACCCTCCGCCCTCCCCGAACCAACCCACCACGCTTGCGGCTCATTGCTGGCGGCAGGCGGAGGTGGCGCGGGTGGCGAGTGTGGGCGGCGTGTGGCGGGGAGAGTGCGGGCGGGCGGGCTGCGGCGCGGCCGGCCATGGCCACGCCCGCCGCTTCTTGCAAAGGCCGTTTCCGCGTTTCCCGGCCCGGCGGGCGCGCCCTGCGACACGCACGCACCCTCCGCCGCGCACCCAGACTCCGTCCAGGCCTCAATCAAGGGAAAACCCTAACCCTAACCCCAACCCTAACCCTACCCTAGTGTCCTACGACCTACATAAAGCAACAAAAAATGAAAACGGGCAACGTCTCGGCGGGGGTCGCCAGCGGCTTGCCGCCCGCCCTCCGTCGCCAGAACGAGTCCCCCGCGGGTGTGGCTCAGTTGGTTAGAGCGTAGGTCTCATACAGACATCCTTACGGGGCGCGTCGCCCCGGTCACATGCTGATGAGCGCCCGGCTTCGGTTCGGGCGCGTCTATCACCTCTGTGGCGCTGCCTCGCGCAGCGCACGGAGTTATCCTAAGGTCGTGAGTTCGAGCCTCACCACCCGCACGGCACGATTTTTTTTTGGGCGGCGACGCGGCGCCCCCCTGCCCGCGCCTCACCGCCACACGGCCTCGACCTTCTCCTCCCCGTCGCCCTCGACGCCCTCGACGTCCGCCCCCCAGCCGCGCACTCCCTCCCTTTTGCTCCGATCCAGCGCCGCCACCAAATCAAACAGGCGCCCGTTCTCCGCCGCCGCCGCGGCCGCCCCAGCGCGCGCGGCGTCGGCGACGCGCTCGGCCAGGGCCAGGCGGGCCTTGGAGGCGGCCTCGGAGCGGCGCGCGGTTGTGGCGTCGGCTGCGGCAGCGGCGCAGGCGGCGCGGCAGCGCTCCACTTCCGCCTTCATACCTTCCACCTCGCGAGCCGCGGCGACAGCAGCTTCCGCGTCGGCCGCGGCGGCCGCCACAAGCGCCGCAACGTCTTTCCGCGCCGCGCCGCGCTCGCGAACGGCCTCCGCCGCCGCCGCCCTGTCCTCGGCCGCCGCTTGATCGGCCACGTGTGCCCGCTCGTCGGCCGCCGACGCCGCCGCGTCGGCCGCGGCAGCGCGCGCGTTGGCCGCGTTGGCCGCGCGCCGCGCTCCGCTCCGCGTCTCCAGCCTCGCCAGCGCGTCCCACGCCGCGTCGTCCGCGGCCGCCGCCAGGGATGCCAGCAGGGCTTCGCGATCGGTGGTGGTCGCGTCGTCGGCCGCCACCCCCCGCACCCCCCTCTCCTCCTCCTCCCCTCCCTCGACCGCCAAGGCCTCCTCCCTCCGCATTCGCGCCAACCCGGCGCTCGCCCGCGCTAGGTCGGCCAACAGGGCGGCCGCCAGCGGGGCGGCGGCGGCGTCGAGGGAGCGCGCGTCATAGCCGAGTGCGGCCAGCTGCCGCCGCAGCGAGGCCAGAGACAGAGGAGGGGCGCCGGTGGCGCGCGTGGGCGGCATGGAGAGGAGGTGGCGGCGGCCACGGCCGTGTCGCGAGGTTGCGGCGGTTTCTGAGACGAGGAGACCGGCGGCCAGCGCGCCGCCGGCGGCGGCCGCGGCGGCGCGCATTCCCGTCTCACTCCCTCCCCACTCGGGGCGCGCCCGGCGGCCGCTCTCCTTCTCACCCCTCCCCCACCCCTCCACCACTCCCACCATGCGTCGGAAGCGGCACAAAGCCACGCGCCGCGCCCTCCGCTTCTTCCGCATCGCGGCCGGCTTCCGCGAGCCCTACAAAGTCCTGCTCGACGGCAACTTTGTGCACGCTTTGCGCGGGACGGCGCCGGAGGAGGCGTTGACCCGGCTGCTGGGCGCGCGCTGCCGCGCGCTCACGACGCGCTGCGTGCTGGCAGAGCTCGCGACGCTGCCCGAGTGCGCCGAAGCGTTGCACGCGGCGAAACGGGGCGCGGCCCTGCACAAGTGCGGGCACGAGGGCGAACCCCTCCCCGCCGCCGCGTGCCTCAAGGCGTGCGTCGGCGACGGCAACGGCGACCACTTTGTCGTCGCCACCCAGGACCGGTCCCTGAGGACGGCCCTGGGGCGCACGCCGGCCGGCGCCACCATTTTTGTGTCGGCGGCCGGCCCCGCGGTCGAGCCGCCGACCGACGCGCAGCGGGCGGCGGCGCGCGGGGCCGGGGCGGCGGCAGGGGATCACGTGGCCGACCGGGACCTCATTCTGGACGCCGCGGCGGAAGCCCGGGCCGAGGCCAAGGCCGCGGGCGCGTCCGGCGGCAGCGTCGCGTGGCGGCGCAACCGCGCGCGCGGGCCCAACCCGCTGTCCGCGCGTAAGCCCTCCAAGCCGAAGAAGCAGGGGACAGGGGCGGCCTCGCCCAAGCGGCCTGCGGCCGAGGGCGACGCGCAGGCTGCGCGCAAGCGCAAGCGGAAGCCGCGCGGGTGTGTTGGCGGCGAGGCCGCGTGAGTGACCGCGTTTTGTGTTTCGCACTGTGCTTCTGCTTGGGGGGGTGTTTGTGTGGCGGCGAGAGGCATGCGCCGACGACAGCCCCGCGCAACGGACCTACAATCAAAAAAATGAAAGAAAAAAATCACTCGCTCAATCCTCGGTCGCCGCCACCCGCCGCCGCTGCTGCTTGGCGGCGTCGGCGGGCGGGCGCTTGACGCCGCGCCAGGCCAAGCCGGCGGCGGCCGCCAGCCCCACAACACCCGCCACCGCGAGCCACGCGGGCGGTCCCGCCCCCAAATTGGCCGCCACCGCGCCCAGCTTGCGCGCGGCGCGCGAGCCGGGCAAAAGAGGGGGCTCGCCGCGCGCCGCCGCCGTCGCGGCCGCCGCTTCCGCCATCGCGATCTGCGCGTTGACCCCCTTCTCCACCCCAGGATGCCCCGGCAACGCTTCCACAACGTGAAACACGGCGTCCGCAAACCGGGTCGCCACGTCGGCCACGTCGGCAGCCGTCTCGGGGTTGAACATGCGGACACAATCTTCAAACGTCGCTTTCGGGTCGCCGTACACCTCCCACGTCATCGCCACCGGCACGCCCAGCACGTCGGCCATGTAGTCGGTGGCGGTGCCGTGGGCCAGGTAGCCGACGGACGCGCCGCCGGAGCCGACGGCGCAGCGGCCGCCGCAGTGGGCCGCGTTGAGTACCGAGAGCAGCGCCAGGGTGGCGTTCGCGCTCGCCCCGGTCGGCGTCGCGGCCACGTGGTCGTACGGCATGAACAGGGCCTCCATGCCCGAGTGCGCGTTGATCCAGGCGTGCGGGACGAACGACGCGGCGAGGGTGCGCAAAGACGCCGCCTCGGGCTCGCTAAACGGCGCCTCCCCCCCATACTCTTCCGATGGGTCATAATCCGGCTCCTTCTTCCCCCAGTCCACGCCCCAGTTGCGGTTGGGGTCGACGCCGCGCCCGTTTTTGCGCTCGCACAGCGCGCCCCTTTCCACGAGCGCCCGCCCGCCCTCGTTCTCCATGGGCACGATCTTGAACACCGTGTTGCGCAGGGCGTCGGCCAGGGCGGGGGCGCCAGCGCGGCCGGGCGCGTCGGCGGCGGCCAGGGCGCGGTCGGGGGAAGCGAGGTCGGCGAGCAGGGCGAGCGCCGCCTCCACCGTGATCAGCTCCCGCCCGTGCTCGCCGTAAACAAGGAGAATCCTCGTCTTGCCCGCGTGCGCGGCCGACCCGTCGGCGTGGAGGCCGCCGGGTTCCACCGTGACGACCCGCACACCGCCGCGCGCGGTCGCGGGCGGGCTGGGCGCCCGCGCCGTGCCCTGGCGCATGGTGCGCGGGTTGGCGGCGACGACGGCGTCGACGCGCGCCCAGACGCGGTGGCTGGAAGGACGAGGGAGGAGGGAGGAGGTCGGTCGCGCGGCCCCGGCCTCCCGACTGCCCCGCCGCCCGCGCCGCGCGGTCGATTGGTGGCCGACGCGAGCTCCCATCGCGCCGCCACCAGCCCTCGCTCCCTCTCCTCGACTCACGCCGAATGGTAGACCCCCCACTCGACCGCCCCCACCGGGGCCGGCGTCGCTTTGCCACCGGGGGAGGAGGGGGCGTCCGAGGTGGCTGGGCGGGCCGTGGACGCGGCGAGGAGCAGGAGGAGGGCGGCCGCGGCGGTCGCCCGCATGGTGGCGCGGGCGCCCGGCGGTTGGATGCGCGGCGCCGCCCGGCGTGAGCGACGCGCCCGACGGGTGTACGGCGCGGGGCGAGCCCGCGGCGAAGAGTGAGCGCGCTGCTGCCGCCGCCGCGCCACCTCTGCCCACTCCGGGACCGCGGCGCCCGCGCCGCCACCCCCCTCTCCCCTCCACCATGGCGCTGTCCGCCGCCCGCCCCACGGTGGCCATGCGGAGGCTCACGGACGACTACTGCGAGTTCACGCTCGCCGGCGTCGACGACGCCTTTGCCAACGCGTTGCGCCGCGTCATGATTGCCGAGGTAAGAGAGATGAGGAGTGGGGGTGGGGTGGGAGGGAGGTGGGCGGCGGGATGCGGCCGCGGCCGCGCCGCCGCCGCCGACGGCTGGCCCCCCCCCCTCGCCCCCCCCCTTCAGGTCCCCACCATCGCCATCGACCTCGTGGAGATTGAAGCCAATTCCTCCGTCCTGCACGACGAGTTCCTCGCCCACCGCCTCGGCCTCGTCCCGCTCGTGTCGACCCGCGTCGACGCCATGGCGTCCCCTTTCGACGCCGCGGGCGACGCCGATTGGACGGATGTGGAGCTGAGTTTGACCGCGGTCGCGACAGGGGGTGGAGGGGACTTGGATGTCACCACGAACGACATCGCGCTCGACCGCGCGCACCCGGACGTCAAGCCGGTCGGCTACGCGCCGTCCGGCGGCGCCAAGGGCATCCTCCTGGCCAAGCTGCGGGCGGGGCAGGAGTTGAGGTTGAGGGCGATCGCTCGCAAGGTGCGAGGGGGAAGAGGGGTCGAGGGCGGGGTCGAGGTTTCGTCGTCGGGCTTCGACTCGACCCCCCCTCCTCGTCGCAGGGCGTCGGCCGCGACCACGCCAAGTGGTCGCCCGTCGCCACCGCGTGCTACGCCCCTGTGCCCGACATCCGCATCGACGCGCGCGTGGCGGCGTCGATGACCGACGCGCAGCGCGACGAGTGGGCCGCGTCGACGCCCGGCGGCGTCTTTGCCCACGACGCCGCCGCCCGGTCCCTCACCGTGGCCGCCCCGGAGCGGTACACGTTCGACGGCGAGTGCGTGGCCAAGGCGGCGGCGATGGGGTTTCCGGGGCTGGTGACCGCGGCGCCGGTTCCGGGAGAATTCATTTTCAAGGTCGAAGGCACCGGCGCCCGCCCCGCGGCCGACGTCGTGCGCGCCGCGCTCGCCGTGCTGGACGGGAAGCTGCGGGGGCTCAAGCGGGCGCTGGACGAAGAGGCGGACGAGTGAGGGAGGAGAGGGACGAGGGGAGGGGGTAGGCCGCCGTGTCGAGAGCCTCGATCCTCACAACTCAACCCTGCGCCGCCCCTTCAAACCGGGCCAGTCTGGCGGCGCGCACGGCGCCGTCGCCGTCGCCCGCGGGCGGCGCCGGCTCGGCGGCGGGGGGCGCGGCGGCCGCGGGCGCCGGCTCGGCCGCGGGCGTCGCCGGCTCGGCCGCGGGCGCTGGCTCGGCCGCTGCCACCCCCTCTCCATACTGGCGCGACAGGAGCGCCGCCAGCTCGGCCAGCTGGGCGGCGACCGCGGGGTCGGCGCCCAGCGCGGCGGCGTCGGCGCCGAGAGTCCACGGCAGCTGCAGCACGGGGAGCCCGCCGCCGCCGCCCAGGGCGGCCAGGCCGGGCAGGCCGTTCAGCGCCATGCCGGCCGGCAGGAAGATGGCGGCAGCAGGGGCGGGCGGTGCAGGGGCGGCGGCGGGCGCCGCGCCGCGCGCGGCGGCCGGCGCCGCGCCCCACTCGCGCCGGCGGTGCAGGCCGGCGCCGCCGGGAGCAGGAGGAGGCACGGCGGCAGCGGGCGGCGGCTGCTGCGGCGGCGCGCCCGGGGCGGCGGCCGGAGGCGCGGCCGGCGCCGGCCTCGCCGCCGCCTGCGGCAGCACCGGCGCCCGGCAAATGGGGCACGCCTGCTGCCGCTCCAGCCAGGACCGCAGGCAGCGCACGTGAAACGCGTGGCCGCAGGGCAGGACTTTGGCGCGCGCCCGCGCGCCGCCCCCTCCGTCCCCGCCGCCGACCTCCATCTCGTCCCGGCACACGATGCACACGCCCCCGCACCGGGCGACATCTGCTTCTCCCGCGTCATCCAGGCCGGCGTCCAGGGCGGCGGCGGCGCGCCTGTAGGCGAGGAAGGCGCCCGCGCGCGACCGCACCGACGCCGCGGTCCACCACAGGTCGCGCACCAGGTGCAGGGGGGGGCCGTGGTGGGACGCGACCGACGCGAAAAAGGCCGAGTAGACTGGGGGGGAGGCGCGGGAGGGGGGGTGGGGTCGAGGTGGGTGCAGGCGTCGGGGGTGAGCCTCCAGATTCCCCCCCCCCCCCCCTCTTGTCACTTGCCTAACAAGTGCACCAGGTCCGTCGTCAGGTCCACGTACATCACAGCCACCCCTTTGCCGTCCCAGCGCCCCCCGAGCGCGCGGTCGGCCGCCGCGAGCGCGGCCTTGACCACCGTGGACGCCGCGCCCGACGCCAGCACAACGCACTCGAACGCAAACAGGGCGTGCACGCCGTCGGGGCGGGCCAGGGCGGCGTCCAGGGCGGCGCCGGTGGCGGCCGAGTCGAGGGCGAGGAGGAGGGTCAGAAGGCCCGCCAACCGCACCCCGTCCGCGGGCCGGGGGTCGGCCGCGGACTCGAGGTGGGACACGCGGTCGGCCGCCAGCCAGTGCAACACTTTGGCGGCGGCGAGCAGCGCAAACCGCACGGCTGCCGACGGTGTCGCGTCGGCGCGGAAGACCGCCATCGCCAGCGCCGTCTCCATGGCGGCGCCGGCCAGGCGCTCGTGCACACGCTCGATCTCGGCGTCGCGCAGGGCGCCCAGGAAGATCTGGGGGGGGGCGGGGGGGGGGGGGCGGGGTGTCGGGGTCGGCGCGGTCGCCGCTCCCCCACCCCCTCCTCCCCCTACCCTCCCCCCTTCTCACTGCCGTCGTCGCTTTGTACGCCAGCAGCAGGGCGGCCAGCCCGGCGTTGGCGAGGACGGCCAGGGGGACGCGCGCGGTGGCGAGGTGGGAGACGGCGGGGAAGAATCTGTGGTGGAGGGAGGGTGGTGGGCCGGGTTCCCGCGATCGACGGGCGGATGGCGCTTGCCGCTGGCGCGGCGTGCGGGGTGGAGCGGAGCCATCGCGCCCCATCGCCCCTCGTCCCCCCCTCCCCTCTCCTCTCCACTCACTGCGCCCGCGTCGCAAACGCGTGCGCGACGACGGCCGCGCCCGCGGCCGCCGACAGGGCGGCGTAGGCGGGCAGGGAGAGCATCGGTGACGGAGGGAAGGGCGCGTCTGGTCGGGCAGGTCGCCGCGCCTGCGGTCGAGAGCGACTCGCGCCGGGCGGCAAGCACGGGGGGAGCGCGGCGTGCCGGGAGCCGGGGCTCCTCCCGCCCTCGTGTGTGCGCGCGGCCGGTCACGCCCCCACTCTCGCGGTCGGCCGCCGCCGTCGGCGCCCGCATTCCGACGCCGCCCCCCGCCCCGCCCGCCTTGCGCCCCTCCAATGCGCCTCCCGGCGCCCGCCGCGCGCCCCCCCGCGCTGCCCGCGGCCCGCCGCGCGGCGCCGGCCGCGCCGCGCAGCGCGCCGCCCCGCGTCCTCCGCCTCCCGCCCCCAACCGCCGCCGCGTTCGACACGCTGACCGCGTCCCTGTCGACGGCGTGGGACTCGATCAAAAAGGACGGCGCGCTTACGCCCGCCAACATCAAAGCGCCGCTGCGCGACGTCCGCCGCGCGCTCCTCGAGGCGGACGTCGCCCTCCCCGTCGTGCGCCAGTTTGTGGCGCGCGTGGAGGCCGCGGCCCTGGGCGTCAAGGTGACGAAAGGGGTGGCGCCCGACCAGCAACTGGTCAAAGTCGTGTACGACGAGCTCAAATCCCTCATGGGCGGGGAGCGCGAAGATTTGAATGTCCCGACGTCCGGCCCGGCCGTCATCCTGCTGGCCGGCTTGCAGGGCGTCGGAAAAACGACGGCCGCGGGCAAGCTGGCGTCCCTCCTCCGCTCCCGGGGGCAGCGCGTGCTCCTCGTCGCGGCCGACGTCTACCGCCCGGCCGCCATCGACCAGCTCAAGATGTTGGGCGGCCAGCTGGGGGTGGACGTGTTCGCGCCGGGCGCGGACCAAGCGCCCGAGGCGATTGCCGCCGCGGGCGCCGCGAAAGGCCGCGCCGAGAAGTACGACGCCGTCGTCGTCGACACCGCCGGCCGCCTCACGGTCGACGACGCCATGATGGCAGAATTAAGGGCGTGCGCGGAGGCGACATCCCCCACGGACACGCTCCTCGTCGTCGACGCGATGACGGGCCAGGAGGCCGCCACCCTCACCGCCGCCTTTGCCGCCGCCACCCCGTTGACCGGCGCCATCCTGACCAAGCTGGACGGCGACTCGCGCGGCGGCGCCGCGCTGTCGGTGCGCGCGGTGTCGGGCGCGCCGATCAAGTTTGTGGGGACCGGGGAGAAGCTCGACGCCTTGGAGCCCTTCTACCCCGACCGCCTCGCGGGCCGCATCCTGGGCATGGGCGACGTGCTGACCCTGGTGGAGAAAGCCGAGGCGGCGGTGAGCGAAGCCGACGCGGAACGGTTGACGAAGCGCATGATGTCTGCCAAATTCGATTTCGACGACTTCCTGGAGCAGTACCGCATGGTCACCGGCATGGGCGGCATGGGGGCCATGCTCAAGATGATCCCGGGCGTGGGCGCGATCGGGGACAAGCAGATGGCGGCCGCGGAGAAACAGTTCAAAATTTATGAGTCGATGATCCAATCGATGACCGCCGCCGAGCGCAAGAACCCGGACCTGCTGGCGCGCGTGCCATCGCGGCGGCGGCGGGTGGCGCGCGGGTCGGGGCGGGCCGAGGCTGACGTGGCGGGCTTGATCGCGATGTTCGCCGGTATGCGGTCGCGCATGCGGTCGCTCACCCAGATGATGGCGGGCGGCGGCGCGGGCGCGCCGGGCATGCCGTCGATGACGAACGATGAACTCATGCGGGCGACGATCGATTCCGCGGCCGCGGGCGTCGCGCCGGGCAAGGTGCGGCGGCGGCGGCCGCGCGCGGCCAACGGCAAAGGGTTTGGCGGCAAGGCCGTCGCGCGCAACTCAATGTGAGAGGGTGGAGAGGGCGTGCGCGCACTGTGGCATTCAACGGCGCACTGGACACGGCGCGGGAGGGAGGGAGGGGGTGTCCGCGCGCGCACTCTCGTCACCCCTTGCAGCGGCCGCCCCGCGCCACCCCCGCCCCACCCCATGTCCACCGTCTCCACCCTCCTTCACGCCGCCGCCACGCCGTCGCACGCCGCCAGCGCGCGGGCGGCAAAGAAGCGGACGTCCGCGTCGGCGTCGCCCGCGAGCGCGGCGAGCGCGGGCTTGACCTCCCGCTCGCGCAGCGGGGCGTCCACGAGGGGCGCCACCGCTTCCAGCCGCTTGGCCGCGGCGAACCGCACGTTGGGCACGGCGTCCCGCGCGGCGGCGGCGAGGGCGGGGAGGAGGGAGGACGCGAGCACGTCGTGGGACAGGCTCGGCGCGAGCGCCGCGAGCGCGGCCAGGGCCGCCTCGCGCCGCAGGTAGTGCGCGTCGGTTGCAGCGGCGAGCATGGGCGGGACCAGGGTCGCGGCCGCCCACTCGGCGCCAAACTCCGCGCCGAGCGACGCGAGGTTGGCACCCGCCGCGTCGCGCACCGCGGCGACCGGGTCGCCCAGCCAGGCGAGGCATTGCGGGGCCAACCGCGCCGAAAAGGCGGGCGCGCCCAGCTGGCGGGCGAGGGCGGGGACGTGCGCGATGACCGCGAGGCGCACGCGCCAGTGCCCGTCGGCGGCCAGTTCCTCCACCGCGGGCAGCAGGGACGCGGCGAGCAAGTCCAGCCCCACCACGCCGTGCACGGCGTCCAGGGTGGAGATGACGGCGAGGCGCACGTCGGGCGCGTCGTCCTTGAGCAGGGACAGGAACACGGGGAGCAACCGTTCCACCGTCGCCTCGCGCCCCAGCCTCGGCGCGAGCTCGGTAACGACCGCGGCGAGCGCGCCGCGCACGTGGGGCGAGGCGTCGGCGGCCAGCTCGGCGACGCAGGGCAGGACCGCGGCTTCCACCGCGTCGGGGGGGAGCGCGGCCGCCGCGTCGGCCACGCGCGCCGCGGCCGCGGCGCGCACTTCGGCTTCCGGGTCGCGCAGCAGGGAGACGTAGGCGGGCACGAGGTCGGCGGCCGGCGGCGGCGGCGTCGCGCCCGCCGTGCCCGGACCGCCCAACGCCGCCGCTATGTCGGGCAACTGGCTCGCCACGTTGTAGCGCACGCGCCAGGAGGCGTCGCGCGCAAATTTGAGGACGACGGGCAGGACGTCGGCGGCCGCGGCGGCGGGGCCGCCGGCGCCGCCGAGCAGGCGCGCCAGGGGCCCGCACGCGCCCACCGCGAGCAACCGCACCGAGTCCTGGTCATCGGCCGTGAGCTCCAGGAAGACGGGCAGCAGGTCCGCGCGCGCGGCGGCGGGGCCGGCCTCCGCGGCGAGCAGCGCGAGCGCGCCGGCCGCCGCGCGGCGGACCATGGGGGTTTCGTCGCGCGCGAGCCGCCCAAACAGGGACCGCAGTTCCGTTCGGGCGGCTTCGCTGCTCCGGGCGTACGCCACGGGGAGGAGGCCGGCCGCGGAGACGCGCGCGGTGAACCAGTCGCCCGAGCCGAGCCGCGCGACGAGCGGCAGCACGGACGCCGCGACGCCCGCGTCGTCCATGTCGGCCGCGACCCGTTTGACGCCCGCGACGGCGGCGTCGCGGACGACGGTTTCTTCGACGGTGGCGAGGGTTTCCAGGGGGGGGAGGAGGGTGGCCGCGTGGCGGGGGCCGCCCACCAACGGGACGAGCTTGGCGAGCTCCTCGGCCATGGCCAGGAGGACCTCGTCCTCATCATCCTGTACAGTGGGGAAGAGGGGTGGTTGGCGGGTCGTGGGGCGGGGTTTGCGCGGCCGCCACGCCCCCGCTCGCGCTCGCTCGCTCGCCTGGGCGTCGGCCAAGAACGGCACGAGCTCCGCGCGCGCCCGCTCCTCGCCCAGCGCGGCGGCAATGGTGGACAGGCGGCGCACGGAGTTGAGGCGCAGGGCGACGTCCTCGTTCTTGAGCTCGTCGCTGGAGAAGAAAGGAGCGAGAGGGAGGGGGTGGGGGCGCGGCACGGCGGCGGCGGCGCGC
>Ga0315288_10001585_pt1 | contig 29387 bp, 19 predicted proteins | sample YL17G11_20_MG_FD_203454 | JGI IMG/M metagenome (GOLD analysis project Ga0315288, IMG submission 203454) | Sediment microbial communities from Yellowstone Lake, YNP, Wyoming, USA - YL17G11_20 | ecosystem: Environmental > Aquatic > Freshwater > Lake > Sediment | place: USA: Wyoming | collected... | reverse complement strand
CTCACTTACTGGGTGATAGTTTTTGTTTCTTACCTCAATGCATTATAACAAATATCTATCGCCCAGTAAGTGTGTTTTACATATCTTTTAAAAAGAAAAATCGCTTATCTTAGGTAATACAAACGCGTTAAACATCCATACAAGTCATTGCGAGCCCGAAGCCCTGCACCGCATGGTGTACAGGGCGAAGGGCGCGGTAATCTCAACCCTTTTCCCATCTTCCCCACTTAAGGGGGAGGGAGGGCGTGGGGGATTACTCCGTGGCTCTGCTCCTCGCAGTGACGGCTTACTTAAGGGGTTTGTAATAATTGAATTTTTAAAGATGGAATTTAAGCCGCAATTGTGGTAAATAGGGAGAAATCACGTGGATTAAAAAACCGGCAGAGAGGAGGGCTTTATGATTACGGGGAATGGAAAATATGGCATGGGGTGGATCCCCGATTATCCCGATTTAAGGGATTACACAGAAAAAACCGAGGGGGTCAAAAAAGTCCTGGAGCCGACCGGACTTTTAAAGTCCAAGGCCCAGCCGGCGTCTGTTGATCTCAGGCAGTGGTGCTCTCCCGTGGAAGATCAGGGCGGGCTTGGCTCCTGCACGGCCAATGCAGGGGTCGGAATCATTGAGTACTATGAAAGGAAAGCTTTTGGAAGGCACGTCGACGCCTCCCGCCTTTTCCTTTACAAGGTAACCCGCAACCTGATGAAAATGAGCGGGGACACGGGAGCATATCTCCGGAAAACGATGGGTGCAATGGTTCTATTCGGGACACCCCCGGAAGAATACTGGCCATACACCGATGATGAAAAGAAATTTGACAGGGAACCGCCGGCCTTCTGCTATGCCTTTGCCCAGAATTATCAGGCCATCCAATACTTCCGCCATGATCCTCCCGGGATAAAGGCCGAAGAGGTTTTAAAAAGAGTCCAAACATATCTTGCCAAAGGACACCCGGCAATGTTTGGGTTTACGGTTTACAATTCTATCGAGCAGGCGGAAAAGACGGGAAAGATTCCCTTTCCATCCCCAAAGGAAAAGGTAGAGGGAGGTCATGCCATCGTGGCCGTAGGCTATGACGACAAGATGAAGATTAAAAATCAATACGGGAAGATTGAAACAACGGGTGCCCTGCTCATCAGAAATTCCTGGGGCAAAGGATGGGGAGAAGAGGGGTATGGATGGCTGCCGTATGATTATCTCCTCAAGGGCCTTGCCGAGGATTTCTGGTCAGTTTTGAAAAAGGAGTGGATTGATACCGGGGAATTCAATGAGTAAGTGGCAGTATTTAATTTAATAATATCAATTAGTTAACAAAGAGAAAAAATATGTTGAAAGTTTAATCGGGAATCCTTATACTGGCGTTCAAGTCTAAATCGTAATCCTCCGTCCACGCTTTAATGTCTGATCCGAAAGGTGAGGAATGGTGGTGGAAGTGGAAGGCGAATCATAAAGCCCATCTTCAGTCAGAATATCCAAAGACTGGAAGTGGGCTTTTTAGTTTGAGCGGGAAAAGAAAAAAGATGAAAAAGTTAATCCAAGTCGAAAAAGATTATTCCCATTTTATGGTAAGGAGACAATGGATGTTCAAAAGATTACTTTTTATGGGTTTTGGGATTCTATCGATTGGTCTTGCAGGATGTAATATTAAAACTCCTGAGATTAGGGGATTGGTGCTTGATGCGGAGACCAACCAGCCGGTAGAAGGAGCGTGGATACAGGCGACTTTGCAGATTAAAACAAAGACTATCCAAGGAAATGTACAGACTGTTTTAAGAGTAGAACCACCTCATACAAGGAGCGATAAGAAGGGCGCCTTTGTAATCCCTCCCAAGGAATTTCAAAAACCTTCTTTTCCTGCGGGTTTTGGGACGGAGGGTGAAAGTTTTACTATTAATGCTTCCACTTTGGATGACAAGAGCGATGGGTTTTATTTGAAGGAATATGAAGGAAAAAAGAAAATTGAAGTCACCCTTCACGTCAAGCCATGGAAAGAAGGGATGACTAATGAAAGGGAATATTTTTCCTATGTCCAGTCGTTATTTAATTACTGTTTGGTAGGTAGATTTGGAGTTGAAGTTCCTCCGGTAGAAGGCGGCTGTGATGAGTGGGAATTGGATTATGCAATTGCGAAACATGAAAGATATCTGGAAAGGAATCCCAAAACAGATGAAACTAGATCGCATAACAGCATAATCCTTGAACAATTAGGCCTCTTATATGAAAAGAAAGGAGATTACGTAAGAGCGATCGCAAATCTAAAGAAAGCCAGAGAAATGAGGTTTTTCCGTCCGCAAGATTTGGATTATGAAATCAGAAGAGTTCAACAAAAATTGCAAGAGGGAAAAAATAAATAGGGGGTATTACCATGGCTAAAAGAATAAATATTATCCTTTTTTCTTTTGTTTTGGCAATTTTATTAGTTTCCTCATTGGAAGGATTTTTTACTGATGCAAATCGGGTCAATCCAAACAATCCAAATGATACAAGGCAACGGGATTACACTCGTGAGAATTCGATTAAACCAGTGGGCGAAGGTGGATACTACGGCGGCCATGATACAATCACCGCAGAAGGGATGCTTCTAAAAAAAGAAGTCCATAAAGGTGAAAAACCCTTTGAAGACTTTGCGGATACGGCGTTGTCCAATCTCCGTACCGGGGCTCATGATGAAGATTCGACAAAACTACTGGGTATTCCCATGCAAGGGTATGAACCGCCCATGGGGCCTAATGGGTCAGGCAATTATTTTCAACATTATTATAATCCGGATGACGGACAAGGATATTCCTTGACACATTCTAATTCAGCAGTCCAGAGAGCCATGGACTATAACACAGAGATTAGAAGGAAGATAGGATGCCCTCCTGGCGGAATCGGGAATCTCTCAACCGAAGATAAACAGAAAATCTATGATTTATTTGGCAGAAGTTTGCATCTTCTTCAAGACATGGCCCACCCATCTCACACCAATGATAGCGGGCATATCAATGCACCCTTTGAAGAATATTTAAACAACCACTGGGGCGAGATAGTAAATTCAAAGGAAATTAAAGAGGCTGTAACCGCAGAAAAATATAAAAATGGAGACTACAGCCGCTATTCAGCACCATTAATAGAATATTTTATGCATGACCTGGCAAAAATAAGCAAACAATACCCAACTGAAGGGCAGCTTTATGATTTAGTTCTCAACCCAGATGGCACTACTTTCAGCTCAGTACTTAACCAAGAAAGACTAATGAAAAATGTGCAAGAACTCGTTCCCGAGGCTATCAAATATACCGCCGGCTATATAAACGCCATATATAATTACATGAATAACCCCTATATTTATAGTTCTGACTGCGATAAACCACCTACCCCGGTGAGCCCAGCTGGAGATCATCCTGACGACCGATTTGATGTTTCGGATGAATTTTATTGGGAAAAGGAGTTTAACCTGACAGAAGCCGACCTCGCAGAACTTTATCTTAGGACCGCTATCAAGAAAGGCAAAATTGGGGGTTGGTATAAGAAACAATTTATGGATATTCTTATTGAAGGAAGAACTTCATACAGGAGTGCACCTCAGGAGTTAAAAAATGCCATAGAGGCCAATTTTCAAGCAATAAAGAATAAATTGGAACAAAGAAAAAATCAGATAGAAAGCGATTGGAAAGGAGCCCCCGACATCGCCCTCTTTGCTAATGGATTTTACAATCCTTCAATCTCATTGATGCTCAAGATCGGGGAGCCAGTATCGTTTCAAGATATTGATTTTAACCCGGAGATGCTGAAAGACCATCCCGTTCTTTTGGTCCCGACCGGAGGGTTTTACGGGCTTAAAAACTCGAACACAGTAAAAGCCATACTTGAAGAATATGTAAGAAACGGCGGGAGTCTGGTCCTTTTCACCCAGCAACACGGTTTTGACTGGGAGCTATTGCCCACCCCCGCCGACCCGGTCACTGGAGAAAGAAGACCCGTTACCGGATACGGCTACCAGGAAGACCAGAGCTGTCAGTTTAACTCGGTTTATATCGATACCCATCATCCTATTTTATCTTCCTTTTCAACCTCTACAGCCAACATTGGGGTAGATGGGTATTTCAGTTCTTATCCAGAGGGCAGCACCATTCTGCTGCGCAGAATTGCCAACGGCCAGCCAGCTATGATTCTTTATCCATACGGTCAAGGGCAGGTCATCGCTACGACTCTTTATACAGACTTTGCCTTCAGTCACCACCAAGCAAATCAGGCGGAGATCAACCTTGTGCAGAACATCATCTCCTGGGCCAAGAAACCAGGCGCGCTGGCGCAAATCAAGCCTGGAGAAACAGTGTCAGTGTCAGTAACATTGAAGAATCATACAGATGCTGGTGCAGCTTCAGCAAAATTTATTATCATGGATTCGGATAAAAAAGTCATAACCGAGCAGACGCAGGCTTCTTCCATCGCCGCCGGCCAATCCGCTGTTGTTTCTGTTTCTTACACTTCCCTTCCTACTTCATCCCTCGGGATTTACCATGTTGACTACACCCTTCTTGGTGCCCAGGGGAATATCATCCAGCCTCAAGCTGAGACTGACTCCGGCCGTTTTGTGGTTGGCAATCCGCCGAAATCAGGAACACCTGATAAACCCATATGGTTTTCTGTAACGACCACTTCGCAAGAAGTCCTTTATGGAACTCCTTTCGACTACACCTTTCATGTTTATAATCATACTAACGAAACCAGAAACCTAACTATTCGAACCTCCCTGAGGCATACAAATAGAAGTCATGAATGGATTGTAGTAGCTGATCCGAATCAAGAGACCACGGTTTCCGGGACGGATTTATTCCTCGATTCTACTTGGATGTTTGAGACCATGGAAGCCTTCCTCTATGATGAATCCGGGCGGGTAATAGGAGGGTATGGATTAAGCTTCAAGGGCTTCTATCCTTCCGCAAGTATTTCCGTCCAGACAGATAAGAAAGTCTATACTAAAAGCGACTCGGTGATTATAAGCACTATCCTCAAAAATAACGCCCCTTTAAGTTGGCAATCTAATGTCAAAATAACCGTTTCAGATCAACAAAATAAGAGGATTTTTGAAGATCCAAAGACTATTGTTTTTTCTCCCTATGGGACTGGTTCAGAAGAATCCTTTTTTTCTTTATCCCCGACGTTAGGGCCAGGCACTTATACGGTACAGATGGAAGCATGGTACGGGAATAGGATGCTCATGTTATCTTACGCAAAATTTGAGCTGATCCAGAGCGAAATAACAGTTACACCGAATCTTACCCGTGTCTTTACTTCAGGCATCAACGAAATTCCCTTTGTTTTTAACAATATAGGCCAAATCAATGTATATTCCGGGACTCTCGATATAAGCCTGAAAGGGCCTGAGGGAACCGTTGTATTTTCTGGAAGTCAGCCTTTTACTTTAGGGATTGGAGAGAACAGAACGATCAATATTCCTATTCCTATCTCCCCGATTCAATTTGGCACATATACCTTAACATATTGCCAGTCGGATGAAACCAGAATGGGTAGTCCTGTGACGATTTCTATCCTCTGTACCACTCTCATTACACTTTCCTTTGACAAGCCCTCTTATCGGATACGAGAGACGGCCAACCTGACCGTAGAGGTAACGAACACAGGAAGTTTTGGTTTCGAGAACGCGCTGGTCACAGTGTCGGTTCCGGATACAGGCTTCACGGATACAAGATCCATCAACTTTGGACCGGGACAAATCCTGCCTCTTCGGTATGTCATCCAAATTCCCGAAACCACTGGAGGGGGACAGCATGGAGTGAATGTGAATTTGACCCTCCCCGGGGGTGGGTCAGCAGTACAAAGTTCCAATTTCAGTGTTCCGGGTTCATCCTTAAGGGTAGGATATTCGGGGTCCGCTTCCGTTGCGGCAGGGGATACGATAAACTTGGTTGTGCAAAATGCAGGGGGGGTGGATACTGAATTTACGTATCGCGTAACCTTGGCAGATGGTTCCATAGACATTTTTCAGAACACCATCGAAGATAGCCTTCAAGCAGGGGCATCCAAGACCTTTTCCTTTCAGATCCCTTCTCAGGTCACTGCTGGGACCTACCTCCTTAAGGCTGAGGTCATAGAGAAGAAAACCAACAAAGAAACTTCCTTTATGAATGAGTTAACCGTTTCCGGAATTCAGATGGGGTTGTCTGTAAGAACAGATAAAGACATCTATTTTTATACAGAGGATATTACGGTCTTAAGTCAGCTTATGATTCAGGACTATGGGGTTGATCATGCCAATCTGCATCTTGAAATTATCAGTTCATGTCTAGAGCCCATCTCCTTTCATTTCTCTACCTGGAATGGTACCACTTGGGAAGAGCGTGGTCTGCTTCATTTTTCCAATCTATTGGAGACAAAACTGATCGATCTTTCGGCCTATCTTCCTGATGAATCGGGTGAAAACAAAGTGAGGATCAAGCATGTGGGAGAAGAGGATGCCCGGATAGACTTCATCAGTCTTATATCTGGCGATACAGCCTATATTCCAACTTCAGCCCGGAACCTTGATACAAACGAAGACATCCTTTATGAAGTTTCTGCCGGCGATAACCAGACAGCTTATGTGTTGAATAACGAAATCGAAGTTCGCTGGTCAGGGGTGCCAGCATCGACTGACAAGATCCTATTGATGAGAGCCCAGGAGGGGGTTATCAATTACTCCTGCCAGAGATTTGCGTACTGGCAAGAAGATATTCCAATAACCCAGGGTGCAAATAATACGTTAAATATAGCTCGTATTGTGAATCTACTCCATCATCGTGGCCAATTTTACTTGAAGGGAACATTACGGTCTCGCACCGGACAAGTCGTTGCAGAGGCCGAAAGCCCCTTTAATATCGTCGATGGCGAGATTGTTCTGCGTCTTCATCCAGATAAACCTGTTTACCGGCCTGGAGAGACCGTAAGGATCAGCGGGGAAGTAGTGAACACAGCGGTTACGGAAGTGCCGGAAATAACGCTGGAGATTCTCGACAATCAATGGGTAGTCCTTTATACAGAAAGCTTTAATCTCCCGGCAAACGGGCGTCGTCCCTTTTCTTTCAGCACAACCGCGAGTGCGGCAGGAAGTTATGTATTTAATGGATACGTATATCAGGGGCCGGACATGGATCGACTTGACTACGTCAGAGAAAAATACGATGTAGCTAACCCAGCTCTTTCAGCGACCGCCAGTGCTCCGGCGTTCATTGGTCATGGTGCATTTCAGTTGAGTGTCATGATCAATAACGCCGGGAGGGTTCCCGCTGTCGTTCATGTCGCAGTTTCCGGTGGCTCTTTATCAGATTATCAATCCATTACCCTCCAACCTGAGGAAACGAAACAGATTCTGTACAACCAGTCCATCACCTCGGCTACCACCTACGAAATTCAATTCACTGGAGATTTGAATCAGGTTTTAACCGTTCCTGTGGGATATGGGGAAAGGGCAACCCTTAGCATCAATCTTCCAGCAATCCATCCTGAGGGAAAGGTAACCGTCCCATTGACTGTGAGTAATCCCAGCCAGGCGGAAGAGGCCGTTGAGGTGAGCATTCAACTTTGGCAAGGGGAAACGGTTATCTTTCAGGAGTCCAGGACTTATGCCCTGCCGCCTGGGGGGGGCACCGCAGATACCCTGTATTTCGACCTTGCCGAGGGGGACTACAAAGTCGTAGCCAGTAGTCAACTCCCCGTGGCCCATGCTGAGGCGAGTTTTTCGGTAAAGAAAGGCGATAAACTGGTAATGGACGTTTCCGTGGGTGCTCAGGCCGATGGGTTGATTCCGATCACGGTAAACCTCGCCAATCTGGGCTATAACCCAGTCAGCGGAAGTGTTCACTGCTCAGTGGAAGGCGGCCAGAATGGAATTTCGTGGGGCAGCCAGCAAGCTGTGGTTCAACTCACAACTCAAAACTCCCAGCCTTTAACCTTCAACATAAATCCGTCAGCCATCCCACCTGGAAGTTACACATTAAAGGTTGAATTTCTGAGCGACAGCGGCCAGCCATTATCCGTGCGCAGTTCATCTTTCACCGTTCAGGGAGCTTCTTTCCAAATCAGTCAGTTGCCCGGTGACCAGACTTTTTCTCCGGGACAGGAAGCTCCCATCACCTTTTGGGTCAAAAACACCGGCAACCAGGAAGGGGAGCTGGAATTTCATCTCAAGGCCTATGACTTGATTGATTTGACAAAGCGGGAATGGCTCAAGGCAGGAGAGGAAAAGGCCCTCTCTTTCAGCTTCAGGCTTCCAGAGGATTTAGAGGAGAAGGATTATTTTGCCGAGTATGAATTAAAAGGGCAGGGATCATGGGCCAAGGGCCAGGTGAAATATCACCTCGCCGGGATAAACCTGAGGGTCATCTCACTGCTGGACAAAGCGTATTACAAAGAAGGGGAGACAGCCCATCTGACAATCTCGGTCTCATCTCTTACCTCGTTTTCATCTGGTCTAAACCTGGTTGCCCGGGTGAATTATCCTGGATATGAATCCAGACAGCCATTCACCATGAATGGAAGTCAGGCAGTCCTTTTTGATATACCCCTAACGAAGATTACCGGGGAGAAGCTTTTCTTGGGAATCTACCATGAATCAGGCCGGTCTATTCATTTAAACTCCTTGTACATCCACAAGGAGGGAGACGTTCTCACCCTCAGAACAGATAAACAGGTATATAAACCGGGAGAGACTGTTGTTATAACGGTTGGGCGTTCCGACCCGGCGGTCAGTGGAGCTCTTACCTTGACAGCCCCCAATTACGAGGAGACTTTTTCTTTTTCCGGAACAGCCAGCAAGAGCTTCTTACTCCCTTCCACAATAACTGCAGGAACTTACTATATCAGCTACCAGCTGTCAATGGTCAGCGGTCAGAACTATAAAGGAAGCTATCCCTTCGATGTGGAGGGCATTCAGGTGAAGGTGAAAGGAGCGATGTTGGACAGGACGAAGTACGCCCCTACTGACACCATCAACCTGAGCCTGATCATCGAGAGCAACCAAAACCTGTCGGCTACTTTAAGAACCTGGGTAGTAGACCCGGAGAAGGAATATACAGCTACAGGAACCCAGGGGGTAACCTTAACGAATTCTGAGCCATTCCTGGCAAACCAAAACTTGCCTTTTTCAACGACGAAGCTGGGAGTCCATCAGTTAGTTTACGGCATATATATCGGCGATTTGCTCCTCTGTTCTGGCTCTGTAGCCTTTGACATGGGGGAGGCAGTAGTTTTAGGGGTATCGGCTGATCAGGCAGATTATCCTGTCGGACATGAACCAGTAATTGTAGAAGCCGGCATCTACGGAACCGGACCAACAATACTGGATTTCCTCGTAGATGGGCAGTCAATGTTTAGCCAACCCATTTCCCTCTCTGGTTTTTCAAAAACCCTATACACCCTCCCTGCCGTTTCCCCTGGCCGACATTCCCTGAAAGCACGTCTTACATCTGGCGGGTTAATTTCCACGAAGGAAACATCTTTTACATATGGAAGCGGCCTTGCGGACTTAACCGTCTGGATGTTCAGCGACCGGAATATCGCCAGTGGCATTATGAAATTTACCATCACCGTCATCAATCGAGGCAAAAGTCCCTCAGTCTCTACGACCCTTTACCTTTATGACGGCCCGATTGGAGCGGGTGTACTCCTTGACATGCTGGAGGTAAAGAGTCTGGCCCCGGGGGAATCCCAGAGCTTCACTTACAACCTCAGCGTCCTCGGAAGGGCTGGAGGCAACACCCTTTCCACCTGGATTGACCCGGCGGGAAAAGTGCAGGAGTTTGACAAAGCTAACAACGAGGCAAAGATCACCTTTACGATACCTGAGCTGACCTTATCCACTAACTTGGAGAAAGAGGTTTACTCTCCAGGGGAGACGATCGCCATCACAGGCCTGATTACGAACCTTTCCAAGGATCCATTGGCAGGCTTCACCATGACCACTACCGTGAGAGACGCTGCTCTGCTTCCGGTATACACAGATTCAAGACAAGTCCCGTCCATTGGTGGGCTGGCCACGATCTCGATCAATGTACCATGGCCAACAGATGCAAATCTCCCGGAAGGAGTTTATACTATCAGCCAGACCCTGCAGGGAAGGGAAACTTCGACCCAGAAGATCGTTCGTTTGGAACTGGACAAAGACTTCACGATTACGGCGGATTATCTAAATCAAAAAATCGAAACAGGGGAAACAGTTCAATATGATCTAATCCTGGCACCTCAAAGGGGATTTACTGGAGAGGTCAGCCTTTCCATCAAAGATTGCCCGTCAGGGTTTACGGCCTCATTTACCTCCAACCCTATTTCTCTTTCAGGGGGATCAACCCGAGTTACCTTGAAGATGATCCCTACAGGTCAGGTCAGGATCGGGTCCTATGCGGTGAAAGTAAATGCCTCAGGTGGAGGAAGGAGTCATGAACTTGTTCTCGGGTTAGGCCTGACAGACTTTCAAATGGTTGTCGTTCCCGGGACGCAGAACATAAAACTCCTCGACGGCGTAACTTATACCATTACCCTTATTCCCCTGAACGGATTTGATAGTCCGGTTACTTTGGAAGTGCAGGGAGTCCCCATAGGAATGAGGGCTAACTTGGATGCCAGCCAAGTGAGCCTTCCAAAGGATGTGCGCCTTAGTTTGGCCACATCCAAATGGCTTCTCCCCAAGCTGTACACAGTTACCGTCACAGCGAAGGGGAGGGCGGTCAATCATTCAACAGTTGCAACGCTGGTGGTCGGAAAAAATCTGCTTATCAATCCGGGTATCATTGCCGCACCGGGGCCAGGGCCAACGAACAAGCCCATCATCAACAGCTTCCGAATCGATGGATCACTGATCAATCAGTTCCAGGCTTTTGATTCAAAATATAGTGTGAATCTTGCTGCCGGGGATTTAGACGGGGACGGGATCGATGAGGTCATTGTCGGAACAGGCTATAAGGATTCAAGGTCTCCGGCTCTTCTGGGAATTTTCAAAAGGGATGGCACACCAGTGGCAGTCATGGAGGTAGAACACCGGGACAAAAAGAATAGCCTCACCGTAGCCGCTGGCGATATCGACGGAGATTGGATCGAAGAAGTAGCCGTGGGCTCCTACCCATACCCTTCAGAGAATGACGATGAAGAGAATAATAATAAAGATTCAGAAGATGAAAGTGGGGGGGGTCAAGATTCCCACCGTCAAAGGGGCTGCGGCACCGTTCGGATATATAAAGTCATTGGTGGTCAATTCATCGATACTGGCCTGGCCCTGCGCCCATACGAGGGGGAGGGTTACCGGGGAGCCCCAAACATTGCCTTTGGGGACGTGGATGGGGACGGGGTGCCAGAGCTGATTACCGCTCCGGGGCCTGATCCGATTGCTCCGGCCCGAATCAAGGTTTTCAAGATTGACACAAAGGAAGGGATGGGCCGATGGAAGGTTGGTTCCCAGTTGGCGGACCTCAACGTCCCCTTTGGATGCAAGATGGGTGACAAAAATGAAGATAAAAGAGATTGTAGCAAGAAGGATCAAGATGGATATGGGGCGAACGTGGCGGCTGGGGACCTTGACGGGGACGGTAAGGCTGAGATCCTCTTGGGGGCAGGGCCGGACCCGAAAAAGAATGGCCAGGTGATCATCCTACATAACTCGGATGGGGTGTTCACGGCTGAATCTTTCATTGCCCATGAGGGCAGCAGGTATGGAATCTCTATTTCCAGTGAAGATGTCGATGGGGATGGGATGGCGGAGATCCTTACCGGTCTCGGCCCGGACCCGAAGAATAAATCGCTGGTGAGGATATTCCGGAGAGAAGGGATTTTAATGAGAGAATTCCAGGCATATCCTAATTCCATGAAGTATGGGGTAAGGGTTTCGAGAGGAACGGTTGGAGAGTGAGACCAGGAAGAGATTTTGCAGAAAAATTTTAATCGATGGAGAAGGACTCGAATATCAAAAAGATGATTATGCCGAAACTCATCTGTCCTGTTGATTCATAGATTTCAGCCTTTCATCGGCTTCTAAGATTAAAGAAATTATTGTTTCCCTGGTTTTTTGGAAATAGGCCGGATCCCACTCGCCGCTCAATTCCAATTGGCAGGATGGCTCCCCTTTCTTTCCGCGGACCTCGTTCAAAAATCGCTCATACTTTGATGGATTTATCCCAAGTTCCTTTAGCCTTCTAACTCGTTTCTCCAGTTGGTAAACCAGCTTGTGGTCATCAATGCCTTCCCGGATAGCTTCCCACTTAATTGTATTGAGAGGCCCATTCGGATCCGGATAGGCAAGAAAAATATCTCTTCCACTTGAATCCGCTATTGTCGGATACCCGCTGGCATTTTGCGTGTTTTGAAATGTCCAGGATGCCATGCCATTTAGACCCTTCTTCCAGACATAGTATCCGTAGATATACCTGGCATAGGCAGGGTTTCGGCAGAGGGACGTAACAAGATTATTGTAGCCCCAATATTTCTTTCCTCCATTTTGAACTATTTTTTTATCGGCTTCATTATATTCACTTTCACAGAGGTAATCGACCGGGCCAAATTCTCCTAAACTTCGAGCGGTCAGCATTGTTTTAGCGTTATTATCCGCAATGATTTTTAATAATAACGGTGTGATTTTTCTTCTCAGATCTTGGTAATCTTGGAGTGAATCATCCGGTTCATCGATGGGAAAGAAAATGATATCGGGTAGACCGTTTTTTTGACTAAACCGGCGAACTTCTTTAACCAAATAACCCAGCCGGCTGAAGTGAATTTCCCCATCAAAACCAATTATATTTCCTGGGTGGCGAGGTTTGGCTGTTTGGATAAGGTGTCCCAGATACCATATTATTGGTCTTCTGAACCCGGTTTCTTCGGCCGCCTTCAGCCCGGCAAAAACATCGTCCAGGTTCGGTTTCCCATCTTCCTTCGTCATTAAGGTAAATGGGGAGTGATAACACAAGGTCGTCATCCCGTGTTGCTTATAATTTTGTAAGATTTTGCGCCCAACCTTATATATTTTTTCTTTCTCTTCTTTTTTCCATGGATTCGTTAATTCGGTGAACTCATAGGTCATGAGCATAAAATAATCTACCTCGGGTATATCTTCCAGCGCGATTGGGGAAACACTCACCTGCAAGGGTAACCTTTTTTCCCCACCATTCTCCGGTTCTATAACAATATTTCCATGGTATTCCCCCTCGACTGCATTTTCATCAATTCTTATCGTAATCCAAAATCTCTGGCTCCCCCCCTTTTTGATGCTGACGGTATTTCCGGGCCTTATGAGGGTGGGAACCCTTCTATATTTTCCTTCCGGGAGGCCATAAGATTCGTCAACCGTTTCAATAAATCCCACCTCAATTTTATCTTTATTGATAATCCCTTGGCCTCCCCTTAATTCCTCAATTTTTATTCTTACTTTTCCCAAATCCCGCAGGGCAAATATGGAGAAAGTAACGGGCTCAAATTCGTTCTTAACAGCTTTTATTGATAGCTCCCGAATTATTTCAGATTTTTGGGGTCGGCTGTCCGGGAAAACGTATCCCAGGGACGAACGTGCGAAAACAACATAGCCCGACAAATCACCATTTTCTTTTATGGGGATATTTCCGTCCTTTTTTCCATTTGGAATTTCTTCCTTGGAGATTTTTATTCTCTGATCCGGCGGCGAAAAATACCTTTTCAAATCCTTTTTTTCAACTTTGCTTGCCCCGCCGGCCAGCAATTTTCCTTTTTCATCGGATATATTTATCTGAATTGTATACCGGCCCTCCTTGATTTCGTAGGGTAAATCGAAGGCCAGGTTACCGCCGCGAATGATTTTTTCAAAGCTATTCGTCGAACTTACCTGGGAAATTAGATCTCCGTTTAAATAGAGTTTGCCCACAGTTTTTATTTCTTCATGGTTCTCTATTCCATCGCTAAGCCTATATCCCACGTACAAATTTTTCCGCAGGATCAACTGGTCCGTCACGATGATTCGATCCCGCAAAAGGTAATGATAAATATCTATTTCCTCTGCCCCGCAGCTTTGCAGAAGCATATACCCTAAAATAAATAATATTTCCGGTAAGATAAGTATTATTTTTAATTTATTATTGCTCCACTTTTCGTCAATCATTTCGGCATTAATTCTGCTTTCAATAAATCGTTATGTTTCCATCCCTTTAAACTTTGAGCAGACCCGCCAGATCCTCACCTCTTTTTCGGAAATGGGGTTTCGTAATATTCTGGGCTTTCTGTCCCCTTCAGGGTCAGGAGTTAAGATGTATAGACCCTATATTTATGATAATCCATTTTAATGAAAGTGGAAAGTCTTTTAAAGGGGTATCCTGAAAAATAGGCTGGGGGCTAACATTAAGTGGTTCTGAATCTAAAGAAGTGCGGTTACAACTTGATCAGGTCCGCAATCTTGACGGGTTTGCCGCTCTCAATGCTCTTCACGGCTGCAATTCCAGTCAAAATTGACATCGCTCCCGCTCTCGTTCCGGCCCTCTGTTTGTAAGGATCTGGCATCTCCGGATCAAATATCATCTGCCGCAACCGTGGGTCAGCACCGCCATGCTCTCCTTGAACTTCCTCGACTTCTACAATTTCTGATTTACCAAAGTTCTTCGTTAAACGAACCTCAAAGCTACGCGGGGGAGTCCAAGGCTGTCTTTCGTAAGAACGCGCTTCCAATCGCCCAGCTGTCCCGTTAAATGCAAGACTGAATCCTTCATAAGGCATGAAAGCATTCAATGAATAGCTCATCAGCGCGCCATTGCTGTACCTCGCCTGCGCCACCATCGTGTCATAAATGTTGATGTCTTCTCGGTACACGCAGGCATCCCGCAAGTAGCCGTCTTCAGATTCACATTCGGCGTAGAGGGACATCGAAATACTGTCTTTCGTCATGTCCCAATAAAATGGGCATTGGTCCTGGTAGGTGCAGCCGCGACAGTTGCGACTGCGGAATTGTCCGTTGCGGCCGTAGTTTCTTAACTCACCCAGGGCGCTGATCTCAATGGGATCCGCTTCGAGTAACCAGTTGATCAAATCGAAATGGTGGGTGGCTTTGTGGACCCATAGGGTCCCGGAGTTCTCTTTGAAAGCGTGCCATCGGCGGAAGTAATCTGCCCCATGGTAGACATCCAGATACCAGTGGAAGTCCACGGAGGTAATCGTCCCGATAGGGTTTTCCATGAGCAGTTCTTTGATTTTTTGGGATACGTACGCGTAGCGGTAATTGAAAGCTACAATGATCTTCTTGCCCGTTTGTTTTTCTGTATCCAGGATCATCCGGCATTTGAGGTCATCCGTAGTCATTGGTTTTTCAGTTAGGACATCGCAGCCGAACTTCAACGCCGGAATAATCTGCTCGTGATGGGTTGAGTCCTTGGTAGAAACGATCAGGATGTCGGGATGGGTTTCCTTGAGCATACGATCAAGGTCGGTGTAGGTGGGGATTTCCGCTCCGATAAGTCGCTTACTGGTCTCGACGCGCTTCCTATTGATGTCGCAAAGTCCTACCATTTCTACACGGTCACCTTGATCGCGCAGCAGATCGCGCCCCCACATGAGAGTGCCCCGAAGACCTGTGCCGACGACAGCGATTCTCTTCTTCAATGGGCTCTCGGCGCCGATTGTTTTTCGCGGGCCAAGCATAGGAACAATGGTGCCAGCGGCAATTACTTTGGCAGTTGTGGCGACAAACTCTCTACGGGTGATTTTCTTATCCTCTTGGTTCATTTTCTCATCCCCAGATTTTTTTTCAGACCCAAAATATACTATATTCACTGTCAACCAGCAAGAGCCTATAGTCTTATAAAAAATCAGATTTTGTTCTCATTTGGCAGTTTTTAAGATGTTTTTAGGCTTTCATGGGTGGGGTGAATGGGTGGAAGGGTAGGATTTAAGGCCTATAAAGCGGACAATTTATGAAAAAATCGTATAAAAGATGACAGTACCGTCAAAAAATTAACATGAGATTTTCGGGTCTGACTGTTCGGTGCCTAAGCTGGCGACTGAACCGACAGTGGATTGGCCTAAGGAAATTCCTAAGGAGGTCCCTGGTTCAGCCATCAAGCGCCCTGACTGAGCTGGGACAAAAATTTCAGATACTCCTCCTTGCTGTATTTAGGCTGGTAGTTTTTCTTGATGGACAGACCCTCGCGGGCTCCATCCCAGAGGAGGTCGACAGCCGTCAGGGCCAGGCCCTTGGCTGATTCCAGGTAGGCCAGGCGGTGGTCGCCGATGACGAAATCTTCCGTATGCAAATTTCCTTTTCCGGCCTTGATATAGGCATGTAGGGCGGGCATGAGGTGGGAGATGTCCCCGATGTCCGACGATCCGGTCTGATGGCCGGCCTGGCCGACCGCTTCCGGACCCAGCAAGGCGGCCATGTTGGCGGCGAAGAGTTGATCGAGGCGATCATCAAAAAGGCTGGGCAAATACCCGGGAAGGTCCAGAATTTCCACCTCGGCGCCGATGGCCATGGCCCCGGCCTTGAGGGCGCGATTGACTTTCTTGTTGGCATCTTGCATTGCTTCGACGTTTCGACCACGGACGAAGGTTTCGATACGGACATCGGCCGGGACAACGTTGACTAAGTCGCCTCCCTTGGTAATGATCGGATGAACCCGGATGCAGTCCTCGTCCCGGAAAGTTTCCCGCTGGGCATAGATTCCCATCAAACCGATCATGGCCGCGTTCAGAGCGTTGATCCCCAAATGCGGGGCTCCCCCGGCATGGGATTCTTTGCCCTTGTAGCGAATAAATTTGGCTATGACGCCGTTATGGGTGGCTCCAATAAGGACTTTCTTGATGGGGTCCATTTCTTTGAGGTGAAACATCAAAACCATGTCCACACCATCCAGTACGCCCAGGCGGATAAACTCCTGCTTTCCGGCCAGGAAAACCAATTTGCCTTCTTGACGCAGTTTATTGCGGTACTCGAGCTCCACCAACTCTTCAGCCGGGACAGCCATCAGGGATACATCCCCATCGAGCTCTTTCATCACTCCGGAATCTAAAAGGCCCATCCCCGCTGCGATCATTCCGGCGATCGAGGCGTTATGGCCGCAGGCGTGAGCAGCTCCGGTCGCCGGGTCGGCATTGGGGTTGGAGGGGACGAGGATGGAATCCAGCTCCCCCATGAGGGCCAGGCGCATTTTCCTGGACCGGCCGGGAAGCTCGGCCACCACCCCGGTCAAGGCCAGACCCTTCCGGTAGGATAAGCCCAGCGAACGGAATTTTTCTTCCACCAGGGCAGCGGTTTCTACTTCCTTGAACCCCATCTCCGGATGATGCAGGATGGTCTCCCCAATTTCCGTCACTTCGGCAGACCGCTTTTCGATAGCTTCTATTACTCTCCTTTTCCACTCTTCTTTGGTGGCCATGCTCATTTCTCCTTTTCCAGGCTTGCTCCGATCCTGGGTCCCTTTTAAGGCCTCCAGCGGAGCAATGGTTTACGGTTGGCCAAGACTTCATCCAGCCGGGAGATCTTTGTCTTATGAGGGGCATCCCGGAGCAACCCCGGTTCAGTCTCCGCTTCCCTGGCGATGCGCGTCATGGCTTCGATGAACTGGTCGAGGGTCTCTTTGGCCTCGCTCTCGGTGGGCTCGATCATCAATGCGCCGTGGACAACCAGAGGGAAATAGATGGTCGGTGGATGGAACCCATAGTCCATCAGCCGTTTGGCGATGTCCAAGGCCGAAACTCCATATTTACTCTGCAGGCGGTCGCTAAACACGCACTCGTGCATGCAGGGGAAGTCGTAAGGCAGGTGATAATGGTCCTTCAGCTTGGCCCGGATGTAATTGGCGTTGAGCAGGGAGACCAGGCTGGCTCTTCTCAGGCCTTCCGCACCCATCGAAAGGATGTAGGCATAAGCCCGGACCAGCACGCCGAAGTTTCCGAAAAAAGATCGGACCTTGCCGATGGTCTTGGGCCGGTCGTAATCGAACTGGAAGCGCTCTCCTTTGGGGGTGATGATCGGTACGGGAAGATAATCGGCCAAGTGCGTCTTCACACCTACCGGCCCCGCGCCCGGACCGCCTCCTCCGTGGGGAGTGGAAAAAGTTTTATGAAGGTTGAAGTGTAAGACGTCCACTCCCATATCGCCCACCCGCGCGAGTCCCATAAGGGCATTCAAGTTTGCCCCGTCGCAGTAAACCTGCCCCCCTTTCCGGTGCACGATTTCAACTACCCGGCAGATATTTTCTTCAAAAAGGCCGAGGGTGTTCGGATTGGTGACCATGAGGGCGGCCACATCTTCGTCCATTTTTTCTTCTATGGCCTGTGGTGACAGCACGCCCCTTTCATTGGATTTCACCTGAATCACCTGATAGCCGCAGAGACTTGAACTGGCCGGGTTCGTTCCGTGAGCCGTATCCGGGACCAATACCTTTTGGCGGGGATCTCCGCGGTCGCTCAGGTAGGCCCGGATCATTAGCATACCGGTAAGCTCTCCCTGAGCCCCGGCGGAGGGCTGGAGAGCCACCCGGTCCATGCCGCTAACCTCGCAAAGGAATCTCTCCAGATCGTGCATCAGCCGGAGGAGTCCTTGAGAAATCTCCTCCGGCTGATAAGGATGGGCCCCGGCAAAGCCCGGAAGGCGGGCAAGATCCTCGTTGACCTTGGGGTTGTACTTCATCGTGCATGATCCCAGGGGATAAAAGCCGGAGTCTACCCCGTAGTTCCACTGAGAAAGACGGGTGAAATGACGGACAATTTCCACCTCGCTCATTTCCGGGAATCCATCCAGGTCCTTACGGATCCACTTGCGGGGCCAAAGTTTCTCCGGGCTCGCCTTTTCGACGTCCAGCCTGGGCAGAGAATACCCTTTCCTTCCTTTGGCCCCCCGCTCGAATATCAATGGTTCTTCCAGAACCAACCCGCATTCACCCGGCCACTCTTCTTTCATCCTGCACCCCTCATTCCTGAGTCGAGAAAGAACCCTTTTGGGCCATTGCCTATTTGCGCCCCAAACTGCCTCGCAGTACTTCCGCCAAACGATCGATATCTTCCCGGGAGTGTTTCTCCGTGATGCAGACCAGCACTTCTCTTTCCAATTCGGGATAGAATCGTTTCAGGGGAAGACCCCCGACGATTCCCCGTTTCAGCAGGGCCTGCAGGACGGATGGCGGGTCCGCGTCCAGGGTGAACACGAACTCGTTAAAGGTTGGTCCAGAAAAACGCAAGCGGCCGGATTCTCTCAATCTTTTTTTGGCATACTCACACTTGCTCAAGTTTATCTCCCCCAGCTCCCTCAGTCCCTCTTTTCCCATTGTGGTCAGGTAGACGAGGACGGCCAGGGCGCATAAGGCCTGGTTGGTACAAATATTCGAGGTGGCTTTTTCCCTGCGGATGTGCTGTTCCCGGGTGGCCACGGCCAGGACAAAGCCCCGCCGACCCTGGCGGTCGACGGTCTGGCCCACGAGCCTCCCGGGCATGGCTCGCAGAAAGCTCTCCTTACTGGCGAAAAAGCCCACGTAAGGGCCCCCGAAGTTCAAGGCGTTCCCGAACCCCTGGCCTTCTCCTACGACGATGTCCGCCCCCAAAAGACCCGGGGGCTGAAGGAGGGCCAAAGACAGGGGTTCGGCTACGGTCACGATCAAAAGGGCTCCTCTGGCGTGGACCATTTTTTCAGTTTGCTCCAGGTCTTCCAGGCAGCCGAAGAAGTTGGGCTGCTGAATCACCACCGCGCTGGTTTCTTCATCCACCAGCCGCCGCAGAGCCTCCAGGCTGGTGACCCCTTCGTCGGTGTACGGAGCTTCTACGAGTTCCAAGTCCAGAGGATGGGTGTAGGTGCGGGTGACCATCCGGGATTCAGGGTGGACGGCCCGGGCTAAGAGGCACTTTTTCCTGCCCTTGATGCGCTGGGCCATCAACACCGCCTCGGCCACCGCCGAAGCCCCATCATAAACCGAGGCGTTGGCCACGTCCATCCCGGTGAGCTGACAGATGAGAGTCTGGAACTCGAAGGCGGCCTGGAGCGTCCCCTGGCTGATCTCCGGCTGGTAAGGGGTGTAAGCCGTGTAGAACTCTGACCGCCTGAGGACATGATCCACGACTGCCGGAATGAAATGATCGTATGCTCCGGCCCCCAAGAAAGAGATGATCTTTTCTCCCGGCGTTCCTCTCTCGCTGAGAGAGTGAAGGTGCTGGACCAGCTCCATCTCCGAGAGCGGCAGAGGAAGGTCCAAGGGTTTTTCCATCCGCAAAGATTCAGGAAGGATCGTGGTCAAGTCTTCCAGTCGCTCGAACCCAACGGTCTGGAGCATGGCCGCAAAATCGCCTTCCGCATTGGAGATGTATCGCATTCTTCTACCCCTTCGCTTCCTCTTCGGCCACAAAGGCCTCGTAGGCTTCTGAGCTGAGAAGGCCGCTCAATTCCGCAGAATCAGCGATCTTCAATTTCACCATCCAACCTTGCCCGTAAGCCTCACGGTTGATCTCTTCCGGATTTTCCCGCAGCGATTCATTGACCGACTCCACGCGGCCACCCACGGGTGCATAAACCTCGGCCACTGCTTTCACGGAATCCACGGTTACCATGGTTTCCCCCTTCCGGAAGGATTTTCCCGGAGAGGGGAATTCAACGAAGACTATGGACCCTAACTTATCCTGAGCATAATCCGAAATGCCGACGACAACCCATTCCCCTTCTACCCTGGCCCACTCATGATCCTTCGTGTACTTCAGGTCCTTGGGAAAATTCATCGCTCTCCTCCGTCTTGATGGTCAATAGATTTGTAAGGGGTCTGCGGATTGCCCGGCCCGCTGAAATGCTGAGCCTGATTTTAATTCGTTCTTAAAAAAAATAAAAGGAAATTATAATAGGACAAGCTTCGCGAGGACAAGGTTCAGGGGAATGACCGAAAAACGAGTCTACACTCAGTAGTTGCAGAAAAGATTCTCCGAAATTTCGTTTTCGCCCCTGCATGTAAGGGGCAATAACGGTTTTTCGATGGTCACAGGACTTCACCGCTGGTGTCCTTTGCCCCCCCTAACCCTCCCCCTCGGGGGACCGGGTCGTAATCCTGATTTGTCATTGCGAGCGACCGAAGGGAGCGCGGCAATCTAATTATTTTCAATGATTTATGAGATTGCTTCAGTCGTTTCACTCCTTCACAATGACATTACGACACAGCCTCCGGAGGGGGGAGGGGAGGGTGGGGGTGATGTTTTTAATGTCTTTTTTGAAATCTTTAGGTACAGACTTCTTACGATTTCATCAAGCACGATCAGCTTCGAAAAAATTTTAAGAACCTCAGCGGGAGTAGGACATCGGCCAAAGATCAGTCCGCCCGCCGGTATTTTTTCCCTTTCCGGGAAATTTTCCCCCGGGCCAGCAATCGATCCAGATGTTTCTCCACCATGTTTCGTTCGAAGAGATACCAAACCTGGTTCCTGGGAAGCTTGAAGCCGGAGATCAGACTCAGAGAAGTCAATTGGTCGAGAGTTTGGGGAGACTCCAGCGCCCGGAGGATTTTCTCCTCTCTCGAGTAAATATTTTCCAGGTAGCGGTCCAACCGCGGTCCAATGTTTCCCGTGAAAACTTCTTGACCGTGGGAGGGGATGTAATAATGCGCGGGAATTTTTCTAATCTTCTCCACTGAATGGATGATTCTTTCGATGTCCGCCCGCTTGTTGTGATACCAGGGCCCCGCGGAAGAAAGCTCTATGTCGCCCAGGAACCAGATCTTCAACTCCGGAATAAAAAAACCGGTATGACCGGGGGTGTGCCCGGGGAGGTGCATGAATTGAATGGTGATCCTCCCCAGGTTGAGCTTCATCCCATCCTCCACTTCCCCAACGGACACCCTTTCCCGGTATCCGAAGGACTCCGTCATGGAGGATTTCCACTCCCCTTCATATTCTGTGCCTTTTACCCCTACCCATTCCGCCATGGAGTCTAAAGAGCGAAAGCAGGGGGCATCTTCCCGGTGAGCCAGGAATTGGACGCCATCGAAAAGCCTGTTGTAGCGGAAGTGGTCCGGATGATAATGGGTGTTAAAGAGAAGATCGATCCTCCCTTCGGCTGCCAACGGCCGGAGGGCCTTCTCTTCGCAGGCCGGGTCCACTAACAGAGTTCGCCCATCTTTGATCAAAAGGGTGTTGCAGTAAGGAAAGACGGGGAATTTGCCAAAAAGAATTCTGACCGGGCCGATGTCCCGAACCTTAATCATCTTGCTATAGGCCTGATTCGATTCCCCTGACGAGTTCATCCAGGGTCTATCTTCTCGGGTGTCCTCAGGTGGTCAGCGTTCCTCCATCCACGTAGATGGAATGGCCGGTGATGAAATTCGCTGCCTCCGACGCCAGGAAAAGGACGGATCCAACGATCTCTTCGGGCTCGGCCAGACGGCCTTTGGGGATGGCGGAGGTCACGTGCTTGGCTACCTCGGGATTGGACCAGATGGGTTTACTGAAGTCGGTTCGGGTCAACCCGGGGCCCACGGCATTGACATTGATCCCGTATTGAGCCCATTCCCGGGCCATGCAGCGGGTGAGCATCTTCAGCGCCGCCTTGCTGCAGCCGTAGGCGGCCATGCCCAGCTCGGCTTTCTCCGCCCCCACGGTGGTGATGTTGATGATCCGTCCGGACTTCTGCTCCATCATCTTGCGGGCAACGGCACGACTCAAAAGCCAGACTGCCTTGACGTTGGTGTTGAAGACTTTGTCCCACCCATCCTCCCGCAGGTCGAGGAGGCTGCGGAGAAAGCTGCGGGCGGCATTATTGACCAGGATGTCGATTCGCCCGAATTCCTTTACCGTAGCTTGGACCAGATTTTCGAGCTGTTCATTGACGGTCAAGTCTGTGACCACGGCCATGAATTTCCCGCCCAGCTTGCGGATCTCTTCCGCGACCCCATCGATCTCTTTTTGTGTTCTGCTGCACACGACGACGGAAGCTCCAGCGCCAGCCAGCCCCAAAGCGATCGCCCGGCCGATTCCTCGGCCGCCCCCCGTAACGATGGCCACCTTCCCCCTTAAATCAAACTTTGCCTCCATCCTGACTTCCTCCTTGTTAAACGACCTAGTATCGCGTCTCGGAAATTCGTAGCATCATTCAAGGTTCTCAGAGGGCCCGAGGCTCACGTCCCGCCTTGGCGGGATTGGCATCCTGAGGCGCTGCATTTCAATCGCCCCTTTTCCTTTCCCTGACTCGCAGGACCATCTTCCAAACGAAAGCCACGAGCAGGGTCCCGCTGATCAGGATAATGAAGCTGGAAGAAAAGAAAGAGGCCAAGAATACACTCGGGTGTTTGAGTTTATAAGCGCGGGCCATCTCCTCAATTCCAAACTCCAGGAAGAAAATGGCCACCGCCGAAAAGAAAATGAACCGGGCCCACCAGAACACTTAGGCTCCTTTTTCTCCCTTTTCCATCTCCGCGAATAAAGACCGCACGTAGGGACCGTCTTTCCGCCAGACGTGGCAACTGTCGAGCACCCGGGAGACGGCCGGATTTTCCAACGACCGGGCTCCGGGCCTTCTCCCGTAGGCGGCCCAGTAGCCTTGCACGGCCACCGGCCCGAGAGTGAGGAAAAGGCTGGTCAGGTGGGAGCACCCTTTTACGTCCCCGATCAGGTCCTTCACCCTCTGGGTGAATCCGGTAATAACCTTAAGCCCCACCAATTTCTGCATGCCGGGCAGAATTTCCGGGCACATTTCCCGGGGGATTTGGTCCATCTCCGCCTCCACCGCGGAGATGGTCAAGTCCGGTCCCTGAACCCAGATCCGGGCGATGAGGTGATGAACCAGAACCGGACCGCTTTCTGGCTCTCCGGCAGGAGATTGAGGAATTCTTGTATCCGCCAATTTCCCTTCCACCAGCACCCGGTGATCGCCGAGATCATACGTATGAATTTCGATCTTCCGGGTATGCGCCAACTTTCCGTTTTCTCTTTTGCAGGTTTCCAACTTCCCTCCGGCACTATTTCAAGAGCCTTTTCTTTCCCTTCTCCTCCTGGCCATCTTTTGGAAAAAGACCTCGGAAGGGTTCTCGATTGAGGGCAGGCTGATCATCTGCCCGCTGGTCACGGTAAAGCGTTCATCGACCTTCAGGGCTTCCAGGAGGTCACGGTAGGTGTAATTGGGGTTGACCATCAAATCTTCAACGATGCCGTGGGCCAACTCGGCCAGGGGCAAGACTTGCTCCTCCTGCAAGATCCGCCAGGCGATGCTCAAACTCTCCCTTAACAACCTTCCCTTCGATTCTTCAGATCTTAAAGTTTCCAGATCATACCGCGGGTAGCTGTCCACGGGCAGCGTCCCGGATTCCTGGTGGATGGCTCCCTCGCGATCCTGGAAAATCTTCCTGGTTTTTCCGAAGAATTCCGATCCCCGGCGAATTCTACGAGCCATTCATGAACCCCCCAGAACCTGTTCTTCTTCGCTATCTCCCGGCAAGAATAAGCTGGAAGTCAAAATGAACAGGGCCGCCGGCGAAAGGCCCCATTTCAGGTTTATTAAGGTTTTCCAGGGAGGCAAACTTTCTCCCACGGACCCAGGCTTTTGAGTTCATCGAGTAACCCCCGGATCACCTTAAACCCATTTTCCCAGAAACCCGATCGATTTACATCCAACCCCACCTGTTTGAGGAGTTCGTCCGGACGGCCTGAGCCGCCACTCTCCAAAAGCCGGATCAGGTGAGGCGGGAAGGATCGGCCATCTTGCCGATATTTTTCGAACAGGGCCAGAACCACCAGTTCACCAAAAATATAACTATAGCAGTAAAAACGCGAATGGATGAAATGGGAAATGTAGGACCAGCCCCAGCGGTATTCGGGAATCATCTCCACGCTTCCTCCGAAGAGTCGGGCATTGGCCTGCCACCAAAGGTCGCCTACCTCCTGGCTGGTCAAAAGGTGATCGCGCCGATGATCATGGGCCTCTTTCTCGAAGCGGGTCAGAACATTCTGACGGAAAACCGTGGCGATGATGTCTTCGATCTCCGCACACAGAAGCGCCTGCCTCCCGGCCGGGTCGGTTTCTTCCTGGAGAAGGGCCTGGGTCATGACCATCTCGCCGAAGACCGATGCCGTTTCGGCCAGGGTGAGGGGCGGGTCAAAATTGAGCAGACTTTGCTTCCGGGCCAAATAAAAGTGGACGGCATGGCCCATCTCATGGGCCAAAGTGAGCGCGTCCCTCAGGTTGCCGGTAAAATTCATGAGAAGGTAAGGGTGCAGGGAGGGCGTAAGGCCGGCGCAGAAGGCCCCACTGTATTTTCCTTTACGCACCTGGGCATCGATCCAGCGCTTTTCAAAGATTTCTCCGGAGATTTTACCAAACAGAGGATGAAAGTTATGGAAAGATCGCACCAGAAGCTCCCTGACCTGGTCGAAACCCATCTTCTTCAGTTTTCCCGGGAGGGGAGCATAGAGATCGCTGTTCTTCAGCCTGGGCAACCCCAGGAGGCAGGCCTTGGTTTCGAAATATTCTTGGGCCAAAGGATAGTGGCTCTCCGTGACTTCCATCATCAAGTCAAAGGTCTCCTGCCGAATTTCATTTTCCAGGTGGGTCCGATGCATGGGCCCACGGTAACCCCGGATTTCATCTTCCACCCTGTGGTCCAGGATGAGGGCATTAAAGATGGCGTTTAGAACCAGTTCATTTTTCTCATGATGACTGAGGAAGGTGCGGAAGGCCCTTAACCGAAGGTCCCGGTCGGGGGAGTAGAGCAGGGCGAGCATTTCACTCCCGGTCAGTTCTTTTTCCTGTCCATCGACGGAGAGGCGAAAAGTGAAGGAGCCGGTGAATTCATCAAAGAGCGTTGTGAAAGCTGACCTTCCGGTCAGGTTCTTCCGGCTAAGGATCTCTTCTTCTTTCTCCCCGCGCGTGAATTCCCGGAACCGGTGAAGGAACTGAAGGGCATGTTCATAGGTCTTAAGTGGTTCGTGAGTCAAGAGCGATTGCAGGCGTTCCTCTGGCAGCTCGATGAGGGCCAGGCGGAAGAAAAGAAGCCGGTTCTCCAACTCGTTCCATTGTTCTTTCGCCCGTTGCATTAAGGATTTGTACTGGTTACTCTGGGTGTCTTCCGCAAACAAAAGACTGGCGTAAAGGAAGGGCTTGGCTCCTTCCTCCTGAATCGATTCATACTCCTTCAGGGCCCGGAGAAAATCCGGGGGGTCGAGGCTGGAGATGGGCAAGTCCTTATAAACCGTCTGAAACTCATCCGCTCTCTTCCGAGACTTTTCCAAGTCTTGGAAGAAAGACGGGTCATCCGGGCTGGGGTAAAGGTCCGAAAGATCCCATTTCAAATCAAGAACCTCATTCAGGTCCTGGGGTGTCGGCATTCTTCTGCCCTCTTTTTCGCAAAGGAGCCTCCGCAGAATGTAAATTCATATCCCCATCGGCGGCAGGAAAGGAAAGTAGCTGGCAGACGGGAGGAAGGGGAAAGGAGAGCTAGTGGGCATACCCTAAAGTTTGCTCTCCAGTCGGATCACCGATCAGGAAAGGGAAACAAACGGATAAAGAGAATAATTCCGAAGTTCGGAGGAGGGCACTTTTCAAAAATAAGAAATAACCCGCGCCCGAAATCAAGTGGGTTTCGGCCCGCCCTGGTTTTTCGCTTCCTCTTTGGGTTTCTCCGGGGTCCCTTCCTCGATCGATTTTACTCCCCCTTTGAAATTCTTGATCGCTTTGCCCAGCCCCGAACCAATTTCCGGCAGGCGTTTGGCCCCGAAAATCAGAAAAACGATGGCCAAGATAATAACCAGCTCTTGAGTGCCCAGTCCAAACAATTCCCTCACCTCCTCTAAACTTCTAAGATCAGTATATTCCGGATGCGGTATTTTATCAAGGATAAAAGGGGCCATCTCTGAGAGGGACAAAAAATCGGCCGGGAACGGCGAAAAACCTCCGCAGCGGCAGCCTCCTTCTGCTCGCTTGTCAATTCAGGGGTTGCAAAAATATTCTCCGAAATTTCGTTTTCGCCCATGCATGTAAAGGGCAATAACGGTTTTTTCGATGGTCACAGGACTTCACCCCTGGTGTCCTTTGCCCCCCCACCCTAACCCTCCCCCTCGGAGGGGGGAGGGGAGGGTGGGGGTGATGTTTTTAATGTCTGTTTTGCAATGTTTAGGTCAATTCAGTCGAAAAAATGGGAGACGATTTCCTGATAATCCCAGTTTACGAAGCCCTTGGTGATCTTAGCCACGCCCTTGAAATAAGGGAACTGCGCTTCCTGGAAGAGCCGGTCGCATAAAGGGGACACCCAGACAACCAGATGCTCCCGGAAAAAATTTTGTTGCACTTTTAACAGGGCCTCTCTCGCTTCCGCCTCTTCCGCCCGAGCGGCTTTTTGACAAAGATAAAAAACAAACTCCAGCTCTGCCCCGATATGGTCGTCGGGGAAAGATTGCTCCGGGTTAACGACCAATCCGGCCTCCATGTATTTTCTGCGGACAGCCACCGTCTCCGGCTGCATGACCAGCCCGCTTTCCGAACGGTGGACGGATTCATACAGCGGAATGGGAATAGGCCCGATGAAGAGGCGGGTGAATTCCAGCACCAGGTCCGGCAAGATAAGGTTCATCGTGGGAGATGAAATAACTGCGGAAAGCAGCTCGACCCCTTGATCCAAGTCCGGATGATATCCCTGCAAATTTTTCAGAAAATCCTCTTCCTTCAGCCCCTTAAAGAAATCCTCCGAGGGCTCTTGCAGGAAAAAGCATCGCAGAAGGTCATAGACGTTCTGCCGGGCTTTCATGAGCTGCTGGAATTCATCGGGTTCCATGGGTTATCATCCAAAGGAAATTAACTCAGTAGCTGCAAAAATATTCTCCGAAATTTCGTTTTCGCCACTGCATGTAAAGGGCAATAACGGTTTTTTCGATGGTCACAGGACTTCACCCCTGGTGTCCATTGCCCCCCACCCTAACCCTCCCCCTCGGAGGGGGAAGCTGTGAAAAAATTGAAAAAAGTGGGGCGGGAAATGAAAAAATACTTGACTATACATATGACTATATGTTATCCTCCTTCTATCCTACCTGAAGAAGGAGGCGCTTTCCATGGGATACCTGACAAAGGTGCAAGCAGTGGAACGGGGCAAAGGGCAACGGTCGTTCTACCTGATTTGCCCGGCTGCCCTGGCTCAAGCCTTGGAGATAGAGAAAGGCGAAACCATCGAGTGGGTGGTGGAAGATAAGTGGACCCTGAAGATAAGACGGGGCGAGGCCAAAGCGGCTCAGGCCGGCAGGAGGCGCCATGAGCGATAAATCCTTTCCCGTTCCTTCCCGAGCAGAAAGAAGGCGTGCGGCCCGGTGCAAGCCTGTGAATCGGCAGCAGCTTTTGTTGCGCAGTGTGGATGTGGAGAAGTTGGTCGAAGAGGGCCATCCCGTTCGGGCGATTTGGGAGCTGTTGGAACAACTGGATCTGGAGTTCTTTTACGAGACGATTGAAGCGGTGGAGGGGGAAGCGGGGCGTTCGGCTTGGGACCCGCGGGTCCTGATCAGTCTTTGGCTTTATGCGTATAGCCGGGCGGTGAGTTCGGGGCGGGAGATTTCGCGGCGGTGTGAGTACGACCCGGCTTATCAGTGGTTGACCGGCCTGGAGGTGATTAACCATCACACGTTGTCGGATTTTCGGATTAAGCATGAGCAAGCGCTGGATGAGTTGTTCGTCCAGGTTTTGGGGGTGCTGAGCCATGAGGGTTTGATTACCTTGGAGCGAGTCATGCATGATGGGGTCAAGGTGGAGGCTTGTGCCGCCGACAAGAGCTTTCGGCGCCAAGCGACTCTGGAGCGGCATCTGGATTCGGCGCGGCAGGTGGTAGAGGAGATGAAGGAAGCTGGTTCGGAGGAGGTCAGTGAGCGGGTGGCCAAGGCCCGGGAGCGGGCGGTGCGGGAGAAGAAAGAGCGTTTGGAGTCGGCTTTGAGAGAGCTGAAACATATGCAAGAGGTCCAGTCCGACCCGGAGAAGCAGCAGAAAGCCCGGGCGAGCACGACCGATCCGGAGGCTCGGATCATGCAGCAGCCCGGCGGGGGGTTTGCTCCCGGTTACAATGTGCAGATTTCGACGGATGCCCAGGCTGTCGCGATTGTGGGGGTAGGCGTCAGCCAAGCCGGCAATGATGCGGGCGAACTGATTCCAGCGGTGGAGAGGATTGAGGCCAACTTGGGGCAGGTTCCTCAGCAGATGGTGGTAGATGGCAGTTTCATCAACCAGCAGAATCTGGTGGAGATGGAAAGCAGGAAGATCGAGGTGATTGGGCCGGTGCCCGATCATTCGAGCCAAACGGGGCCCGCGTTGCAGAAGCGGGGGGTGGCTCCTGAGTTTTTTCCGGATGTTTTTGTTTATGATCCGGAGGGGAATAGTTACACTTGTCCTGCCGGTCAGAAGCTGGCTTACGAGGGGGAGGAGAAGAGGGGGTTTTCGGTTCGCCACCGCTATCGGGCCCGGGTGGGGGATTGTCAGGGTTGGGGGTTT
>Ga0315288_10001584_pt1 | contig 29389 bp, 33 predicted proteins | sample YL17G11_20_MG_FD_203454 | JGI IMG/M metagenome (GOLD analysis project Ga0315288, IMG submission 203454) | Sediment microbial communities from Yellowstone Lake, YNP, Wyoming, USA - YL17G11_20 | ecosystem: Environmental > Aquatic > Freshwater > Lake > Sediment | place: USA: Wyoming | collected... | reverse complement strand
TTGTGCTGGTACGGGTATTACCTGCGCGGCACCAGCTGTTTGTAAACAAGCTGGTGTTTGCAATCCGGCGACTGGTGTTTGTAACTATGCCAATCAGCCCAATAGTACTGGTTGTAATGATAGCAATAGTTGTACCATAAATGATGTTTGTACTAATGGCGCTTGTGCTGGTACGGGTATTACCTGCGCGGCCCCAGCTGTTTGTAAGCAAGTTGGTGTTTGTAATCCAGCCACTGGTACCTGTGCTTATGCTAATCAAGCTAATGGCACAGGTTGTGACGACGGCCAGTATTGTACCATCAACGAGGTTTGTAATAATGGTACTTGCCAATGGGCTAATCGATCATGCACAATTGTTAATTCTTGTTTAATTTCTCCGGGCACCTGTAATGAAGCCACGGACGTGTGCGATTTTGCCACGCGAGCCTGCGGAGTTAACGCGGATGGCTGTTGTCCGGCTGGCTGTCTTTCATTTATGGATTCAGATTGTAATAATCCCCCATTTATTCCTCAAGTTGTCTGCCCGTTTGACGAGGCCACACATGCTGGCGATCTTCCTTGTTATCCGGAGGGCTCTGTGCCAATTGAAGATCTGAATTTGCCGTTCCCTAATCCCGGGCCAACTTTAACATGGAAGCCAACTGGCGGTGGCGCTCCGGATCCGAATGGCGATCCAGTAACTTATTATGTATTTTTTAGTGATGATGGCGGAACTGGCTTTGATTTGGAAACCCCATCTGGTTTAGCGGGGGTAGCAGGTGTTAATTCGTATGATTATCCCAGTAAGTTAGTTCTAAATAAAACTTATTATTGGTTTGTGGTTGCGTATGATATTAACGGTGCATTGACTTCGTCTGTACTTTGGCGATTTAAAACCAAAGCAAATACCGCGCCCACAGCCAATATTACTTGTAATCCCGCATCTTGTTCGGCGTTTGCTAATGATGGGATAATCTTGAATGCTAATGGCTCATCAGACACAGAAGACTGCCCGGCTGCTTATCCCAATGCTCCTTGTAATTTAACTTGTGTTTGGGCAGGCGGTGGATTTTCAGGCGTGTGTAGCGATCAGCTTTTTTCTCCAGTTAGTCCCGGTAATTATCCATTCACGCTAAAGACAACCGATACAGGCGGTCTATCTAGTCCGTTAGCATCAAAGACAATCGTGATAAAACAAGATGTATTCGCTGATTTTAGATGTTGTTCTGGCAAACCCAATTGCGCGGCTTGTGGTGCCAATGATTGGAAAAAATGTGAAACTATGTGTGATGGTGATGGTAGTAATTGTGTCTCCAATCCTAAGATTGGTGTAGATAAAATTTGTTATAAAGCCGACCCTTGGTCTAAGCCAAGCCAAGGCGCTACGATTTCTACTTATAATTGGACGTTTGATGACGGTAATCCAGCGCAAACAGGCGCTATTGTCGGTGGCTGGAAAGTGACTAAAAAATTAACTAATATTACTTTACGTGTGACCGATAATGCTTCAAGGTGGGATCAAGTAACTAAAATTCTTAATTCCGCGTTCCCGCCGCCCGGCTGGGTGGAAAAATAATTTTGATGTTAACAAAAGACAAGTCATGATGGCTTGTCTTTTTTGGTATAGAACCGTCTTTTTAATTTGACACAGCTATTAAAATGAGTAAAATGAGAGTATATGGATACTGAAACTATCACTCTTCCGAAAACTGAATATAATCAATTGAAGCAACAGGCCATGGCTTATCGTAGATTTACCGCGAGGTTTTTTGATTCTTTAATTAAGGATTCTGTTAAAAATGTAGTTGACGATTTTAGGGCAACTAATCTTTACGGTAAAAACTTTCTCAGGGATTTAGAAGTTGGTCTTTCTGATTCTTCTTACTTCCAAAATTATGAGAATAAAGCCGCTAAAGTCAAGGTTAGAAAAATTTCTCACCGAACACCAGCTTAATAGAAAGTGGGAAAAAGCGAAAAATCTTTTTGAATCAGATATTCGTCATCCATCGCTTAATGTTGAATTGCTTGAGCCAAAATGGCGAGGCATTTATTCTTTTCGGCTTGATAAACAATATCGAGCCTTGTTTTTTATTGACTCGCACAATCAAGCTGAAATTTTACAAATTACTAAACACTATCGTAGGTCTTGATGTATTCTTTATAAAAAGAGCCGAAATTATTTGACGTTTGGAATTATATTTCAAAAAACGAAGCAAAGCATTATGTTATGATTTATTATGCCCAACAGTTAAATAAAAAACCAAGGGTTACCTCCCTTGAGGGATCTGAAATGTTGTGGTTGACTAAAGATGACTTTATAAAAATGGATATAATTAAAGACAGAGAATTTGTTGATAAAATGTTTAGTAACTAAAATTATGTTCATTTCAAAAATTAGAGAGCGTCCATTATTTATCTATGATTAGCTTTGGACACAGTGTTAAAACTCATAAATTAAAATTCGGCTTTATGCCTGATTTTAATACATCTATTACCGAAGAAATTGATTTCGCTCGGAGTCATTTTAATTTTATAGAAATCACTTTCAAAGATGATAATTTAACTAAAGAAAAAATTAAATGTTAAAAACATTTTAGCCATGCAGGCGTCAATGGCTTTAAATAACGCTCTGTTGTATGAAAACGTTAAAATTCAGAAACAAGAAGTTGAAAAACGCAAAACGGACTTAGAACGTTTTTACACCTTAACCGTTGGCCGAGAATTAAAAATGATTGAATTAAAAGATCGGGTTAGACGGTTAGAAGTAAATACGAAACAAGAAAATTGAGGCAAAGCTCATTTTTTTGCTTGCTTTTTTAAAGAAAGTGTGTTAGTCTAAAATCAGTTAAAGTCATTGGTGAATGAAGCCATTGACCAATTTGGACTGTTCTTAAAATTTTCTTTCATTTTAACGAAGGGACTGGAATGAAGATTCAGCAAAAAATCTGACTACTATTGATATTAATCATCGCAATGGGGTTATCCTTATTGCTTAGTTATATCTGAAGGAGGCTTTCTACTATGTGGACATTTTTAATTATATGTCTTGTTGTTGGCTTTTTGCTTTTTACCAGAGTAATAACCACTAAAAGGAAAAAGGTGATAAAGGAAATTATAGCTGACTTGGAGAGTTTAAAAAATAAATCTGTTTATTATCGAGAGCGTCGGTTTGCCATTGACGAGAATATCAGGTTTTTCAAGGCAGCGAGCTCCCCGATCTCATATTTGTCTTGGTTGTTTCGCCGTTCATCTTTTTTGCACCAAAACCACGAAAAGCTTATGGAGTTAATGGACTTTCCTTTGCCATATTGGGAAGACCTAGTTCAAAGGCAGTTTGCTTGGGCACAGAGATTAAAGTTTCCCGGGATTAATAAGTTTTTTATCCAAAGATTAATCCAGGAAATTGACAGGGTGCATCTTGACAAAGGATCAGTGGTTTTAATGGATACTGGTTGCGGTAGTTTCGAGGTCGGATCCCAGGTTTTAGCCGTTTATCAAAAACGATTAAAATCACCAACTCTGGTTTTTGTCGGGATTGATAAGTCGCCTTTGGCCTTCGGCTTGATTAAACAAAATCTAAAAAACAGAAATGTTGTATTAAAAGAATTGGAAGAGCTCAATGATCAGGTGGTTTCAGGTTTGCGACAGGAAGCATTAGCGAAGCGTAAAACCGTTTTTGCTTTTTGGCAGGGTAGTGTTTTGTCTTTAGACCAGCATTTAGGACCAGCTAGTTCCGACATTTTGTATTACACGAGGTTGAGGCACCATTTATCAACCGAACAAAGGCTGCAACTAGATCAAGTGACTGAAAAGATTACGCCTCTGGTTTTGGAGATGGACGATATGTTCAGTTGGCCGATGCTACTTTTCCCGTCGCTTTTGCTCTGGTTTAAGCCAGCCTGTTTAAATTGCGCGATTTTAAGCGGCATCAAGGAACCTAGCAAGCGCGAATATAAGTTTAAAGATCAACCCAGAATTCAGGTGGACTTCTCTATTTTCGGCGCCTATGTTAAAATGGTAAACAATGGACCAAACACCAACAAAATTTAAATGGGATGCCCATAAGATTGTGATGATTGTTAGATTGTCAATGGAATCTCTGTTTTTTTTGTTGTTTGTAGCCGGCTCTTTGTTTGTTTCTTGGCTAGAAAGAATCCCTAATTTGTTCAATCTTCAATTAGGGATTGTTTGCGCTTGGACCTTTAGCATTTTCTTTTTGGTTTGGGTTATTAAGCGCGAGAGGCGTCGTCAAAGCATTCAAGATATTACTTATTACGAAAGCATTGGTGACGCTTTTTTAATTATTTGGCTGACTTTTGTTTTTGGTGGACCTAATGGTCCATTATTTTTTGTTTATTTCTTAATGATTATGGAGGCGGCTTTTACGCTTAACACTCGGGTCATTTTGGCAGTTGCTTTATCAGCCGTAGCCGCCTTAGTTGTTGATTTTGTCATTGGGGTTATTAGGCATACCCTAGAATTAAATGCCGCCTTTTTGTTTTTATTTGCTTTTCGTTTGGTGGCGGTTTCTTTAATCTCTTATTATGGTTATTCTTTGGTTAAGAGTATTTTAAAAGAACAAAAAACAGCTACCGATTTGAATGTAGCTGGTCTTCATATTCAAAAGCTTTTTGAAGTCAAGACCGAATTTTTGCATATTGTTTCCCACCAGCTTCGCACTCCCTTAACTGCTCTGCGTGGACTACTTTCTATGTGGTCTGAAGGCGCGTTTGATTCTTACCCAGCCGATGAAAAGCAAAAGATCAAACAAAGAATCAGTATTTCTTGTGAGCGTTTGAATAATATTACTAATGATATGCTAGACACCTTAGATCTTGAAGAAGGTTACGCTAAATTTATTTTAGAGCCGTTAGATGTGGTGAAAATTATTGATGAAATTATAGAGTTTTTAAAACCTAATTATGATAAAAAAGGTCTTTTTTTAGAATTTAAAAAACCCGAAAAACCCTTGCCTCAAGTCTTGGGCGATAAACAGTATCTGCCGCAAGCCCTTCAAAATTTAATTGATAACGCGGAAAAATATACGCTAAAAGGCGGTCTAACTATTACTTTATCGCAATCAGATCCTGATCATATTCAAATTTCTTTTCGTGATACGGGTATTGGCGTGATTCCAGAAGAAAAAGAACACTTATTCAAAGATAAGTTTTTCCGTGGTAAAACAGCCGATCGAGTCAACACTGCCGGCTCCGGTTTGGGTTTGTATATTGTTAAAAATATTATTGATGGCCATCACGGCACAATTGAAGTCAAGTCAGCCGGGCCAGACCAAGGCACGGAGTTTGTAGTGGGGCTACCGGTGGTAAAAGTGTAAAATAAAATATATCACCGTCTTAGAAATAAAATTACTCACCATTTGTAGATGATGAGTAATTTTTTTATTGGCTAACCGGTTTAATCAGTCAAGCCACTCAGGTAGCTTTATGGTTTGGATTTCCTCTGCCCTGATGTCATAGGCTCTTGGTTCAAGTGGTTCGGGCGCGCCGCACCTTAGATAAATTAAAAGCACCTCAAGAACTTTGGATTGGCGGCGGCCTAAATAGCGGAGCTGACGCGGCTAAGACCTTGGCCTTGGGCGCTGATGCTGTGTTTATGGCAACGTCAATGCTGATTGCTTTGGGTTGTCTCTATTGCCGTCAATGTTATCAGGGCAATTGTCCCTTGGGCGTGGCCACGCAAAAACCAGAATTAACTGTTAAATTAGACGTTGAATCGGGCGGCCAACGCGTAGCTAATTTTATTAAGGCCTCAACCGAGGAAATTAAAATGATTGCTGGCGCTTGCGGATATAATGATATTCATAAATTATCGATCAAGGACTTACGGAGTTTGGATTTGGCGGTTAGCCAAATTATCGGCATCAAGATTGTTTAGTTTTTCATTACGGTAATTTTGCTTAAAAAATATTGACAAACCTATTTCTTTTTGTTATTTTACCAGTGGTGTTTAATCAAGGTTAGTTCTTTAACCAATAAAAAATGGAGGTAAGTTTGATGCCTGAAAATGCTGGTTATTTGGGTCCCGACACTGTTACTTTTGGCTATGCGGCCGCTGAAAAATACTTTCTCGGCCAAGATATTGAGTTAGTGCCAATGGGCAGTCATCAAGAAATTTGCGAGGCCGTAGGTAAGAGTCACATTGACTATGGTGTCGTAGCTGTTGAAAACTCTATTGATGGCGTAGTCTTAGAAACTATTCATGGGGTAGAACACACTTTCCGAAAATACAACCTATGTATTTATGGTGAGGAAAAAATTGATATTCAAATGTTTTACCTGCAAAAAAACGATGCTTTGTCTCCACCAATCAAAGTATTGTCTCACTTAACTGCCATAAGGCAATGTTCTAAATTCGTAAGCTTGCTTCAAAAACAGGGTATTACGGTTGAGGTCCGCAACTCTACCGGGCAAGCCGCCAAAGAAGCCAGTGCTAATCCGGAGACAGCAGTTTTGGCTTCGGGAAAAGCGGCCAATGTTTATGGGTTAAAAAAAATAGTGCAGGAATCAGTTACTGACAGCCAACACAGCATTACTCGTTTTTGGATTTTAAGCCCAAAACATCATCTGCCAACTGGCCACGACAAAACATGCATCTTTATTAATTTGGAAAAAGAGAAACCGGGCGTATTATACCAGGCCCTTGGTTGTTTTGCTCAACAAGGTGTAAACTTATTAACGCTTTACCCCAATCCAATTTTGGGTAGAGAATGGGAATACACGTTCATTCTAGAATTTGCCGGTCATATTTTTGATGCCTCAATGGATACTGCCTATGAGAATCTTAATGATAGCGGCATCTGCGTTGGAGGCCCGATCCTTTTAGGTGCGTATCCCGTAGCGGCTTAAAGCCGAAAGGAATAGACAATGAAAAAACTTTTTTCTTTAGAAGAATTGCGTGGATTGAATAAAGACGAGTTACTCATAAAGATTCGGGAAATAGTGCCCGATCCTATGGAAGTCACACTTCTGCCAGAAGAGATTCGAGCGCTTGAAGTTATTGCCGAGACCGAAAGGCTACGTGCGAAATATGACCACAAAGATCAAGAAGCCTCGCGCTGGCAAGACATTATCAACGACTTGGCGATAGTGGCGCAGGGGAGACCCTACCAAAGGCGCCTTTATTAAAGCCATAAGAAAACCCCTATCTGATAAAGGCAAACGCAAGTTTACATCAGATAGGGGTTTTTATTTTTTCCATCCCTGATAGTCGGCGCAAGGGTTGACATATAATTTTCTATGGAGTATATTTAAAAAAGGAAAAATAAATTATGCCAATAAAGAGAAAACAAGTTATTGTGGCGTATTATTACTATCTGGCTCTCTCGGAGAGATTGGTTTTTGGGCGTCGAAAAAAAGAAGTAGAAAGTAAGCGGTGAAAAAAAACTTAAGTTTCTTATTCCCAAACTGGTCTCTACATGAAACCAGTTTTTTGTTCTTACACAATTGAGAAGGGAGTTTCCTATGAGTAAATTCGTTTTTTGTAAAAGTCCATGGACTGTTAGGTTTGATTGTTCTGTCGAGAAACAAATGCGCGACGGTTTCGTCCGCGTGGCAGAAGAAATATTTTTTGAAGAGGCGCTTTATCTTAAAGATGGCGTAACGTTTTACGCGGGAATGGAGTTGGAATTCCCCATAATTCAAAATGGTTTTTCTCCGACAACTCAAGATGTGCGGGACGAAATTACAAATCGTTTTCCGAAACATACTTCTGTTGAATTGGGCGCGAATCAATTAGAAATAATTCATGAACCCCCTGTTGATATTTGTCGATCCGGCATTGGCGCGTTAGAAAATGATATGCAGACCAATTTTTCAGCCATACAAAAAGAAATTCAAAAAAAAAGCGCGATGATTACGCGAGTTGGCTGCTATCCGTTAATTGACATAGAGAAAGTGGCCCACACAAAAGGAGAGCAAAAATACGCGAAATATGAACGGTCCCCACTGTGGCACATGGAGCATCAAAGACCTGGCGCGCCAAGGGTTTTACGGGTCGCGGAACCCATTAATGTTTCAAATGCCTACGTGGTTTCTCTGATGAACGCGGCTCAAATAACCGTGGACGCGGAAAGTTTTGCCGACGCCATTGATAAATTAAATCGTTCATTAATGATTAGCCCGATGGCAGTGGCGCTAGGGGCGAATGCTCGTTATCTTGGTTTGTGCGATACTGGCTACGCGGATGTTCGGTTTGTTGCCTGGGAAATCAGCCATGATTCTAGGTCTTATGAAGAATTGGCCAGCGGGCGACAAACTCGCGTGGGTTTGCCTAGGCGATACTACACAGGATTAAACGATTATTTCAATCGTATTCTTACTTATCCTTTTATAATGAATGATTCAATTTCTCTGGAACATCCATTTGAAGTTGGTACTGGGATTTATTGGCGTGACGCACGACTAAAATTCTTTCGTAATAAAAAGACCATTGCGGTTGAATTTCGCCCGGTGGCGCTTCAGCCAACGCTTCACGAAGACATTGGCATGATGGTATTTTATTTGGGGCGTCTGTTGTGGAGTCAGCATGAAAAAGAAACACTAATCCCGATCGAGTATGTTAGGGTAAATAAGCTTCAGGCAATGAAGCGTGGCATGAATTGTAAATTGTACTCTCTTAATGGTTCTGCCATTCAGTTAAGCCCAGCGAGTATTGTTCTTGCCTGCGAGATTAACAAGGCGGAAAAGGGGTTGCAGTTACTTGGGACCGAAACAGCGGAAATAAATTATTTTTTTGAGCCGCTCCGACAGCGTCTATCTAGTGGCAGCCCGGCGGAATGTTTTGCTAAAAAAGTTAAAGAGTGTGAGCAAAAACTTGGTCGCAGGGAAGCTCTAATTTCAACAATACAAGAACTCAATCTTGTTCAATAGCGTAATGGAGAGGAAGGTCGACAATATCGCCTTCCCCTCCTTTTTATATCTATTAGATATTGCAAAAATTTCCGAGAACCCTTGCCGCGTATGGCGAGGGTTTTAATTTTTTTATTGTATTTTCTAATTTCTTTTCAGGGCTATAATCCGGATAAAGTTTTAGTTTAAAAATCACATCTTCAATAGTTAATTCCGGATGAAACTGAATGCCGTAAATGTTATTTTTGTATTGAAAACCCGCTACATGGCAAGCGTTGCTTTTGGCAAGTAAAATTGAATTTTTGGGAAGTTTCGCCAAGCTATCTTTGTGGCCAAGCTGGGCAATAAATTTTTGCGGTAAATTTTTGAATAGGGGACTGGTTTTACCCACGCCACTAAGATAAATCATCAAAGAACCGGTTTCTTGCTGGTTTTTATCATTGATTATTTTAACCCCAAGAGTATATGCTAAAAGTTGATGCCCGAAACAAATACCCAGCGTGGGAACGTCTTTTTCGGGCAAATATTTAATAAACGGGTTAACTCTTTTTATCATATTCCAAAAGATCGCTTCTTTTCGCGCGTTTTCATTTCCCGAAAAACAAAATTCACCGGAGCCGCCGAGTATTACCTTGTTTACGCCCCCTAAAAGCTTTGCGGGCGCGGAAAAATCAATGTTTTGGTCAAAGGTATTTATTATCTTAAAAGCGTCTTTTTTAATACCGCTTATACTAAAAATGCACTTCTGCTCATGGGCAGCTGATTCGTCGGTTCTAAATTGAACTAAAAGGATTTTGCTTGACATATATTCATTATAGACAATCTATCTTAGAATTTCAACCCCATACATTTTTGTTGATTATTCCAAAGATTTGTGTTATTTTGCGAATGATGGCGACCGAACAAACACAATTACTTTTTAACAATTACACGGAGGATTATTATGATAGATCAAGACACTTTATCCCGCATTAGAAAGCTTGCTTTTCAGATTGACTGGGACGATGCTTTTGCTGGAAAATCCAAAGGCAATCAACATCTTTTTAGAATTACCGAAATAGCCAAATTCTTAGCAGAAAAAGTGGGTGCCGACTTGCCAATCGTAGAAGCAGGTGCTCTTTTACACGATGTTGCTCTACCTTCTGGCGACGACGCGAATCACAAGAAAAACGAACAAGTAATTGCCGAGCTTTTAAGGGGCTTCCCTCTTACAAATAATGAATTGATTAAAATCATAGAGTGCGTAGCTTTTCACGAGGGGGTGATTCTCCCTACGGGCTTGGAGGCGAAAGTTGTGCATGACGCCGACGTCTTAGAAAAGAGCGGATTGCTGGGCGTGATTAGACACACGTGGAAAGTGACTAATCTAGAAAAAATCAACCCAAATCAGATTGACGAAAAAATAGTTAATAAAATCCTTCAGCATGTCCAGTGGCGTGGCCAGCGAATACAAACCTCCTTAGCAAGAAAAATGAACCAGTATTTGACTGTTGAAATGACCTTAGGCCAGGCGAAAAGAATTATCACTAAGACAGCCGTATTAGCGCAAAATGGAGTTATCACAGAAGAAATAGCCAAGGCGCTGTCTAAAGATCTTAATAATGTCCAAAAAGAAAAACTCAAAGAACAGTTAGATTTAACATACCTAAACCACTTTGCTTAGCGAAGCTCCACATAGAACGGGAAACAAGCATCATCCCCGTTCTTCTCAAAAAAGCCCTACTAATAAATAGCGGGGCTTTATATTTTTTTATTGCTACGACAAAAATTACGCAGAGCTTGACAACCTCGCTTTTTTTGTTAATCTTAAAATGGTCTTTTCAAGAGTAAAAAGATGTTCTTTCCCAATTGAATGGCCTGATCCCCTTCATTTTCGACACATTGTGTCAAGGAGAGTGCGTTATGAAAATTATATTTATTGGTTTTATGGGTGCTGGTAAAAGTTTTTTCGCTAAGCGGCTTGCCGAGCGCTTAGGCATAGAAAGAATTGGGACGGATGAACTGGCCTTGAAAAAAAGCGGTAGAGTCAGTATTGGAGAAATTTTTGACAAAGACAACGAGATAAAATTCAGAGAGCTCGAGATTGAAACCGCCAAAGAACTTCGGGAAAAAGATAACGCGATAATTGACGCGGGTGGCGGGGTGGTAGAAAACAAAATTATCCTAGACTATTTGAGAGAAAACGGAATTGTTGTTTTTTTAAACAGCTCGTTAGAAATAATCGAAAAACGGCTTAAGGATGACGGAACTCGCCCATTGTTTAAAGATAAAGAAAAGTATAGACGGCTCTATGAGTTACGAATGCCCTTATATAAAGAGTACTCCGATATAACAGTTGGCACTGGAGGGATGATATTTTTCAGCCCCGACGAAACAGAAAAGCTTTTGGACAATATCGTTGAAAAAATAAAAAACCACACGGACAAGCCCAAAAGCACAAAGGAGGAGAAGTTGTGAAAATAGCAATTCCGATTACAGCAACCTCTATGGACGAGGCACTAAAGGATATGGATAAAGCCGCGAAGGTCGCGGATATTATTGAATTACGAATAGACTATATGGATAGCCCAGATCTTAAAAAATTGATAGGGTATTCTCAAATCCCTAAAATTGTAACAAATAGAACAGAATATGAGGGAGGGAGATTCCATGGTTCCGAAAAGGACAGAATGGCATATTTGCAGGAAGCCATTAATTTAGGAGTAGAATATGTTGATATTGAATTAAACTATTATCAACAATTAGACAGGAAAAAGACGAAATTGATTATCTCATACCATAATTTTGAACAAACACCCAATAATTTGGATGAGATATACAAAAGCATTGTTAGAAAAAATCCCGATATTGTTAAAGTCGCGACTATGGCAAAAAACTATGGAGATAGCTTGAAAATGTTAGACTTAATCTTCGGAGCAGACAAAGATATTATTGGAATTTGCATGGGGCAAGAAGGCGTGATAACAAGGATATATGGCCCCGCTCTTGGCGGCTACGTAACATTTGCATCTTTGGGCGAAGGAAAATCTTCTGCCCCAGGGCAACTTAATGTTGGTGAATTGCGACAAATTTGGCGGCTTCTACGACTAGAATAAAAAAGGAGCCCGAGAAATTATCGGGCTCATCACAGCATCCAATATTTTAATAGAGGAGGAGAAGAATGCGGAGGATAGGAATCATTGAAATCAACGAACAGGCGGAAAAGATTCCAAATTGTATTCGTTTTGACAAAGGATCATCTAAATTCCCTTTGCCCGAAGAAGTTGTACCACATTTTCACAAAGCGATTGAGAATATGCGAGACAAATATTGTCACTACCCAAATACAGGTGGTGAACCAAAACTGAAGCAACTAATCGCTGAAATAGAAAAAAAGAATAACCGCCAAGTGTCAGCTGAGAATATTACTATTACACACGGCGGCACTTCGGGGCTTTTTACGGCGCTATCTTGCTTAACGCGACCAGGCGACGAAATAATTACCAGTCAGTATTGTTTTGAGCTTCTCTCTTTGCTTACCAGTCATTTTGGACTAACACAGATACGGACAGATTTTTCTCAAATTGACGAAGTTAAAAAAGCGATTACCCAGAAAACCAAGCTCATTATCTTTAATTCCCCGGAAAATCCGACCGGGAAAGTTTATTCCCAGAAAAAAATAAATGATCTTGCCGAATTAGTTGAATATAAAAAAATATGGTTGCTGTCTGATGAGGTAATGCACGGTGTGGTATACAATAATACTTTCTGGTACGGCCCCAGCACAGACAATGAAAGAGTTGTTACTATTAATTCTTTCTCCAAAACATGGTTTATGCCTGGCGGTAGAATAGGATGGATCACCTCAAAAGATAAACGGCTTGCCGAGCTTTTTGGCAATTCGCTTTCTATGCAAACCGAAGGGGTTTCTCTTTTTTCTCAATTTATGATGGCTGAAGCGCTAAAATCCATAGGTTACGAAGGGCTGCTTGCGAAGCGAATGATTATTCTTAATGATTATTCTTTCGGAACGAAAAGATATTGCCCAAAAACTTTTGGCGCAACAAAAGATTCATTGTCTTTGCTCGGTGCAAGGCGGAATGAATTTCTATGTCAACTTAGAACAGGATAGCACAAAGGCAACAAAAGATTTGCTGGAGAATCACAGAGTTGCCTTAATTCCAGGACAACTTTTTGAAGGGCGGCCATCTACTTATGCCCGTTTAGGATTCGGGGCATCATCAAACGAAGAAATAGAAAGGGGAATAAATATTATTTCTTCATTTATGAAGGAGAATAAAAATGCTTAGCAGAACACATAAAGCACGAATAATTCCGATCAAACAAGCCGTAAACGCACAGCTAACAATGCCCGGGTCAAAAAGTTTTACCAACCGGGCATTGGTAATGGCGGCATTAACTGATGGAGAAAGTAGAATACTCAATTACCCACAAAGTGATGACAACAACATCCTAATTACTGCCTTGCGAAAAATAGGTGTGGAAATTACTAAAACCACGAGAGAAATCATTGTTAAAGGGACGGGCGGCAAATTTAAAGAGTTCAACGGGAAAATTAATTTTGGCGTGGCCGGTACTTCAATAAGATTTTTCACCTCAATAGCCTGCCTTGTACCCGGTACAATTATCTTAGATGGTTCTGCGCGAATGAGACAAAGACCCATTGGCGAACTCGTCAACGCCTTACGGGACTTAGAAGCTAAAATCACTTATTTAGAAAAAAATGGTTGCCCGCCAATAGAAATTTCTAACACCGTGATTAGAGGTGGCAAATTAAGCATACAGGGCACAGTAAGTAGCCAATACGTCACCTCACTTCTTTTGATTGCCCCAGTCATGGAAAAAGGAATTGAAATACAAGTTGAAGACAAACAGGTGTCAAAATCATACATTGATATGACTATTGCCAGCTTAGAGAGTTTTGGGGTTAATGTAGAAAATCAGGGTTATAAAAAATACATTATCAAAGCAGGAGAAAGCTACAGGGCATCCGACTATTACGTAGAAGGAGATATTTCTGGCGCTTCATACTTCTGGGCAATCGCCGCTTTGACTAATGGCATTGTAAGAGTTGAAAATATTAATCCCCGCTCTTCTCAAGGAGATGTCGGATTCCCTGATTTGCTTGAAAGAATGGGCTGCCGAGTAATAAAGAATGCCGAGGAAAAATGGATTGAAGTTGCGGGAGTAGGCAAATTGTGGGGTATTGAAGTTGATATGGAACAAATGCCCGACACCGCTCAAACCCTGGCCGTGGTAGCATCTTTCGCTAAAGGCAAAACAAAAATTACCGGTCTGTCTACCCTCAGGGGCAAAGAAACCAACCGGCTATCAGCCCTACAGACAGAATTGGCTAAGATGGGCATCAAAAGCGAGGTTGGCGATGATTATATTATCGTTAAAGGCGGCAACCCCACGGGTGCCTTAATTGAAACACACAAGGATCATCGCATGGCCATGGCTTTTGCGATAGCGGGCGTCAAGATTCCCAGCATTGAAATTCTGGATCCAATGGTAGTTAATAAATCCTTTCCTGATTTTTGGAAAAAATTGGAAAACACTGGCGTTGAAGTCAAAATGATTTAATATTGTTATTTAACATTTTAAAAAGCCCTGCTAATAAATAGTAGGGCTTTATTTTTCTAACACTTTTTTACGCGTTTTTTAGTGTCTCGTCGATTTTTCGCAGAGCTTCCAACAATTCCTTTCTCGCGGGCATGGCAAACCTATTGTGAGTTTGCATATCGTGAAATAGTTGTTGGCTATCGTTTGCTACTGTTTCGCGAATTTTTAGTAACTGACCAAAATTTAATGTAGCAATCTCTTGTGGTCGTATTCCCATCTCTTCTAACCCATGGCCAATAAAATACACTAAGCAAAGCGATAGAGCGGTTTGGCGATCGTGTTCTTCTGGCGTTGCTTCAATAATTTTTAGGTCTAAATTCTCAAAGATCTTTTTTACACTACGGAAATTTTCTTCGCCAATCCGCAGTGGCCAAAATACCATTTGTGAGCCCGCAAGGCCATTTTTAGCGCTATCAGGTCCAAACATTGGATGGGCAGCAATAATCTCAATATCTTTTGGCAATATCCGTAGCATTAATTCTGCTGGATATTCTTTAACCGAACCAATATCCATTACTATAATATTCTTTTTCCCCTTGGTTTTTATCTGCTCCAAGACACTCTCTATCTCTGAAATCGGCACTGCCAAAATTAAAAGGTTTTGCTGGCAAACGACATCTAAGTCAACGCAGTCAACTCTAATGTTTGCAGCTTCGCTTGTTCTATCCGACTTGTCATAGACTCTTACTTGTTGGGAATTCTTTAAGATCCCGGCTAAAAATTGGCCAAAGCGACCAAAACCAATAATACCAATATCTATACTATCCTTGTCTTTTGTCAACACCTTGACACCTCCTGACATTTGTCTAAAATTGGGCTAGTTTCTATCTCACAGAACATGCCGACAAACTACCATATCTTTTTATAAAAGTCAACCCCGCAAAAGACGTTACGTGTTTGGGGTCTTGACTAATTTTGGTTTTTGACTTATGTTGATAAACAAAAACCGCTCGCACTTTCACAAAAATAAAATTCATTACTAAACAAAAAAGGAGTGTTCCGTCATGAAAACTGAATCTGGCTATAGTTCCGAATTATCAGAAGATGGTTATCATTATTTATTCTTGCTGGTTGTTGTCGTTGTTGTCGCCTGGGGAGTAGTACCGGGTTTTGCCAAGTTAGGCGACCTCCCTGGAGATATCACTACGTTCTGGGTAAATATTATTGCCCTAATAACTTTAGCTATAATTATTACTGTGGGGTCTCGCTGGACGGGATGTAGCTGGCGGAGTTTTAGGCAATATCGCCTCAAGGATTATTTAATTATGTCGTTGTTGGGGCTGGTCTGGCCATTAACTTATTCTCTTGCTTATTTTCAATCCGTTCAAGATGGCGGACCAGCACTAACCGCGATAATGAACTATACTTGGCCTGCTTTTTGTTTGGTTTTTGCCAGATTTATTAGCAAAAACAGAATAAACAGAGTTTATGGGTTAATCATTTTTGGCGCGGTATTTGTCGTTATGCTAATGAGTTTTTTAGAGTATCGTGTCAATATAAATTTTATTCCAACAACCATAATCCTTGGATTGCTTGCCGCTAGTATGCAGGGTTTTTATGCTGCGGCTACTGATCGTTGGCGTTACCACCCCTTGATAATAACTTTGATTGGGGAAATAGTCACGGTTATTGGCGTTACGATATTTATCTTCTGTTTCCATGGTCTGATGTTTCCATCGCCAAATTCATTATTATATTTGGGGATTATTGGCGCCATTAGCAATGGGCTTGGCTTCTGGGCGTTTGTGGTCGGGAATCAACGAACTAACAATGAAACAAATTCTCATGCCAAAAGCATGTGGTTGCTTGGTTTGTGCTTTGTTCCTTTCGGTCAAGTAATTTTTCTATCGATCTTTGATATAGAAAAGATCAGCCAGTGGAAGTGGGCGGGGATTATTCTAGTAATGTCTTTGTGTGTTGTTTTGAAACAGTATCAAAAATGGGTTGCTAAAAAATAATTGTCTTTAAAATAAATTTCAGTAAGTATATAAAGTCCGAATTTTAAATAATTTGGGCTTTTTTGTAGATAGAATAAAATTATCATGGATAAAATGCCGAAAGCATAGGGATGTCATTCGGAATAATATGTTTTGTTGGCGTTTTGGCAAGAGAATAGTATAATAGAGCGGAAGAATTAATTTTTATCATTTTTATGACATCTAAAATTTATTCATCAGCAGTGATTGGGCTGGACTGTCAAACGGTCTTAGCGGAGGTTGATTTGTCTGTGGGATTGCATACATTTGCCATTGTGGGCTTGCCCGATAAAGCAGTAGAAGAATCAAAAGAAAGAATTAATGCCGCCATTAAAAATTCTGGGTTTTCGCCGCCATATTTAACTAATCGTCGGGTGATTGTTAATTTAGCGCCCGCAGATTTAAAAAAACAAGGCCCGGCCTATGATTTACCTATTGCTTTGTCGTTTTTACTCGCTTCAGATCAGCTTTTACCAGCTGATTTTGATTTTAATAAGTCCTTATTTGTCGGCGAATTGTCTTTGGAGGGCGAATTGCGCCACATTAATGGCATTTTGCCGATTGCCCTTTCGGCCAAGGCGCAAGGTTTTGAAAATCTTTTTGTGCCTAAGCTTAATGAAAAAGAAGCGGCTTTAGTGGTCGGGCTTAGTGTTTATGGCGTTAGCACCTTAAACGAATTGGCGGGGCATCTTCAGGGTTTGGCGCAAATATCAAAAACTCCGACTGTTGACGTGTCGTCATTTTATCTTCAGGGTTTGTATACTTGTGACTTTGCCTATGTCAAAGGTCAGGAGCACGCTAAACGTGCTTTAGAAATTGCGGCTTCGGGCGCGCATAATGTTTTGCTGTCTGGTCCGCCCGGATCTGGCAAGACTTTATTGGCGCGCGCTTTACCGTCAATCTTGCCGCCGTTATCTTTGGACGATGCTTTGGAAGTGACTAAAATTTTTTCTGTAGCTGGTCTTTTGCGCCAAGACGAAGTTTTAATTACTCAACGGCCGTTTCGTTCGCCGCACCATTCGGCTTCTTCGGCTGCTTTAGTTGGCGGTGGTACGTATCCGCGGCCCGGCGAAATTACTTTGTCGCATCGCGGCGTTTTGTTTTTAGACGAGTTTCCGGAATTTTCGCGCCATGTTTTAGAAAGTTTGCGTCAACCTCTGGAAGACGGCGTGGTGACTGTTTCGCGCGCCGCGACGTCATTAACTTTTCCAGCCCGTTTTGTGTTAGTGGCGGCAATGAATCCTTGCCCGTGCGGCCAATTGACTAATCCTTGGCAACAGTGTATTTGTACGCCGCGGCAAGTAGCTAATTACAAACATAAAATTTCAGGTCCGCTTTTAGATAGAATAGATTTATGCGTGGAAGTGCCGCATGTTAAATATGAAAAATTAACTTCAGAACAGGTAGCCGAATCAAGCGTGGCTGTGCGGGCGCGGGTTTTAGCTGCCCGGCAAATTCAAGAAAAGCGTTTTCAAAATAACAAAAAAATCCGCACTAACGCGGAAATGGGACTTCAAGAATTAAAACAATTTTGCCGTTTGGATGTACCAAGTGCTAACCTTTTGCGCCAAGCGGTTAATCAAATGCATTTATCGGCCCGCGGTTATCATCGTGTTTTAAAGATTTCGCGCACCATTGCTGATTTAGCTGGCATGCCTAATATTCAATCTTCACATATTGCCGAGGCCTTGCAATACCGGCCCAAGCTGGAGGACTAATTTTTTATTTCAATAATTTTGCCAAGCGTGATTTTTTGCGCGAGGCAGTATTTTTTTTAATAACGCCTCCTTTAGCTGCTTTATCAATCGCTTGCTGGACATTAGGCCAAAGTTTTTTGGCCTCATCTTTTTTAGCGGCGCTAGTTAACTCGCGAAAATTCTTTACGAGATCACGCAAGGTGCGGGTGCGGCGTAAATTAAACACACGGCGGCGCGCCGTTTGTCTTAATGCTTTTTTAGCTGATTTAGTTATGGGCATAAATAAAAATTAAAAATTAAATTTGAAAAATGTCATTCCCGCGAAAGCGGGAATCTATACGAAAATCATTTAACAAGCGTAGATTCCCGCCCCTCGATCGTAGCCGAGGGCAGGCTTCGCGGGAATGACAATAGCTCTACTCGCTATGAGTTCATATTAAAAATAAGGATAGCAGATAAAAACAATTTTGGCAAGGATAAAATGGCTCTTGAAGAACCTTTCCAAAAATAATAGACGAGCATATTTGTGTGCTCGTCTATCTACATAACCCTATACAACCTACCCATTACTGATTGGGGGGGTTATGACAACTAAATCGTCATCGTTGACAATGGTTTTAAGGTCGGCATCCTTGCCGCCTACAGTAATAGTTGCTTTTTTACTCGGCTCAATGCCAGCTGCCTTAAGGGCATCAGCCACTCGCATTTTCTCGGTAAAAGGAATCTCTTTTGTTTCCCCGCCTTGAGTTGTCACTTTAACTGCCATTTTTTCATCCCTCCTTTGTTTCAGGATTGTGCTATTGGAGCACGTTAGTCATTGTTTTTAGATCCAAACTGATATAATGATACAAAAACTCATTTTTAAGCCATTTCTTGGACTGGGAAGCGATTAGCCCGGCAACCACAAACCCAGTATACATAATGGCACGAGCTGTGCAAGGTAATATCTCCGCTTCTTCATCAAGGAAAAGATGTTTCTCATATAACTCAATATCTTCTATCTGGCAAGGCTGAATAGTAAACACTTGTACAACCTCGCCCCCAAGCCGAGCATCAATATAGAGAGGAATATCTAAATTATACTTTACTTTTTCCCAGATCGTTTGTCGTGCTGCCATGTTATCAACACCCGAAATGACAATGCCAGACAAATCTTGAGTTCCGTTAAACATTTCAGGTATTATTCTCACGGAACACGTAGAGAATTCTTGAAGTATGGCCTGACAAGCAACCACCTTTTTACTATCAATATCTGTAAGACGAAATAACTGATTGGGCAGATTGTGTTCTTCTACCTCGTCAGCGTCCATTAAAGTAATATCACTGCAGCCCATTTTAGCCAGCACCAAAGATGTTGGGCTGCCAATGCCGCCACAGCCAATCAGGGTAACGGGATAGAATATCACACTTGGGTCCAAAATGTCAAGCTGTCTATCGTAAGTCAATCCATTTCTACCTCCTCAACGATATTTTCGGGCTCCACTAACATTTCCTGTGGATCCTCGCTAGAAGCCTGCCTTTTTTGTATAAAGCTGTCAAGCAGAGAGCGTTTAACAATAACGTTTTCTCTCATCTCTTTTTCACGGTACTCGGCTAACTCTCTATTTAGATAGGGAGTTTTTATGAACAAAGGGACTCCCAGTGACAACTTGAATGGTTTAAAAAGATCAAGCCGACACCTGAAATCACCTTGCTTATTTACTACCAGACTAATCATATAATCGTTCATATAGCCGGCAATCGTTGCCATATCCTCTAGTGAAAAAAACGGCAGCATGTCAACATGTGAATGCCATTGAAATTTAAGCTTAGAAGCGTCGCCTCCAGCACTGACAAGATCATAGATGAATTTATTCAATGCCTTAGGATCAGTAACAACGTTCATACCAGGCCCGGTGTGTTGTTTTAGCAGAAAGACATCCTCAACGGTAAAGTCGTTGCCGCTACGTTGGACTGTACCCAAGCCATTAATTTCATACTGGCAGTGGCCCACAAAATACTGGATCTTTTGCCAAACCGATAACGGAACAAAGACCCTGGGTAAGGATGTTATGGTTTGATCCTTAACTAATATCTGCACTCTAGAATTTTTCATTTTTTCGCACCTTCTTCCATTCGGTTACGGCTTGCGGATTATCTCCTGCGGCCGATTGTAGTGCTTGTATTATATATTGAACTGCCACAGCGTATTGTTTTTCTCGAAGAGCATTGTTAATGGGATCTCTAAGGGACCCCCAGCAAAATGAGTCGCGTTGTGCGTAAGGGTGGTCATAACCTCGCGGATGGGTGGTACAAAGGTTACGTAATGAAAGAGACTCGGTAGCCATCCTAATAAAGATTGCGAATATCCCTATCTCATACCTTGCCTGTTGATATTCAATATAAATGGTATCAGAATAGATGGTCAATAGGTCATCCACAATCTCTATTGCTGCCACGTGCGGCAAGGCGCGCAATTGCTCAAAATCTTTTAAATAATCAGCAGCGGATTTTTGTTTTTCCTTTTTAAGGTCTTGTTCCCGTTCAACCAATTCTTGTTGAGCTTTAGCAAGCGCGCGTTGAGTTTCAGTGATTTCTTTCCCTAAATATGACAATCGGTCTTTGGACGATCTCACCACTGAATTTAATCTCTGCGTTTCTGCATCGGGATTTGTAAGAAAGAAATTAAGCCATTGTTGTTTTGTTCGTTCAACGTTGCTACCACTAGTGGCATCTTGGATTTGCCCCTGCACTTTTGTCTTTTTCTCCTGAAGTATCTCATCGGGCGATAAAACCGGAGCTTGGTTAACAATCGTGTCTGCTTGATTAGCGCTAACAGTTTCCCGATACTGATTAACAACCAGCTTGCTGTAGCCAATTTTGCCAATTCTGTATGTTAGTTCTACAGCCATGCATGGAGCCAGCGCCGGAAGCATTACCAGTATTGATGGATAAACCCACAGTTCTTCCCATGGCCAATCTAGTAAACCCTCGCCATCCATAATTGAAACCGCGACAAAACTAATAGTCGTGCCAAGCACCAGACACAAATAAGCATAAATTCCCCAACAATACCAAAACGTCCTCCACTCTGGTATTAAAACCGAATCAGCCAAGTTTATTTTTTCGCCCTTTATCAATCTTGTTATCTCACTGTTTTTCTTTAGGAACAGGTCTAAATAAAAAGGCTGCTCACTACTCCCCTTAAGCGATACTAGTTGTTGGTAGCTATTCAGATATTCCAACATTGTCTTATCTTGCTGCGTGGTTTTTTTTATTATGGTAGCAGCCTGACAAGCATTATCATTATCCGTCGGCACCCCTTGTAAAACCCAATATAAATCCCTTTCGTTTTTTGGCGGCGCCACTTTGTCCTTATCATAAATGAGTGCTCCGGTAAATAGGCCGCCAACAATACACATTAATGCTATAGCGCCGCCAAAGCCAACATAGTGGAAAAAATCTCCGAAGTCAGCATTATTGGTCATTTTCTCACCCCCCCTTTTTCTTTTATTGTAGTCATCTTGTCAACACAATATCATAATATTCACTTATCAAAGAACATGACAGAAGATAGCATACTACATCATACATGTCAAGGAATACTTAGGATTTTTTTAATCAAGTCTCTAATTTCAGCTGCGGTTTCAAAGTCAAGTTTTTTAGCCGCTTTTTTCATTTGATGCTCTAGCGCTTCAATGGGCATATTCTCCGGTAGGGAAGCGATAGGTCGTGTGCCTACGGGCAAGATGTCGTTGCGAATTGCTTTTTTAATTGAGCGAGGAGTAATGTGATTTTTGCGGTTATAATTTTCTTGAATGCGCCGTCGGCGATTAGTTTCGTTAATTGCCCGCTTCATTGATCGCGTCATGCGATCAGCATACATAATGACAGTGCCATTAAGATGCCGAGAAGCGCGGCCCATAGTTTGAATTAAAGTTGTAGCATTGCGCAAAAATCCTTCTTTGTCAGCGTCTAAGATAGCTACCAAAGAAACTTCTGGTAAGTCTAATCCTTCGCGAAGTAAGTTAATGCCGACTAAAACACCGTATTTACCAGCCCGTAAATCGCGCAGGATTTCTGGCCGTTCTAAGGTTTTAATTTCAGAGTGTAGGTATTGAGCTTTAATGCCAGCGTCTTGTAAAAAATCGGTTAGATCTTCGGATAGGCGTTTAGTGATGGTGGTTACTAAAACCCGTTGACGTTTTGCGACACGGCGTTTAATCTCTTTGATTAAATCAGGCACTTGATTTTTAATTGGTCGGACAAAAATTTTTGGATCTAAAAGTCCAGTTGGTCTGATAAGTTGTTCAATAACATTGTTTCCCTCTCCCTTTTTAAGGGGGAGGGTTCGGGTGGGGGATGCTTGGCTTAACTTAATTTCGTAATCTTGTGGCGTTGCTGAAACATAAATCGTCTGGCCTTGTCGTTTTTTAAATTCACTAAAATTTAAAGGTCGATTGTCAATGGCCGATGGTAGGCGAAAACCAAAATCTACTAAAGTTGTTTTTCGTGCGAAGTCGCCAGCGTGCATCCCGCGAATTTGAGGCAAGCTCATATGGGATTCATCAATAAACATTAAATAATCACGCGGAAAATAATTTAATAAAGTATGGGGCGGAGTTCCGGGCGCGCGTCCCTCAAAATAGCGTGAGTAATTTTCAATACCAGTGCAATAGCCGTTTTGTTTAATCATCTCTATATCATAATTAGTGCGCATTTTTAATCGCTGGGCTTCAAGCAGTTTGTTTTGATTTTTTAATTGTGTTAAGCGTTGATTGAGATCTGCTTTGATATTTTGAATAGCAATATTGATTTTATTTTGCGGGCTGACCCAAAATTTTGCCGGAAAGATTTTGACACTTTGAACGTTGTCGTTTGCGTGTTGTCCTGTTTTGTCATTCCGGGCTTGCCTTGCCTTGCCGTAGCTCGAGCGTAGCGAAGAAGCGAAGGCAGGACCCGGAATCCACGGTGGATTCCCGCACCCTGCTGGGCATCTTCGACCTACGCGGGAATGACAATTCGTGATGTTTTGAATTATATCCCTTCCCATCTCGATTTGAATAATCTTTTGCCCGGTTGGTAAATTTATTTCTACAATATCGCCACGCGCCCGATAGGTGCCGGGCGTAAAATCAAAGTCATTGCGCTGATACTGTAAGCTACGCAAAGAGCGTAATAAATCCTGGCGATTAATTTTTTGGCCTATTGTTAAATCTAAGCTTAAGTTTTGATAATCTTGAGGCGAGCCAATGTTATAAATGCAAGACACAGACGCCACGACCAAAACATCTTTTCTGGTCAGTAAATCTTGAGTAGCGGCGTGACGTAAATGGTCCAGCTCTTCGTTAATTTTAGCATCTTTTTCAATATAAGTATCAGTGTGGGGGATGTATGCTTCGGGTTGATAATAATCATAATAAGATACAAAATAATGCACCGCGTTATTGGGAAAAAATTCGCGAAATTCTTGGTAAAGTTGAGCGGCTAAAGTTTTATTGTGAGAAATAATTAATGTTGGTTTTTGAATTTGCGCCACCACATTGGCCATAGTAAAAGTTTTGCCAGAGCCAGTCACGCCTAAAAGCACTTGGTGTTTTTTGCCATTTTTAATTCCAGCGACTAATTTTTCAATCGCTTGTGGCTGATCGCCCATGGGCTTAAATTTTGTTTTGAGTTGAAAACTTGACATGGCTTATTTTAGTTGAAAATAGTTGTGTTTTACGGTAAGATAAGTTGTTGGGTATTTTCTAAAAACTACAAACTACAAACTACAGACTGATTTATGATTTCTTATCTTCAAGGTAAAATTTTACAAAAAACCGACAAGGCGATAATTTTGTTAGCTGGCAACATTGGCTGGCGGGTTTTTTGTAATCGGCACACTTTAGATAAAATAAAACAAAATGATGAATTAGTCAAATTGTACACTTTCTTTTCAGTTCAAGAGTATCAAATGAGCTTATTCGGTTTTTTGGATCATCAAGAATTGGATCTTTTTGAAAAACTAATTCAAGTAAATGGCGTGGGGCCGCGCATGGCTTTAAACGTCTTAGATTGCGCTAATTGGTCGGCAGTTGAGCAAGCCATTGCCTCGGCAGATGAAAAGTTTTTATGCCAAGCCAAAGGCGTGGGTCAAAAATTAGCTCAAAAAATTATTGTGGAATTAAAGCCGAAAATGGCTGTTTTGGCTGGCGCTAAAAACAGGAATCAGCTTTCAAGTAGTAGTTCTAACGCCAGCGCAGCTGTCACGGAGGCTTTAATAGCCTTAGGTTATAAAAGGGCCGAAGCTCAAGGTGCGATAAGGCACATCAACTCCAGTATAAGGAATACTGATGAAATGGTTAGAGAGGCGCTGAAGATATTGGGTAGATAAAATTGTTAAATGGTTAAATTGTTCAATTGCTGTCTTGGCAGTTATTCTAACAGTTTAACAATTTAGCAATTTAACAATATGTTTTCATTTTTAGGCAACAAAGAAAATTGGAACCAAAAAATTATTAATCAAGGCAGTGATTTTTTGCAGTCTTGGCAGTGGGGTGAATTCCAAAAATCTATTGGTCAAAAAGTAATCAGGCAAGAAATCGCGGATATGCCAGTGCAAATTATTAAGTATCCCCTGCCCATGGGACAGAGTTATTTGTATGGTCCACATCTTTTTAGTGTAAAGTGCAAAGTGCCCACCTACGCCGAGGCTTTGGCGGACAAGCAAAGTGCAAAATTAAAGGAAGAATTACAAGAATTACAAGAATTAAAAGTAATTTGCAAAAAAGAAAATGCTATTTTTTTGCGGGTGGATTTTTTGGCAGAGAAAATAACTGAAACTGCGACTGAACTTCAGCGGGCGTTACGCGAGGCGAAATTTCAACCAGCACCGGAAAATTATTATTTTTCCGCGGTTAGCCAATCGCCTCACGTGGCGCATTTGGATATTAGTGGTTCAGAAGAACAGATTTTATCAGCTATGCGTTATAACACGCGCCGTTCCATCCGCTTGGCCAAGAATCGTGGAATCATAGTAGAACAATCAGAGGACATTGAATCATTTTTTAATTTATTAACACAAACGAGTCAGCGTAAAAATGTTAGTCTGCATCCTCGCGAACATTATTTTAAGTTAAAACAAGCCCTTGGTAGTGATTTGGTTTTATTGATGGCATATAAAAAGTATCGTCATTCTGAAGCTGGGGCAACAGCCGAGGCTGAAGAATCCCAGGGGGTAGCAGTTAACAGTGGGGATACGCCGAAATCCTTCGGGCTCCGCCCTCAGGATGACAGCTGCACTCTATTAGCCGGCGCCATGATCTTGTTTTTTGGCAAGCAAGCCACATATTTACACGCTGGCTCTTTGTCTGGTAGTCAAAATCAAGAAGCGCCATATTTGATTTTGTGGTACGCTATTCAAGAAGCCAAGAAGCGAGGTTGTAAAATTTTGGACTTAGGCGCGGTAGCGCCTGAAGGCAGTCAAAATCATCCATGGCAATCAATTACCACTTTTAAAATGGGCTGGCGGCCACGAGCCGTTAATTATTTGCCGGCGTACGATTGGGTTAATAAGCAGTTGTGGTATAAATTATATTGTTGGAAAAAGAATTTGAAATAATTTGATGCTAAAGAAATTTATTCCTAAATTTTTATTAAGTATTTATCATTGGCTTTTAGCATACGTAGCCGCTTTATTTTATGGCTTCTCTTCGCGTAAATTGATAGTCATCGGTGTCACGGGTACTAATGGTAAATCAACTACGGTCTTAATGATTACGCGAATTTTAGAGCAGACCGGTTTTAAGGTCGGTTCTGTTTCTTCGCTTTGGTATAAAATTGGTGAGTATGAAGAATCGAATCCTTTGCATATGACTATGCCAGGCCCTTGGCAATTGCAAAAATTATTGCGCCAAACGGTGAGCACGGGCTGCCAATACGCAGTTTTAGAAGTGACTTCAGAAGGCATTAAGCAATTTCGGCATTGCGGTATTAATTTTGATGTGGCGGTATTGACTAATTTATCGCCAGAGCACATTGAAGCGCACGGTGGTTTTGAAAAATATCGCGCGGCTAAAATGAAATTATTTGCTGGCCTAGAGCACTCGCGACGTAAAACCATCGCTGGGAAAAAAATCGCGAAAATTGCGGTAATTAATTTGGACGATAAGAATGCCGATTATTTTTTACGATTTAAAGCGGATGAAAAATATGGTTTTGATTTTGAGAATCCCGCCTGCGCTGAAGCTTCGGCCTTCAACCGACGAAGTTGCCTTCAGCCGACGAAGTCGGCAGGCAAGCAAGGAATGAAAATAATTAAGGCAACTAATTTAAAAATTAGAGAAGACTCAATATCATTCTCAATCCTTAATTCTTTATTCTTAATTCCTTTAGCCGGCAGTTTTAATGCTAATAATGCCTTAGCCGCTACGGCTGTGGCTATGTCGCAAGATATTAACCTAGAAACAGCGGCAGCTGCTCTGAAAAAGATTACTAGTATTCCCGGCCGCATGGAAATCATTCAGAAAGAGCCGTTTTTTGTGATAGTTGATTTGGCGCATACGCCACCGGCTACAGAAAAAGTTTATCAAACAGCCAAACAATTATTAAAGTCCAGTGATAATAAAATCATTGTAGTTTTTGGCGCGGCTGGCGGTAGCCGCGATCATTGGAAGCGGCCGGAATTAGGGCGATTAGCAGCACAATGCTGTGATAAGATCATCTTAACCAATGAAGATCCTTATAACGAAAATCCGCAAAAGATTGTTGATGAAATTTTTAGCGGTGTGCCGCGCGAGCAAAAAAATAAAGTGGAGCAAATTTTAGACCGCAGGCAAGCCATTAGTCGCGCCTTAAAATTAGCTAAGTCGGGAAACGTTGTTTTGTTGCTTGGCAAGGGCACCGAACCAAATATGGTTTTTGCTGATAAAAAAGTTTCTTGGGACGATAGGGTCGTCGCCAGAGAAGAGTTACGACAAAAATAAAATAAATTTTACGTGTTTAGTAATTCGTGATAAAATATAAAAGCAATAATAAAAATTATATGTCAAATTCAACAACTTCTTCTATGACAAAAAAACCGACAGTCATTGTTGGTAAAAAAGAAGTAGCAGTCCCCGCTTTCAAGATGAAAATAAATGTATTTGTTGGCGAAGCGTTATTATTTTTACTGACTCAAATTTTGGGTTTAGTAGCCGCCCTGAAGATTGGCAAAAACTCACCGGAGATTACTATCCAGCCAATAGAAATTTCCTGGATTAGATTTTTGATTTATTTTGCTATTGGCACGGCTACTATTCTCGTTTTTTTGCGACTTTCTAAAAAAACAGGAATATTTTTTGAAATTATTTTCGCCTTGGCAATTTTTAGTGGTAGTCAAATCATTTTCGGTTTAATTATGCCTGATTTTTGGGCCATGTTTTGCGCGGCGTTACTAGTAGTTGTTCGTTTTTTACGGCCGTCAATTATTTCACAAAACATTGCCATGGTGTTAACGATTGCTGGCATTGGCTCTTTGTTGGGTTTAAGTCTTTCGGTTTTTAGCGCCATTATTATCTTGATGGTATTGTCGGTTTACGATTTTATCGCGGTTTATAAAACTAAGCATATGATTAGAATGGCTAAGCAAATGATGCAAAGCCGAGCGCTTTTGGCCTTTGTGGTGCCGCAAACTCTTACTGGGTATAAGAGTCATTTAAAGGATGTTAAAGTGGGCACGGGCCAGGTATTTATTTTAGGGTCGGGCGATGTGGTTATGCCTTTGGTGGCTATTGCCGCTTTAAGTCGTTTTAGCGCAATGCATGGTTTGCTGGTTTTATTGTTTTCTTTCCTGGGTCTAATTTTTATGCAACTTATTTTTAATGCTCAAAAGATTCGTCGACCCATGGCTGCCTTGCCGCCGATTGCCTTATTTACGATTTTAGGAATTTTAACAGCCATGCTTGTTTTTAGGTATTAGGTCGTAAAATTGTCATATTGAATATATGCTTCGTGCAGTACCTTCGGTTTATTTCAGCATCCACGACTGGATTCCGGGTCCTGCCTTCGCTTCTTCGCTACGCTCGAGCTACGGCAAGGCAAGCCCGGAATGACAAAAAACTGTTTTTAGGGCTTTATAGCCATTTAACTCTTCGTCGATGTCTAAAAAAATCCAATGTAAAAAAGCCGGCAAGCGGGCGCAATTTCGCACTTCGTCCAAATTTCGACAAAAAGCTTTTCAGCATAAACGCCAAATTGTGAGCCAAAATAATTGTGGTTTTGTTAAAAAAGCAGTAATCTGTATCGCGATGCTCGGAGTGATAAGCACAGCGTTTTTTATATTTGGAAATTTAGCATGCGCTCAAGAAAAATCATGGCATTTTGAAAAATGGTTTGTAGATATTCAGATTAATTCAGATAGTACTTTTTTAGTGCGTGAAACCCAAACCGTTAATTTTCAGGGCAATTATCATTGGTTGCAACGAGATATCGTCAAAAAGGATCTGCGGCAAATTAGCGATGTTAAGGTTTTTGACGAGGCAGGCCGGCAGTTGACTGGCGATGAAATAGAAATTAAAAACCAGAGTAATCAAACGAGTGTTAAGATTAATTTTGATGTCACGGATGCCACAAAAACTTGGACTTTTGAATATTTAGTCCATGGCGGTTTAAGATTTTTTAAAGATCACGACGAGCTTTATTGGAACGTGGTTTCTTCTGTGCGCGATGTTATTATTGACGAAGTTGAAGTTTTGGCGCATTTACCCCAGCCAATTGAGCCGAGTCAAGCCCAGCAAAGAATTTTGCTCGGTACTCTGGGTAGCAAACAAGAATCGCAGAACTGGAAATTTCTTGCGGATAATCAATCCTTTAGTTTTCGGGGGCAAAACGTTTTGCCTAGCGAGAACTTTACAATTGTTGCTGGCTGGCCTAGAGGCATCGTTCAACAATCAGCTCAAGATAAAATTTTGCCTTGGTTAAAATAGTTTTGGTTGGCGTTGCCAGTTGCGGTTTTTATATTTTTATTCCGTCGTTGGCTCAAATATGGCCGTGAACCCAAATTACCAGGCACAATTGTGGCCCAATATGAACCGCCGCAAGGATTAAGCCCAGCGGAAATGGCGGTGGTTTTACATCAGCGAATCAAGGCTCAAGACATCAGCGCTACAATTATTGATTTGGCTTATCGTGGTTATTTGAAAATCGTTGAGCAACCAGAAAAAAAATTATTCGGCGAAAAGATTAATTATCAATTTGTTCAGCAAGGATCTTTTGGTATAGACGCCACCTTAAAAGATCATGAATT
>Ga0315288_10001582_pt1 | contig 29413 bp, 26 predicted proteins | sample YL17G11_20_MG_FD_203454 | JGI IMG/M metagenome (GOLD analysis project Ga0315288, IMG submission 203454) | Sediment microbial communities from Yellowstone Lake, YNP, Wyoming, USA - YL17G11_20 | ecosystem: Environmental > Aquatic > Freshwater > Lake > Sediment | place: USA: Wyoming | collected... | reverse complement strand
GTTAACACTGAGGCCTGACACCCATGGTGGTTTAACGCTCCATGTACTGGAGCGTGCAGAGACCGGAAGCACGAAAGGGTTTATCAACCCCCGCCAGTTAACGCTGAGGCCTGACACCCATGGTGGTCAGGTCCAACACACCAGGACCTTACCCCTACAGGGGAGTTGCCTCCTTCCCCTTTCGTGGTGGAGGATTGAGGTGGGGGGTCTGCCCTGTTCGCAATGGAGGAGGATGGAAATGACGATCGAAGTGACCGCTTTCCTGTGAAAAAGAGAATCCTGATATGTGAAAGTACCGTTCCTTTCGTCTCTGGCGGGGCCGAGCTCCTTGTCCAGGGACTGGCCCGAGCGATCGGTGAGGCGGGCCACGACGTCGACGTGCTGTCGATCCCGTACCAGTGGGACCCGCCGGAGCGCATAGTCAAGAGCTGCCTGATCTGGCGCCTGCTGGACCTTCAGAGCCCGGCCGGCGAGGTAGACCTGGTCATCGCCACCAAGTTCCCGACTTACGCGATCGAGCATCCAAACAAGGTAGCATGGGTTTTCCACCAGCACCGCAGTGTCTATGACCTGAAGGACACGATCTACGACGACCTGGCCGGTCGCGATGACGCAGACGATTACCGGAAGACGATAAGCGACATGGACCGCCGCTTCCTGTCGGAATGCCGCGCGCTGTTCGCGATCAGCGAGAACGTGGCAAAGCGCTTGAGGCAGAACTGTGCCATGGAGAGCGAGGCCGTCTACCACCCGCCGCCGCTTGATGGTCGTTACTACTCCGACGATTACGGGGACGACATCCTGCTGGTCGGGAGGCTGGAACCTTTGAAGCGGGTCGACCTGGCAATACGCGCGATGAAATACGTGAAAAGGTCCGGGGCAATGCTGCGAGTGCTGGGCAGGGGCTTCCTGGAGGAGCCTTTGAAGAACCTCGCGGCCGCCGAAGGGGTGACCGACAGGGTGCGGTTCGATGGTTTTGTTCCGGACGAAGAACTGCTGGGGCTGTATTCGCGGGCGGGATGCGTTGTGTACGTTCCCTTCGACGAGGATTACGGCTACTCGCCGCTGGAGGCTTTCAAGTCCCGGCGCCCGGTGGTGGTGACCGACGATTCTGGAGGGCCCCTGGAGTTCGTCGCGGACGGGGAGAGCGGGCTGGTCGTGCCGGCCCGGCCGGAGGATCTGGCAAACGCGATTGATTGCCTGCTCGCAGACCGTAAAAAAGCGCGAAAGTTCGGCGCCTCGGGCTTTGACAGGGTCGAGGGCATAACATGGCAGGCGGCGATCGATCGTCTCGTCAACCCGCACCTGTAGTGATGAAGGAGTGGCGAACCCGATGAGAGTGGCCTGGTTCTCTCCGATACCCCCGATCAGGAGCGGCGTAGCCGAGTACTGCGAGGGGTTGCTTCCCCACTTCGGGGGCCTGATAGACATTGACCTGTTTGTAGATGACCCCGAACTTCACAGCGGAACCCCGCTGGCAGCCCGGTTCCCGATTCTTGATTACAGGGAATTCACCGCCCGGCACCGTTCAGCCCCGTACGATCTGAACCTTTACCACATGGGCAACGACCTCGTTCACCGTTTTGTCTACCTGACCCTGGTTGACAACCCGGGGCTGGTCGTCTTGCACGAGCCGATGCTGCACCACTTCATGCTTCAGATGTTGACCGCTGGTTGGACACCCTCGGATTACTCTCGCGAACTGGATTACAACTACGGCGTACGTCGCGAGAACATAGAGGCCATCGTGGGAACCGACGGGAGCGAACTCTCACGCTTCCGCTATCCGATGATTCAGAGGGTGGTCGACTCGAGCCTGGGCATCATCGTGCACAGCGAATTCGCGCGAGGTGAGGTCCTGAAGCTGGGCCCGAGAGGGCCGGTCAGGAAGGTTAACATGCCATACGCAGGACTCCGGGACGACGAAGGCCCATCGAAGGAGAAAGCGCGTCGCCTGCTCGACCTGGATTCTGATGCATTCCTCATCGGCACCTTTGGTTTCGTGACGCCAGCCAAGAGGATCGAGTCGATCCTGGATGCACTAGCGGAGTTTCTGTCAGAGGCCCCCGATGCCCGCCTCGCCGTGGTGGGGGCGACGGTCCCCGAATACCCGGTCGGTGAGCTGATCGGCTCGAAGGGCCTCTCCGGTGTCGTCCTGATGCCCGGTTACGTCTCGAGCGATGATCTTCTGTCCTACATGGCGGCCTGCGACCTGGCGGTCTCGCTGCGGTGGCCCAGCGCCGGCGAGACCCCGGCAAGCCTCGTGCAGCTGCTCGGTATGGGCTGCCCGACAGTAGTTTCGGACTACAAGGCGTTCGCGGAGTTCCCGGATGACATCTGCATGAAGGTGGACCCGGCGAGGGAGCGCGAAGACCTCCTGCGGCATTTTCGCCGCGCGTACAGCGACAGGGCGATGCTAGCCGGACTTGGCGAGCAGGCCAGAGTGTATATTGCCGAGAACCACAGGGTAGAGGATACGGTTGGAGAATACGCGGATTTCGCGCACTCACTGCTCACCGGCGGCTTCCAGGTGGACCTCCAGGTCCCGGACGGGGAAGGCGGAGAAGACGCGATCCGGGGAGATCTCGTCGACGAGGTCTGCGAGAAGCTGGCCGCAATAGGTGTTGGCTCCGGGTTTATCGGGTTGCTCGAGGACGTGTCCTCCGCGCTCGATTCCATCTTCGGTGATGGTGGCGATCTGGATGCCCCGCCCATGTCGCGCCACCGTTTCTGATTCGTCGCGATGGCGCCCGGGTGTTTCTCAATCGCGGCGCGGACCTATTCACGCTTTCACAGTCACGGTCCAGGTTGATAGCCGCTGTCCTTTCGGTTAGGGTTTTACCGCACAGGCTTGCGGGCATTCGGCCCCGCAGACACGACAGGGATAGCAAATGAACGATGAGATAAACTTAGGAATAGTCGGCCTCGGCAAGATGGGGATTGCTCACATGGCGATCCTCAACACCTTCGAGGGCGCGAGCGTCAGGGCCGTCGCGGAGAAGCAGAAGCTGATAACAAAGGGTATCAGGTCGGTGCTACCCGCGATCGCTTTATACGATCGCTACGAGGAGATGCTCGAGAAGGAACCGCTTGACGCCGTGTACATAACATCCCCGACGTCTCTGCACGTACAGATCGCCGAGGCGTGTCTCGCCAGGGGGCTGGCAATATTCGTCGAGAAGCCCCTCGGGCTCTCGGGGCGTGAGAGTAAGCATCTTGTCGGCCTGGCTTCGGAGAAGCAGGCCGTGAGCATGGTCGGTTACTGCAAGCATTACGTGGAGACCTTCGCCAGGGCCAGGGAGCTGCTTGACGGTGGGGCGCTCGGTAAGCCCGTGTATTTAACCTCCTGCATGTACGTGTCGCAGCTTTTTTCCCGCGGCTCGGGCTGGCGCTACAAGAAGGAATCGAGCGGTGGAGGCGTGCTCAACATTCTGGCCACGCACCTTGTGGATATCCTTGTCTGGTTTTTCGGGGACATCTCCTCGGTGAGCTGCGACATGAAGTCCCATTACTCGAGCGAGGTCGAAGACTACGCGCACGCGTATTTCAACTTTGAAAGCGGACTGGCCGGGAGCATGGACACGTCATGGAGCATCAGGAACTACCGGCTTCCAGAGATAAGGGTCGAAGTGCAGTGCGAGAACGGGATGCTGGCCGTGACCGAGGATTACGTCAAATACCAGACGGACTCGGATGGAACGCATTCCACGCTCTACGGGCAGGACCTCTACTCAGGGGTTCCGATTCATGTTGGCGGCCCGGAGTACGCCAGGGAAGACGCCCATTTCCTCGATTGTGTCAGGACTAGGAGGCGCTCCGACATCGACGTTGCTTACGGCTACCGCGTACAGCGTGTGACGGACGCGATGTACGAGTCGGCGGAGAGCCGCACGGTGGTCGAGTTATCGAAGCTGGAGTTGAAGCCGTGAGTTCGATCGACCCGATCATACTCGGCCACAACCAGTTCATAGGCGTCAGCCACCTCAGCCAGGACGCCGCGAGGACCAGGGTGGAGCGCTTCAGCGACATCGGGAAGGTCGGGGAAGTGATCAAGTTCTGCGCGGAGTCCGGCGTGAACGGGATGATGCTCTCCACCCACCCCAGGGCGCGGGACATCCTGGATTACATCAAGGCCGAGGGCCTTTCCGGGCAGATGAACATGTATCCCCTGATACCGTTCGCCCAGGGCTACGTCAGGCGGATGAATGCCGTGGGCCTGCCTGGAATGGTCAGGGAGATATTCGCCTCCGCGCCTCTCTCGAAGAAGCTAACCATATCGCTACAGGGCGGCCTGGGTTTTCTGCGCCGGGATTTCACCAGGATGCTCGGGGCGTTTATCGACATAGAGCTCCTGCCGTTCAAGGATTTCAACGTGAAGGCGGTTTTCTTGCACGACGCATTTGTTGACCTCAGCCTCGCACTCCAGGCTGAGGAACAGATAAGGTTTTTCGTCGATCATATAAGCAAGCATTACGAGGCCGCCCCCGCTTTTGAGACCATGAACTTCCCCCTGCTGGTCGAATCGTTCAAGCGGTGGGGGTTGGGGAAACCCCTTGTGATGGCGACATTCAACAAGGCCGGTTTCCAGATGAACCCGTCAAAAGAGGCTTGTGAAGCCGCCCTGCTGGAGAACGACGTGGACGTGGTTGCAATGAGCACTCTCGCTGCCGGATACCTCGAGCCGCAGGACGCCTACGAGTACGTCTTCTCGCTTCCCAATATTGATTCGGTCGTGGTGGGTGTTTCCACCAGGGAACACGCCACGGAGACATTCGAGATTATCAAGAAATGCCGAAGCTCTTATCACTGTAGCAATTTGCGTGTCCAGAAGCCCCTTGCAGGTTCTGGCATGTCACAGAACCTCATGTGACCGGAGGTTTAGCTCCTACCCGAACATAGAATAGATATCTTCCAGCTTGCGTATTTGTTTTTTAACATCGTAGTCGCTCTCGATGTGTCGCCTTCCATTCAAACCCATGTTTCTCCAAATGCCGGGATTGCTCGCAAGATGAAACAGCCTTTCCGACAGGGCATCCACATCTCTTTCCCGGACCAGGCATCCACTTTCTTTATCAATTACCGCCTCAGGTATATCGCAGTGCAATGTCGATAGAACCGGCATGCCCGATGCGGAGGCCTCCAAGATGGTAACGGGAACTCCTCCTTCGGTGTCTCCATCAGGCGCGGTAATGCTCGGAGAAAGGAAGATGTGATGCTCGTACAGTTCTTTAAGATAGAGAGAGTGCGGTTGATACCCGAGAAGATTTACTCTGCCAGACAATCCATACTCCTCTATTCTGCTAAGGATCTTCCGCTTCTCTTCTTCCTCACCTGGATTGCCGGCTGAATCTCCAACAATTGTGAGCCTCATGTTCAAGTCGGGGTGGTTCAGTGCGACACGGCTGAACGCCTCGATTCCAATCGGGATTCCCTTTTTATGCCGAAAGCTCGCGGACATCAAAACCCTTATCTCCCCGTCTTCCCCCGGGTTGCGCTCAACGAACCTCACACTGTCCAGGTCTATTCCCAGGTGCTGGACGAAGACCTTATTCCCGGGACAACCAAGTTCCACCAGGCATTTCTTCATGTGCGAACCCTCGACAAGGAAACAGTCTCCTTTCAGAAAAAGCCGTTTGTATCGTCTTTTCCATTCCGGCTTCCGATTCGGTAGGCTGCTCAGGTCATGACCGTAAAAGGTGGTGACGAGAGGGAATTTAAAGATTTTCTTGTGATTCAAGAAGTAATAGCCGGATTTACCAAAATGCGCGTGGACTATGTCGGGCCTGTCTTTGATGAGGAAAAAGGCGAAAAGAGGATTGAACTTGATAACCTTGTTCAGGGCCATGTTAAAAAACGTCCACGGATGTCTTAACCCCGGTTTTGAGCCCAGGGCCCTGACTGTGCTTACCGGGTAGGTGCCTAGGTTCTGCTTGCCATGACAGTACACGATAGGCCTGTATCGCTTAAGGCCCCTGATCTGCCCATAGATCCAGTTCTCAGTGGTAGGGAGGTACGTGCCAGCCCTGTAGTGGACAACTGTTTTCATGATTCATCCACTTCCCGGTATTTCCCCTCAAACACCTGTTGCAGCCATAGTTCAAAAGTCAGGTACCGGCAAAGGTCGATGGCAAAATCAGCGCCCTCGAGATGTTTTTCGAGGCGACTGCGCACTTCAGTTTCCGAAATATACTCCGGGTACAGTGCGGAAGGGCTGGCGAGCAATCCTTGAAAGAATGAGCTGGCGGGCTCCTGCCTTATCCAGTTCGGGTAGTCGGTGTAATGATAAGGGTCGGACAACCTGACTCCAAGACGGTTCAAGGTCCCGACTCCCCTGCTTTTCGCCATATTAAGAACTTTTGCTGCTTTTGCGGCCCACTGAGGCCAGCTTATGGGCACCCCCGAGCTCTGCCAGGGAATAGTCCTGAAGTATTCGGGGAACGCGTCCAGGAGCATCACTCTGTACAACTTATTATGGAACCGCAAGGAGTCGGGCAGGGAGTAGGCGAACTCCACAAGCTTGTTGCTGCAGAAGGGCCTCCGGTAGACGATAGCCGTTTGTAGAAGGGTAACTCCTAAATTGATATACCTGCGAAGTCTGTTCTGGAAGATATAGTAATCTGATTTTGTGAGATTGGCATATAGATTGAAATTACCGAGCAAATCGGGAGAGCAGCCCATCATGGCCGCAATATGGTTCTTATTGACGACGTCAAAGAACTCCTTGTTTTTCAACTTGCTTCCGCCGAGCATCGTGTCACCGAGAAAACCACTCATACAGATGTCAAAGAGAGCCTTCATCTCGCCGGCTGATTCAAAACCGTGCATGTTCATCAGGTCAAACTGACCGTCCGTATACCAGACACCTCTCAGGCGGGGCATTAACCAGTTATCACCGCTCAAGCTCATAGTGTAGTGAGGAGAACCCCTGACTGCCGCGGCCATACGGGCGATCTTGACGTCTGCGCTCCGATCCTTGCCAAATGTAACAGAGGGTACCGGCTTTCCGTAATCCGGGATGGCAGCCAACACGGCCCTGGAGTCTAAACCACCGCTCAGGGAAGCCCCAACCCTGTCAGATGGGCCGCTCCGTTCCTCAACTGCTTTCTTAAAGATCCTTGCGAGTTCTTCTGCGGCGTCCACGAGGTCCACACGTTCGCCCAGCGTCACTATTGAATCCCACCACCAGTACCGATATCTTTCTGCCGATCGTTCTTCGAGATCCCATATCAGAACACTCCCCGGCGATAGAAGCTCCACGCCCTCAAACCAGGTACGGTCCTCCAGTAAATACCCGATACTCAGGAATTCATCTGTTGCCTGTCGGTCGATCTTCGGCTTGAAACCTGGAAGGGCGAGCATCGCCTTGACCTCGGATCCCCAGGCCAGGCCGCCACCATGAAGGGTCCAATACATATACTGCAGGCCATACCTGTCCGTGACGAGATAGACTTTTTGTTGAGCCGAGTCGTAGATGACCGCAGAAAAAATGCCGTCAATATTTTTGAGAAACGATAGATCCGGGCTCCTTCTGAAAAGAGAGGCCAGCAATGCGGGATCGGTTGACGAGGCCACCCCTGTCCGTCCAGAAAGCTCAGCCTGGTTATAGAACTCGCCCTCAAGCCAAACGTAAATGCCCGACTCGCTATATGGTTGGGGCGCTCTGTCTACGATGTCTGTATGTGACCGGGTGGCGCACATGTGCTCGGCGCAAAACAGCTCGTCCTTTTTATAGGATCTATCATGAGTAATCAGTTCCTGCATTTCCTGCAATGTCCGTTTGCAGTCCGCCTTATTGATGGCGCTGGTTGTAAACCCGACAATCCCCGGCATCAGGTCCCCTCCTTTCTTCTCGAATCAGGAGTCTCCAATGCTATCGGGGCGAGCATGTGGGTAAGGATTGCGACTCTCACGTATTGCAGGACGGTGATGATATCCGGCGAGGTACTTATCCATTTCACGCCACTTACTGCTTGAGACCTCAGAGACGGCATTTACTTTCTCACAATCATGATAAAAAGGTTTACACCTATATCCCGCCTGAACAGACGTCCTATAAACCTGAATATACAATAAATAGAAAATGAACCCGCGAGCCGCGGCAAACCTCTTTTGCGAATCGTGTCGTAGAATGATTCTTCATCGACATCTATCACCACGAGTTCTGAATCGGAGGATTTCTGCACCAAACGAACCCATTTTAAGACCCTCGGCCTCGTAACATACTGCAGAGAGTCAAGGCCGTCGGTCGGCCTACCCAGTAGCCGCAAGTATGCCCGAGCGAGGTATCGGGGAAAGAGGGGCAACCATGGCAGCCGGTAGTGTCCTTCAAATGTGCCTCTGTAATCGGGGCAGCGAATGTGAATGCCTCCCCCCGGACGCGTCACCCGTATCATTTCCGCGACTACTCGGCACGGAGCTTGAACATGTTCCAGGGTTTGATAGGATGACACGCAATCGAAACGGTTGTCGGGGAAAGGCAGATTCTCGCCGACACCCATGTGAAATCGCGTCAACCATTCGGTGGGATAACCCGCCTCATCCGCTTTCATGATGTTAAACTCACGCTTCCATTCCTCGGGATCAACCCCATGCACATCCAATCCGTTCATCAATCCGTAGAAGACAAACGTGCCGCATCCGGACCCAATGTCGAGCACCCTTCTTGCGTCCGGCAAGAACCTCCTTATGTCGTCAAAGCGGTGCTTGGAATTCCCGATGTCATCCATCCACGCGTTTACGATTCCTTCAATGTAGTCTCTATTATTCACGCCATAGTAATATGAGAAGGACTCCACAAGTTGTTGCCTCAAGAAATCGTTCGCTTTCATGTTCTACGGTTTTCTTGCCACGACCAAATACATCCAGGTGAATCCTTCCGAATGGTCGACCTTATTTAACAAAATTAACACGCACGCTAGATACCTGCACCGACGGGGGGAATTATCCACCAGAAAAGGTTCAATGGCCCCCCTATACGCATCAGCGATAGGTAGTAAACAAGTTCCTGTCCGAACGTAACCAAAAAACCGGAAAGTGCATTTATGTCCAGGAGCCTGTCACTGGCGTATCTTTGCCCCACTTCGGGTAAGACAACATCCATAATCCTGTTGACGAGCTAATCTCGTCGAAAAACCGTTTCTAGGTATCCTGCCACTCGTTATACCAACCCGATAATCGAGGGTCCTCCAGGTAGTCCTTGTCGAGGTTTCTCGTGTCACCCACCACGGTAGCGGGATTGCCAGAGACGATCTCGAAGGCACCCACGTCTCTCGTCACGATGCTGCCGGCGGCAATGAGCGAACCGCTGCCCACAGTTACGCCCGGCAGTATTAGCGCGCCAACTCCTATGAAGACATACCTGCCGATAGCGACATGCTCCACCTCGTATCCCTTTTTTTCGGCTTCAGGCACTTCCACGTAGTGTTTCCCGTAGAGCCGGATGGCTTTGTGTGAGCTGTGGGTCAGGACACAGGCCCGAGCGCTGATCTGTGTCCCCTCGCCAATTTCCAGACCGCCCGTGCCGTCGAGTATTGTGAAGTGCCCCACGAAGACGTTGTCGTCGATTGACACCCGTTCCGGGTGGTAAATCAAAGAGGTGTCGCTTATCCTCGTCCTCTCGCGCCAGGCTCCGGAAGCATCTAGGTGTCCCCACAACATGCGTGGACACTTGAGGCGGCGAACCAGAGGGTTTAAGCTCTTTCTGCCAAAGCTCCGTAGCCTCACTGGAACGACCCTTCGCGCGTCTTTCATTTCCCCAGGACTCCTCTCACCGCAGCTATCACGTCCGCTGTATCATCATCCGTGAGTTTTGCCGACAGGGGAATGCTTACGGTTCTTTCCGAGATCCATTCTGCGTTGGGGAAGTCTCCTGTCTGGCATTCGAGAGTCTCCACGTAGTAGGGATGGAGATGCAACGCTACATAGTGCACGCCTATCCCAATATTTCTCCTGGTCATTTCATCCAGGAATTCATCCCGTGTGATTTCAAGGCCTTCGATGTCGAGCAACAACGTGTACAGGTGGTATGCGTGTCTTGTGTCCGGTTCCACCGGGGCCGGGGTGATAACGGGTAGATCCTGGAACGCCTCATCATACCTCTCCCATATCTCTTTACGCCTTTCCCAGTACCTGTCGACTCTCGGCAATTGGTGGACCCCAATGGCGGCCTGCATGTCCGTCATGTTGTATTTGTATCCGCAAAAAGCGACCTGGTAATGCCTGTATCCTTCATCACTGAACCTCTTCCAGGCATCCTTGCTGAGTCCATGGAGCGCCAGGACTTTCGTTTTGTCGGCATATTCTTCATTATCTGTTATTAACATGCCCCCTTCGCCCGTGACGATGTTCTTCGTAACGTAGAAACTGAAGCAGCCTAAGTCCCCAAAAGTCCCTGCCTGCCTTCCGTGATACTCAGCCTCGATCGCGTGAGCGCAGTCCTCGACGATTTTGAGACCGTGTCCACCGGCAATGTTGACAATCGCGTCCATGTCGCACGGGCGGCCCGCGAAATGTACGGGCATGATGGCCCTTGTTCTTTCCGTGAGCTTACTCTCGATATCCTCCGGGTCGATGTTCATTGTGTCTTTCCTGCAATCGGCGAAAACCGGGATGCCGCCCGCGTGTATCACCGCGTTTGCGGTGCCAGCGAAGGTCATTGTGGGCACGATAACCTCGTCACCCGGCTTGATTCCGATGGCCAGCATAGAGAGATGCATCGCGGCGGTACAGGAATTAACAGCTATGGAAAAGCGGCTGCTTTTGTATTCCCTGAACATTTTTTCGAACCTCTGGACTTTCGGGCCGGTCCCAAGCCAGCCAGACCTCAATGAAGCGACGATTTCCTCGATTTCGGGCTCCTCGATCATTGGGCTTCCAAATACCAGGAAATCTCTTCTCACTGCTTTCACCTGCCACCCCGCCCGAGCGCGTTTCTGGTGTCCACCACGGGCACACTCGCGGACGCGATCATCTCCCTGTCCAGGTCCGAGTGAGCGGTAAGGATCAACACGCAATCGGCGCTGCCTATGGTCTTTGGAGTCAGACCAGAGGATATGTATGCCCGGCCGCCGATCTCGATCGATCCCACGTACGAATCGTGGTAGATTACGTCCGCACCGAGCTCGGCGAGCAGTTCGATTACCTTGAGGGCTGGGGACTCCCTGGTGTCGCCGACATTCTCCTTGTAGGCAACGCCGACGACGAGCACCCTCGCGTCCTTCACGCTTTTGCCTTCGTTGTTCAGGGCATCCGCGATCCAGTCAACGACGCGCAGCGGCATGACCCGGTTGATCTTTCCCGCGAGCTCGATGAACTCGGGGTCATAGCCGTACTGCTTTGCCCTCCATGCCAGGTAAAAGGGATCGACCGGTATGCAGTGGCCTCCCATGCCTGGCCCGGGGCGGAACGACATGAAGCCGAACGGCTTGGTGGCGGCCGCCTCCACCACTTCCCAGATGTTTATCCCCATCAGCCGGCACAGCAGGGAGATCTCGTTGATCAGGGCGATGTTGACCGCGCGGAAAACGTTCTCGAGCAACTTGCTCATCTCCGCCACTTCGGGAGTCGACACCAGGTGGACTTTGTCCACCAGCTTTTTATAGAAACAGGCGGCCAGCTCGCCTGAATGCGCGTCACTGCCACCCACCACACGCGGTATCTCCTCCAGGTTGTGCCCGGTCTGCCCCGGGTCCACCCTCTCAGGGGCGTAAGCCAGGAAGAAGTCCGTACCCAGCGCCAGGCCCGCTTGCTCTAACACGGGCAGCACCATCTCGCTGGTGGTGCCCGGGAAAGTTGTGCTCTCGAGTATCACGAGCTTTGCCGTGTTCTCGGCGCCGGGTTCGCCGAAATTATCAACTAGGCTGGTGACGGCGGCTTTCACGAAGCTCAGGTCCGGCGTCTGGCTTTCGGTGAGCGGCGTGGGCACGCAGATGGTGATGACGTCACATCGAGGTATCACGCTGAAATCCCTGTTGAAGTTGAAGCGCTCGAGCCCTGCCAGTTCCCCGGGCGGGGCCTTGATGAACTTGTCGACACCCTCGACAGTGTAGCCGGCCCTGTGGGCCAGCTCCGCGAGCGGGGCACCGACGTATCCCAGACCGACCACGGCCACCCGCGCAGCGCCGCTTTCTATCTTTCGCAGAAGCTCGTTTTTGCCCATGTCAATCCACGCCTAACCTGTTTGACCTTCACCTGTAAAGCCCAGGACCTTGAAATCTGCCCATCCTTCGGGAAGTGGTTCGCGTTCCTCCAGCCCCTCGTTCTTGATACCGAGTGCGCCCTTGAAGAACCCCCAGGTCCAGGCCAGCAGGCCCAGGGAGGCCAGGGGCAGCGTCTTGGCCAGGACCCCCAGCGTAACCGGCCGGTACCTGATGCACCTGCCTACCAACCTGTATAGTCTAAGCGGAAACAGCCCGAAAGCCAAAGGCGGGAATTTCCGCGCGATGGAGCCCTGCGAGCCAGATTCAAGGCGAGCCGCTGCGCTCCAGTAGCCACGGGTCATCTGCCCTTTAAGAAATTCTCCAGGGCTCTCGCTGTTCACGCACAGGACACTGGCGCCGGGCCAGAAGACTATCCGTACACCGGCAGTCTGCAGTTTCAGGGAGAAGAAAAAGTCGTTGGCCCTGTAGGTGCCGGCGAACCCTCCGCTCTGTTCGAAGGTGTCCCTGTCAACCGACAGGTTGCCAGATGCGGCGGTGGCATTGGATATCTCGCGTGTAGGCAGCGTTGGGGAATAGGTGCTGTGCGTGACGACGTACTCGGTTGTTCCCGGCATGCTGTCCGGCGAGCCGTTAGCCAGCGCCCCGCACACGGCCTTGAACCCCTTCTGGTGGGCTTCCAGGATAGCCGATATCCATCCGGGAGAAGGCCTGCAGTCCGAGTCGAGGAAAATGAGGACTTCTCCGCGGGAGTGTTTCACCCCCACGTTTCTCGCCTGACCGGAGAACAGCCTCTGCTGGGACAGGACGAACTTCACCCGCGGCCACCTGTCGGTCAGCTCACGAAGGTAACCCGTGTCTCCGCTTGCGACCACTATGGCTTCCCAGGGAGCCCGGTGGTCCTGCCCCATCAAACCTTCCAGGCACCATTCAAGGGTCCGTTGCGAATTGTAGCTGGGTATTATCACCGAATAGTGCAAGGAACAGGAATTCGAGGCGAGAGAGTGTCGAGATTCCACTGCCTTTTTATTTTCCCCTCTTGGCAATCAGGTCGGCGAGAAGCCCGATGGCGGCAATCTGCAGGGAGGTGACCATGAACAGGACGGTTGATATCCTAAGATCCCATTTGGAGATGTCGAAGCCGAGCCAGACCGCGCCGACTATCCCTATCAGGATCGCAATGGGCATAAAGACCTTGAGGGGGTTGAACCATGTTACCGTCCTAATAACAAGGGTGAGGTATCCCGAAGTGTCCTTGATGGGATGGAAGGTGGAACTGCCCTTGCGCTGGTAGTAGTCGATCTTGACGTAGTCCACCTGGTGTCCGTCCGACAGCATCGCCAGGGTGATAGTAGAGACCCAGGAGTGCCCCCACGGTAATATCTCCATGTATTTCATGAACACGTCTCTCTTGATGGCTCGGAGCCCCGAGTTCAGGTCGGGTATCTTGAACCCGGACATGAGTTCAGCCAGTTTCCTGATAAAGAGCTTGACGGGCGTACGCAGGAGCTTCATGGTGCCGGCCTCTTTCCGCCGGGCCCCCACCACCATGTCGAGGTCATTCTCTTCCATGTAGTCGAGCATCTTCGGGATGTCCTGGTTGGGATATGTCCCGTCGCCGTCGGTGACCACGACCACGTCGCCGCTGGCGGCTTTTATGCCGGTGTTGCGGGAGAACCCGCCGCCTCTGTTCGACCTGTGTTTTATCAGCTCGACCCCGTGAAAAGATTTCACTATCTCCGAGGTGGAATCGGAGGAGTCGTCGTCGACCACGATGACCTCGTAGTCGCGTCCTGAACTGTCCATCGCGTCAATGATGGTGCGCAGGTCCTGGCCAATTGCCTCCTCCTCGTTATACGCAGGGATTACGATGCTGACCTTGTTGATTTTCACCTGTTTCCCTCCATTAATCCCTTCCGATTTCCTTAAGTGGCCGTTAGACGAGGACGCGTGCTCAAAAGCCCGTACTATCTCTCACGGGGTTCTGCCAGGAGCAGGGCGCCGACCGCGACCTCCGTTTTTTAATAGAGCCTGTTCGATCATCTCCAGCAAATACCCGAGTCCATGGCAGAAATACTCGATGAAAAGTACCCCCAGCATGGGGATGAACTTCCATGAGGGGAACATCGACTTCAAAATGAGCCACGTCCTTTTCAGGCGCCCTCCCACGTGGTTCCTGCTGAACTGCGTAATGGGCCTGACTTCCTTGAGGTTGTAGACCGACCTGCCGCGTCTTATTTGCCAGGAGATGAAACCCATGAGATCACCCCGGGCCTCGTGACAGATCTCAGCGTCGTCAACGTAGAGCATCTTTACGCCCCGTTCCAGCAGCGTTTCTCCAAGGAATAGATCGGAGGCGCCGTAGACAAGGTCCTCGTGAAAACCACCCACCTCTTCGAGCAGCGTTTTCTCGATGGCGCAGTTGCCGGACGGCAGTTTGTCCGTGTAACCGTTTTCATCGACCTTATATACGTTTCTCCATCCCAGAGACCCCCCACCTGGATAACCCAGCATGCTTATAAGGTCGGCAAGGAATCCCTGCCCGAGGGGCACCATGGTGCCGGCGACCGTTACCTTTTCACCACCGGAGAGGATCGGGTTGACGAGGCTGTCAAGCCATTTTTTATCCTTCGGCATCTCGTCGTCGTCGATGAACACGATAATCCTGCCAAGCGCCAGCTCCGTGCCCCGGTTCCGGTAGTACGGTATGCCAAGGCCGCCTTCCTCGTGGTAGACGCGGGCTGAGTTCCCCCTGATCCTTCCCGTGTCCACGGGGCCGTTCGCTACGAGGACGATCTCGAAGGCGAAATCGGTGTCCTGTTCGTCTAACGCCGGCAGGAGCTGGTAGAGCTTTGGCCTCCCCAGCGTGATTATGACCACGGAAGCAACCGGGTCCGCGGTTTTATCAGGTGACATGGCGACTCACGTTCCTGCTGCTCTTCGAACAGCTCTGATTCACATCAGCCATATATGATATATGAGTACCCGGATGGAAGCCACACGACCCGTGCCCGAGGATCTGGAAGTCCCGTGTGACGCGGCAGTTGTTCAAGAGATTTCTCAAGCATAGAATGTTATGACCCTGAACGGGTTCTGCCCGTAAATGGACCTGTAGGCCCGCCCCGGGGCATTGAGGCCACTCAGAGGTAAATGGTTTGAAAGACAGGATTATCGAGATCGGAAAAGACTCCATATGGTACCTGTCGTCAAACGCGGCGTACGCGTTGATCGGCTTTATTGCTCTTCCCATACTTACGCGGATCTTCAATCCCCACGACTATGGCATTTTCACTCTGGTCAATACGGCGATCATCATGGGCTCGACTGTCTTCTACGGCTATTTGACCACCTCGATAATCAGGTTCTATCCGGAATACGAGATCAGGGATGAGCTGGATGTCTTCTACTCTACGTCACTCCACTACACACCCCACTTCCTCGCCCTTTTCCTGGCTATCCTTCTCCCTGTCGCCGCGTTCGTGCTGCCTCTGGGGAAGTACCGCCTGCTGATATGCCTTGCAATTGTAACGCTTGCTCTGTTTACCTTATTCAACGTCATTCTGGCGATCTATCGCGCCCGCCAGAAGGCCTGGCAATTTGCGGTTTTCACGATAATCATGCAAACCTGCAGGTATCTATTAGGTGCCGGACTGGCGGTCTGGCTCAAGGCTGGAGTGGCGGGACCGTTCTGGGGCTGGATGGGTGCCCTGTTGATCCTCGTTCCGGTGGAACTGATAGCTCTCAGGATCTGGAAGGACTTGAGATGGAAGAAGAACTCACGCGACCTTCAAAGGGAGCTATTCAAGTTCGGGTTAGCTATGGTATTTGTGCGAGTCCTCTCGGAGGTGCTCGCGTCAGCCGACAGGTATATGATCCAGGGCTTCAAAGGGGCCTACCAGGTCGGGCTGTACTCTGTGGTCTACAATCTGGTGTCGAGCATAGAGGGCATGATCGTCATCTTCCTTTCGCTGGCGGCCATGCCTGTCATCATGAAGGTGTACGAGAGGGAGGGCGAGGAGAACGCCAGGGCCCTCATCAAGAGCATAACAAGGTACTTCCTTATACTGCTGGTCCCTATGATCCTGGGGATATGGGTCATCAGGGATCCTTTGGTAGGAGTAATAACCACTCAGAAGTACATGCCTGCCACTTCCGCGTTCCTGCCACTTCTGACCGGCATCTTTTTCGGCAACATCGCGTGGCTGCCGTTGCTTGCGTTCTTGATCAACAAGAACACGAAGATGATGTTATATCCCCTGGCTTCAGCGGCGGTGGTAAACATATTATTGAATCTTGTGCTTATCCCCAGATACGGCTTCCAGGGCGCTGCGTGGGCGACTTTTATAGCGTACCTGATTTACTTTGCAATCTCGACGGTGATGGGGACAAGGGCTTTCAGATGGGATTTCCCGTGGATCGGCGCGGTGAAGGTTTTTCTCGCGACCGGTGTCATGGGAGCCAGCCTGTTCGGACTTGAGAAGCTGCACATGCATGGCTGGCAGGGGCTGGTCGCTTTGATAGCTGCCGCCATCGTCATCTATTTCGTTACTTTCCTTGCACTGAAGGGATTTTCCACGGCGGAGATCGCTTATGCGCTTGACCTGGCGGGTCGCGTGCCGGCTGTTGGCGGGATGGTCACCGCCCTCAGGGAAAGGTGGAGGAGGCAAGGTTAGCAGTCAACGTTCACCACGGGGGCCTGTAGATGCCACCTTAATGTTATCCAACAGGCCAGGAGTCAGGGAGCGCTATATTCGCGGGGGCTTTTTCGCCTTTCGCGGTGGGCCGGCCGGGTTTTCTATCACCAGCCCGTGCTGGATAAAGTCCATCAGGCTGACGAAGAACTGCGGCACTTCGAAATCCTCGTCTATCATGTAGAGGTTTCCCGCCACTTCCGCGATGCCGATGAGCGCGTTTGCGACGGAGGAGGTGTCCACGGGGCGGAGCGACCCGGGGCGCCGACTGATAACAACTTGCCGGCGCCTGGACCTGCCCGGGCGATTTTCCGATGGTCCAGGGTTCTCGGAGGCCGACCACTGCCCTTGTCGACCCCGCTCAAGACAATATAAAATCACTTGCGGATTTCAACGTTATGATGAACCGCTGAACCGGCAGGTAACGGATGACGCTCGAAGCAACCAACATCTGGTTCGGAATCCTGGTGCTAATAGGGGGCCTAGGGCTCTTTCTTTACGGCATGTTCTTGATGGGGGAGGGCTTGCAGCTTGCGGCGGGCGACAGGCTGCGCAGGATGCTGGAGAGCCTGACCAAGACCCGGGTAAGGGGCGCGCTGGTCGGGGTCGGGGTCACCGGCGTGATCCAGAGCTCCAGCGCCACCACAGTGATGCTGGTCGGCTTCGTAAACGCCGGGCTGATGACTTTCACCCAGTCGGTAGCAGTCATATTCGGGGCGAACATAGGTACCACCGTCACCGGCCAGATAGTCGCTTTCGACGTAAAAATCATCTCCTTTCCGCTTATCGGGATAGGTTTTCTGCTTTACATGATCGGGAAGAGGAAGAGCGTCAAGTACTCCGGGGAGGTCATCCTCGGCTTCGGGGTGCTCTTCCTCGGGATGGCGCTAATGACCGCCGCCATGTACCCGATCCAGAAGTCGGGGGCGTTCGAGAAGTGGATCACCTCATATGGAGCCAGCTGGATCGTCGGGCTCCTGCTGGGGATAGTCATAACGAGCATCGTGCAGAGCTCCAGCGCCACCACCGGCATGGTCATAGCTATGGGCGCGAGCGGAGCGCTGGCGATCGGAGGCGCGGACCCCCTGAAGGTGGCTATTCCGATAATCCTGGGGTGTAACATCGGGACCTGTATAACCGCCTTCATCGCCAGCATAGGTACCAGCCTTCCCGCCCGGCGGGTGGCGGTCGCCCATTACCTGTTCAACATATCGGGGGTCCTCCTGGCGTTGCCGTTCCTCCGGTGGTACCCGGACCTGGTGCGGTGGGTCTCGGAAGCGTTCGGGGCCGGTCCGAACGACATCGCCCGCCAGATCGCCTGGTCGCATACGATCTTCAACACGGTTATGGCCCTCCTCTGGCTGCCGTTTCTCAACCAGTTCGTCAAGCTTGTTAAGTTCATCAAGAGAGGCGAGGAGCCTATACAGGAGCGCGACCCCCTCTTCCTCGACCCCCGCATCTTCCACAATCCGGACGTGGCGCTAGAGATGGCCCGCAAGGAGCTGGTCAGGATGGCAAAAGTGGGGCTGGAAATGCTCAACTCCTCGGTCGGTTTCCTGTCCAGGATGGACAGGGGGGGCCGGAGGACCATCCTCGAGGAGGAGAGCATTGTGGACAGCCTTGCCAACGCCACCACCGATTACCTCACCAGGCTCTCGCAGGAACCTCTGACGGACGAGCAGTCGGAGAAGATGGTGGGGCTGATGCACGCGGTCAACGACCTGGAGAGGATCGGGGACCACGCCGAGAACATCATGTACCTGGCCGCGAGCAAGCAGGAGAACGGCCTCGATTTCAGCCAGACGGCGAAAGAGGAGCTGAATGACCTCTCGGAAAGGGTGACCGAGATGTTTGACGGCATCATCGAATCTCTGGAAGAGGAGGATTCAGAGAAAGCGCTTCGCTTTCAGACTTACGAACACGAGATAGACCAGCTGGCCAGCCGGTATCGCAGAAACCATATCAAGCGTTTGAACGCCGGCGAGTGCGTGCCCACCGCGGGTGTCGTCTTCCTGGATACCCTGAGCAACCTGGAGAGGGTAGGCGACCTCGCCAACAACGTCGGCCACGTTGTTACGGGCGCGCTGGAGCGCCTCTAGGCCCCGCCTGCTCCGGGGCAAGTCCACGGAGACCCGGCTCGGTTCTCAGAGAGAGCCGACATCCACCCTGGAGCGAATCCGGGATATACAGTCCTGCACGTAAGCCGGGTTATCGACTGTAATACGGATAGCGCCCTTCTTACAGGACGTCGCGGACTGCCCGCAGTGCGGGCCTTTCAGCAACAGGCGGGTGTTGTCAATTGGTCTATAATACCAATGTCCTTGATCAGGGGTTTTGTACAATCCAAAAAAAAGGGAGCCGATTTTGAGCAAGATCATACTTGTAAGGCACGGCCAGACGGCATGGCACGTCGAGGGCCGTTACGCGGGAACGACCGACGTCCCGCTGGACGAGACCGGGCGGAAACAGGTGGAGCTCGTCGCGGGTCACCTGGCCGGCTTCAAGGTGGACAGGGTCTGTTCCAGCCCGCTGTCCCGCTGCTTCGACATGGCATGCAGGATCGCGGAGGAGCACGGCCTCGAGGTAGAAGTCGACGCGCGGTTGAGAGAGATCGATCTGGGGCGCTGGGACGGGGAGATGATGGAGGACATCGTCAAGAACGACGGGGAGCTTCTGAAGCAGTGGACCAACGACCCTTCCTCGATGAGTGTGCCTGGCGGCGAGTCGCTCGGGGCTGTCCAGGAGCGCTCCATGGAATGGTACCGGGAGGCCGGGGAGGCCGACTTCGAAGGGACGGTAGTGGCGGCCAGCCACGGCGGGCCGATAAGGGCTATCCTGGCCTCGGTGATCGGGTTATCACTCAGCTACGTTTTCCGCCTGCAGGTGGACCTTGCCTCGATATCAGTAGTCAACTACAAGGGCAAGTTCTCCAACCTTGAACTCCTTAACGAGCGGTGCCACCTCGGGGACCTCGAAACCGACACAGGGATCTGACCCCGTTATCCATTACTCCATGATGCAAAGGTTGGTACAATGGCATCGGGGAGAGTCGGCCGGGCGGTCGCGGGGCTTCGGCCTCGAGGAAAGTCCGGACTCCACAGGGCAGGGTGCTGGATAACGTCCAGGCGGGGCGACCCGACGGAAAGCGCCACAGAAAAGAAAAGACCCGTCGCCTTCAGGCGCGCGGGTTAAGCTGAAACGGTGGTGTAAGAGACCACCAGCGGCCCGGTGACGGGCCGGCTTGGCAAGCCCCACCCGGAGCGATGCCGAATAGGGGAGGATGCGGTGGCCCGCCGCGATATGACTCCCGGGTAGGCAGCACGAGGCGCGCGGCAACGCGCGTCCCAGATAGATGGCCGCCGCCGCCTTTCGGGGCGGCACAGAATCCGGCTTACAGGTCGGCTCTCCCCCTTACCTCCTGTTCGAGCGAGATTGTTTTCATCGGGGCTGCGGCCGTGTCCGGTCGCGGGCAGAGATGTCGGTGCGCGCCCCGATGCGCCGCATGATGATGCCCTCCGTGTCCACCCCCGGCTCGAGCCTTATCCGTATGTTCCCGCGCGGGCACACGTCGGCGCACCTCCCGCACCCCTTACAGAATTCAGCGAAAGATGGGCCACCGGGGCCGACTTCTATGGCGCCGAGGAAACAGGCTTCCGCGCAGGCGCCGCAGCCGCTGCAGTCGCCGGCTCCAGTTACGATCAGGCCGGGCAGTTTCTCTATCCGGTCCCGGTACGCCTTCGGCCCGGCCTCCATGTCCACCCGGAACACACAGCAGCAGTTACAGCAGAAACAGACCGAGAGCATCTTGCGGTAATCGATGCCGAGCAGGGACGCGTCGAAAGAGCTGTGGATGACGCATGGCAGCAGCCCGTAGTTCCGCGCGAGGTCAACGTGCGCCATGGTTTCCTCGATAGACACCATCCGTCCCAGTGCAGGGTCGATATCGGCGGCCGCGTCTCCAAGGAAGATGCAGCCGATCTCAACCGGGTGGTTCGCGCAATCAAGGGCGGAGCGGCACATGCAGCGGCCGATGATGAAGCGCCGGCTCGCCTGACTTACGAAGTCACCGATTATCCGGTAGGGGAGGAAGCTGCCGGGCAGTGCTTCGACTGCCTCGCCCACCGGGATGTAGGTCGCGTCCAGGTTTTTTTCGTTCCAGAGCACCGGCCCGAGAAACCTGTCCAGCACCGGCATACGGGCAAACTTTTTCCCGATATTACCGAACGGCCAGAGTTTCATGATCAGCTTGAACCGGGCTCTGGACCAACGCATGAACGATCACCTTCTTATCGAGGCCATCCGGTCACGACGGCCTGTAGGCGTTTTAAGGGAAGATACCTCAGTCGACCTGTCCTTCCGGTTCATGCTCCACAGTCCTGGTCGGACAGGCGGTGGCGCACTCAATCTGTATGGTTGGATGTACGATGTTGAAACCATCGCGAAGGGTCTCGCTGATGGTTTCCATCAGCCTGGAGCATTCGCTCACAGAGCGGTCCTCGACCTCGACGTGGCCGGAGAGCGCGTACACGCCAGAGCCAATCTCCCACACGTGCAGGTGGTGTACGGCCTCGACGCCCGGGATCGACTCGATTGCTCCCCCGACCCTGTCCAGGTCGATATGGCGTGGCACAGATTCCAGCAGCACGTCCGTGGCGTCCCTGATTATTCCCCACGCGGCATATATGATGAACAGGCTGATCCCCAGGGTTATTACAGGGTCGGCGTAGTACCATTTCGAGAAATATATGATGATCCCGGCGACGAGAACGCCGAGCGACACCCCGGCGTCAGCAACCATGTGAAGAAAAGCGCTCTTGATGTTCAGGTCGTGCCGGTGGCGCAAGAGAGCCAGGGCGATCACGCTGTTGATTGCGAACGCCACCAGAGCGACGGTGATGACCGCCGCCCCGCTCACCGGTCGGACGTCCCTGATCCGCAGGATAGCCTCGTAGATGAGAAAGCCCGCGATCGCGACAAGCCCCACTGAGTTGGCCAGGGCGGTCAGGATGCCTACGCGGCCGAATCCGAAGGTCCGCCGGGCAGTCGGCTCCCTGGACATCATGTAGACGGCGAAGAGTGAGAAGGCCACGGCCAGCGTGTCCGCCGCGTTGTGTGCGGCGTCGGAGACGAGCGCCAGGCTGTGCGTGAGTATTCCGACCACTGCCTCGCCCGCCACCAGGACCAGGCCGAGGGCTATCGCCAGCTTGAGTCGCCTTTTGGTCGAATCGTATTCCTTTTCGCTGTAATGAGCCGTCTCTTCGGCCATGTCCTCCTCACCACTGCCTGGTGTCCGGAGAGGTTATATCGACCTTCGCGATCCTCAGCCCGGCCGTATCACCGGCAGGTTTCTCCGGTAGAAAAAAATCGAATACAATGTCGCCTCGCTCGAGCGGTCTCCTGCAGAGCCGTGACTCTGTGCCGCCACCCGCGCTGGTGATTGCGCTTTTATCTCGCACTCCTTTCGTGGGAAAAGGCCGGCGTGTCGATTTTATCGCCGAACAGCGGTGCCGGGAAGAGGGACTGTCAGGAACGCGTCCTTGCTCCCGGCCGGTTACCCTACACGATGCAACAAAATCGAGGTTTCTTACTACTGAATGGATAAGGAATAATTGTCATGGTATCTCCACCCTTCATGGGGCGGGCAAGCAGGAGGAACAGCATGAAACGTGTGAGGAATGCCGGGCTGTCGTTTCTGGCTGCGGCGGGGCTTGCCCTGCTGGTGGTGTTCGAGGCAGTCGGCTGCGGCGGGGGCGTGGGTGTCGATTACGTGCACTCGGGCAACAATCCAGTCATCGCGTACAGGAGGACCCAGGCGCTTGCTCCCCAGTACTCCTTCACCGGCCCGGACCTGATCATCTACGGCGACGGGACCGCCTACCGGCGCGAGGGGCAGATGCGGTACTGGCGGGGAAGCCTGCCGGAAGAGGAGTTGACCCGATTGTTGACATCCATTGTCGACGGGGGCTTCTTCGACCTGAAGGAAGCGGGAAAAGTCGGGCCAATGGGTGGGCCGGTTGACCACTTGACGGTCACCCTGAAGAGCCAGTCTAAGCAGGTGTCTGAAGGAACGGCGGTGGAAAGCGGCGCTTTTAAAAAGATAGTCGATGAGCTGAAGGGCCTGAAAGTCCCCGGAGAGCAGGAGTACATTCCCGAGGACATCGTCCTGCACGCGCGGTTGATGGAGGGAGGAGCAACGTCGGGCGGCCGCGTCCAGGAATGGACCCTCGACCCCGCCTGGCTGGAGAAGGCTTCGGCCGCGGGTTCGCCCGGAGAGCACCTCTCTGGAACGCAGGCCCAGGAGGTCTGGAAAGTGCTGGCTGGCGAGAACCGGGCCGATGGCGAGGTTTTCTGGAATGCTGGCGGCAAGGTGTACGGGCAGGTCATAGCCGATCCGCAGTTCCCAATGCCGGGCGTGTAACACCTTGCCTCGCGCGCGGGACCGGCGTCTCGGCGACGCGGATTATATATCGTCCGGAACGGTTCTGGCCCCGCTGGCCTTGAACATCTACGGATGAGGAGGTAAGAACGTGGAGGACGAGAGGCTCGAACCCAAGATGATCCACTACGACCAGGCTCCCGCCGTGGAGTTCGGAGACGAGGCGCCGGGGGTCACCATACGCCTGCTGATCGACGAGGAGCACGACGGGGCGCCGATCTATATGCTCCGGATGATAGAGATCGCGCCGGGAGGAAACACCCCCGACCACAGCCATCCTTACGAGCACGAGAACTTCGTGGTCGAGGGAAACGGCATGGTCATGGTAGAAAAGAGCTGGCACGATGTCGGCCCGGGGGACGTCATCTTCGTACCGCCGGACATCCGGCACACCTACAAGAACGCCGGCGAGGCCCCTTTCAGGTTCCTCTGCGGAATACCGGTCCCCCGGCTACGGCCCTGACTCTGCGGTGCTGCCGGTGCCGTCCAGCCACCCTCGGATCCGCGCACCGTACTCGTCTCCCGCTGCCATCGAGACGTCGTTGTGGCCCGCACCTTCGACGAGGAACAGCTCTTTGGGCTCCCCCGCCGCCTCGAACAGGGTGAGGCCTTCACTGACCGGTATCAGCGCGTCGGTGTCACCGTGGACGACAAGCACCGGGCAACGGATCTCCGGGAGTTTAGAAAGCGAGTTGTAGGTGTCCGCCGGGGGGTTGTACCGGGGGGCGAACGGGAACAGGTACCTGGCAGTTGATGCGAGCGAGGTGAAGGTGGACTCCAGGACCAGGCCCGCCAGGCCCCTGCCGCGGGCGATCTCGCAGGCGACCGCTCCACCCAGGGATTTGCCGAACAGCACGATATCTCTGTCACTGGCGCCTTCACCCGCCAACCACTGGAGCGCCGCCCGCCCGTCCGCGTAGAGCTCTGCCTCACCGGGCTCTCCGCCGCTCTTGCCGTACCCGTGGTAGTCGATCAGCAACATGCGGCACTCGAGCCGCGCCAGGTCCTGGCGCACAAGAGACCATGAATAGGCTTCCTGGGCGTTCCCGTGAAGGAACAGGATCACGGGGCGGCCCTGCGGTTCCGGCCACCACAGGCCGTGTATCCGCACCCCGTCGCCGGTCTCCATCCAGACCTCTCTGGCGTCCGCCGCCCATCGCGGCGGGGGCATGTCCGGAGGCAACGGGTCGGGGCAATAGAGTGACCTCTCCACCACGTCTTCAAGCATCGAAAGACCTCCGTTGCCGTCGGTGTACCAGGCCCGCGCGACCGTGGAAAGCGGGCCGCTGGCAAGGTACTTACTATTGTAAATAGAACGTTTACAGATTATATAATCATAGTCACGTCTGAGCCGTGCTGTGCATCCGGGGTCCTGCACTGTTTTTGGGGGATTTCTTGACCGACGAACGTATAAAAGAATTGAAGGGCATAGTTGAGGCGAACACAGGTTTCCAGGCAGGGATGGCGTATGAAGAGGCCCTTGTTGGCGAGGCACTGACTTCGCCGGATGCCCTGGAAGGGATGTGTGGTCTTTATGTGCCCAGAATCTATAACTACGTTCTCAGGAGGGTAGGGAGAGTTGAGGACGCGGAAGACATAACATCGATAGTGTTCGAGAAGGTTCTGTTGAACCTGAAGACCTACGACAGCGACAGGGCTTCCTTCTCGACATGGATATTCAGGATAGCGATCAACAGCATCAATGACTTTTACAGGAGTGCCAGGAGGAAAAAGGAGACGACGTTAGAGGAGGCGGCCTTAATAGACCGCCCATGCACCGACAGCGAGCTCGAGCGGTTTGACTTGTACTTGACCCTGACGGGGTTGATGCAGAGGCTTTCGGTTAAGTACCAGGAGGTGCTGACGCTCCGGTACTTCGGTGACATGAAGGTGTCGGAGATGGCCGAGACCCTCGGGATCAGCGAGACCGCGGCCTCAAAGAGGCTGGTGCGGGGCCTGGAGCAGTTGATGAAGCTGGCGGAGGACAGCCAGTTGCGGGAGTTTTTATGACGGAGAAAAGGACAGTCGGTCTGGAGTGAGGATGTCCCTGAAGCGTCTAGCGAAAGACAGTTGGAAAAGAATAGAAGAGGGCTTTGACCGGGACCATCCCATGGCCAGGGTCGTTCGAGACCTCACCCCGGGTGAGCGCGAGATGAGTCCGCAGTCGCGCGAGCGGATGATGTCGCGCCTGCACGCGGTACAGGGTGAGATGGCGGAAGGTGAGAGGCCGGCGACCCGGCGCGGGGTTCACTGGCAGAGGCTCGCGATCGCCGGTGTGGCGGTGGCTGCGTTGATCGCGGTTTTACTTGTCTTCACCCTCCCCGGCGGGAAAAAGGTGACACCCCCGAAGCAGTTCGCGAAGCTGGATGTAGAGATGGGAAACATCGAGGTGCGCGGGCCTGTGGGCAGGTGGCGCGTGGCAGAGGACGGGGAGAAGCTCGCCAAGGGATGGCATATCCGCACCGGGATCGGATCTTTCGCCTCGGTGGAGTTTCCCGAAGGCAGCATCATGAGGGTGACGGACGGGTCCGAAGCGGTCGTCAAGAGCCTTGGAGCCAGGTCGGTGGCGCTGGAGCACCTGAGAGGCGGCACCTACCACCGGGTTCACAAGGGCACCCGTTATACCGTCTGGAACCAGGGCGTTGCCATGCAGGCGCTGGGGACCGCGTTCAATGTCGAGAGCAGGGTGCCAGGGAGCCTCGAGATCGTGACCGTAGAGAGCGCTGTTAAAGTGGAGGTAGGGAACCAGGTGCACAAGGTCGCGCAGGGCGAGGTCGCGGTGGTCGAGGTTGACCAGGGTACAGTCGATAAACAGCCGGTTTCCAGGGAAAGGCTCGAAGAGGACAGGCTTTACAAGAACGCCAAACAGGATGCCGAGGAAGGATATAACACTGGCGTGTACGAGGAGGTCAGCCCACCGCTGTCTGAAAGCTCGGAACCCCAGGCTCCTGGTGATAGTTCGGCTCCTGCACCTCCGGCCTTGCCGGCCGTGAGCCTTGGTGGGGCGGCGTTGGAGAACAGTGTTACCTTGGAGTGGGGAGTGCCGGCCGACATCGAGTACGATTCGATTGTGCTGCTGCGTTCCGAGGGGGCCGACCCCGTGTACCCGGATAACGAGATAGCAAGATATTCCGACATCTCGATCAAGTCCGCAACCGATGACGGAGTCGTGCCCGGCCACGCATACCAGTACAGCATCTACGCACTCAACGGCCAGGAAGTCGTGGCGTTCAGCAATCCGGTGACGGTGGCTGTTACCGGACCAGATACGAAGCCGGAGCCTGCATCGATCTCCCTGATGATGACCTCTGCTCGGAACAGCGTTATGCTGGCCTGGACGGCGACAGGAGCTACTGGGTTCGACGGCTTCGTCATAGAAAGGGTTGCGGGCCCCCCGCTGGAGGACCCGACGGCAGGCGAGACCACCAAGACCATCAGGATCGACAGCAGCGCGGTCTCGTATTCGTATACCGACACGGACGTGCAGCCGGGCCGTTTCTACAAGTATCGTGTAGGCATCCTTGTCGATGGTGCGGTAACCGTTTATTCCAACAGCGAAGCTGGTGTCGTCGGGCCCTAGGCTTACACGAGCGCACCCGCGTTAAGCCTGATACGCCTTATTCAAACCATTCACGCTTGATCCGGTTCCCGATAAAAAGGGCACCAGAACACCTTGTTACATTATGGCCGGTTCCAGCAGTCGGGTGTAGAATGCATTCGGTCGGATGCAGCGGCGATCGAATGCAAGTGTATTTATGGGACGGGGTACTAAGGGGGAAACAAACTTTGGACACAGGCAGTGAACGCTGGAAGGTCGTCTGCGATCTCTTGAACAGCTCGCCTTTTTATCACTACATGGACATGAAGGTGGTCGAAACCGGCGAGGGCTACGCGAAGCTCACACTGATGGCGAGGAAGCAGCATCAGAACCTCTACGGCACGGTCCACGGGGGCGCGTTAGCGAGCGTTCTCGACTCTTCGTGCACTATCGCGGTCGGCACGCTCATGGAAGAGGACGAGGTGGCGGTCACCGTGGACATGCGGATCAACTACATCTCGAACATCAGCGAGGGGCTGCTGGTAGGGGAAGGCAGAGTTCTCCACCGCGGGAGCCGCACCGGCGTGGCGCAGGGAGAGGTCCGCGACGAGAAAGGCAAGCTGCTGGCGGCCGGGATGTCCACCCTTTTTATCAACCGCCCGCAGTTCGACTGAGCCAGCCCCTGGGGTCAGGTCTTGAATCGTGAATTACGGCCACTTTCACACCCGGGGTCAGATCTTAAAAATTTGAATTACCTGATCGATTACGAATCACCTCATCTAAAGATTCAAATTTTGGGATCTGACCCCACTTTTTGAACACAACACACCAGGACCTTACTCCTTCACTCAACACCCGGGGTCACGAAAAGGCCTGACAACCCCCGCCAGTCAGGGTGAAGGCCTGACACCCATGGTGGTCAGGTCTTGAATCGTGAATTTATGCGAGACCTGGCACCAGAACACCAGCCGGATGGACGGAAAGCCCCCCTCAGCTATCTATCAACCATTTCCCATCCCGCTTGACGAGGTGGATCCTGGTGGGCAGCGCTATCGGCTTCGCCTGCTCGAGTACGTCGAACATCATGGGGCCTTTATCGGCCTGCACCTCCACCTCGAACCTCGTTATCTTGAATGTCGCCGATGAACCACTTTCGCTCAGGGTCCTGCCCTCGAAACTTTTGAGTGTCACCACGCCCTCGTTGTCGTACGGATTGAGGACTGTTTTGGCCTGGTCGATCAGGGGGGCTCCAGCGACGGCGTAGTCCTCAAGGGAAGTCAGGTCGCCTTCCGCGACGCGTTCGCAGAACTCCTTCACGGTCGCTCGCGGGCCATCCGGGGCTATCTTCCCCTTGCGCATGAATCCGAAGTATACAACCGCCGCGATTGCGGCAAGCGCGAGCAGGATAAGGAAAGCGGTCAGGAGAATACTCCTCGAGCCTGCCGGTCTGCGCGCTCGCGTCTCCGCGGCAGGAGCGCCGCCTGGCTGCGCCGGCGGTTCGATGTTGAGACCGAAAGGATCATCAGCGGTCTGGAAGCCCGCCCCCGCTACGCTGGGCCCCTCCGGGCCTTTATAACCGCCGGTGAGCCTCGCCCCGATGTCTATTTCCGCGGGGGTGACAGCGGTCCCGGGAGGGATGCTCGCGTCTGCCAGCGCGTCCGCGTCGGGGTAACTGTCGGTCATGTCGGCCGGCGCCTCTTCTGGTTGAAGGCCGGACGCCTCGTCTTCTTCAAAGGCTGAGACAGCGCTCTTCTCAACGCTCACATCGGTGAGGTCAATAAGTTCGCTTATCTCCTGGGAAGACTGCGGAGACGGTTCTCCATCCTTCGACCTGGTGAGGGGACTGCCGCACCTGGGGCATGCCAGCGCGTTGCTGGAAGATATCTCCTCGCCGCAAAACTCGCATTCCATGTACGGGGCCTCCGATGGGGATTCCTGCAATAGATTATAACAGCATGTGCGGGTCGGCCGGCCTGAGAAGACCCGGCAGCGCACGGGTGGACGAAACGTTATCGTATGCTATCTTGGAACGCAGAAGTAATGAGCCTGCTCCGCGGCCACAGGCCTGTCGGAATGGACCTCGGCGGCGCTGCCGGTGAACTCTAACCCCGGTACCTCGTCCACGTGAACCGTGTACCTGCTTTGAGGCGGCACCCCGCACGTGTACTGGACATCCGCACCGCTCTCCAGGTGGAAGACCACGCGCACGTTCGCGCTTTCCGTCCCCGCGTTAAGGAGCAGCAGGTACTCGTCAAACGTTCCGCCGGTGTATCCTTCCGCGAAATACCAGTCGTTCGCGGCCTCGCTGATACCGCTGGAGCAGTGACCCCCGCGCCTGGAGTCACGCGCGTCGTACATGGTGCGTTCCACGGTGACATCCCTGTCCGATGTGATCAGTGCCGCCGTATCAGCATTCTCAAGGCCAGGTATGGAATCAACCGCGACCGTGCCCCTGGAGTTCGGCGCTACCTGGAACTGGTAACCGCAAGGGCCTGTTGCCGGATAGAAGACGGCGCTTACGTTTGCCGGCTCGGGGTTCGGGTTGAGCACGAGGATATATTCGTCGAAGAAATGCCCGGTGCAACCCTCGGCC
>Ga0315288_10001581_pt1 | contig 29413 bp, 31 predicted proteins | sample YL17G11_20_MG_FD_203454 | JGI IMG/M metagenome (GOLD analysis project Ga0315288, IMG submission 203454) | Sediment microbial communities from Yellowstone Lake, YNP, Wyoming, USA - YL17G11_20 | ecosystem: Environmental > Aquatic > Freshwater > Lake > Sediment | place: USA: Wyoming | collected... | reverse complement strand
TTCGTGTCGCTTTTTGTGGGCCATGCCCACGATCAAAGCATCTTGTTAAGATGGGCGCAAGAGGAAAATTGGGGAATCTGAAAATTCTTTTTCCGGCCTTTAGCAAACGGAGTGCCGAACAGGATTGAGCATGTCCCCTTTTTCCCGCGGCGGTCCCGAAGCCGACGCGCCACGTTCTGGAGCCGGTGGAAGACGCATCGCTGACGGGGCACCGTCGGCCAGACCAGGTCGCACGCCGCCTCCAGGCCCGCATCGCCGTCGGTCACGATCATCTCCAACTGCTCGTCCCACCGGTTCCAAGGCCTCAGGCCACGCCCCTCCAGACGCGTCAGGAATGCCGACCACGCCTCGTACGTCTCTGGACCCTCGACCGCCTGGAAGTCCACCAACTCCTCGCGCCCGTCATGCCGCAGACCCCACGCCACGAGCAGCGCGGCCAGGCGTTTGCGGCCCCGCCGCGGCCTCCGGCGGCGTTTTCGCACGCAGCCGTACTTCGCGTCCAGCCACACGATCCGATACGAACGCTCCAGCGGACGCCGCTGCCAGAGGGCCAACTCGGTGTCGATCTTTGCGACGATCCGCGAGACCGTGGCCGGGCTGACCGCGTAGCCGAACGCCTCCCGCATCCCGTCCACCACCGCCCGCGTCGAACAGCCGGCGGCGACCCACGCCTCCACCGCCGCCTCGACCTGGCGGCTGCGGCGGGCGTAGGCGTCGAACAGGAGCGTCCGCAGCGGCCGCTCCGTTCCCCGCACCCGCGGCGTCCGCAATCGAAGCACCCCGAACGGCGTCTCGAGCCACCGGCCTTCGTAGCCGTTGCGCCAGCCGCGTCGCACGTCCGACCGCTCGTGATGCCCGCAGCCGAGGAAGAGATCTCGCTCCGCCTCCATCACTAACTGACAGAACCGCTCCAGGGTTTTCCCTGCCTGATGCCGCATCCGATGCCAGATCGCCTCTTGCATCTCCAGCCGCACTTCCGGTACGTTCTCCATGGGGTGATCTCCTTCTCCAATGTGCGTGGGTCAACACCCACATCGGAGCGATCACCCCCTCTCTTTTCCACCCCGTTCGGCTGGGCCGGGCCTCCGCTCGGGCTCCGCCCTCGCTCCGGCCCGGCCCAGCCCCAACACAATTTACACGGAACACGTTACACTACCCGGCGGTTTTTTTGCGTCCTTGGACGGCCCATGCCGTAAACCGTGCCTACGTAAAGACTTATGAAGCACGCGCGGGGGCCCGTTCGTCTTCGCTGCGCTCAGGCGCGGGGGATTGGGAGGAGGTTCGTTGCGGAACGGTTACCCGCCGGTCGCCCGCCACGGCAGGCAAGGTTGGGCGGGCGTAACGCCTTGCCTGGCCGTGGTTTAACCGCAGAGAACGCAGAAAGGCAATGCGGAACTCGGAATGCGAAAGGCAACAGATTCGAGGCGAGATCCCTCGGTATCAACGCGGAATGCGGAATGCGGAATGAACCCCGAGGGGTCGGGGCAGGCGGCGAGCGTGGCGAAAGGCGTCCCGAGGAGGTCCCGGGGATTCGCTGCGCTCATCCCCGGGCTTTAATGGCAGGCGGGGCAGGCGGGGTCAACGTTCCATCGTGCCGGGCGGTGCATATTCCAGCGCCCCCACGTCGAGCAAACCCACGACCGGCCGCGGCTCGGCCTTTGCCGGATGGACGTACTGAAACTTCGGCTTGAGGTCCAAGCCGTCGACCTTGCCGAGCGGGGCGGCCTTATCGATGCACGGCGATCCGGTCTTGAGGCGGTAGTCGTATCCGGCGGGGTCCACGAAACCCGCCTCGGCGACCGACCGGAGGAGCAGGTTTCCGCCGGCCTCGATGTTGTCGATGTTCGAGAGCGGGATAGCGCCGACGCAAACGTTGTTGACGATGACCGGGCGGAAGCCCTCGGGGGTCTTTTCAACGCGGACGAAGCACGAGGTCGGCCGATGGTTCTGGTACACCAGAGTATTGTTGACCACGTAGAGGGCGTTGCGCTGGTGCTTGATGCCTTCCATGCCGTACGCGATGACCCGGGTGTTCTGCGCCCGGGGGCCCTTGTGCATGACGTTGCCGACGACGACGACGAGTCCGCCGTTGGGGAAATCCGCGACCGCGCTGCCGGTGCCGTTCTCGTCGGTCAGGCGGTTGTACAGGACCCAACTCTCTTTCGCGCGTGTCTTCAGGAGGTGCCCCTGGATCACATCGGTCGAGTAGTTATAGCGAAATACGAGTTTGGTGCAGGCTTGGCCGATATACAAGGAATGCGTGGCCGGGTCGGGGACCGGTCCGCAGTGCTCGAACGCGCAGTACTCGATGAGGATTTCGCCAGCACCGCCGAGGATGCCGTTTTCGCAATCGTAGAAGCGGCAGTTCCGCACGGTGAGATTTTGGCCTTCGGGCCGGATGCCGGCGCCGTTGCGATCGGGGACCCGCGCGCCGGAGAACTCGATATTCTCCAGGGTCGCGTCGTTCCCCCGGATGACCCAGATGGCCTTGCCGCCCGCATCCTGGCCATTGGCCGGCAACTTGACGCGCTGCGGGCCGACGCCGCGAATGGTGAGGCTGTTGGCGGTGATAGTGGCGACGTCGCCGTCGTAGGCGCCGGCGGAGTCGATCTCGACCACGTCGCCGTCCTTGGCGGCCCTGAATGCTTCGGAGGGTTTCGCGTACTTCTGATTCGGCCCGACTTTGAGCGTGTCGGCCGAGGCGGCACCGACGGCCAGGAACAGGGCAGCGAAAGAACAGGCCAAAGCGGACAAGCGGCGCATGGAAGGCTCCTCCGTTTGGGTCGGCAATGCAAACTCATGATAGCAGAAGGCCGGCGGATGGGGTGGACGGAAATAGCCTGTCCACGGAAATCGGAAAACCGAAATCGGTGTTGGGTCCCCCGAATTACCCAGGAACTGGTCGCGCCGGAACCCAATTTCCACCCACTTCCGGGACGCGACCTTGGGAAATCTCCCTTGCATTTTGAGTTGCCTTTTCACGGCAGTACGCTATTGTGTGTGCGTTGCTCTCATTAACAGTTGGTCGTGAACCCAGTGACAGTTGCTATGCGGCCGCTCTTGGACGACAGCACTCGCAGGGAGGAGATCGGTCATGTCAACTGAGCAGATCTATGAGATTCCGCTCAAAGATATCGAGATCGACAAACAGAATGTCCGGGACGCCGGCACAAACGGCGAGCTTGAGGAACTGGCAGACAGTATCAAGAAACACGGGCAACTCCAACCCGTCATGCTTCGCGGCAAGTATGGGCAACCCCCATACAAGCTTATCATAGGCCAGCGCAGATTCCTCGCCCACAAGATAATCCCCAAGAAGACAATTCAAGCCACCTTTTCTGAGACAATCACTGATGTTGAGGCTGCGATAAGATCGCTGGCCGAGAATATGTGCCGGGTTGAACTCAGTTACGCAGACGCAGCAAATGCCATAACCGCTCTTTACAAGAAGTTTAAGCACAACGAACGCCAAGTAGCCAAGGAGACAGGGCTCTCCCTTCAGAGGGTGCGCCGATATATTTACGTCGAAGAGCGTGCCTCCTCGCAAACAAAGGCCGATCTGCGGAGAGGAAAGGTCGAGCCGGTAGACGTGCAACGAGCCTTGAAGGCCGCCTCCGACGACATCGTCAAGGCAGACAAGTTACTCGAGATCATGAAGAAGTACGAACTCGACAAATATCAGAAGTCGCGAATGGTCGAGTATGGCGAGACACACCCCAAAGCCTCGGTCGAAGAGATCGTGAAGCAGGCACGGAAACCGACCGTTGAACGCGCATTCATCGTAAGACTTTCTGACAGGGCGCGAAAGGCTTTAATCGATGCAGCAGAGGAGTTGTCCATGAGTCCTGACGAAGTTGCAACAAGAGCTGTAGAGGAATGGCTGTCGTCAAAAGGGTTTGGGGGATGACACCTGACGTGGCGAAAGAGCGTCAAGGAGCATCGCAGCGCCAGTTGAACGACGCCTTGGGGGCTCTGCTCGCCAGCACCAGGAGAACGAAGAGAAAGCTCAACCTCCTTGAGGTCTGCCACAAAGCGAAAGTTGCTCGAGACGCTTTAGGGAGTATCCATGCACTGGCCCAAGCCATAGGGTTGTCAGATGAGATGGTTCGCCAGTTCCTGAGAGTGGAGAAACTCGCTCCGGAGGTCAAGAGGCTCGTCGCGGGCGGGAAGATAACGGGCGTTGATGTCGCCGACAGAATCAGCAGACTCCCGGCCCCCGACCAACTTCCTGTGGCCAGACTCGTAGCCTCCAGAGAACTTGACTTTCAGGACGTACGAGCCATCTTGTCTTTCCGAAGGACTGCGCCACAAGTCCCCATAGGGAAAGTGATTGATCGTATAAAGAAATCACGAAGCATCAAGGAATACATCGCCGAGTTTGTTGTACCCCAAGGAGGTTCAAAGCCCGTTGCGATGCTATCCAAACTTGCATCTGTATTGGGCAGGAGGAATATCCTTTTCCTCAAAACCGATGGCCAAATTGGGAGAATTGTGATCACGGCAGACGGCAGGAAGACATTGCTCAACAAGGCCAAAGCCCTGAGACTCTCTAAGGGGGAACTGATCAAAAGGATAATTGCGGGGGAGGTACCGTAGCGTGACTACTACTCCTACAGTGACCGGCGTTTTTGGCAAGAGGTTGCGACGCAGCAAATTCGAGAGGCTCGCAGGAGAACTGAAGCCTTGGCGCGCCGATGACGATCTTCGCGCGATAGAAGTAGCCAAAGGTTCGGCACTGGTCTTGCCGTTTGTTAAGGGGTTGTACCTTTCCGCGCAACTCACCTACCTAATCCGGAACCAACTCTCAGACACAGACCTAGAGGTTGACTGGGGGCACTTGTTGAACGCCGAGGAAGACTCTTGTTCCCCCGAGTGCGACATTATCGTGCACAGCAGAGGCTGGTTCGAGAGATGGAATGGCGATGCGCATCCCATAATGGACTTCAAATTCATCAAGTGTGAAAACGCACATGCCGTCGTTAGTTGCAAATCCTTCGCCAAGGACATCGACAAAGACTATGCCAAGAAACTCGGCAAATACGTTGCTCACATACTACTCTTTGCGGAATGCTGCTGCCCTAAGGATGCCACCAATTTAGAGAAAAAAGCGAAGGCCCAAGGGTATACTGGCTTTTGGTATCTCTACACGATGGACCAAGAAACTGGGGAGTGCGCCGATTGTCCGGATAAGTGGGAAGACTTCTTGCAGACAATTCGCAGGCTGGTGAAACAGAACCTCTGACTGGGAATAACAAGTGAAGAAAACCTCACCCAATAAACCTAGTAGATCATTCGAAATGGCATGGCAGGCTGCCGCCGCATTGATCGCTTCAAAGAGGCTGCCTGGACTGATGCGCACCTGCCCTCTGTGCGGACGAAAAGGATCCGTAATGTCCAAGTGGGTTAAGGGTGCTTGCGAGAAGCCCCTTTTCGTATGTCACTCCAACAGCAATGGTTATTTTAAGGCGTGCGCCCTAGATAGAACTCAGGCCGAGAAAGCCCGAGAGGACATCATCCTGAGAAGAGAAGACGTCCGGAAACTCCTCAGAATGGGAAAGCCCTATGTGCTTTTCAGTGGGGGTGCTGACAGTCTTTGCCTGCTTGAGTACATGAGGAGAATAGCCTCGGCAGACGGGAAGAGAATCACAGCCATACACGCCGATACTACCGCCGGTTTCCCGGAGGTTGAGAAGTACGTCCGCAGGGTCTGCAAGAAGTTGAAAATAGATCTCGAAGTTGTCCATCCGCAGCATGATTTCTTCGATATTGCGAAGCGCTGGGGAATCCCCGGCCCTCGCTCAAGATGGTGTTGTAAGACGCTGAAGGTAGCACCTATACGCAGATTCCTGGATACCGTACAGGGTCCCAAAGTCGTATTTGACGGCATCCGCGCCGCAGAGTCGCGAATGAGGGCTACTTATACCCCCGTATGGTATCACCCGGCATTCAAGTGCCTTTGTGCCAGTCCACTTTTCTGTTGGTCCGATGAGAAAGTCATAGACTATACACAATCGCACGGCCTTCCCGTAAGCCCAGCAGCAAGGCTTGGCACGTCGGCCGAGTGTTGGTGTGGTGCTTACCAGGGTAAATCTGACTTTGAAATGCTGCTAGACCTTCATCCTGAGATATTCGATAAGCTTCTTGAGGTCGAGAAGGCCCAAAAGGGCAAATACACCTTCATCTATGAGAATGGTAAACGCATCCCGCTTGGTAAGGTTAGGGCGGAGGTCGCCAAGCGCGCTACCAGCCCAAGCAGCCACACCCTCAGCAGCCCAAAGTGACGACTTTCGATGCCCTGACTCGCGGAGTTCTTGAAGGTTGCCTGGAAATTCCGAATTCCGCGAACACCCAAAACCGGGACGGCGAAGGGTGGCCCGGGCCCGAAACCCTGAATGACACTCACGCCAGTTTCTTGGCGATTTGTTCGTCGAGGATGTCTTTCACGGTCAAGGCACGGATCATTATACCACGGCGGGGGAGGGAAGGAAACGATTGCGGCCCGCCTTCGGCGGGTAAAATTGCGGCCCGAAGGGCTCCTATGAAGGAACAGGGAGAATGCGGAATGCAGAACGGTCCCAATGCGGAGTGTGGAGTGCGGAGTGAAAGGCACGCGGCGGGCGGAAGGCGTCCCGGGGAGGTCCCGGGGCCCGCCGGAGGCGGGTAAAATTCATCCCGGCGCGCCGGGATTCATCCCCGGGCTTTAACGGCACGCGGCGGCGGGCAGGCTGCGGCCATGCTCCCGCATTCGCCCCTTCACTCCTGCCAGATGACATCATTCTTGACCAGGACGGTACGGTCCCGGCGGTCAAGGCGCATTTGCGGTCGGAAGCCGCTTCGCGGGACCGGGCGGCGGCCCCGGCCGCAACTTCATGAACTGAGCCTCGAACTTCGCCAGTTCGGCGACCTGCTTATCGGTGAGGAACACATTGTAGAGATGGACCCCGGCCATGCATCCGACGAAGTACTCGGGGTCGCCCGGCGAGTTGACGCCGATCTCGAAGCGGCCTTCGGTCAGTTTCAGCGGGGTCGGCAACGGGAACACCCCCAGGGGCTGCCCGTCCATCCAAAACGCCGTCTTCTTCTCATCCCACGAGTAAGCGAGGAAACACCACTGCTGCAGCGGCACAAGCGCAGTGGCGACGGGGGCTTGGGTCGTCGGCCAACCCATGTAGGTGCAGAACCGGCCGCCGTCAATGAAGATGCCGTAATCGTCGTGTCCTACCGTGTAGCCGGCGAGGCCCTTGCCGGCGACGCCCACCCGGCTGCCGGTGCACTTCACCCATGCCGTGATGCTCCCGGTGCGGAGCATGAAGGCCGGCTCGTTCGGCCAAGCGGCGAAGGCCTTTCGGAACTCCACCGTCTGCGTGGGCCGCTCAAAACTGTCGTCGGCCACCCATTGCCACTCGCCCTGGATGGCGACGGGCTTTCGGCGGCTGTCCACAAGCGGCCCCTCTCTGTGGCGGAAGAACCACACGCCCAGAACGAGGTTCCGCTCGAGCGGCGCGGCCGTGCCCTGTTCGAGTTTGCTCAATTGCTCCTGGATGGTCGCCAGGATCTGGTCGGCCAACAGAAGGTTCGCATCCTGCGCCGTGTGGAGTTTGAGGAACCGTTCCAGGTAATCCCGGGCGCGGGCGAGCATCGCCGGCTTGCTCAATGCCTGGGCGTCTCCCGCCAGACCATAGTACCACTGGCCAAGTTCGAGGCAGGCCAGTTCCGGCGCCGCACGGACGCCCTTGGCCGCCGCCGGAACGTACTTGCGCATCGCTTCGTCGGAGGAATCCGCCAGGAGCGCCGCCGCCTCAGCCGGGTCGTCCAGGTCCACGAGGCACAGCCGCACGAGTTCGTTGCGGGCGGTCGCGTCGTCCGGGCTGGCCTGGGGCCTGGCCTTCAGGTCCGTCACCTGCTTCTCCGCCCGCTGACGTGCCATCAGCCGATCCATGCGGCCTTGGACCTCGCCCTTCCTTTCCTGGCCGACGGTGCTCAACAGCGCGAGCGCCTGCCGGCACAAAGCAATGGCATCGGCGGTGGCGTGGGCCTCGGTTTTCGCATCCGCCCCCGCCAGGAGCGCCTCGAACAACTCTTCGGCGGCCTTCGGCTTGTCGGGCACCTTGGCTATTTGGTACTGGCGCTGCCGCAGCGCCAGGGCCTTGTCCAGGCAGTCAGCCCGCCTGGCCGGGGCCTGTTCGGCCAGAAACTCCATGGCCTGGGCGGCCGTCGCGTAGCCGCTCGGAACCTTCGACCCCAACACGTACGCCTTGTCACACAAGAGGGCGACCAGGTCGGGGTCCGTTCGATTGGTCTTGGCCGCCTCGAGGAGTTTGGCGGCTAACGCGACACCGTCAGCCGTGTCGCGCGAGGCGAGCGCTTTCTTGTAGTCGCTGCCAAACAGGAGATTGAAGGCGTCCTCGGCTTCACCGGCGCAGGCGACGAGCGGGTACGTCAGGAGAACGAGCGCTGCCAAGGCTCGGCGGGTGACGTGGCGCATAGATCCTGTTCCTCCCGAATATTCCGTCCGCCTTATTGTACAAGCACTTACGTCTCTTGTCCGCCCCGCTCTGCGCGCATCGGCCAGGAAAGAGATAAAGGCCAAGCGTTGATGCTCTCGTCACCGCGCTGCGATTGGCCTTCGCGCCGGAATCCGTCATCCGGTTGTCGCAGATAACACCCGCTGACACGTTAAGCGCACTTGGTAACCAGATTATTGCGGGAACCCGTAGAAATTCCGGCCCGCGGGGCGCGCAATCCAACCTTGCCTCGCAAGGGGCTGGCTTTGCGTCATGCTTCAACCGGGACCTTCAGTTCGTCCAGGGTCTTGCGGAGCCAGGCCAGGGACCGCTCGATCATCGGCCCGCCCTGCCCCTCGCATTCCATGCTCAAGAATCCTGTGTATCCCGAGTCGCGGAGGATCTCGATACACCGGCGGATGTTGGCGGCGTTGGCGCCATCGCCCAGCGCGCACTGGCTGACGGCGATGCCCGTCTGCCGGCCGCGCGTCGCCGCCGCCAGCGACTCCGAGACGTCCTTGATGTGCACGTGGCGGACTTTCTTCAGGAACCGCTTCAGGAACGCCGCCGGGTCCTGCCCGGCGATGAACGTGTTGCCGGTGTCCATGTTGAGGCCCAGGAACGGCGAGTCGGCGAAGGCGAGCATCTTCTCCATCATCTCCGGCCGCGTGGTGAAGTAGCCGTGCGGCTCGATGTTGACGGAGACCCGGTGGGCCTCGGCGACTACGAGTATTTGCTCATACTCATATTTCATGAGGTCCATGGCCTCGTCGTCGGAGAGGCCCTCGGGCTTGTGCATGCCGTCGGTCGTGTCGACGTTCGCGCATCCGATCTGGTGTGCCCACGCAATGGCCTTCATGACGTACGGAACGCCGCGCACCGGTCCGTCCTTGCCGGAGAGGGGGTAGGCGGCATCGACCTGGGAGAACTGCACGCCGTAGCCCTCCATCTTACGGGCCAAGAGGAGCGGGTCTTCGTACAAGGCGACGTGGGGCTGGTATCCCAGTCCGTGAATCCACGAGACGCCGTCGATCAGGCCGCACTCGATGTAGCGGACGGCGTTGGCCTTCGCCCACGCCAGGCACTTTTCGAAACTGAAGTAGGCCGAGTTAAACGCGTCGGTGTGGAATCCGAGTTTCATCGCTTTGCCCTTTCGGACCTTGTCTGGTACCTGTATTTGGGAATCCGGCGCCCCCTCCCCGAGAACGGTCGGCCCGCGGGGGATCCCCAGGCCGGCCGCGCCACCGGCGACGGCGGCAGTCGTCTTCAGGAAGTTGCGGCGATTGATACGTTCGGCCATGTTCGTTCCCTGTCAGTCCGGGATTTTCCGGATGCCCCTACCCACGGCAGCCGTGGGCCTCTGATCTTTGATTGTCTCTCGTTGCCATGATCCTGCAAGGCTTTTCTCGGAGGCGTCCCGGGGATTCACTTCGTTCATCCCCGGGCTTTAATGGCGCGCGGGGCGCGGCGGGCTCGAAAGGCACGCGCTCTCCCGGCGCGCCGGGATCGCGGCTAAACGTGAACGGCAGACCTTTTCCGTTGCCGTGGTCTGAGGGCCTTCGTAGAATCCCCCTGCTCTTGCCCGGCCGAAGACCTCCTCTGAAAGGACACCGTTATGCCGCGATTCCGAGGCTTGGAGGCGCCGCTTGAGTGCAACTGGGGAGGGCTGGTCGCCAACCTCCGCCACGAGGGCACGCCCGACCGGGTGTACCACATCGAATTGTTCCACGACGCGGAGGTGCGCGACGCCATCGCGGAGCGTTTCGGGCTGATGCGGGGCGTGGCCCCGAGCGACCCGCATTACGAAAAGCGCAAGTTGGTTGCGGTGAACCGATTCTGCGGGTTCGACTACGTCGTCGCGGGGCTGGCGGGTTTTGATTTTCCGACGCGGCGGACGGCCGTTGAGGATAGCGCGGCACTGAAGCGTGCCGGCGGCCGATCGTTCCAGGACGAGCACACCGGCCCGATCAGCACGTGGGATGACTTCGAGAAGTATCCATGGCCCGATCCGACGGCCGCCGGGGCGACCCAGGCCCTGGAGTGGTACGAGGAGAACCTGCCCGAGGACATGTGCATCATCGGTGGCCTGGCGAGCCACTTCGCCGAGTTGCTTTCCTGGCTCATGGGCTACGAGACGTTCTGTTTTGCGCTGTACGAGCAGCGCGACCTGGTCTCGGCCATTGCGCGGCGTCTGGAGGAGTTGTACGGCGTGTGGATGGAGCGAGTCCTTGAGTTTCCACGGGTGCGGATGATCTGGGGCTCGGACGACATGGGCTACAAGACGGGCCTGCTGGTCGGCCCGCGCGACTTGCGTGAGTTCGTTCTGCCGGGGCACAAGAAGGCGGCCGCGACGGCTCACGCCGCCGGGCGGCTGTACATTCTGCACGCGTGCGGCAACCTCCGCGCCATCCTCCCCGACCTTGTCGACGACGTGAGAATTGACGGCAAGCACAGTTTCGAGGACACGATTGAGGACGTTCGCGACGCCAAGCGGACGTACGGGCGGAAGGTCGCGCTTCTGGGCGGCATCGACGTGGACTTCCTCTGCCGCGCCGACGAGGACGCCATTCGCCGACGCGTCCGTGAAACCCTCGACGTCTGTCTGCCGGGCGGCGGGTACTGCCTGGGCACCGGCAACACCGTCGCCAACTACATTCCCCTCGACAACTACCTGGCGATGGTGGACGCGGGACGCCTGTACGGGGCGTAAGGGGTCGGGGTTGAGCCGACGGCGAAGGTCCCCGGGATTCGCCCCGGCGCGCCGGGACTCATCCCGGGGCTTTGCCCGCGCGGGGCGCCGCGAAAGGCTTCGACTCGGTCCTTTGCAGGACGACGTCGGGAGCAGCGTACACCTTCTGCTTCCTGGCGGGCGGGGGGATCTCGGCGCCGCTGGTCGCGTAGCCGGCTTTGCCGGCGTCGAGGCGAATGCGTCCGGCGAGGCGCAGGGCGTCGTACCCCGCGCCGAGTTCCATTTCGTAAGCCCCGTCGGGCCCCGTCATACCGTAGGCCGAGAGAACCTTCGGGCCGAGGCCCGTGGCGACGGCGGCGCGGAGACGGAGGCGTGCGTCGCCAAGGCCCCGGCCGGTCTCGGCGTCCAGAACGCGGCCGCGCAAGACGTAAAAATCCGGTCTTGGGCTGAAGCAGCCGGCGGCGAGAAGGGCAAGGAGAATGACGAAGCCCGAAATCCGAATACCGAATGAATGACGAAATTTACCCGCCGTGGCGGGCCCGAATGACGAGCGGCGAAGGACACGAGAGCCGTTGTGCATCTGGTCAGGCGTCATGGCGAGCGCGGTATTGGTCAGGTGTCAGGGCAAACTTCTTTTCGACCTTGTAGCGATACTCGGGCCCGGCGTTGTAGGTGCAGAAGGGATAGAGCCGGCCGTCGGGGTCGGCGTAGTGGATGACGCAGCGGCGGGAGCGGTCGGTCTGGTAGTTGTAGCGGTCCTGGAAGTGCATGCCGGCGACGAGGAGACTGCGGAAGGTTTTCCGTCCGGCCTTCCCGCGGCCGACGCGTTTGTCGGTCATGCCGTTGAGGGTGTGGAGCCAGCCGTCGAAGGTCATGCCGGCCGGGGCGCGGTCGGGACGGAAGTGGCGCCGCAGGGCGAGGAAGGCCTGGACCTTGCGGAAGAGTTTGAATCGGCTGCGCTCGGTCTTCTCGGCCAGCGCCCACATGTCGTCGAGCATGCCCTTCAGGTTGAAAAACTGCGGGATGGGGACGGGCCGGCCGTCGGTCCCGACAAAGAGGTAGGTCCCGAGCGCACAGTGGGGGTGGCAGGACATGACGAGGTTGGGCTCACCCTTGACGGCGGCGAAGAGCCGCGTGAACGGCTGGACGCACGAGAGGGGGAACCAGTCCTCGTAGGGGTCGCCGATGCCGGTCTGGCGGGCGACGTCGTGCGCCAGGTCCGTCAGGGTATAGCGCTGGCGGAGGCGTTCGGCCGCGTCGATGCGTCCGGTGAAGGCGACGGGCTGGAACGAGATGCCGGCGATCATCCCGAGGCGCGCGAGGGCGTAGCGGACGATGTCGCCCACCTGGTGGTCATTCAGGCCGCGGACGATCGTCGGGACGAGGACGATCTTCATGTCGGTGCGGGCGATGTGCTCGACGGCCTGTTCCTTTTCCTTCCTGAGCGGCCGGCCGCGCGTCTTCTCCCAGACGTCGTCGGTGGTGCCATCGAACTGGAGGTAGACGTCGTGGAGTCCGGCGTCCTGGCACTCGCGGGCGAAGTCGGGCTCGCGCGCGAACCGCAGGCCGTTGGTGGCGATCTGGATGTGGGAGAAGCCGGCGTCGCGCGCGGCGCGGAGGCAATCGAGGAACCGGGGATGGAGGGTCGGCTCGCCGCCGGAAAACTGGATCGCCCGCGCGGGCGACGGACGCATCGCGCGATACGTCCGGAGCATCCTCAGGACCTGGTCGAAGGTCGGCTCGTAGATGTAGCCGGCGGCGTTGGAGTTGGCGAAACAGATGGGGCACACGAGGTCGCAGCGGTTCGTCAGGTCGATGTTCCCCAGGGCGGTATTGGAGGCATGGTCCTCGCAGAGGCCGCACTGGTTGGGACACTCGGAGGCGGCGCGGGTGTTGGGATTCTCGACGCCGTCGCCGTCGGCGTAATGAAATCGCTCGGCCTTCAGGTAGAGCCGGGCGTCGCTCCAGACGATGTCCTCGAACCGCCCGTGCTCGGGGCAGGTCTTCTCCATCCGGACCTTGCCGTCCTTTTCGAACAGCCGCGCGGTGATGAGCCGCAGGCATTCGGGGCAGATGGACTCGACCTCTTTCGGCAGTCCGCGCGCGAGGGGCGGGATGGGCCGGCCGGCGTAGGTGCATTTCGCTTCGGCGGTTTCGGGGAGTTCTTCGCCGAGGAGCGGATTCATTCGTCTTTCCTTCGAGACCGCCGAGCGCCAGGCGGCCGACACGCGCGAACCGCCCGGCATCGTACCTTATCCTGGACGCCGCATTATAGCGCACGATTCAGCGGAACTTCAAGGACTAAGGCGCGGGGGGCGGGGTCAGGAGCGGCCCTGGCGCAGTTTCTTGACGCGCCGCAGGACGCGAACGTCTTCCTGGTGGCGGGGGTCGTCGATGCGGGTCTTGGCGCGGATGAGGTCGCCGATGTCAATCCAATTGGCCGTCGTCTTACCGTACCGGCTTCGGACGCGTTTGGGCCAGGCCGTTCCGAAACAAACGCCCTCGATCTTCTGAAGGATGTCGACGCGCGAGGGCGCGACGCCGATCTGGAGGATCTCGTCAGGCTTGCCCGCCTCCAAGAGCAAAGGGCTTCCGAACTCTTCGAGCGCGCGGTTGACGCGCCGAAGGTTGGACCCGGACGGGTCAATCCACAGATCCATGTCTTTGGTGTAGCGCGGCTTGGCGTGGAAGATGAAGGCCATGCCCCCGACGATGAGGTAGCGAGCCCGATGCTTCGCAAGCAGGCGCAGCAAATCCTCAAAGTCCGGGACGGTCTTCATGCGCCTCTCCTGGGTCAATCCTCCAGTCCGCGGCGCCGACCTTTGACCTTGGCGACGTCTTCGAGGATGTCCACCAGCGCGGAAAGGCGCTCCTGGGGCGTCCTCGCCTGCCAGAACTCCAGGTCCCAGCGGTCGGCGTCCTCATATCCGGCGGCACGGTGAACGACCATTCGCGCGCGCCTTCTCCGGGCACGCTGCCGGATGCTCATGGCCGACCCTTTCGCTGTTTTCGGCGACCCAACGCCGCTGAACCCGTGAGAACCATGATAGCAGAAAGCGCGGGCGTGTGCGCGACCATTCTGCGGCGCAGCGCGCGGGCAGGGTCAGGGCACGGAGAGGATCAGTTTGACGGCGAGGTTGAAAACGATGTGGACGCCGGCGGCGGTTTCTTCTCCTTCACATCCGGCGATAGAGCCTTGTCCGCCAGTGAGATTTCAGGAACCAACACGCCGCCTTTCCCACCCGATTCGCATTACACCGGAGAATCCCCAAAAGGCAACCTGGGAAGGCAAGAGCGAGAACAAGGTGTGGACGATAAAACGCTCCGTAAGCGTAAGCCATGGCTTAAGCAGCGGCAATGCCTCGACGAAGACGCTTCCCAGCAAGACCGCGAGGAAAGAGGCGATAGCCAGAATGATGCCCCGCCGCCAGGCAAAGCAAAACCGTTTTTTCCAGACGGCGGCGGCAATAGCCCCAACCAGCCAAGAGCACAGAGATAGTCCTCCAAGGACAAACAGCGAAGATCCCATCGGCCCCCAACCGGATTGGAGGAAATCCAGATCTCCCGGTCCGCCTCCGAGTAACACGGCTAACACGGCCAAGGGGGTAACGCAAATTACAAGAACACAGATCGCGATTCGAGCCAGTACGTATTTCATTGGCCTTGAAGACCTGCCACTTGTTGCTGAACAGCCTGGACCGACGCGGCCCCCGTAGCGTTTTCGACGGGCCATTATAGCGCCCCCCTTGGCCGGACTTCAAGCGAGGAATCCACGGGGAATCCCTTGAGGAATGCCTGGAGAAACCGCCTGGGCGGCGCCTCGGCGTCGAGATTGCGCTTGCCTCGTCGCCTGCAGGATGATATCATTCTGATATCAGGCGGGCGGATGCCCGCAGGAGGTGATGCCATGCCTGACTTTCTGATTCGCGGCCTGGACGCCCGGGCCCTCAAGCGCCTCAAGGCCCGCGCCAAGCGGCACGGCCGGTCGCTCCAGAGCGAGGCCCGAACCGTGCTTGAAAACGCCGCCGGTCAATCCGTTGTCGAGGTCTTGACCCGCGCCAGACAATGGCGGAAGAAACTCGGCCGGCGATTCGAGGACAGCGTCCGGTTGATCCGCGAGGATCGCGAGCGATGAAGACCGTTGTCCTCGATGCCAGCGTGGTTGTGAAACTCTTCTTTGAGGAAAAGGATTCCAAAGCGGCCGAGCAGTGTGTGGCGCAGGCTGAGGAACTGTTGGCACCCGATCTTGTCTGGGTCGAAACCGCCAATGTCATCTGGAAGCGGCAGCGCCGCGGCGACCTTACGGCTGACGCCGCCAGCGACATCGCACGGAGTATCCTGGCTCTGCCGGTCGTCATCCATCCGGCGGCCGACCTTGTTCCGGACGCCCTCGAATTGGCCATGCAATTGGATCGCACCGTTTACGACTGCCTGTACCTCGCGCTGGCCGTCAAGACGAAGTCCGTTATGATTACCGGCGACAAGCGCCTGGTGAGCGCGCTTGCCGACGGACCGCTGGCAAAGCACGTCGTCTGGATCGGGGAGCGGCTGGCGGAGTAGTGGACAGGCGGCGCGCCTGCCGATAAAATCAAGGACAAGCCAAGGCAGGGGTGCGGCGATGTCGGCGCTGAACGACATTCTGGGCAGGCGGAAGGAGATCCTCCGGATCGCCGCCCGGCACGGAGCACACAACGTGCGCGTCTTCGGGTCGGTGGTGAGGGGCGAGGCCGCCGCGGATAGCGACGTGGATTTTCTGGTCCGCCTGGACGACGACAGGTCGCTGATTGACCACATCGCCCTCATCCGCGAGTTGGAGGACCTCATCGGGTGCCGCGTGGATGTGGTGGCCGAGGACGCCTTGCACCGCGTCATCCGCGCCCGCGTGCTGGCGGAGGGGGTGCCGCTGTGAAGGACGACCGGCTCTACCTGGAGCACATCCGTGATGCCATCGGAAGGATTGCGACATACAGTGCTGCGGGCCGTGAACAATTTCTCCGCGAATCGGCGTGCCGGGATGCCGTCTTGCGAGACTTTGAGGTCATACGCCAGGCCGCCAGGCGTCTCACCGAAACCACGAAGTACGGGTGTACTGAGGTGCCGTGGCGCAGGGTAGTCAGCGTTTGCGACGCTCTGGCCGACCGCACCATGCGCGTGGACGCCGCTGAGGTCTGGGAGGTAGTTGAGAAGCGCCTGCCCATGCTGCGTGCCGCTGTGGAACGACGCTTGCAGTCCTGACCGCCCCCCACTCTCCAGCCTCCTGCTGCTGGGCTATGCGGCCCGTAACCTGTTCCCGATAGCGGCCACGTGCTACAAAGACCTAACGTTCGCCAGAAAATCCAGTCACACCCCAGGAACCAACGCGCCGCCTTTTCCACCCGATTCGCATGACGATGGCAAACCCCCAAAAGGCCACTTGGGACGGGAAAAATGAAAAAGACACATGAGCAAATAACCGAGCGACAAGCATCGGCGAAGACTGCCAGAGGGGGATTGCCTCGATCAAGAGGCCGCCCACGGGCAACACCGCCAAAAAAGCCGCGCCGGCCAGGAGCAAACTACGATCCCCGCTGAAATGAAAACGACGCTTCCAAATTGCAGCAGAACACGCTCCTACCACGCATGACCATGGGAGCAACGTCCAAGGACAGAACACTAGAAAACACACAAGGCTCCGGTCATTATTCCAGTGTATGCCAATAAGTTCTGGCAGTGCGCCACCCCACCAGATTGCCGTCATCGTGGCACTGACCACCAGAACCGACAACAGGATTTTGGCCAGAACTCGTTTCATTTCATTCCTGCTCGAGTAGCGGAACCTGCTGCTTCACAGCTTCGACTGCCGGGACCCAGTACCACTCGTAAGGGTCCCAGCGGTCAGCGTCCTGGAATCCGGCGGCACGATGAACGACCATTCGCGCGCGCCTTCTCCGGGCACGCTGCCGGATGCTCATGGTGGACCCTTTCGCTGCTTTCGCCGACCCAATGCCGCAGAACGCTTTAGAAGTATAATAGCAGAAAACGGGGGCGTGTGCGCGGCCATTCTTAGTGCTACTTTGTCAACTCCGCTTCTCGACAGGTAAGCGGGGGCGCGGTGGCCATTCTTGGCCACCGCGCGGCGGGCAAGAATGCCCGCCGCGCTATCCCCTCCCTTGGGGGCGCGGAGTTGACAAAGTAGTGTTAGGTGGCCGGGCGCGCTCACGGCACGGAGAGGGTCAGTTTGACGGCGAGGTTGAAGCCGATGTGGACGCCGGCGGCGATGCCGAACCCCCGCGTCGCGAAGACGGACGCCAGATAGACCCCCGCCGCCGTGCGAAAGAGAAACGTCGGCCACGTGAACGACCCAGGCGCCTGGAAAGTGTGGGCGCCAGCAAAGAGAGCAGCAGCGACGAGGACGGCCGCGACGACGGCGCCGGAGTGCGCCAGCCGAAACACACGCTCCGCGACGAGCACCAGACCCCCCACCAGAACCAGGCGGAAGAGAAGTTCCTCGTAGATGCCGGCCCCGATGCTGGTCATGGCGGCGGCAACCAGGTCGGTCCGGGCGGGACCGGCGCCCGCCAACTCGATCGGTCCGGGACCGGCGGCGAAGGCCTGAAACAGGCCGTGCAGCGCCAGGAGCGGGACGGCCCACAGGACCGTCTCCACCACCATCGCGGGCACGAGCGCAAGAGGGAACCGCCAGGGATCCCGGCGCGCCAGATGCCAGGCCAGGAGGACGGCCACCACGAGGCCCGCCGGGGCGAGCACGGCCGCGGGACCGGCGAGAAAAAGCACGCGACGCAGAAGAAGGTCCACGCCCGCGGCCAGGTCCGGCCGGACCCATATGAGACCGGCCGTGTAGAAAACGAGGAACGGCGAAAGAAAAAGCAGGCTCGGCCAGGGGCGCGCCGCCTGCGGTGCAAAAAGAAGATTCGGACCGGTCCGCGCGGAGCGAGCGGGGCTCGAACTGTTCCGGCGACGTGCGGTCGAAGGCATGGCACGAATGTAGCACGGCCGGCGCGGCGCGACTACGAAAAAGAGGCGGGCGAATGGCCTGGGGGTGACTAGATTTTCTGGCATTTAGCAAAAGCACAACAGGCAATTTGTGTGGCACGGCGGGCCTTGTCCCGCCGTGCGCCGGCCCCAATGGGACAGGCGCGCTGGGACGCACGGCCGGGCAAGACCGGCCGTGCCACACCATGCACGTATCGCGGCCTCGGCAAATGCCGGAAAATCTTGCCGCACCAATGGCCTTGAATCGGCCGGCGGCGGCGCTTATCGTGCGGACTTACACCGGCCGCGCAGAAAGACCAGGATGAACACGGGCGAAAAGATTCGGGCGTTCTACGACCTGCTGCTGGCCGCCTACGGGCCGCAAGGATGGTGGCCCGCCGACACGCCCTTCGAGGTGGCCGTCGGCGCGATCCTGACGCAGAACACCAACTGGAAGAACGTCGAGCGGGCCATCGGCAACCTCCGGCGCGAGGGCCTGCTGGAAGCGGCGGCGCTGGCGCGGGTGGATGCGGAACGCCTGGCCGAGGTCATCCGCCCGGCGGGGTATTACCGCGTGAAAGCCAAGCGCCTCAAAAACTTCATCCGCCTCCTCGAGAGGCAATTCGGCGGGAGCCTGGAGGCGCTCTTCGCGCTCGGCACGGCCGCCCTCAGGGAAACGGTCCTGGGCGTGACGGGGATCGGGCCGGAGACGGCGGACTCGATCGTCCTGTACGCGGCCCATCGGCCGGTGTTCGTCGTGGATGCGTACACGGCGCGGGTGCTCTATCGGCACGGGCTGGCGGAGGCGGAAGCGACGTACGAGGACCTGCAGGAATTGATGCAGGAGGCGCTCGAAGAGGACGTCGGGCTTTATCAGGAGTACCACGCGCTCCTGGTGGCGGTGGGGAAGCGGCAGTGCAAGAAGGCGGCGCCCGCGTGCCGGGGATGCCCGCTCCAGGAGTCCCTGGAGGAAGGCCAGCCGGCGGGAGACGAGTGGTAACCGGCCGGCCCTCCTCGCGCGTCCTGCCTACCGGGACGGCGCGTCGGCCGGCCGCGGGCAGAAGGAGGTCGTTTCTGCCGCGGCGCCGACGAGCCTGGCCGCTGCCGCCAATTCGAGCCGACTTTTCGGATCGTTGGCCAGCAGCGGGTGGTTCGGGCCTTTCAATTCTCCGCGAATGGCGAAGCGGGTCTCCGGCTCGATTTCGTGCCAGGCGGTGACGCCGTTGCGCCCCCCGCGCTTCGTCTGATACAGCGCCTGGTCGGCGAGGAAGACCAGTAGTTCGGGCGAGACGACCTCGGGATCGTCCGGATACGTCGCCGTGCCGAGGCTCAGGGTGATCGGCACGCGCCCGCCTTTCGATTCGAAGCGATGCTTGCGCGAGGCGACGAGGATGCGCTTGGCGAGTGCGGAAATCTCCTTGTGCCCCGTGCGCGGGCAGACGAGGGCGAACTCGTCGCCGGCGTACCGGGCCACCAGGTCCGACTCGCGGGCGCACTGCTTGAGGACGACGGCGATTTCCTTCAGCGCCAGGTCGCCGAACGGATGCCCGTACTCGTCGTTGACCCGCTTGAAGAAATCGACGTCCACGATGATCATCGAGAGCGAGTGGCCGTAGCGCCGGCTGATCTTGAACTCCGTCTTCAGCCACTCCATCAGGTAGCGGTAGTTGTAGAGGGCGGTCAGTCCGTCCGTGATGCTGCGGACCTTGAGCGTCTTGTTGTCCTCGCGGAGTTGTTCGAGGAGGCCGTTCTCTCGCGCCAGGGCCTTCTCGAGTTCGCCGCGAACCTCGCGCAACTGGTCGTGCGTGCTCTTGGCGCGCAGGAGCGCCTGGAGACGCCGGCGCAGGGTCTCTTCGTCGAACCCGGGCCCGAGGACGTCGTCGAGGTCTTCAAGCCCCTCCGGATCCGCTCCGCCGGCGAGTCCCTTTTCGGCCACGAGCATGACGGGCAGATAACGGTCGCGGCGAAGGCTCTTCAGAACCCGCGCCGTCTCGACGGGGTTGAACTGTCCGCCGCAATCGGCCAGGACCGCCAGTTCCACGCCGTCGCTCTTGACGATGGCCATGGCCGTCAGGCAATCGGGCGCTTGCTGGACGGTGGCCCCGACGCGCTCGAGCATGGCGGCGAGGCGCGCGACGGCGTCCGCCTCGGCGCCGACGATGAGAACGTTCGCCCGGAAAGGCATGTGACCTCCTGTTCATCCTGCCAAGCGGGCGTCGGCCCGCCCGGCGTTTCCCGTTCCACTCTTGAACTATAGGCAGAAGGAGGGCCGAGGCAAATCGGACGGCCGAGAGCGGGCGCGGGGCGACTGTAAGTGCTTGTGGATAAATGACTTGGGAGAGGCCGGACCGCCGGCGGATTTGCGCCCGCCTGCGCGCACACCCCGCAAAACGGCGCGGAAAACCTAGAACGGGTTTCATAACCTATTTTTGCGCGGCGTCCCGCCGGGACGCCGCGATTTCAAAGGTTTTTGAGAGGGTGGCGGGTCAGGAGACCCGCCACCCTTTAGTTATGAAACCGGTTCTAGTGGCCCCCGGCCGAGAGAAGTTTCGACCCCGTCCGCAGGTACCCCAGCCAGGAAATGACGCCCAAGAGGACCGTCACGACCCAGATCCCGTAGAGGCCGTACCACGTGGCCGACGGGAACCAGCGCAAAAAGTCGGGCGAGGCGAGCATGGCGGCGATCAGGATGAATTGGACGACCGTGGCCGCTTTCCCGCTCGCGCTCGGCAAGGCCTGGAACAGCCCGGCCAGCAAGAAGATGATCCCCGTGCCGACGAGGATGAAAAGGTCGCGCGAAACAATCGTCACCGACACCCAGTACGGAAGGCGAAGGGCCGGATGCTCGGTCGAGAGGATGCCTTCGAAACTCAGCAGGACGATGGCGCTGATCATCAGGGCCTTGTCCGCCAGGGGGTCGAGGATGGAGCCGATCCGCGTGATGGCACCCGTGCGGCGGGCGAGGATGCCGTCCACCGCATCGCACACGCCCAGGGCGACCGCCAGGCCCAGCGCCGCATAACGATAGGCGGCATTCTCGGCTGCGCTCAGCACCAGGAGAATGAACACCGGCACCAGGAGCAGGCGGAGCAGCGTGATGCGGTTCGGCCAGGACATTCGGTACTCCGGATGCGAAGCACGCGACGGCCGAAAAGAACGTACGGCGGGGCGCGAGGGGTGTCAATGCTTTTGTGAGCCGCCTGGAGCGTTTACAAAATCTTCCTTCGCCGTCTTTTACCAGCGGCAAAGGGCGCGTCAATGACGAAGGACGAAATCAGAATGACGAATCAAATCCGAAACCCGAATGACGAAATGCCGGCGCGCGATGGGGTCCTGGCCGTTTGGCGTGTGCCGTTTGATTCGACATTCGGATTTCGTCCTTCGGAATTCATTCGTCATTCGAGTTTCGTCATTCGGATTTTCCCTGTGTCCTTCCGTCCCGGAGCCTGCCCTGCCTGCCCCGAGCATGGTCGTGGGGAGCGCAGCCGAAGGGTCCCTCGTTTTAGAACAGGAGGCCGGCGTAGCCGACGGCCGCGTCGAAGCCGCGCCGGCCCATTTGCTGTTTCATCACGTCGAAGGACGTCGTGTAGTGAACGAGGTATCCCTGGACAGCGCCGAGTTCGCGCGCGGCGGCGAGGGTGGCGGCCACGGCCCCGGAACCGCAGGCGTTCAACCGCGATTCGGCTTCGGGGACGGCGCCTTCGGCGTCAAGGCGGAGCATGAGGTCCATGATGCGGCGGTCGTTTTCGTCGCGGACCCAGCGAAGCGCCTCCTCGCCCACGCCCTTCGGCGCGAAACCGTAGGCCGGGCCGTAGTGCGTCAGGTCCGTCGAGCCGAGGCAAACGGCGTCGGCGTCGAGGTTCCGGATCGCCCGGGCGACGCGCCGCCCGATCTCGGGGGCATCGTCGTCCGGCACAACGGCAATGGGCACGATCTTCGCGTGCGGAAAAAGTTGCTGGATGAACGGCACCTGGACCTCGATGCTGTGCTCCTGCTCGTGGGCTCTGGGGTCGTCGGCCAGAAGGTCATCCGCGAGGGCGAGGATCTCGCGCGCCAGGCGCTCGTCCACCTGGACGTCGCCCAGAGGCGTCCGCCAGACGCCGCTCGAGAAGACGGCGCTTTGGCGAATGGCGCGGTGGACCGCTCCGAAGAGAACGAACGAGCGGGGCGTTCGGCGATCCTTGAGCGCCTCGAGGACCGCCAGGGCCGTCGCGCCCGAAAAGACCCATCCGGCGTGGGGCACGATGCCCGCCATGGGGCGCGGTGGAAGCACCTCCGGCACCTCCACGTAGCGGAGCGAATTCATGAGTTCAAGGCAGGCGTCTCGGCCGGCGGGGTAGAAGGAGCCGTCGGCCACCGGTTCGCGGACGAGCATGGCAATTCCCCTTCGGAAGTGCTTACCGCGCGCATTATAGCGGCAGCGCCGGCTTGTCGGCAACGGTGCGACGGGTTCGCCGCCCCGCTTGCTTGCCACGCCGAAGCCTATGGCGAAGGCGGGCGGGGCGCTGGTCCCGGCGCGCCGGGACGCGGGGCAAGCCCCGCGGCGAACCTCCGCGCAAAACTTATGCAATCTCGCTTAGCCTCGCGTCGGGTCGTGGGGCTCCGTGATGCGTTTCGGGTCGAGGGCCCGCGCAAGTTCCTCCTCGGTCATCAACTTCTTTTCGAGGATGAGTTCGCGGAGCGTTTTGCCGGTGGCGGCGGCTTCTTTGGCGACCTCGGCCGCCTTCGCGTAGCCGAGTGAAGAGTTGAGGATCGCCGCGAGGCCGACGCTCGACTCGAAGTAGGCCTGGCACCTCGCCTCGTCGGCCTCGATGCCACGGACGCACTTCTCCGTGAAGACCGGCAGAAAGTTCTTCAATATCTCCATGCTCCCCAGGACGTTGTGGGCCATCAGGGGCATGAAGACGTTGAGTTCGAGTTGTCCCGCCTGGACGGCGAGCGCGACGGCCGTGTCGTTGCCCACGACCTGCATGGCGATCATGTTGAGGCACTCGGCCAGTACGGGGTTCACTTTGCCGGGCATGATGCTCGATCCGGGCTGGACGGCGGGGAGGCGGATCTCCGCGAGGCCGGTGCGCGGTCCGCTCGAGAGCAATCGGAGATCGTTTGCGAGGCGCGCGAGTTCCAGCGCGAGGTTCCGCAGGACCGCGCTCACGCCCGCCACCGGGGCCATCGACTGCATCGCGTGCACCAGGTCGTCCGCCGGGCCGAGGTCAAAACCGGTGATTTCGGCGAGATGCTCCGCGGCCGCGGCGGCATAAGCGGGGTGCGTATTCAGGCCGGTGCCCGTCGCGGAGCCGCCCAGCGGCAGTTCCTCGCACGCCTCAAGCGCGCGGTCGAGGTTCTCGACGGCGCGGCGAACGGCGAGAGCGTAAGCGGCGAACTCCTGGCCGAGGCGGACCGGGACGGCATCCTGGAGGTGCGTCCGGCCGCTCTTCAGGACGCCGTCGAAGGCGCGTCCTTTTTCCTCGAGCGCGTCGGCGAGATGGTCGAGGGCCGCGAGTAGGTCCGTCCCCAACAGGAGGCAGGCCACCTGCATCGCCGTCGGGAAGGTGTCGTTGGTGGACTGGCTCATGTTGACGTGATCGTTGGGGTGGACCTCGCGGTAGGAGCCGAGGGGGGCGCCGAGGATTTCGTTCGCGCGGTTCGCCAGGACCTCGTTGGTGTTCATGTTGAAACTGGTGCCGGCCCCGGCCTGGAAGACGTCCACGACCCACTGGTCCGCGAAGCGTCCGGAGTCGAGGACTTCGCGGCAGGCCTGCTCGATGGCGGCGGCGCGGCGGTCGTCGAGTTTCCCCAGGTCGCGGTTGGCCCTCGCGGCGGCGAGTTTGACCATCACATGGGCCCGCACGAGCGCGGGATGCGCGCGCAGACCGGAGACAGGGAAGTTCTCGACGGCCCGCTGGGTCTGGGCGCCCCAGTAGGCCCCGGCGGGGACCCGGACCTCGCCGAGCGTGTCGGTTTCGGTGCGGAAAGCGTTCTTGGCCATGTCTCACTCTCCGTGGTTTCTATTTTCGATTTCCGATCCTTCGACTCCGCTCAGGACAAGTTTTCGATTGAACGGCTGCGCCGCGCGCTTGCTGTTGCCGTGACTTTTCAAATCGAAAATCTAAAATCGCAAATCGAAAATCTTTTCAAACCCGCCACCGCTCTCTTGGCCGCGTGCGATCACGTTGCCGCTCGTCCAAGCCACCAGGCCGCGCCGGGGCAACTCGCGGTTGGCCCGGCAAACCTCGACTTTCAAGTTCTCGAGCACGGGGCGCCTCTTTGCATGGCCGGGGCAGTCCGTTCGCGTACCACTCTACTCCTATTGCCGCCCGCAGGAAAGACGTTTTCGGGAGTGAAGGGGGGCGCCCTTTGTGCAATAAGTTTGGGGGTCGTGCGTTAGGCATGGAGTAAGTCAGAGCGGGGAGGGACGGTCCCTCCCCCGAATGACGGGTCGGAAAGGAGAATCCATGAGGTATCTCTGGTTGGTAGGGTTGGTGGCGGTGGCGGGTCTGGTGCTGGCGGCGGGCCTTCGGGCCGCCGAAGAGGGAACCCCCCGCGGCGAAGGCAGAACGGGTGAGGCTCGCGGCGGGCGGACTCGCGCGCCGGAAGTCAAGTTGACGGCGGAGCAGGAAACGGCGCTGGCGCCGGCCGTGACGGAACTGAAGGCCGCCATCGCGACGTTCAAGGCGGCGGCGGTGAAAGTCCTCGGCGAGAAAGACGGCCCCGCGTACGCGATGCGCGCCGTCGGAAGGCTCGCGTATGGCGAACGGACGAGGGAGACCGAGAAGAAGACCGAAGGCGCGACCGAAGGCGGCACTGCAAAGTAGTCGTCGACGGAAGCAAAACGGATAAGGAAAGCGCGGTGGCCCGCAAGGACCGCCGCGCTGCTTTTCGGCCCCCGCCTATTACTACTAAACTGTGTTCTTCAACGCAGAGAACGCAGAGAGCGCGGAGAACTGCAAAGATAGGGGAACGGCAAACAACATGCCTTGTGAGACGCTGACGGAAATTGCCTTGCCGTTGTTACTCAATCCTCCCTCTGCGGCCTCTGCGATCTCCCTGGCAGGGGTACGGCCCCTGCCGTGGCCCGCTGCGTTGAGATAGCGTTGTAGAACTATCGGCTGTAGGTCCCCATGAGGCGCGCTTCAGCGAGGACATGGCCCTTCATGGCCTTTTGGAGGGCCGCCTTGTTCGCCCCCGGCGCGAGGTCCAGCATCTGGTCGAGCGCGTAGAGGACGAAGTGGTAATGGTGCGTGCCGCCGGCCACGGCACGAGCCGTACCCGTGCCAGGGTGGCCGGGCGGCGGCATCGGCCCGCCGTAGCCGATCTTCGGCCACGAGTTGTTGCCTTGCATCGCGCCGCCCAGGTCGGGCAACGTCTTGGTCGTCGGCACGCCCTCGGGCAGTTGCCTTAAAGCGCCCGGCAGGTTCCAGAGGAGCCAGTGGTCCCACGTGCCGCGCGGCGCGTCCGGGTCGTCGCAGATGAGGGCGAAGGATTTCGTTCCCTCCGGCGGGTCGGTCCACTCCAGCGGCGGCGAGCGGTCGTCCCCTTCTCCCGTGTGCCGGACGGGAATCCGCGCGCCGTTGGCGAACGCCGGGCTTGTGAGTTTCATCGTGGCCTCCGTTGGGGGCGGGCGGTCACACGTGGCGACGGCCAGGGCCGCGGCAAGCGCGAGCATCCGCGCCGCCCGCCGAACCGCTTTGCCGGGCTTCGTACCCATGTTCGCATCCCTTCTGCGAACCGTCAGCCCTCGCTTTCCCTTATCCATCATGCGCGCCGCACCGGCCGGCTGCAAGCATGAAAACGGTTGCTCCGCCGCGCCGCCCGCCTGTAGAATACGGCCCACCCTATGCGGTTGGGCCGGTGGAGCCGGGCGCGATGCTTGACTCATACACTTTTCGTAATTGGTATGGAGTGATCGATCTGGCGACGTACGGCACGATGGTCGGCCGGCTGGTTCTGGCGGCGGCGTGCGGGGCGCTCATCGGCTGGCAGCGAGAGGCCCACGACAAGGCCGCCGGCCTCAGGACCCACATGCTCCTGGCCCTCGGCGCGTGCCTCTTCACGCTCGTCACCCTGCGCATCGGGTCGGGCGACCCGCTGCGCGTCGTCCAGGGGATGCTCGTCGGGACGGGGTTCATTGCGGGCGGCGTCATCTTCCGCCAAGGCGACCTCGTGCGGGGCCTGACGACAGCGGTCGGCCTGTGGGTGATGGGCGCGATCGGGACGGCCGTGGGCGTCGGCGAGTATTTCCTCGCCCTCCTCGGGACCCTGATCGCGTTTCTCGTCATGAGCCTGCTTCAGAAAGTCGAACGCCGGCTCGTCAAGCATCCTGAGCCGCCCGCCGGCGGCGGGAAACAAGCGTAAAAGGCCGACACCGCGCTCGGCCACGGGGGTTCACAATCGCGGGGGAAACGACAGGGAGGATGCGCATGATGAGGCTGACGACGTTGGTGCTGGCGATTCTCGTCCTGGCAGGGGCGGCGGCGGCGGACTGGCCCCAGTTCCAGGGACCCAACCGCGACGGCACGAGTCCCGAGAAGGGTCTCCTGCGCGCCTGGCCCGAGGGCGGCCCCAAAGTCCTCTGGACCGTCCCGCTCGGCCCGGGCTTCGGCGCTGCGGCCATCCGCGACGGCAAGGTCTATGTCCTCGACCGCATCGACGACGCCAAGGACGTCCTGCGGTGTCTCGACCTGGGGACCGGCAAGGAGGAGTGGACCTTCGCCTACGACTCGCCCGGCTCGGTCAACGTGAACGGCTCGCGCTCCGTGCCGACCGTCACCGACAAGTACATTTTCACGGTCGGCGTGTTCGGCCAGGTCCACTGCATCGACAAGGCCACGCACAAGGCGGTGTGGACGAAGCATCTCCTCGAAGACTACGGCGGCAAGTTGCCCAATTGGGCCATCTCCCAGTCGGCCTGTCTGTATGGCGACGCGGTGATTCTGGCCCCGCAGTCGGGTTCGGTCGGCCTGGTGGCCCTGGAGCAGGCGACAGGCAAGGAAAAGTGGCGCTCCGGCCCGATCGGCAAGATGGCCTACGCCTCGCCGCTCATCACCACGGTGGACGGCGTGGACCAGGCGGTCCTGACGACGGTCGAGGGCGCCTCGGGCGTGGATGCCAAGACCGGCGCAGTCCTCTGGACCTATCCGCACAAGTGCCAGATTCCCGTGCCCGGCCCCGTGGCGATCGGCGACGGGCGGTTCTTCATCTCGGACGGCTACGACGTCAGCAGCGACATCATCAAGGTCGCGCGCTCCGGCGGCAAGTTCCAGGCCGAACTCCTCCACCGTTTCGACATCATCGGCGCCCACGTCCACCAGCCCATTCTCTACCAGGGCTGCCTCTACGCCCTCTGCAACACCAACTCCAAGGCCGACGGCCTCGTGTGCTTCAGCCTGGACGGCCAGATCAAGTGGCAGACCAAGCGCGCGCCCTACCTCTGCAAGGGCGGATACATCCTGACGGGCGACAACCTCTTCTACAGCATGGACGGCGCGACGGGCGACTTGCGGATCATCGAACCTTCGCCCGAAGGCTACAAGGAACTCGCGATCGCCAAGGGAATCCTCAGCGGCAAGGAAATCTGGGCGCCCCTGGCCCTTTCGGACGGGAAACTCGTCGTCCGCGACCAACGCCAAATGAAGTGCCTCGACGTCAAAGGACCGTGAACGCACGCGCCGGCGCGTCGCGCACCCGCGTGCCGACCCGAAGGCTAACTCAACACGCCGATGAAAACGAACCCCGCCCAAAAGAGCGGGGTTTTATTTTTGCGCCCCACGCGCCCTCGGTAGCCCCGGCGCGCCGGGGGCAAAAAAGGGATCGCGCTCCTGCCACCGGAGAAGGGTTGCGGCAGGTCGTTGCGACTGTATAATGCCGGTGGACAAGGGTTCACGGAACGGGGGCGGCAATGAAACTGACGTATGATGCGCGGCACAATATCGCTTACCTGCGGCTGCACGAGAAGGCCGGCCGCCAGGTCGAAACCATTCGCCTGAGCGACGAACTGAACGTGGACATCGCCCCGGACGGGACGGTGTACGGCATCGAACTGCTGAACGCCAACGAGCAGTTGCGGGGCGAGGACGGCGGAAACCTCGTCCTGGTGAACGAGGCCGAGGGCAAGCAGCGCGAAATCCCCCTCGGACCGTAGGCGATCTCCACCCGCCGCCCGGAAGGCTAACGCCGAAAGCCGCACAAAAACCCCGCTCGAAAGGGCGGGGGTTATCTTTGCGCCCGGTCATCCACCTCCGCTGGACTCGCGGTTTCCAGAAACAGGCGGACGGCCTCCGCCAGATTCGCGCGGGCCTCGTCCAGGGTCGCCCCTTGGCTCGCCACGTCCAACTCCGGACACAGGGCGACGTACAGGTCGCCCTCGCGGTGAACGGCTGCGGTGAAACGTCGCTTGGGCATGGCTCAGCCTCCTTGGGTTTCCAATGCTATTATAATACCTCGCCGCGCGCGGGGCAAACCCTCCGTCCCCTAATACTACAACGCAACTTATGCCTTTGCGCGGTGGGTCTCCGCACCCACCGCGCAAAGTTGCTTTGTAGTACTAAGTGCCTCTAACAAAATGATCTTGGCCGGGTGGCACTGGCGGCTTGTCCGCCAGTGCACGGGCGGGCAAGCCGCCCGTGCCACCCATTTTGTTAGAGGCTCTAATACTCATCGCGCGGCGGGTACGGAGACCCGCCGCGCTAAGTGGCGCTGTACAATTAAGCAAACAGATTCCGGTCCAGCCGGCGATACTGGACCGCCTCGGCCAAGTGGGTTGCTGTCACGTCCGGCGCTTCTTCCAAATCCGCGATCGTCCGGGCCGTCCGAAGAATCTTATCATGCGCCCGGGCCGACAGGCCCATCTCCGCCATCGCCTGCTTGAGCAAACTTTCGCCCGCGTCGTCCAGGGCGCAGAACTTCTTGACCTGCCGATGGCTCATGCGCGCGTTCGTCATCCGGCGGCTGCCGAAGCGGGCGGCCTGAACGTCGCGGGCCCGGTTCACTTGGTCGCGGATGGCGGCGCTCGCCGTGCCATCGGCCTGGCTGCGGAGTTCGCGGTACGGCACGCTCGGCACGTCCAGGTGGATGTCGATGCGGTCGAGGAGCGGCCCGGAGATTTTGCCCATATAATTCTGCACCTGGCGGGGTGTGCAGTGGCACTCGCGCTTCGGGTCCGTCAGGTATCCGCACGGGCACGGGTTCAGGGCCGCGACCAGCATAATCTGCGCGGGGAACGTCAGGCTGGCCTGGGCCCGGCTGATGG
>Ga0315288_10001580_pt1 | contig 29427 bp, 21 predicted proteins | sample YL17G11_20_MG_FD_203454 | JGI IMG/M metagenome (GOLD analysis project Ga0315288, IMG submission 203454) | Sediment microbial communities from Yellowstone Lake, YNP, Wyoming, USA - YL17G11_20 | ecosystem: Environmental > Aquatic > Freshwater > Lake > Sediment | place: USA: Wyoming | collected... | reverse complement strand
TGTCCCCCTCATTTTCCCGATCCGCATCATCCACCACGATCACCATCTTACCCTGTCTTATATCCTCAATCGCCTCTTCTATGGTATTCAAATCTGGCATACTTGTTTCTCCTTTCTCCGCTACTCAGATCTTGATAGCTGCAGGTTTCAGAGTGTGGTGAAAAACTCTTTAAAGGAGTGCGCAAGCTCCGCTTCCGCACTCCGTCAAAAACATATTTTCAACAAGCCCTAAAGGATTCGGCTACCTAAACCTTAGGGACAGAGTTAATTCCTGTCCGAACCTCAGGGAGGACAGCCACACTTCGTGCTGAGCGCACTCAGTGCGAAGCAAGGACTGTCCCTACACTGTTCCATCTCCTCTGCAGGAAGAAGGTTAAGGTGAGGATTTATTAAATTTTCCTTCTTCCTTCTTCCGTTTTCTTTGTTTTATTCGTCATTCGTCATGGTTCGACAAGCTCACCACATGTCAGTCATTCGTCATTTGTTTTTCTTTTCCTTTTTCCTTTTTCCTTCTTCCTTTTTCTTTTCTCCCTCACCATCCTTTTTCTCTCAGCCACTCCTCCGTGATTTGTAACTTATCCTTTTTCACACTTAGAATTCTTTCCACATATTTCCCAATCAAATCTGTTTCAATGTTCACCGTATCCCCAATTCTTTTCTCTCCGAGTGTGCTGCTGCTTATGGTAAACGGAATAATAGAAACTGTAAAAGAACTGGCGCGTACTTGAACGATAGTGAGACTCACTCCATCAACTGTTACCGATCCTTTCTCTACAAAATGAGTTTGATGTTCCGGTGGAAATCCGAACTCGAATATGTGGCTTTGACCTTTCGATAAAATCGATCTTATCTTTCCCACAAAATCAACGTGTCCTGAGACCAAATGTCCTCCTAACCGATCGGAAGCACGAAGCGCTCTTTCCAGATTCACCGGATCTCCCGATTTTAGTTGACCCAGATTGGTTCGTCTCAAAGTTTCTTCCACTGCCTCGACGGTGAAGTGATCGCCTTTTAGTTCTACAACAGTCTGACAAGCACCGTTTATGTTCACGCTGTCACCGACCTTCAAATCAGTTGAAACTCTGGGCGCTTTTATCCTCAGAAAGAGATTGCTGTCTTGTAAGTCGACTTGCTCTATCTTTCCTATTTCTTCGATTATTCCAGTAAACATAGTAATTTATACCTTATCCTCTATCTCCCCCTCTCAACTTTGTGGAGAGGGGGACGGGGGGAGAGGTTTAAAAGGATAGCCAACCACCAGCAAGCTATTTTGGAATTGCTTGAACTCACAGTTTTTCAAAACTATGGCATCCGATATTTTTTTTATACCCAGATCACCAAAAGACTCTTCACCTTTTCTATAAAACTCTGGAAAAATTTGATACCAGATTTTATCCACTAATTCCTGCCGGATGAGCGAAGTTGAAATTTTATTTTCCGCTTCCACCAGGACACTGGTGATTCCTTCTTCTCCCAATTTTTTCAAAAGCCATAAGAAATCAAGCTTCCCATTTTTTCTTTTTTTCATCTTCCATATTCTAGATTGACCTTCAATTCTTTCGTCCTTCATTTTTTGATCGAAAGGAACAAGAATAATGTCTTTATGCTTAATTTTTTTAAACTTACTTAATATCTCTTTCCACGTGCCAGTGAGTATGCACCTGAGCTTTTTAGAGCCGACTTGCACGAGGTTGTAGTCATTCGCTATACCGGCGTCGAGCAAGATAGCATCTATGCCCGTAGGCAGAAATGTTTCATAAGTTGAGGGGAGCATTTTCTGTTGAAGTTTGGATGATTTGAAAGGCTGGACGATTCTTCCATTTAAGCTTCCGATTACTTTCAGAACCACAAAGGGACGTTTGGTGGTGATATACTTAAAATATGCTTCGTTTAACTTTTTAGCCTCCGGTTCCAGAATTCCAACATTTACCTCGATCCCAGTCTTTTGCAGAGTCTTCATCCCCCTTCCATTCACCTGGGGATTGGGGTCAATGGTGGAGCAGACCACCCTCTTTATTCCACTTCGGACGATCAGATCAGTGCAAGGTGGAGTTTTCCCATAATGACAACATGGTTCTAAATTTACGTATAAGGTGCCGCCTTTAGCTTGATTGCCGCAAGCATGGAGAGCAACCGCCTCGGCGTGCGGACCTCCAAACTTTCGGTGAAAACCTTGGGCAATTATCTTGTCACCCTTTACCACCACTGCACCCACCATGGGGTTGGGAGAGGTTGATCCTCTGCCTTTCTCCGCTAATTGAAGAGCTAACTGCATGAATGTTTCTTCTTTCATCTCAAAGTCAAATTTTACCTCACCCCTTATTTCCCTTCTCCTTGTTTAAGTTGAAAATCCCGCCGAAGGCGGGGGAGAGGGGGATATAGGGGGAGTGGTTAAAAAAATCCCCAGATTTTACTCCGGGGTGAGATATAACACACTTAATCTTCAGTAAATCGACTGAAGTTTTTTTACCTTCTTTCTTCCGGACTTTAATCCCCCGCCTATGGCGGGGGACGAACCGTCGGCACTGGAATCTCACCAGCTCAGTCCATAAGGAACGAGTGGGCTATACCACCGATCGAGGAATCTCACCTCACCCCGAAGGCTTCAATAATATACGAAAGCTTGCAATTAAGTCAACAAAAAAAACAATTAAATGAATGTACTGGCGTGCCAAGCCCCCCGCCATAGGCGCTGTTGAAAAAGTCCCTTCTGGGATAAAATCAACAGGGAGAGGTTGTCGTAGGGACAGCCCTTGTGGCTGTCCACTATGGAGTTAGGACAGGGACAAGCCCTGTCCCTACGAAGTCCAATCCCTCAATAACGGGTTTTTCAACACTCCCCATAGGCGGGGGATCTACGACTTTAGCTTGACTTAGTTCCGCTAAAGCGGAACACTCCAGTTTTCCGGATGATTCCTCTAATCAATTATGGATTGACAATTTTTATTCGTATTAATACATAAATTATATGAAAGGAGGAGTAATGTTTAAAACTTTCAAAAATCGATCAGGATGGTTTCGGACGATTCTGATCGTGGTGGTAACCCTGGTGTTTGTCACTGTGGGCGCAGTGCGGGCAGACGTCACCATCCAAAAGCTCGTTAAGTCGAGCGGGTTGGGTGGACTCGGAGCTTTTGAGACCACTGAAAAATTGATGATTTCCGGGGACAAGGAAAGCACTAAAGGAACTACCAAATACTCAGGTAAGTTCTCCAGTCTGATGAATAAAAGCGCCAAAGAAGCAACCTCCATCACCCGATTGGACAAAGAGCTTATCTGGAATTTGGACCAAGAGAAAAAACAATACACCGAGCTTACTTTTGAGCAGATGCGGAAAATGATGGAATCGATGAGCACTCTATTTATGACTCCCGCTAAAGCCGATTCACTCCGCAAAGCCATGGAGAAACTTAGCTCAACCGTCGACATGAAAAAAACTAAAGAGAAGAAAACCATCGCTGGACTGGAATGCGATCGGGTGATCTTGACAATGCAGAGTGAAATCAAGGATACCCTGAGGAAGGTAATGGATACCACCTGGGTTAAGAATGATATCTGGATGGTGCCGTTAAGCCAGGTTCCCTCCGAGCTTCACAGTTTTGACGTAAAGATGGCAGAAAAAATGGGATTCTCTGAAGGTGGACCAATGGCCGGACTTTTAAATCAGTATGCCGATGCCATGAAAAAGCTACAGGAGAAACTGAAGGAGCTGAACGGGTATCCGTTAGCGTCAACTTTTTCCATCGTGACCACTACACACGCTCAAGAAAAAACAGAAACGGAAGCTAAAGCAGAGGAACCGACCAAACAGCAGGCGGAAGCAGAAGAAGAGAAACAGGCGACAGAACAAAAGGATGTGAAATCTGCGTTAGGTAGTCTGTTTAAGAAGAAAGCTAAAGAGGAAGGGAAAAAGAAAGAAGAGACGAAGCAAAAGGAAAATGCGCAGACTCAAGCGGGACCGAAGACCGTAGTAGAGGTCTACACCGAGACACAGAGTATCGAGTCTGGAGGTATAGACGCCACTGTTTTTGAAATTCCAGCAGGATACAAGAAAATAGAAATGCATAATATGGAGAAATAAGGTTTTAATTCTTTAAGAACTCTGATGGACTGTAACATACGTTTAGGGTAAGGTTGTTGCCATAATTTATTGCCACGACCCATTGGGACTGTTGAAAAATCGGTTATTGAGGAATTGGACTTCGTAGGGACAGGGCTTGTCCCTGTCCTAACTCTAAGGAGGACAGCCACAAGGGCTGTCCCTACGACAACCTCTCCTTGCTGATTTTATCACTGAAGGGACTTTTTCAACAGTCCCTTTAGGTTGTGGAATGAAGTGAAAAAATTCCACATTCCTATGGGCTTTAGCCCACAGGACGACATGCTTCCTTCGACTTCACCCTTCGACCCTTCGATAAACTCAGGGTCACCCCTACATTGCATTACTCTACTCCGCTGGTCACGGACATACGTAACTGTGACCAATAGAGGCACCCACCAAAAAAGTCAAATTTCTCCTTGCATTCGATTTCTTCATTCTTATATTAGAAAAAAACGGTCGGAAACTGACATGAGATAAGGCAGTACAACCTTTCAACTCTTTTGTGTAAAGGAGGAGAAAATGCCAGAGGAGGAAATCGGAAGAATATCGGATTATTTTAAAAAGATCGGAGTGGCTGCCATAGAGATGACCAAGGGCACGCTAACCGTGGGAGACACTATTCGAATCAAGGGACACACCACCGATTTCACCCAGACGGTGGACTCGATGCAGGTAGAGCATCAATCCGTCCAGATCGCCAAAACGGGCGACTCTATCGGGATCAGAGTGAAAGAGCCGGTGCGGGATCATGACGTGGTGTATAAAGTCACAGAATAATATTCTGTGAATGACGAATGCTTGACATATGGTGAGTTTGTCCTTCGACTTTGCTCGGGACAGTGAGTCTGTCGAACTGTCGAACCATGACGAATGACGAATAAAATCCCCCTCTCCCCACCGGGGAGAGGGTAGGGTGAGGGGGAAATAACAGGTTGTAGGTCAACCATGCCCCGATTTATCGGGGGTGGTTGACACAGCTTCATTGTATTTTTTAGTAAGGGTGGAAATATGACTAACCTGGATGATCTTTCTCGAGAGCAACTGATCGGCATGTTGGATGATTTTGCCAAAAATTGGCTGGCGCACGATGGTCTGTGGTTTCTGGCGGTGGAGCAAAAATTCGGAATCGACACCGCTATGGAGTTAGATCGGAAAGCGTGGGAAAAATTCACCGTCATCGAAGCAGAACGGATAATGAAGCGACATAATATCGCCAAAGGAAGTGGCCTGGAAGGATTGAAAAAAGCTTTAGGCTTTCGTCTTTACAGTCGTTTGAACAAACAGGAGATCATTGAAGAAACTGAAAACCGTTTCGTCTTCCGGATGAATGACTGCCGGGTTCAATCCGCCCGCAAGAGCAAGGGACTTGCGGATTTTCCCTGCAAATCTATCGGAATTGTCGAATACAGCGAATTCGCTAAAACCATTGACCCACGCATCCGCACCACGTGCATTTCTTGTCCACCGGATGAACATCCGGATGAATTTTATTGTGCTTGGTCGTTTGAGATATGAAACCAGTGTCCAGTAAACCCTCTCCCCTTGGAGAGAGGGTAGGGTGAGGGGGAATGAAGATAATTCAAAATTCAAAAAACAAAATGCGAAATTACAGAGCAAAATTCAGAATGAAAAGATGTGACTACGTAATCGAAGATACTTTACATTTGAATCGTGATTTTATATTTTTGTTTTTGCGGCGGTCGACGGACGGCTGACGACGGACAATTTTTAACATTTAACCTTATCAAACTATGTCAGTTCGTATCTTATCCAGTGCAGTCTTAGGCATTGAAGCTTATAAAGTGGAAGTGGAGGCGGACACAACTTTCCAGCTTCCCGGTTTTGCCACCGTGGGTTTACCCAATGAAGCGGTGAAGGAGAGTAAGGAGCGGGTTATGTCCGCCATTAAAAACTCAGATTACGTTTTCCCCAACCGAAAAGTCACTATCAATCTTGCTCCCGCCGACGTGAGAAAAGAAGGCTCTGCTTTCGATCTTCCCATTGCCGTTGGAATTTTAGCCGTCACCGGTCAGACGACTGTAATGAGCTTCGATGATTATATCATCTTAGGTGAGCTTTCCTTGGATGGTGGCTTGAGACCGATTCGGGGAGCTTTGTGCATGGCTTTGCATGCCCGCGGATGTGATAATCTGAAAGGAATGATCGTTCCCAAAGAGAACGCCAAAGAAGCAGCCATGGCAATAGGGTTAAAAATATATCCGGTGGAATCTTTGAGACAGACTATAGATTTTTTGGAAAATGGCGATACCATCGAGCCGTTTGAGATCGACATAGCGGAGGTCTTTGAAAAAGCCTTGACCTATCCGATCGATTTCTCCGACGTGAAAGGACAGGAACATGCCAAAAGAGCGTTAGAGGTGGCGGCTTCAGGTGGGCATAATATCATATTGATTGGTCCACCCGGATCAGGCAAGACCATGCTGGCAAGACGACTTCCCAGCATTCTGCCCAATCTAACTCTGGATGAGGCTTTGGAGACTACCAAGATTCATTCTGTAGCCGGGCTTTTGCCACCGGATAGTGCTTTGATAGCTACTCGTCCCTTCAGATCTCCTCATCATACCATAAGCGATGCGGGATTGATTGGCGGCGGAAGAATCCCTCGTCCGGGAGAAGTTAGCTTAGCTCATCATGGAGTTTTGTTCTTGGATGAAATGCCGGAATTTCACAAGGATGTGCTGGAGGTGTTAAGACAGCCGATGGAGGACGGACGTGTGACCATCTCCCGCGCCTCTATGTCTCTGACCTATCCCGCCAAATTTATGCTTGCCAGCGCGTTGAACCCATGCCCGTGTGGCTATCATGGTGATCCCGCGCATGAATGTTCCTGCTCTCCATTGCAGATTCAGAAATACATGGCAAGAATCTCCGGACCGCTTCTGGATCGAATAGATATTCATATTGAAGTGCCCGCAGTGAAGTTCAAGGAGCTTTCCGGACAGCCAACGGGTGAGCATTCCTCCGCCATTCGAGAGAGAGTCAACATCGCTCGGAAAGTTCAATTGGAGAGATTCAAAGACGAAAAACACATCTTCTGCAATGCCCACATGGAATCCAAGGAGATCAGAAAATATTGTCCCATTGACGAAGATTCTAAAGAGCTGTTACGTCAAGCTATTACCCGATTAGGTCTTTCCGCCCGCGCCTACGACCGCATCTTGAAAGTTGGACGCACCATCGCTGATTTGGAAGGTGTCTCCAATATTTTACCTTACCACATAAGCGAAGCTATTCAATACAGAAGTTTGGATAGGAATTTGTGGATGACGTAAGCAAGATTGAGACGCAGACTGAGACTGTGAAAAAAACAAATAGGGAGTTTGGACTTTTGAAGACACAGGAAAAATCAAAATTCTTATGATCCTGATGACATAAAACTTTCGCTGAATGCGCATTAGCAAAATCGATACTATTATTTGCTAGGCGGTCAGCTGATATGTTACACAATTTGCCAAAGGATTTCTTATGCATTATTTTGAGTTAGTACTTGGGTTAATTGCCTCTATCCTTGCAGCAACGGCCGTTGCAGCCATCAAGGCTTTGCTTGAGAAAGCCTCTCGTAAAGTACAAGATGCAAAAGTGGAGAAAGCAGAGAAGGAGGCTTTTCGTCAACTTCCTGATACTTTGCTAAAAAAGATGGAGGTTTTAAGGAGTTCACAGGAAGGTCTGGAAACACGTACCCAAGAGCTCTCTCGGCTACTTGAAGAAAATACACAACTATTGCAACTTGGGAACCTCTTTAATCTTTACAATAAGCAAATAGAAAGGTATCAGGAAGAAACTCGTTCTAGGGCTTCTTGGTCATTCTTTGTTGCGCTAGTGGTCATGTTTTTTGGGTTTGCTTTTATTGCATGGGGCGGTCAATTCATCCTTGCAGAATTGAAGTGGGACCATATAGCTGCTGGGGCTGCTATTGCCTCGATCGGCGGTAGCATTAGTGCATTCTTGACAAAGACGTTCCTTAATATACACCGTCTCTCATTACAGCAGCTCAACCGATACTTTCGTCAACCGGTTATCAATGACCACGTTCTAATGGCACAACGACTGGCTGACAATTTACCGACTCCCGAGGCGAGGCAAAAATCTTACGAGTCAATAATTGATAGTTTAACGCATATGATGAAAGAACACAACCTTGATAGGGAATCATAATAATGGAGCACAGACGGACGGTAACTCTTCATCTTATGCTCCTTACGGATGTTATCCCCGACCGGTAACACCATTCATAAGTAGGAAGTTAGCGAGGATGATAACATCCTCGCATGGTGAGATTGAATAAAATGAAGATGAACATTAAACAGATAATATTAGTACTAATTGTAATACTGCTTCTTCTCATCGTTCCCTGCTTTATTGTAAAGGATTTGACCTTCCTTTCTGAACTGCAGTTGAATGCAATTTATGTCTATTTTACATTTTTGATTATGTTAGTTGCATTATTTGGAAAAGAATTCTGGAACTGGTATCAGCGGCCCGAAATCACCTTAGAATTTAATGAGGAGAATCCATTCATAGTGGATGCCGGAAGCATAGTTTGGATTCGAGTAAGGATGTATAACAAAGGACATACCACTGCTAAAAAGTGCGAGGCGCGGTTGGAGAAGATCTTTGATGCAACTAGTCAAGTATGTGAAATCAAAGATCATTTTGATAAATTAATTTTGCCATGGGTGGGCTATCCTTATGCTGTAAAGGGTGATAAACGGACACCAGAGATAAGTTATATAGCTTCCAAAGAATGGATTACAATGGATATTGCTGAGGACATGGACGCACTTTTTGATATATGCTACATTATTAAAAATACGAAAGAAATTTGTTTGGTTACATCAGTAGAATGGCCATTACTGGTAGAATGGAAGAGGAAAGAGCAGAAGTTAAATCTTTTTATCTCAGTTTATGGTGATAATTTCAAACCAAGGTCAAGGAAGATCGAAATCGATGTTGAATCAATTTTGAAGCAAGCAAAGGGTGCCTCAGCTTTGGTTTAAATACCCTCATTGTGGATGTTATCCCAGACGGGTCTCCGACATCCGCAAGGTTCAGATAGGCGAGGACGATAACATCCTCGCTGAGCGAAAAACCCAAACCAAGGGGATTTGAGAAATGCCAAAGCAAAATTTCTTTCCAGAGATAATTACAAAGCTACCGGAAGCAGATATTCCTATCAAGGGAGTTACTTCACATCTTTTTCAAGGACAAAACCAGCAGTTTATCTTTATGAGTTTTGAAAAGGATGCCGAAGTTCCTGAACATTCGCACGAATGACAGTGGGCAGTGGTTTTGGATGGTGAAATCGCATTGACCGTGGATGGCAAGAAAAGAACTCTCAGAAAAGGAGATACATACTATATTCCCCGAGGCGTCAAACACAGTGCAAGAGCAAAAAGAGGTTACAAGGATTTAACTTTGTTTGACCAAAAAGATAGATACAAAGTAAAATAGAATTTGTAGGGGTTGGATTTCTGCCAAAGGCAGATCCCTCTCAAACAAGATAGAGAAGAGGCGAAGACTCGTGAATTGTAATGATAAGGTGTCGAGATGAATCGCTTCCCCATTTTAATTCTAATGGTAGTAGCTATTCTTTCAATTTCGACTTGCGGGCCTAAAGTAATGTTGCCCCCCAAAATTGATCTGACTAAATACCAACGTGTGGGCATAGTGAACTTTTCCTGTAATGCAGAGGGGAACATGGACGAGTTCGCTACCCACAGGTTCATTGAGCTTATAAGGTGGTATCAGAAAAGTGCGCAAATAGTTGAGCTTGATCTTGAGAAAGATATTCTGGACTCGTTGAAACTAGATAAGCTTAGTTTAGAGATGATACAGAAGATCGGGAAGAAATACATGGTAGACGCACTCTTCACCGGACGCTTACAGATCGAGGAGGTTCAACCGCTACTAAAAATGTACCTTGGTGGTCCCAGACCCGTAAGCGGAACAAGCAACGTGGAAGGAAGGAGGGTTGCCGCTATGGTAAAAGCCTCACTTACCACCAGGCTATGGGATACTCAGCATGGCGGGACCATCTGGTTAACGTCCACAACTGATGAAAATATGGTTGACCAAGCAACCGTACAAACGGGTGGTAAGATCATTTTCGACGCCCGCGATCCTAGACAGGCTTTCTGGGAATTAATAAATCCGTTGGTCAAGATCGTAGCGGTAGACCTTAAACCAAGACATGAAATAGTGAAAAATGAATCAAATGGGAAACGATAAAAGAGAATGTTCCCACTGTGCAGTTGAGATATGCAAAGACAGCTATATCTATCCAATTTTGTATGTGGATTACCTCAGGTAAAAAGCTCATTATAAACGGTAAGTAATAGGATTTTAAAAGGAGATACATACTTTATTCCCAGAGGCGTCAAACACAGTGTAAGAATCAAAAGAGGTTACAAGGATTTAACGCTGTTTGACCAAAAAGATAGATACAATGAAAAATAGGATCGCTCAAACAGCACATAACACAGACTGAAGAGAAAGGAGGTGACAGAAAATGGCAAAATTTATGGTTGTGCACCCGGCAGGTAAGAAACTAACCCTGGAAACTGCTACACCCGTTGCTAAAGCAGTGAAAGCTAATCATGGAGTCGATGCATACTGGGTTAGAAGCTGGTATGCACGCGATGAAGGCAAACTATACTGTGAGTGGGATGCAAAGGATGCTGAGTCGATACGGAGAGTCATGGCTAAAGCAACGCCGGACTTTCCGGTAGAAGGAATCTACAAGCTGGATGATGAGTTTATGGTTCACTCAGAATACTTCAGATAGACTACAGATGAAGCCTGAGAGACCTGATAGGGGGAGAAGTTGTAGGGATCGCATTCATGCGACTCGCAACCATCGGATTTGATGAATCAAACCCCTACAATCGCAATAATTGTAGGGGTCGGATTCATCCGACCCGAAAAGAGAAACTTCCCGGTGAGTAATGTGTATAAATACATTAAGGATTAATAGATTCTATCATGTTTATTAGGTTATTGATCAACTTAGGAGGAAGAGATGAAGAATGTAGTAATCTGGTTGCTTAGCATGGCGTTATTCATTAGCCCTTCAGCTTATGCCGGCGAAATACATGATGCAGTCGTCCAGGGGAATATTGCAAATATCAGAGCGATTTTGTCGGGACAGCCTGATTTGGTGAATGCAAAAGACGAAAAAGGCAGCACCCTCCTGCATCTTGCCTGTAATAAGGGCAACTTAGAAGTAGTCGAATTCCTGATAGAAAAGGGTGCGGATATCGAAGCAGTAAATAGTGGCGGATTTACCCCCCTACAAATAGCCTCTTCCAGAGGTCAGCGTGAGGTGGTTGAGCTGCTTATCAACAAAGGTTCCAATATCAATGCAATTAACCAGAAAATGGACATGACCGCCCTCGATCTCACCTTGATGCGAGAAATTCAAACACACAAACTTGCTATAGCACCCTTTCTGATTGAGAAAGGGGCTGAATTTGACGTCAATAAGAAAAGCCGAGGTGGGTATAGCCCTCTCGATATGGCAATTATTTTCGGATATACTGAAGCAGTCGAGTATCTGATAGGATATAAGGCAGACATAAGCACACTGCGAAATGATGGAAGGACTCCACTAATCAATGCTATATTCCGGGGTCGATCAGAAATCGCCAAGTTGCTGATAGAAAAAGGCGCTGACGTCAATACGCCGGACAACGAAGGACATCCGCCCATCTATTGGGCAGTTAAGAAAGGTCAAGCCGATGTTGTCAAAATGCTACTAGCCAAAGGTGCAAGCATCAACTTCGTCGAGAAAAGTCACGGTAGAACTCTACTCCACATAGCAGCTCTTCAAGGATACAAGGATATCGTCGATATCCTTCTACCTGAGAAGCCAGACGTTAACGTCAAAGACAACTATGACAAAACACCACTCTTCTATGCAGCCAAATACGGTCATGAAAAGGTGGCTGATGTCTTAATGAAATATGGTGCGAAAAAGACCAGCGATATGGAAGAGAATTATGGCAAGTCTCCGCACTTGACAGACACGCTCAAGGGTGGAGAAGCCATAACTTGGTATTTAGCCAATCGCGGCTGGGCAATAAAGACTAAGAACCACATGCTTATATTCGATGCCGAGGAATCCGGTGTAAACCGACCAACTGAACCCTCCCTGGCTAACGGTTTCCTTACTCCTTATGAGATAGGAAGCCAAAACATCTTCGCCATATATACCTGTTACCATGGTGAACCGGGTGAGCCTGCTTATATTCATACGATTGAAGACTCCGTTGCCCAAATCACTTACGTTCACAACGATGGCGATCCGTGGAGAGGATCAGAAAAGACCGTTTACATGAAGCCCTATGAAGTGAAGAAGCTTGGTGACATGCAGATCGTCTCCATGCCGATCCTGGAAAGCATGCCCGGGTTGGGATACTTATGCATCATGGATGGATTGAACATCTTTTATTCCGGCTTCCAGCCTGAAGATATTGAGAAATACAAACAAGAGATTGATTCCCTTACTCAATACACCGCCGAAGTAGACCTTACTTTCCTTCCCATAGCTGAGCCGGGGGAGGAGAACACGGCAGCAATATATTTCATAGAGAAGCTTCACCCCAAAGCTATCTTCCCGCTCGATCCTGATAATAGAGTGCATCTCTATCCTGATATGGCAAAAAAGATATCGGATAAGGGTTTCAAGACCGAAGTATTCTGCGCTGAGAATCCGGGTGATCACTTTATTCTTCAAGGTCTTGAAAATAAGTAATTGCTCTCTTGACTCGAGTGAAGCACAAGTTTAATGAATCAAGCTCATACAAATAATGATTGTAACTGTGGGGGTTGGATTCATCCGACCCGCAACAATCTTCATATAATTTGTGAGGAATTATGGCTAACATAATAAAACACCGCATTACTGCGGAAGACCTGTATCACTTTAAGCTGGTCTCCGACTCGGAAATCTCCCCGGATGGACGCTTTGTGATCTTTTGCGTTCAGCGGGTGGATAAAAAGACCGAAAAGAAACATTCTAATCTTTGGATTGTACCCACCGATGGAGGAACTACTCGACAATTCACTTATGGCGATCAGTCGGACACCCATCCTCAATGGTCACCCGATGGCACAGAAATCGCATTCATCTCCAATCGAGGTGATGAAAAACAGTCACAAATCTACGTCATCCCGTTTCAAGGCGGAGAAGCTCGGAAATTAACCGACTTCAAAGGGATGTTTGGCGATGTCGAATGGTCACCTGATGGCAAAAAGTTAGTGTGCATGTTTTGCAAGAAGGACAAAGAAGAGATCGAGCGAGAGAAAGATGAGCAGAAGAAAAAACTGGGTGTGGTGTCGCGTCACATCACTCGGGTTCACTTCAAAGAGGATGGAAAGGGATTTTTGCCCAAAGAGCGCTGGCACATCTGGACCATTGACGGACGCACCGGCAAAGGCAAGCAACTGACCGACAGTGAAATTTATGACGAGTGGTCTCCGCGCTGGTCACCGGATGGAAAGAAAATCGTCTTCTGTTCCAATCGGGCTAAAGACCCGGACTTAGATCGGGATGCGTTTGACTTGTTCATGATATCAGCAATCGGGGGTGATTTTCGGAAAATCAACGCTCCTTTAGGCATCAAAGCAGGACCTAGTTTTTCTCCGGACGGAAAATGGCTGGCTTATTATGGCATGGAAGGACGGGGAAGATGGTGGAGGAACTTTGGTCTATGGATTGTCCCGGTAGAGGGTAAAGCAAAAGCAAAGAATTTGACTGAGAAATTTGACTTTAACGTCTCCAGCTGGACTATCAACGACATGCCCGGCAGTCCCGCCATGATGCCTCCCACTTGGACCAAAGATGGAAAAAGGATTTATTTCCAAGTGGCACATCACGGAAACACCACTCTCAAATCAATAGGGATAGAAGGTGATAAGGGAAGTCTGCACGAAATGATTGATGAGGTGGGGGTGGTGGGTTCATTCAACTTTGATAAAAACCAGTCAAAGCTTGCCTACTTTTATGCGGACATGAAAAGTCCGGGAGATATCTGGATACGAGACTTATCATCGGGACGATCTCGCAGATTAACTGAAGTAAACGATGATCTGTTACAGAAACTCTCTTTAGGCGAAATCGAAGAGGTGTGGTTTAAGGGAGCGGAAAAAAACGATCTGCAAGGATGGATTCTCAAGCCACCCGGATTCAATCCAAGAAAGAAATATCCCTCCATTTTGGAGATACATGGTGGTCCCGGTTTGCAATACGGTAACTTTTTCATGCACGAGTTTTATTATTTAGCTGCCAATGGATACTTAGTCTATTTCTGCAATCCACGCGGCGGTAAAGGATACGGGGAAAAGCACTCCAAAGCCATTTGGAACAACTGGGGCACGGTTGATTATGACGATCTGATGACTTGGGTCGATTTCATGGGGAAGAAACCGTATATTGACAAGAAAAGAATGGGCGTTACCGGTGGCAGTTACGGAGGATACATGACCAACTGGATCATCGGGCAAACGCACCGTTTCAGAGCCGCGGTAACACAGCGGAGCGTGAGCAACTTAATCTCCATGTATGGCTCCAGCGATTACAACTGGGGCATGCAAAGGCAGTTTGGGAACCAGCCTCCCTGGGAGAATTTCAAAAACTACTGGAAGCAGTCTCCCATGAAATACATAGGGAACGCCAAAACGCCTACTTTGGTTCTTCATAACGAAAACGATCTAAGGTGTGCCATCGAGCAAGGGGAACAGATCTTTGTAGCTTTGAAGAAGCTGGGAGTAGACACCGAGATGGTGCGCTTTCCGGACGAGCCGCATGGTCTTTCCCGAACTGGTCGCACGGATCGGCGCATCGCAAGACTGAAACACATTCTCCGTTGGTTCGACCGGTATTTGAAAGGCAAATGAGACTTCTTATAGATAACATTCACTCTCGTGTGAAGCTCCTGCTGGATATTAACCAAGCTAGATTTGTTATATTCACAGGAGAGTAGTTAGCGTAGACCTCGTAACTCTATACTCAAAACTCAAAACTGATGAAAAGAGAATGTCCCAATTGTGCGGTGGAAGTCCCGGAGGAAAGCTCCTGTTGTTATATCTGTGGCTACGAATTTCCTCAACCCAAAAGTAAACTTTCCAAATGGGTTGCCATCATATTGATTATAATTTTTCTAATTCCTCTGGTGACTTTGTTGATTCGCTTATTGAAATGACATTCTTTCGGGTCAGCATTGCATCCGGTTTTGAAGTTGCGTCAGGAGCTTCTCCTGACGCACGCTGTGTCATGACCAAGGCTCTGACACAACTTTATAAGTTTCCCCCTACATTTTACTTTACCCCTATTTTCTTAAGCTCTTCCATTCCTTTTTTGGCCAGAGCTTCATCCGGATTCAGTTTCAATGCGGTTTCCCACTCCTTTTTGGCATTGGGATAATCCCTTTGAACAAAATAGATTCCACCCAACAGTCTTCGCATGGTTGCAGACTCTTGATCTTGGTTAAGGAATCCTTCGAGAAGTTTTTTTGCCTCCTCCAGACTATCGGCTTTCATATAAGCGGTAGCCAAAATAATCACAAAAAGTGAGTCTTTTTCAAAATCTCCCTTTATTTTCTCTAAATGGAATATGGCTTTTTCCAGATCATTTTTCTTCATATAAGTTTGACCTAACAGAAAACGCGTATCTTTACTGTCCGGTTTCAGCTTTAGTGCGCTTTCCAAATAGAAAATGGCTTCATCGTGTTTCCCTTGAAGATTGAGGCTTTTAGCCAGAATGGAATAGCACGGCAGCTCCAATGGATTTTTTCTTATGCCCTCTTTTAGCAATTCATCGCCCACCTGTCTTAAGCCCGCTATCTCCAGCACCCGGGCGATCCGCCACATGCCTCCGGTCAGAAGATGCGGATCACTGGTAGAGGTCAAAACATACCGATCTATACTCATCTGTCTGTCAGCATTTAAAAGTATCCAGGGAACTGCATGAAAGAGACTGACTGCCATTAGAATCAATCCATAGTATTTGAATTTGGACCACTGACTCCCCCATTTTATGAATAGGAGAATTCCACAAAGCGTGAAAAACACTCCCGGGAATGCCCTCAAATCCCAATCCGCACTCCCCAATCTGCTGTTATAAATAAAAATCAGAAATAAACCTGAAAGGCTGGACAGCAAAAGGAAATTCAATAAAGGATCTTTGAAGGACTTAAGTTTTAAGGTGAAGTAAAGAAAAAACAAGAATAAAAACATTCCTACCGGAGAGATCAAAAGAACCTGATTAATGAATTCCACCAGGTGAGCTTTACAAAACATGGTGAAATCGGTTTTATCCGAAGTGAATATGGGAACGAATTGACCAAATCTATTTCCTGGACCTTTCATCAGAAAGACCTTCCAGACCGCCAAAAAGATTATCAGCGAGCATCCCAGAAGCGAAAGAATCGCAGTAAATTCAGGTGTTTTGCGTTTCTCACTTTGCCATTTCCAAAAAATAAGATATACAAACGCGGGAAGGAAAACGATGGCGGAGACATGAAGACCGATACTTAAAACTAAAGTCAGGAAAGAGAAAATTATGCTTATCTTATGTTGAATGTAGAGAATCGAGGATAATACAAAAAGAGTTAGACTCATCAAAAGAATGGTGTAGCTTTCCGCATAGCCGAAGAAAAGCTCAAGTGAGCCTAAAGTCAGAAGAGCGGAGAAGATCAAAATCTTTTGAAAAGGGGTCTTACCTAACCGATCAGACAATGACAAGATCAAAAAAATGAACACCCCTCCGCACAACACACTTAAAATGGAATAGGAGAAAGACGGATTTATGCCGGGAGAGATCATGGTCAGAAGTTTGTAAAATCCCACATGAATGATTCCATCCAACGGTTCGGTGGGGGTGATTGCTCCTCTATATAAATCATCGATTTTAAAATATCCATCTCCCCACAGGTAATACCTTGTTCTTAAAAGCCAGAATAGCAGTATGGAAACAAGACTGATCATGGTAAAAAGCTGGTTATTTTTGATTTTAAAAAAGAACTGCTCCAGAGCTGAGAAGATTGATTGTGCCAGCTTCAGGATGAAATCATTGACCAGCGGGATAAAAGAACTCAGGGCTATAATGGTTAGAATCCATCCCTCCCAGTGTGGAAAGAAATAAAGACAATGAATCCCCCAAAGAAAAGGAGTCCACCAGTAAATTGCCAGCAGGTGAGCTATTACCGATAACAAAAGAATGATCACAAAGAAGTATCGGAACGTAGTTTCTGAAACAAGCTTAACCGACTCGGATGCTTTTGATTTTGTCTTACTCATTTTTAGTCTTCTCAAAATACAGATTCTCATTTAAGATATGCGTAGCGTCAAGTTCGGTCAAGCCAAATTCGACTTAGGCGGGGGAAACAAAAACAGGGGTTAAGGCGTAAGCCTTTTATAGAATCCTTACGGACTTGTCCTGAGGGCTTGCCCCGAAGGATTCACCGTGAACGGATTAACTCCTTGTGGTTTTTCTCAACAAGAATCGTTTGACACTTTACTGTTTTTTGTTACCTTAAGCTAAAGTAAATTAACAAAAGGTCGAAGAAAATAAAGGAGTGAAGGTGATAGTCGGATTCTTTCAGTTTTCTCCCGCCTTCGGGAGAAAAGACGAAAACATTGAAAGGGTAATATGCTCAATAAGGGGGGTCAAAGCTGACCTCTTGGTTCTGCCGGAGCTTTTCAGCACCGGCTATCTCTTCGAAAACGAAGAAGAACTCAAGAGGTCAGCTGAAATTATTCCCCGGGGAGCAGCTTTCTCAAAGCTTGCCGAAATGACTGCCAAAGAGAAAGTGAGCCTGGTATTTGGAATGGCAGAAAAGGAGGGAGATAAATTCTTCAACTCTTCCGTTCTTTTGACACCCCAGGGAGATTTCTACGTTTATCGAAAATTACATCTGTTTGATCGGGAGAAACAATGGTTCACTCCCGGGAATCGAGAATTGGAGGTATTCGATATTGGTGAAGCGAAAGTGGGAATGATGATCTGTTTTGATTGGCTCTTCCCCGAAGTATCAAGGATTTTAGCTTTAAAGGGAGCCGAAATCATCTGCCATCCCTCTAATTTGATTCTCCGTTATTGTCAAAACGCCATGATCACCAGATGCGTGGAGAATAGGGTATTTTCCATCACCGCCAATCGAACCGGAACCGAAGAGAAGGGAGGAGTGAAGCTCTCGTTCACCGGAAACAGCCAGATAGTGGATCCCCAAGGGAACGTTCTAATCCAGGCGGATGAAAGTCAAGAAGGAGTGTGGGTGACCGAGATTGATCCGGCTATGGCAAAGGATAAGAACTTCACTCCGAACAACCATATTTTTGAAGATCGCAGAACCGAATTTTACCAGAAGGGTAATCTATGTTAAGCTCGAAGTCTAAAAATGAAGATTCCATCGACGTATTTAAGCTTCTTAAAGCTTCTGGGACAAAGTCCCCTGGTGAAAAGCAAATGGTTTACACGTTAGCATCCACAACCAAAACCAAACCCGCGAAGATTTTGGTAATAGATGACGAGCCGGAGATCACCGACATAATCGAGACTTTCTTGGAAACTGCTGGTTACGAGGTGAAATCGGAGAATTCCAGCACCATCGGAGTCGAAAGAGCCAAGAGCTATCTTCCCGACTTAGTCCTTTTGGACATCATAATGCCCTTCATAGACGGTTACGAGATCTGTAGGGAGCTAAAAAAATGTGAAGAGACTAAAAACATCCCCGTAGTGTTTTTGACCGGCAAGGACGCTCAAAGCGATGAAGGCAGAAGTTTCCAAGTAGGTGGGGTTTTATTCATAAAGAAACCTTTTAGCTGCGAGCGACTTCTGGATATTGTCAAAGTTGTTTTACAAACTTCAGAAAGGGCGAATAAATGACGGTTCGGTAAGCTCTATTCATCGAGCCATATCATATTTTAGATAGCGACTAACTAAGAACCTATACAGAGGAAGTGGGGGGTAACCCCGCACCGTTAGGTGTGGGGTAAGCCATGAACCGTATGGTATATGGCAAGCCAGCAACTGACCTAAAAACACAGATTCAGGTCAGATGCTGGCTTCTTTTTTCTTTTTCCCTCTTCGCTTGCTTTTGTTCGTCATCAGTCAATAATCATTCGTCATTGCCTTTATCCGTCATTGCCCTTATTTTCTTTTGTTTATTCTTGCAGGTAATACAACTTTTCATCTATCTGCCAGTTAGAGTCGAAAAAACCGGCAGATCTGACCCCACCCCAACCTTTATACTTCACTTCATTATCGAAGATGATGAAATCAGGCAATCCCGCCCCGGAATAGATCGCATTGAAGAAAGTGGAAAGCTTCAGTCCATCTAAACCGACTCCCTCGTGAACGAAGACGAGCCTCCGGGGATGGGTTGGATTTGGGTAGATGTATTCGATAGCTAACCCGTCATAAGAAATTTCTTTCATACCTAAATAGACTTTTTGATCCTCTATCTTAATCGGCAAACCTTTGCTTAATTTACTGGTAACAAAGTTTTCCTCTGCTCCTCCAAAAAGTATTAGGTTGTAATCCTCCATTAGCTCTTCAGTCACTTCCGTATCGGGAAGTATTTCCGTAAAGCCATTGGCGTTTCTCCACCATCGGGTCGCCTCCAATCTGGCTTGATGAAGTGTAATCTCAGTGACCAGTGAATCCCCTTTGGTGCCATAGACTAAAATAAACGGGGAAAAGTAAGCTTGTTTTATCGGACCATATAATTCCGGAGATTTTCTCAAAGGTGAAAGTTTAGATTTACCGATTTGAAATCTATTCCCCTTTTTAAAAAAAGCCAGCTTCTTACTTTCCTTGAAACTGTAACCAATCTTCTCTCCATCTATCAGGAAAACCATCCTGCCATAAGAGATAAGCTCCTTGGACAGAGATAAATTGAACTGTTGAACGTTTCTGGTTTTTATTTCAATCCGGTTCTCCTTCACGTCAGCTTCGATCCGGGATTCAAAGAACGGTTTTTCTTGCTCGGTTATTTCCACCCAATAGCTTTTATAACTCTGTCCGATGTCCGTGGTTTTAAAGACGACGTGCTTTGGGAAAATCTCTCTTTTTCTCTCTTTCAGAAAAGCCATAAGCTCAGGATCGTCTACACATAAGGGGCGATTCAAAGTATCCAGCTCAAACCAGTGCCCTTTACCCGGAAGCTCCTTGTAATGATATTCATAGCCCAGCTTTTCCAAAAGAGAAGTAAAAAGTCGAGAGTGTAGTGGGGGCACGTTGTCGTCGGAGCCACCTTGTAGCACGAAAATCGGCAGATTACGGGCATTCTCCACAAAATTGGGGGTGAAGTCTTCTCTTAGGCTCATATCTCTTATAGCGATTTGCTCCGGCTGCGCAAACAGGTAACTTTTCTGTAGAAACCAGGGTATGTAAAGCTGAAAGCAGGTCCAGCCAGCTTCAGGAGCGGAAGCAGCGAAAAGATCGGGATGTGCCAATGCTATATGCCAGGTGCCGTGTCCGCCCATGGAATGACCAGTCAGATAAACTCTGGTGGTGTCGATGGGAAAGCTCTGTTTTACAAAATCGAGAACCTCCAGGGCATCCAGTCTTCCCCAATCCTGCCAATCAAATCCATATCTTTGCCGGTTGGTGGGAGCAACCACGAAAGCCCAATCTTTTGGACTGAAGCAGTCCACCAAGCCTGAGGCGTCTACACCTGCTCCATGCAAGGTCAAAATAAGAGAATATAGTTTCCGGGGATCATAATCTTTGGGAGGGAGAAGAGCATAGTATTGACAGGAATGGTCTATTTTCGAGATGAACGTTGCTTTATAGGATTCCCCTTTTTCTCTTATTCGTATGTGCAGACGATCTTCTGAAATAAAATTTTGAGAAGAGACTTTAACCGGAATGGAAATCGTATCCATTCCACTTAATGACTCAACCAGCTCGATGGTGATAGGCACTTTTTTGACACACAGAGGGGAAAGAGAAGAAATCGTGATTTTATTCTCCTTGAAAAATCTCCCATCCCCAACAGAGAGGTTGACATTTTTCAATCTTGCCGAGGTGGTATTGAGAATGGTGATGCCAGCCCACAATTTTTGTTTTTCACCGGAGATTATATCGGGCAAAGTGGCATCTTTGGAAAGCAATATCACCGGAGCTGGTGTCCCGTTGGATCCATTCTGGACAGGAATAAGCTTGAACATGAAGCTATGATCTCCATACCCGCTGGTCTGAACTAAAACCCGGTTGATGCCATCTTCTAAGATTACCGGTGTTCTGACGATATCGTGTCCATAAGGATCACCATAAAAGCTTTTACCATTTAAATAGAATGTTCCCACCTTCTCAGCAATTACCAAAGCTCTTTTCTTACCACTGTTTGCAAATTCCGTATAGGCGTAGCCAGCATCCACAATGCCCGCCACCCCATATACGTCCATCAGGGTATCCCACCAGACGTTCTCATACTGCATTTTTACCCAGCCTGAAGAGTCGGGGGTGATCTTCTTCCACTCAACCCTTCCACCTTGAGGCAGGATGCTAGGAAGTAAGTCTTTTTCCTTCGGTCGAAGATTCTCCAAATCCTCAATTGCCCCTACGATCCCCTCCCGGGCACCAACTGAAAAAGGTCCAGCATAGAGCCAATCAATTGGGCATAATGTATCTGTAATGGTCGGCTCGACTTCGCTCCCTTCGATCTTGCTCAGGGACAGTGAGCGAAGTCGAACTGTCACCGTCCCTTCGGCTTCACTCAATGAGGAAAGAAATTCTTCCTGTCCCAAAAGAGATGATGGGAGGAATAGCAATGCGAAAATAAATATGCTAAGTTTCTTTAAAAACTTGATTGAGCTGGGACCTATCATACCCTCCTCCTTGTTACTTAGAATTAAATAGATGAAGCGGAAACTTGAGTGAATGTGCGTCCCGCAAAATGAATGACGAGCTTCATACCTTCAGATTTCCAAATGAATCCGGCATATGGATTCCGTAATGGAAGACTAAAATAAAACAGGACAGCCACTTAGGCTGTCCATGCAAAACTCACTTACTATAACATGTCTTTCTACACCACCAACTATAAACTTCGAGCCACGAACCAAAACAGCCACCGGGCGGGATCGAACCGTCGACCTAGGGTTTACGAAACCCTTGCTCTACCGACTGAGCTACGGTGGCGAAAAATGGTTTATGGTTCATGTTAGGTGGTTTATAGTAAAACCTTCAGGAATCCTATCTTGTTACTATGAGATACGAGCTAAAAACCATGAACAACTGATGGTCAACCCCCATCCCGCCATTGGCTCATTTTTGATTTCTCTTTTTATATTGTTCCAGATCATCTATCTCTTTTTCTTTTTGTTTGAGCACAGTGAGTATAAGCTCCGCTGATCGAGGATCTAATTCTTTTAAAATGTCATATTGCTTCATCGTCTTGTTAGTATATCCTTGCTCCGAATAAGCTAAGGCTAAATAAAGCTGAGCCACGGTATCAGAAGAATTCTCTAAAACCGCATTTTGATATTGTTCGACTGCCATAATGAAATATGCCTGACTCAATTTAGAGTATATTTCGGCATTGTTGGTATCCGTTTCTATTTTGTTTTGATAATCCTGGATTAGGTTGACCAGATCAGTCCTATTCTTAAAGGGAAGTAGTCTCAAAGTATCGGGCACCCAGAAAGTCAAGGGGGCTATTTTTATGGCTCTTCCCCAGGCCTTCAATCCCCTCTCGTAATAGACGTGCCCCATTGCGGTATGGATCTTGGGATATTGCGGGTTGAGGCGGAGCACCTGATTGTATTCATCCAGGGCGTCAGTATATCCCTTGACGGCATGATAAATTCCCCCCAGGTGAAAGTGAGCATCCGCATAGTCAGGAGCTAGCTGAATGGCTTGCCTATATTCCCGCAAGGCTTCCTCGACTTTTTGTTGTTCTTCGTATTTAACCCCTTGATCAAAATGCATTTTTGCTTCTTCCGATTTCTTTTTGCAAGCGCCGGTCAATAACAGGATGATAATCACTAGGATCGCCCCGCTCCATCCAAAAATACGTGTCTTCTTTTGCATTTTTTCTCCTTCTTAATGTGAGAGTATGAGCTTATCGATGTGAAAGAGATGCGTTCTTCAGTTCACCTGTAAGATCATGTGTCATCTTGTATATTACCGCCCATAGTTTAATGGATAACAACTCGCACCCGTAGATCAACCTCCCCAATAGAACCGTGGGGCAGTTGCCAATCTAATAGTATCGGCTTTAGTTGTCAACATTTAATTTGCGGAGGACTAAGTATATAACACATCACTCATCTGCTTTTGGGCAAAAAGGGGTTGATGATGGGCTTATACTGTAAATACCCTATTCAAAATAATGCTTGACAATCGAGTAGAGGTAGTTATATTATTATTGTAAATACAGTTATTCTCTTTATTAAAAGAGCGAAGAGGAACTCCTGTTTATCCCTTATCTCTTTTTGGAAAGAACGAAAGTAAACCCGGTAGTTCAAATCTTTTTAACCGGAGGTGAGCGATGAAACCAAACTTATTAGTTTTGGCTGGGCTGATTCTGGGGGTGCTGTTGTTCTTCAGCCAGAGCCGGGCGGTGTGTCCTCAAGACACCCTGGATAGCGGCGTTTGTGATACCATGTATGTGGAAATCCATCCGCAGGACCTGTTCTTTGATCCACCCGGTCCCGATTTTGCTCGTTTTCCTATTTTTGTTACCCATGATGTTACTGATCCAATGATAGATTCTATTGTAGCCTTTACTATTCCTCTGTGCTACACCCATACCAATCCCAGTGCGTATTGCAGTCTGAGTAGACCCTGGAATATGGGTGATCTTTCAGGTCCTGGACTTGCTCGAAGCATTTTCCGTGATTTGGTAATAGGTGGACAGACCATCCATAATTGGATGCTGGATCTTTATGAGTTGAACTGGGACTATGCGTGGGCGAACAAGGTTCTGAATATGGATGGGACTTCTCATTTCTGGCTTTCGTTGATTTCCACCACACAACCTTATTTTGGAACAGAGAGCCATAGACTTTTGGCAACCATGACCTTCAAACTTCAAGATAGCATGACTATTTGTATCGACTCCTGCTTTTGGCCACCTACTGCTCGTCTGGCTTTCAACAGATCGGATGCCCAATCCTACATTCCCAGACATTCTCTGCCAGTCTGTCAGGATTTCAAGATTTGCATTAACTCACCTCCGTTTTTTTCTATATGTCCTATAAGCATGACGCACCATGCCAATGGACATTATGTTTCAACCGAATTCGAAGCAATTGACGGCAGTGGTTGTGCCAGGCTTTCCTCTGTTCAAGCAACCTTCCAGGGCACCGGAGTAGAAAATATAAACGTGACCTATGACGTCCCACCGCCTTCTTATATGATTCACGGACATGTAGAGTATGACGTTGTAGCTCATTGTCAGCCTGGGGGAAACATAACTTTAACCGTTGAAAACGAGTTCGGATCTACAAATACTTGTAATTTTGCTATTACCTTAGACAATAACCTTCCTCCTTCTCTGGTAATGCCAGATACAATACGGGCTTTGGCTGATTATACTGCCGCATTCCAGGTTTCAGCGACTGATCCGGAAAATGATCCGGTTGAGATCACGATGAATGCATTTTGGTTCGAGCTGGATTCTCTACAGCCTCCCACCAATCCCCCTTCGTTTGCTGATGGCAATCCCGGACAATTCATGTGGGGAGTTACTGAAGCAGACACCGGAGCTTGGGTCGCCTTATTTTCAGCTACGGATACTTGCCATAAAGCAGATACTGCTCAGTTGATCATATTAGTAGGAATGCCTTTCTGCGGGGATTGCACTAAAGATAACCTGATTGATCTGAGTGATTTGGTTTACCTTATCACTTATCTTTTCAAAGGAGGACCACCGCCGGATCAGCTATGCCGTGCAGACGTCAACTGCAGTGGGGAGATCGATCTGGGGGATCCGGTTTTGTTGATCAGTTATCTTTACAAAGGAGGTACCGCGCCTTGCTTTACATGCTGTGGCGGTCGCTTTAAGTGAAACTCGGAGAAATCCAGAGCATTTGAATGATTAGACCTCTTATTACCCGGAGGTGAGAGATGAAACCAAATCTATTAGTTTTAGTTGGTTTGATTCTTGGAGTTTTGTTTTTCTTCTGCCAGAGCTGGGCGGTGTGTCCTCAGGACACGGTGGATAGCGGTATATGCGATACCATGTATGTGGAAATCTATCCTCCGGATTCAGAACCGCTTTATGGGTTTCCTCATTTTGCCAGGTTTCTTATTGATGTGACGCATGACATCCCAAATCCACTGATTGACTCTATTTGTGGTTTCACTTTTCCTCTTTGTTATACCCACAGCAATCCATCCAAGTATTGCAGTTTGAGCTATTACTGGAATAAAGTTTTATTTACACCACCGGAAGTTAACCGGAGCATTTTCCGGCATATAACCCACATGGGCTATCCCCAAATCAACAACTGGATGATGGATCTTTATGAGCAAAACCCGAATTATGTGTGGTCGAACCTGATCCTGAATTTGGATGGTAATTCTCATTTCTGGCTTTCGTTGATTCCCACCATACAACCTTTATTTGGATCTGAGAACCATAGGCTTTTGGCAACCATGACTTTCAAACTTCAAGATACCATGACCATTTGTCTCGATACCTGCTTCTGGCCACCTTCAACTCGTCTGTTTTTTAGCAGAGAAGATCCAAAAGTTTACTGTCCCAGGCACTTTTTGCCGAAGTGTCAGTATATCGGTTGGTACATTCCGCATTTGTGGTTTACCTATTGTCCTAACAATCAGTCTCACCATACAAATGGAGAATTCGCTACTTCATTCAGTGTGCAATCTGATGAAGGGATTATAACTTGTCTTTCATTAAGTTTTACTGGACATGGGGTGGAAAACTTGAGAATTATCCCACCGTTTTGGCCATCTTTTCATTATTCTGGCAATGTGGTCTATAATGTTACCGATCATTGCCAAGCTGGAGGAACCATGAGGTTGGTTGCGTACAGCAGTCTCGGAGATTCAGCGGAATGTTACTTCAATATAAATCTGGGGAACAATGCACCTGTGCTGAACCTTTCGGATTCCGTATCGGTCCTCGCCAATCACACGGCAACATTCCAGGTGTCGACAGATGATCAGGATCAAGACCAGGTAAACATAACTATGAATGCCTTCTGGCATATACCCGATTCATTACAGCCTCCTATTAACCCTCCTTCTTACAGTGGTGGCAATCCCGGACTTTTCACTTGGGGACCTACTGAAACAGACACTGGAGCGTGGATCGCTTTATTCTCTGGCATGGATAATTGTAACAAAGCAGATACTGCTCAGATAATCCTATCAGTAGGAATGACTTTTTGCGGTGATTGCGTCAGAGATAGCCTGATTGATCTGAGTGATTTAGTTTATCTTATCACTTATCTTTTCAAAGGAGGACCACCACCGGATCAGCTATGCCGTGCCGACGTCAACTGCAGTGGAGAGATCGATCTGGGGAATCCGGTTTTATTGATCAATTATCTTTACAAAGGAGGAACCGCTCCTTGCTTTGTATGCTGTGGCGGACGCTTTAAGCAAAGCTCGGAGAAATCCAGAATGTTTGAATAATTATATCTCTTATCAACCCGGAGGTGAGATATGAAACCAAATCTATTAGTTTTGGTTGGGCTGATTCTTGGTGTATTGTTTTTCTTTAGTCCCTGTTGGGCGGTGTGTCCACAGGACACAGTGGATAGCGGTATATGCGATACCATGTATGTGGAAATCTATCCATCGGATTCATCGCCGCTTTATGGGTTTCCACATTTTGCCAGGTTTCTTATTGATGTGACGCATGACATCCCAAATCCACTGATTGACTCTATTTGTGGTTTCGTTTTTCCTTTTTGTTATACCCACAGCAATCCATCCAAGTATTGCAGTTTGAGCTATTACTGGAATAAAGTTTTATTTACACCACCGGAAGTTGACCGGAGCATTTTCCGGCATATAACCCACATGGGCTATCCCCAAATCAACAACTGGATGATGGATCTTTATGAGCAAAACCCGAATTATGTGTGGTCGAACCTGATCCTGAATCTGGATGGAACTTCTCATTTCTGGCTTGCGTTAATTCCCACCACACAACCTTTTTTGGGAACCGAGAGCCATAGACTCTTGGCGACCATGACCTTCAAACTTCAAGATACCATGACTATATGTATCGATACTTGTTTCTGGCCACCTTCATCTAGGCTTGCTTTCTTCAGAGAAGATGCAAAAGCTTACTGTCCCAGGCACTTTTTACCGAAGTGTCAGTATATCGGTTGGTATATTCCGCATTTGTGGTTTACCTATTGTCCTAACAATCAGTTTCATCATACAAATGGAGAATTCGCTACTTCATTCAGTGTGCAATCTGATGAAGGGTGGATCACTTGTCTTTCATTAAATTTTACTGGACAAGGGGTGGAAAACTTGAGGATTATCCCACCGTTTTGGCCATCTTTTCATTATTCTGGCAATGTGGCCTATAATGTTACTAATCATTGCCAGGCTGGGGGAACCATGCGGTTGTTTGCGATGAACAATCTCGGAGATTCAGCGTCTTGTTACTTCAATATAAATCTGGGAAACAATGCACCTGTGCTGAACCTTTCGGATTCCGTATCGGTCCTCGCCAATCACACGGCATCATTCCAAGTGTCGGCAGATGATCCGGATCAAGACTTAGTAGATATAACTATGCATGCCTTATGGCATATACCCGATTCATTACAGCCTCCTATTAACCCTCCTTCTTACAGTGGAGGCAATCCCGGTGTTTTTACATGGGGACCTACCCAAGCAGACACCGGAGAATGGATGGCCTCATTTTCAGGGGCGGATATTTGCAATAAAGAAGATACTGCCCAGATAGTTCTATTAGTAGGAATGACTTATTGCGGTGATTGCATCAGAGATAGCTTGATCGATCTGAGTGATTTGGTTTACCTTATCACTTATCTTTTCAAAGGAGGACCACCGCCGGACCAGCAATGCCGTGCCGACGTCAACTGCAGTGGGGAAATCGATCTGGGGGATCCGGTTTTATTGATCAATTATCTTTACAAAGGAGGAACCGCTCCTTGCTTTGCATGTTGTGACGGGCGTTTTAAGCAAGGCTCGGAGAAACCCAGAGCATTTGAATAATTATATCCGTTATTAACCCGGAGGTGAGATGAAACCAAATCTATTAGTTTTGGCTGGGCTTATTCTGGGGGTGATGTTTTTCTTCAGTAGATTCGCTTTGCTCACTACAAGCCAGAGTTGGGCAGTATGTCCTCAACAGCCTAACGATAATGGGTTATGCGATACCTTGTATGTGGAGATTTTCCCAGATGACCGATGGTTTGACCTGCCTGGACCAAATTTCGTTCGTTTTCCTATTTATGTGACACATGATATCCCCAGTTCCCAAGTAGATTCCATCGCTGGTTTCGTTCTGCCACTGTGCTATGAGCATAGCAATATGAGTGCATATTGTAGTTTGAGCAATTACTGGAATAATACCGTCGTTTCCGGTCCCACGCTTGCCCGGAGTATTTTTCGTAACCTTATCCAAGATAGCGTTACTATTCACAACTGGATGCTGGATCTTTACGAGCAAAATCCATCCTATGCCTGGGCTAATAGGATGCTGGCGCTGGATGGAACCTCTCATTTCTGGTTCACTCTGATCCCCACTACGCAGCCACTATTTGGGGAAGAAAGCAGGGCTCTTTTAGCAACCATGACCTTTAAGGTTGAGGACACCACAACTATATGCGTTGATAGTTGCTGTTGGCCTCCTGAGTGTATTTTTGCTTTTGCCAGAATGGATGCGGTGACTTATACCCCCAGACTCTCCATGCCATGCGGGACGGTGGAAGCTCATTGTGGAGACTCCAACGGAGATAGGAAAATAGACTTATCTGATTTAGTTTACCTGATCAACTATCTATATAAGACTGGAGATCCTCCGGTTCCCTTGTGCCGTGGTGATGCCAATTGTGATGGCGGAAGGGACTTAGTGGACGTAATTGTTTTGATTAATTTTTTGTATAAAGGTGGTTCTCCACCATGCTTGGATTGTTGTGCCGGCGGTTAAAAAGCTATGAGAAAACTAAACTAACTTAGTCTTCTTGGTTCGGGCGGGGATTAAACCCCCGCCCGATCAGTAAGGTTAAGGTATTCAATATTTATTGGGTCATTCATTATGACGGAGGAGATATGAAATGAAACGGAATTCGTTAATCTTAGTTTGGCTGATGCTCTGTGGATTGCTTCTCTTCAACCA
>Ga0315288_10001576_pt1 | contig 29439 bp, 18 predicted proteins | sample YL17G11_20_MG_FD_203454 | JGI IMG/M metagenome (GOLD analysis project Ga0315288, IMG submission 203454) | Sediment microbial communities from Yellowstone Lake, YNP, Wyoming, USA - YL17G11_20 | ecosystem: Environmental > Aquatic > Freshwater > Lake > Sediment | place: USA: Wyoming | collected... | reverse complement strand
GGGTGGGTAAACGGGGGTGGGTTTTTTGCCCCCCCCCCCCCCCCGCCCCCCTCTCCCCCCCCTGGCTTCCCTTCCTTCTGCCACTTCTGCCATCCCTCCTTTTCATTTTTTCCATTTATCCATATTTCCATGTCCATTTTCCCCCATTTACACCCTTCACTTCCGCATTCCTCCCCCTGATGACGCGTTGCATTACGATTTCCTCGGGTGCCCCGCCCTGGACGCGCACGTGCGGGGTTTGTATTTGAGTGTGTGTGTATGCTTTCAAGCAACTTTTTGTTTCCGCTGCGCACGCTGTACCAAAACCTCACGCCTCCCTCTGCTCTCCTCTCCCCACTCGAAAAAAAAGGGGGGGAGACAAAGAGTAAAAGTAGACAGGTGCGCCGTCGCTGGCATGCATGTTGTAAATTGGCCGCGACGCAAGCACTCAAGTGCAGGCACGCCTGGCGTGCATGTGTTTTTGTGCGGAGATGACGAGAAAGAAAAGAACTTACTAAATGCCGTCCTTCTTTCACTCACTCACCTTTTTTCCAGTGACACGTTTACCGACTCCCGTCGCCTGCCCTTTCGCCTTTTCGCGCCCCCTGCCCCACCCCACAAATCACCAAAGTAAGACTGCTAAACCAACTGTGCGGGAGGACTGGGTGTGGACCAGAGCGCAAGCGCCCCGCGCGAGGGTGGGAAGTCGGCGCGTGCATCTTGCGCGCGTTTTTTCCAAGAACGCTGCCCTTCCTCTCCCAAACGCGGGCCGGCCCCCCGTGTTGGCGCCCCACCTCACCCCACATGAAGCTCCTAGCATATAGTTCCTTGCATCCGGGTCGAGGTCGGGGTGAATGGATGGCCGGGCCGGGCCGGGCGGGCCTACCAAAGCGTGCTGTGTGCGCACATCGTCGCGTCGCGCGCGCGCGTTTAGCCAACGAGGCTTCCGAAAGCAGGGCTCCGACAGCCTTTTCCCCCCCTCGTACGCCCCTTTTTTTTGGCCGCGCCTCTCCTCCCCCACCCCGTCCCACACACTCCCGCCCACACTTCCCGCCCTTCAGGCCATGCCCTCGCGCCTCCTAAATATCGCCCTCTCCATGACCTGCATCCACCGCCCCGACACCATGCCGTCCACCTCGGCCAAAAAAGAGGAGGCGGCTTTGGTGCGCTCGTCCAAGCCCGCCTTCTTCTCCGCCCAGGGCGCGGTCCGGTTTATCCGGGCCCTCCCGGCGTCCAAAACCGCCGCCAAAAAGCTGGCCGCGGAAGTCAAAGCTAAAGAACAGGCGGGCCTCGACCACAAAAAACTGACCGCTGTCATCACCACCGCCACCTTCGCCACCTCTCGCCGCCCAGCGACGGCTGGGGCGGCCGGGGACGTCCGCACCGCCCGCCGGGTCCGCTTCACCCTGCCCAGTGACGCGGAGAAAGTGATGGAGGCCGCGGAGGTTGGCGTCGTGGCTGCCCCCACAACGCCGTCGACGGCAGGCACTTGCCTGCCGTCATGGGAGCAGGCGGCGGCGGCTGCGGCCTCCCGGGAAGCAGCTGCCGTGGAGCTGTTCATCACGGAGTTCCTCATGGACGCCCTCCAGTGCGGGGCCCCCACACTGCGCCCCTGCTACATGATTCAGGGTTTGATCGTTCACCGGCATGACATCGTGCGTGCATTTCGTAAGATGAAGCGGGAGGCGGCCGCTGCCGGTTTCGGCCCAGACGCAGTCGCGCTGGCCACCCTGTTTGCCGCCGGGGTTGAGGCCGCTCCCGCCCCTGTCAAGGTCGGGCGTGCGCAGCGGTTCGCCCCGTACTTCAACATGTTGGACCTGATATTGCATGAGAACGTGCATGAGCAGCGGGCGTCTGCACGGGCTGCTGTCGCCGCCGCCGCCGGCCCGGACGCCAAAGCCATGGCGTGCCTGTTCTCCATCGCAGGCCCGTCCCCAGCCCGCCTGCTGGCCTTCGAGGCAGTCGCCCGCGCGTTCGCCCACCCGACCACCATTGGTGAGGCTGGTCTGGCTTCAGTAGGCGCGGCCGCCCTGATGAAGGAGCTGGATAGGGCCGCGGATGGGTGGGCAGCGGTGGAAGTGGAGGAGGAGGCCGAGGCGGAGGTCGTCGCGCTGGTCGCGCCCTCCACAACGACCGCCACCCCTGCTCCTCCCGCCTTCCCGGCACGCACCTGGGCTCAGGTCGTGAGCGGTGAGAGCGGTGAGAAGCCGGCCTCGAACGCTGAGATGGCGACTCTGCCCGTGCCGGACAGTGAAGAGGCGGAGGAAAAAGAGGCTACGCCGGAGGCGGTAATTGAGGTGGAGGAGGAGGTCGAGGCCGAGGCGGAGGTCGTCGCGCTGGTCGCGCCCTCCACCACGACCGCCAACCCTGCTCCTCCCACCGTCCCGACCGCACGCACCTGGGCCCAGGTCGTCTGTAAGGACGTACCGTCCGCGGCCGACAATGAGTCTGCGTGGGCCCGGCTTCGGGCCCACGAAAGCCTTCGTGCGTGGGCCCGTATGCAATGATGAAACAACCCGGCCCCGCGCGTACGTCCATCCGCGCGCGGGTTGAGAGGGGATAAATCAAACACAAACAAAGGGTAGAAACTGGGCAGCTGAGAAGTTGAGAGTTGATAGCAACTTGCTGGACAAGGTGGAGGAGGAGGGCGTGGGGTGGGCGGGGTTGTGCGCGGGCACGCACCACTCCACACACACACACGCCCTCCTCCTCGCGCCTGGGGTGAAAGCGCGCGCGAGAGAGATAGAATAAAGTACAAGTCGAAAAAGTTCAAGCCGACGCGCGCGCGTGGTGCGCGAGCTCTGCCCGTCCATTTTTCTTGTAGGTCACAACGGATGGAGCGTTATGCGCACACCGTGTGCGCGCGCGCGGCACTGACGCGGTCGAGAGAGAGAAGTGAGAGTTGTAACACATTTTTTGCATTGATCCTTTCGAGGTGGGTCGGTGACAAAAGCAAGTGGAGGCAGGTCGACTGGGGAGCACTCATTGCAGCGTGAAGGGTCGGTGTGGCGTCGACGCCGGATAATCAAAATGATGGAGCGTTTCCATTTCCACCGAGATTTCTCTCTCTCCCCACCATCACATCACACCGCCGCCGCCGCTTTCTTCTCGCCCAGTCTGCCGACCGCCTTGAGCACAAATGCCAGCTCCATCGCCTTCTCCGTCAGCACAGCAAACCGCCCCGACTTGGAGAAGTGGCCGGCCCCCGTGTCGATCTTGAGCAGGACGGGCCCCCGCGGCTGCGCCTTGGCGCGCAGGGTGGCCACCCACTTGGCGGGCTCCCAGTACCCCACCCGCGGGTCGTGCAGGCCGCCCGTCGCCAGGATGGCGGGGTAGGCCCCGCCCGGCACGATGCAGTCGATGGGAGAGTAGGCGGCCATGGCCGCGTACGCGGCCGGGTCGGCCGGGTCGCCCCACTCCTCCTTTTCGATGACGGTCAGCGGGAGCGAGTCGTCGGCCATCGTCGACAGGACGTCCACAAAGGGCACGCCCGCGATGGCCGCCCGGAAGAGGGTGGGCGCCGCATTCAGGGTCGCCCCGACCATCAGCCCCCCCGCCGACCGGCCCTCCAGGCACAGGACGTCCGGGCTGGTCCAGCCGGCCTCGACCAGGAAGTGGCCGGCCGCGACGACGTCCGCAAACGTGTTGGCCTTGTTGCCAAACTTACCGTCCTCGTACCAGGCCCGACCCAGCTCGCCGCCGCCCCTGGCGTGGGCGATAGCGAACGCAAAGCCCCGGTCCAGGAGGGGCAGGCGGTTCTGGGTGTAGCCGAAGGCGGCGTCCGAGCAGGCCTCGTAGGCGCCGTACGCGTTGAGGAGCAGGGGTTGGGGGCCGCCGCCGCCGGCGTCGCGCAGGTCCGGGCGGTAGACCAGTGAGATGGGCACCCGCGTGCCGTCGGCCGACGCCGCCCACAGGCGTTCGCACTTGTAGTTGGCCGGATCAAAGCCGCCCAGGACGGGGGCGACTCGCTTGGTGGCCTGCCGCCCGGTGGAGGTGTCCAGGTCGAGGGTAGAGGCTGGGGTCGCCAGGCTGGAGTAGGCGAGGCGCAGGACGGGGGACTCCCAGTCACCCTGCGGCCCGGCCCCGAGCTCGTACGACGGGTCCGGGAAGGCGATGCGGGACCCTTTTTTCAGGGGGGCCGGCAGCGTCGGGCAGGCCGCCCCGGCCTTGTAGGCAAAGCACTGTTGCAGGCCGTCCACCCGCTTGAAGACGGCGATGAAGGAGGCCGCGATGACAAAGTCCTCGATCTTCTCCGATGGCGAGTGCGGGACCAGGACCCGGGCGGCCGGGCCCAGCGGGTCGTCCGCCGGGCCGGCCAGGAGCTCCGAGTTTGGGCGGGCGGCGTCCCGGACGGAGTAGACGAGCTGGCCGCCCCGGTGGCCGACCTCGTACTGCGTGTCGTGCACGCGCGGGAAGAGGACCCGCCACTGCCCGCGGGGCGTGGCCGCGTCCAGGGCCGCGACCTCGGTCGTCAGGGCGGAGTCGGCTTGAATGAGTAGAAGGGCGTCGTCCCGGGTGCGGGAGACGTGCACGTAGAAGGCTTCGTCCTCCTCGTGCCACACGCACGCGTCCCGGGCCGGGTCGTCGCCGATGGTGTGGCGCCACACCTTGTGCGGGCGGTCCATGGCGTCTTTGGTGGTGTAGAAGAGGGTGCCCCCGTCGGCGGAGAAGGAGTAGTTGCCAGCGGTCTTATATTAAGTTGAGAGAAGAGATGAAAGATGGTGAGAGTTCTGCGGGCGGCCCAGGGCGTCTGTGCGTTCATGCGGGCGGTCCAGGGCGTCTTTGGTGGTGTAGAAAATTTAGAAAACTTCTTCATGGTTTCGTGCTGACGGTTGCTTTTCCTGGGCGACGCCCAGACAGAATATTTCTCTCACCTTTTTGATGGGCCGCGCCAGCACGTCCTCCCCAGTCGCCAGGTTGCGGACCCGCAGGGTGTACGACTCCCCGCCCACCGTGTCCACGCCCCAGGCCAGTTGGGTGCCGTCGGGCGAGACGGTCGCACCCGAGGTCATGTAAAAGTCGTGGCCCTCGGCCTCGGCGTTTTCGTCCAGGACGACCTCCTCCCTACCCGCGCCGGGGCCGGGGACGTCCAGCTCGGTCGGCGGCGGCGCGTCCGCGGCCACCCGCCGCCGGCAGGACACCCGGTACTGCTGCCCCTCCTCCGTGCGCCAGTAATAGAAAAAGCCGTTCTTGCGCAGGGGCGCCGACTCGTCGGCCTCCTTGATGGCCTCCCGCATTTCAGACACCAGCGCTTCCACCACGCCCGCCGCGTCCGCCATGACGGCCTCTGTGTACGCATTCTCGGCAGCCAGGTGCTCCAGGACCCGGGCATCCTTGCGGGCGTCATCCCGGAGCCAGGCGTACGGGTCCGGGCGGGGCGCAGCGCCGGAGCCCGGGGGCGGGGCGGCCAGCGTGTCCCGGACTTCCGGGACGGGCGGGGCCAGGACGGCCAGGCGGGCGGCTTCCAAGGCCGTGTTGGAGGAGGTGGACGAGGAACCGCCGCCGCTACTCCCCGCCGGCCCGACCGCCGCGCCGACAGCCGCCCGGACGCGGGCCATGAGCGCCCGCTTCTGGGCGTCGCGCACGCCCGCGCGGGGCCAGCAGGCCACCAGGTGGCGGGTGCGCGGGTCGGCGGCCAGGGCGGCGGCCAGGGCCGCGTCAGAGGGGGACAGGACGGCGGCGTTGGAGGCCAGGACCCGCCGGGTGGACCGGGTGGCGAGCGAACTGACACGGACAGGAGTGGAGGGAGTGAGAAGTGTAGAGCGGGGGGAGGTTGAAGAAAAAGGAGGGGCGGCGGCGATGGGGAGGAGCGCGCTCGTTCTCTCCATTCTCTCCTCACCGTGTCAGCGCGACCCCTGCCGCCAGCCCTAGGCCAGCCGCGCAGGCGGCGATCGCGCCGGAGCGGGAGGCAGACATTTGGATGGGGATGTGTGCGTGAGAGAGAGTGATCGAGAGGCGTTGGGCGTTTCTTTGACGCGCAAAAAAAAAAGTGTGAGCACAAAGGGAAGGGCGCACTCGTTCCACTCCATTTAGCACACAACTTTGCGCGTCCCGGTCCACGCACACGGGCGCGCCGCCCCGCACCCGCCGAACCAGGCGTGACTCTTGCCTGACTACTCCACGCACACGTCCGTGGCGCGTGGGGCGTCCCTTGGGCGTGTACACGAGAGCTTCTCTCTTTTCTCAGCGCGCCCTCTTTTCTCAGCGCGAAACCAAAAAAACCTTCCCTCCCAATCATGCCTCAACCCCCTCCTTCGCCTCCCGACCTCCCCTGGCCCGTCGCCTTGCCCGCCGACGCCGACGGTGGCGGCCCCGAATCCTTGGACTACCAGGACGTCTACACCAGCTCGCACGCCCGGTCCCGCCGGTCGGACGCGGACCGGCCCGCCGTGCCCCGCCGTTCGCGCCGGTCGCGCACTTCGACGCCCGGGGCGGACGCTGCGGCGGCCGCGGCCGCGGCATTGATGGGGGGGACCATCACGGCGGACGGGGCACCGCTCGACGCGCCTGCCGAGTCCTTAGACCTGGTCGAGATTTATAATTCAGCGGGCGGGACGGCGCCGGAGCAGCAGGCGCCAGCGGCGGCTGCCAAACCACATCTTCCACCAGGTGACGCAGACGGCCTCCCTCCCCTCCCGCCGCCGCCCTCCCTGATCACCCGCCGCGGCCGGGGTCCCGCTGCCCGGGACCTCAGCTTCACGGCTGGCGGGCGGTCCACACTGTCCGCGTCCGCGGCCGCCCGCCGCCCCCCACCCCCTCGCCGGGCGGGCCTGCGGCTGTCGTCGGTTGTGAAGTTTGCAGTCACCCTGGCCGTGGGTGTCGCGGTGGGGACGCTCGCGGTCGCGCTGGCCGCCACCAATGAAGCCTTGCTGGACTTTAAGAATGAGGTCGTCCGCCGCATCGTGGCGGCCGGGTCGGGGCCGGGGCCAGGGCTGGAGCCCCGCCTTGGGCGGGGTGTGTCCCTGGTCGCGGCCGCGGCGTTCCATGCCGCCTGGTCCGCCACGCTGGCCGCCCTTGCGACGGCGCTGGTTCTCAGCGCCGCCCCACTAGCCGCCGGTTCCGGCGTTAGCCTGGTCATGGCCTTCCTTAACGGTAACGCCGTCCCGGGCCTGCTTTCTGGCCGCACGCTGGCCGTCAAGTGGGTGGGCACCGCGTGCTCAGCGCCGGCCAACATGGGGCTGGGCGTGGAAGCGCCGCTCGTCCACCTAGGCTCCGCCACCGCCCACGTCTTCGCCGTCTGGGCGGGCGCGGCCTGGGATGCGGTCGGGAGGTGGGTGGGCGCGGTGCGTGGGCGGCTGGCGGCTGTGCGCAGCGAGGCGAGCCCGCCCCTGCTGGACACCGCCTGTCCCACCGTTCGTCCTCCGCCGCCGCCCCTCCTCTACACGGACGCCGACCGCCGGGAGTTTGTGTCTGCGGGCGCGGCTGCCGGCATTGCCGCCGCCTTCGGCGCACCTATCGGCGGCGTCCTGTTTTGCTTGGAGGAGGCGTGCACGCACTGGTCCCGCAAAGTCGCCTGGCGGTGCCTGGCCGCCGCGGCCGCTGCTGTCTTCACGCAGACCCAGCTCTTCCCGCGGTGGGCGTCCGGGGTGCTGCCCTTCCACGGCGTGGCGGGCCTGGATGCCTGGGACTGGCTGCACCAGCTGCCCTTGCTGGCGGCCGTCGCGGCGGGCGGCGGCGTCCTGGGCGCCGCCTTCAACCACGGCCACGCGGCCTTGGCCGCCCGCGCGCGCGCGCGCGCCGACCTGGTCGGCCGGTCATCCCGCCCCATCATCGCGTCGCGGGCCGCGACGGCGGCTGCCATCGCCGCGGTCATCGTCACCACCATGTTTGCACTCTCCGTCACATTGGGCACCTGCCTGGACGTGCCGGCCTGGCATGACACGGGCTACGGCGTCGCCCTGACCTGCTCGGCCCCCCTGTACAACGACCTGGCGTCCCTCTTCTTCTCCGCGCCCACCGCCTCCATTTCGCACCTCTTCTCCCTGGGCCGCCTCACCCCGGAGGCCGGCGTGTGCCGTGGGGAGGGCTGCTACTTCACCCTGCGCTCCATGGCCGTCCTGTGCCCGACCTACCTGGCGGCCATGACGCTCTCCTCCTCCCTGCTCGTCCCGGGCGGCCTGTTCATGCCGGCCCTGGTCGTCGGCGGCTCCTTTGGCGGGGTGGTGGGCGTGCTGGCCATGCGGGCTCTACCTGCGTGGGGACTGCAACCGGGCCTGTTTGCGATGGTGGCCGGGACGGCCGTCCTGGGCGGCGTGTTCCGTTCCTCCCTGTCCCTGGTCGTCCTGGTCGTCGAGGGCACGCAGTCCGTCAAATTCCTGCTCGGCATCCTCCTTGCCGCCGTCGTCTCCAATTTTTGTGGGGAACGCCTGCACCCGGGCGGCGTGTACGAGAGTGACCTGGACGCGGACGGGCGGGTCGTCTTCCTGCGCCCCACCCCGCCGCCCGCCCTGTACAGGCGCACAGCGGGGTCGGTCGGCTCCCGCGCCGTCTGGGCGTTCCGGGAGGTGGAGTCGGCGGCTTACGTGGTGGATGTCCTGACTCGGACGGGCCACAATGGTTTCCCCGTTGTCGCGGGCACGAGCGCGGAGGGCGGCGAAGGTGGAGACGCGGCACACGCAAACACGGCCAGCACCACCACCAACCTGCGCCTCCTGCCCCGCCGCGATGGCGCGGGTTCTTCCTCCGCGCCCGTCTTACCCCCACTCCCACCTGGCGACAGCACGGGGCTATCCGAATCCGCGGCAGAGGAGGATGAGGACGGTGGCGGTGCGGTGACAGGCCTTGAAGACGACGCGGTCGCCGCCTCCGAGCGGGCGGGCGTCGCGTCCCGCCCGGGCCCCCTGGTCGGCCTCGCCCTCCGCTCCCAGGTCTTGGTCCTCCTGGCCGCCGGCGCCTTTTGCGATGGATCCGGGCGGGCGCTGCCAGATGCCGCTCTCTCCTCATCGATGACCTCCTTCCCTCCCCCGTCCATGCGGGAGCTGGATGCGGCGATGCGTGGGGCGGTGCGAGCTGGGCGGCGCCCGGATGCCGCCCTGGCGGCCGCCCTGGCGCGTGCGCGGGCTCGCGTGTTGGCGGCCGCGGCCGCCGCGGCCGCCGACGGGACGGGAGCGACAACCGAGCTTTTCCTGGACCTGCGCCCGCACATGGACCGAGCCCCACTGGCCGTCCGTCCCGACGCACCCGCCGAGAGAGCGCACGCCGTCTTTGTGGCGCTCGGCCTGCGCCACCTGGTGGTCACCGACGCGCGCGGAGGGGTCCGGGGACTCATTACCCGTAAAGACCTGGACGCGGCGGCCGGGTCGGGCCCCTGGCGGCGAGCCCGGCAACAGGCACCGCCTCAGCCCCCACCCCCCGGCGGCTTGCACGTACCCAGTGAGGCCCCCGCCCGGTGGCGTGGCGTGGGCGGCGTGCGGTGGGGTGCTGGGAGTGGCGGGGTGGGCGCCCGCCCTGGTGGGCACTCGTCCGACGGCGTGGGTGGGGGCGGCGGCGGCGCCAATGGCTTCATGCGCCGCTTCATGCGCCGCATCGCGTCCCAGTCGGAGGAGACCGGGCTGGGCGGGGTAGTGTGAGAAAGTAAAAAGAAGCAACAACTATTGTGTGAATTACAAAAAAACAAAAAAAACGCTCCTTCAGTAGGTTGCGTACTTGCGCAGGACCCGGCGTGCCAGCCCCTCACCTGCCTCACTGCCGGACCCACGCAGCAGGAGGGCCAGGTTGTGGGCGGCCTCCCGGGCGATGGACGCACCCGCGTGCGCGCCCGGCGGGACGACCGGCGCCCCACCCGCCAGGGCCCGCCCGTACCAGGCGGCCGCGTGGGATGGCAGCCCCAGCCCGTGCAGGACGCGGCCGGTATTGTACGCCGCCTCAGACGGGTGGCCGCGCAGGCGGGCGTAGTCGGCCAGGTGAGCCAGCGCCGCGGTAGCCGCCCGGTGGCGGTGGTCGGGGGTGGCCGGGGCGGCGGCGGCGAGGGCGGCCAGGGAGACTGCAAGACCCAAGGCGGGCAAGGGTTCGCCTGGGGCGGCCTTGCGGGCAGCGGCCAGGTCGGCCGCGCCCCGGGCAGGGTCACCCCCACAGGTGCGGGCTGCACCTAGAAGGACAAGTGGCGGGAGGGGTGGCGCTTTGGCGGCCTCGCCCTCGCCCTCGCCCTCGCCCTCGCCCTCGCCCTCGCCCTCGCCCTCGCCCTCGCCCTCGTCATCCCCCTCATCCATCCCAGCGCACAGGGCCCCCAACCAGCGCGTCCCTCCCCGGGCCGCGCCCGCGGCCGTCGCGGCCCGTGCATACGCATTCCAGGACGCATTGTCGGCGGGGCGGCGAGCGCACACGTCGCGGAGCAAGGCAATGGCACGCTGCGGGTCTGGCCCGTCAGAGGAGAGCAGGGCTGCGTCCGCCTGGAGGAGGGCCAACGCGTCGGTCGCCCCAGCATCCCACCCGCTCGAGGCGCCACCCGCCGCCAGGGCCGCCGCCGCCCGGCCGCGTGGCTTCTTCACAAAGACGGCTAAACGGGTGACCAGGTCGGCCGCCTGGTCGGCCTGGGCGTGGGCTCCAGGGCCACCACCGGCCACTGCGGCCTGGGTCAGCAGGGCGCGCGCGACCCGGGCGGCCGCCCGGAAACCGTCTGCGTCGAGCGGGGCGGCGGCCGCGCCGGCCTTGGCAGCCCCTGCCGGCGGGGCGGCGGCCGCCTCCTCTTCCTCCTCGCCATCATCACCGTCGACGGCCGCATCCAAGACAGCCGCCGCTTCATCGGCCGTCCGCACGTGCGCCCGCCGCCGGTCCCGGCCTTCAAAGCCCTTGAACACGGCGGCTGCTTCACCCACGTCGGTCGCCGTGCGCGCGGCCGCAGCGGCCGCCGCGGCCGCCGCCTCTGCTGGCGGGGCGTTGGCGGTGGTGGCAGCGGTGGATGGAAATTGGGTGGCAGCACCACCCCCACCGCGCGCCCGACGGGCCAAGGCCTTGCGGACGTCGGGCGCGAGGCGGGCGCGGAGGGCGGCCGCGGCTTCCGCCCGGTCTAGGGTGGCAGCAGCGGTCGGGCCGGCGGCCGCCAAGAAAGCGCCCGTCTCGCCCAGGTCGAGTAAGAGGTCGGCGGCGCGGGCTGCGCGGTCCCCAGCCGCACCAGCAGGGCCGGCTAAAGCAGAAGCGGCGGCGAGGGCAGCGCCATCCACGTCAGCCTCTCCTTCATCGTCACTCCCTCCTTCCTCGCCCTCCCGCCCCAGCAGGCGGCGGGCGGACGCGAGGTCACCCACCCGCACGGCCAGCTCGGCCAGGCGCAGGGCGGCTTCGGCGTGCGTGTCCGGTGAGGCACCCTCTTCGGCGAGCACGCCTTTCAGGGCGGACGATTCGGCGTCCAGGCCGCCTGAGGCGGCGGCCGCGGCGGCCAGGCGTTCCCACAGCGCGGCCGGCGTCGGCGGCGCGCCCTCGCTACCACCACCCCACCCGGCCAGGGCCCGCTGGAAGGCCACCACCGCATCACCCGGCGCGCCCACCTGCATCAACAGGCCACCCGCAGCTTCTAGGAGGTCCGACGCAGCAGCTGCGGCCGCCTCCCCACCCAGCACGCACCTCACAAGGCGGCGCCGGGCAGCCTCACCATCCCCGAGCGCCGCGTCGGCGGCCGCGGCCTTCACCTCCAGGTCTGCGGGCAGGGCCGGCTCCTCCCTATCCTCCTCGCCGTCACCCCCCTCATCCTCGCTGCCCCGCTCCTCAGCCACCATGCGGCGCGCCCGGGCGACCAGGCCCGCCACGCCCGCCGCGTCGCCGGCCGACAGGCGCAGCTCGGCCAGCATGTTGATGTGGGTCAGGTCGACGGACGCCGGGTGGTGGGCCAGCAGCCCTTCCAGCGCTGCCGCCGCGGATGCCGGGTCGCGCAGGGCGTGGTGCATGCGAGCCACCCATTTAATGACGTCGCCATCACCTGGGCGCGCCTTGGCCAGGCGGGCGAACCCACCCAGGGCCGCCCGGTGTTCTCCCACCTGGGCGTACATGACCGCCCGGTCCCAGGCAGCATCCTCGTCCGCCCGCTTGCGGCCCAGCAGCTTGGTCAGGCAGTAAATGGCCTGGCGCAGCATGCCGTGGTCGGCCGACATCTTGGCGAGGCGCCGCCAGGAGGCGGCGGCCGGGTCATCGTCGTCGTTGTCGCCGTCGTGGGCAGGGCGGCCATCGTCAGAGGAGGAACCACCGGCACCGGCACCGCCGCGGCCGCCGCGGCCATCCTCCTCCTCCTCCTCATCGTCGTCGTTGTCGTCCTCCTCCTCGCTCTCATCATCCCCACCAATGCCGGCCTCCCGCTCCTTCTGCCGCCGGGCCGCCGCCCTCGCGGCCGCGGCCTTCTTCTGCGCCCGCACCTTTCCGGGCAGGCGGCCTTTGTGTAGGTGGGCGGCGATGAAGAGAAAGTTCATGGCCCGCACTGAGTCGCCCGCCTGGAGCGCGACGTTGCCCAGGGTCTCGTATGGTTCCGGCCAGTTCGGGGCGATCCGGACGGCGTCCTTCAGCAGGGCCGTCGCCTTGTTAAAATCCCCGGCCACGATTGCCATGTGCGCGTCCGACATGCGGGCCCGGGCCTGGGGCGGCGGCAGCTTGGCGCGCGCACCCCGCGCCGCCCGCCCCGCCCGCGCCTTTTCGCGCTTGTTGGCACGCCGCCGGGCGCCCGGGGCGGAGTCACCGCCCAGCATGTCGGCCCCAAAAATCTCTTCGGCGGAGACGCCAAACACGTCAGCGGGGGCATCGGTGAGGGAGGCCGCGGTGGCGCCACCGCGGCGGCGGCGTTTGGAGGGAGGCTGGTCAGCCGCGGTGGCTGCGGCTGAGGAGGGCCCAGGCCCAGCCGCCCTCCCCCCCGCCGCTCGCCGGGACAGCTTGTAAGCCAGGTAGGGCGCATCGCCAGCCCCACCAGCCCGCACCCTCCCACCGGGCAAGGCCTCAATCGCGGCGACCCGGGCGGCCGCGGCCGCGCCGTCCGGGAAGAGCGGGTTGGTTTGAGGGGGCGGGGTCGGGGCAGGGATGGTGGCGGTCGCGCCGCCGCCCGCATGTGCACCTCCGCCACGCCGGCCCGGTAGCGCCGCCGCGCCCGCAAGTAGGGCGGCCTCATCGACGTCGTGGTCATCGTCCTCGTCGCTGTAATAGTCGTCGTCATACGCGTCCTCCTCGCCGCCGCCGCCGCCGTCGCTGTCCGACATGTTTTCCTCCTCCACGGCCGCCGCCGCTGCCTCCAGCTCCTCTGCTCGGGCGTCCGCGGCTTCATCCGCGTCGGACGCGTAGGGGGCGTATTCCATGGTGTGTGTGTTTGTGTGTGTGTTTGTTGTGTGTGCGCGTGCGTGTGTGGGTGTAGAGTGTAGGGTGACCCAGCTGTGGAGCGAGCACACACGCACGGGTGGGACCGTGTGCGTCTCCTCTCATATCCTAGAGAGTTTTTAGTGTGCCACTTGCGCGAGTGTGCGAGCACAATCTTTTCACTTCTTATTGCCCACCCGCGGCGCGGCGCAGGTCAAACCCGCCGACACACTCACACGCCCGCAATGCGGTGCCTCCTTACCTGCCTCCTGCTGGCCTCGTCTGTAGGGGCAGACGATGGTGAGAGAAAAAGATGAGAGAGGCCGAGCGCGAAAATGATGCGCCCCGACCCGCCCCGCGCCGCTCTCAACCCCGACCTCCCCTCCCTTTTTTTTCAGTCGCCTCCCTCCTCGCCCTCCGGTCCGCCCTGGTCGACCCGGCTGGAAGGCTGTCCTCGTGGAACGCAACCACTACAGTACCATGTGGATATTCTTCCTCCCCTTCTTCCCCCCTTCCTCGCTGCCGCGCGTGCGCCGAACCGCCTGGGCCCGGCTGTTGCCCATGGGCCGGCGTGGCCTGTGAAAACGGGGCAGTCACCGCTGTGTCCCTGGCCTGCTCGCCACGGGGGACGCCGTCAGGCTGCGCGGCGCCCCTCGGTGGCAGCTTGCCGACGGGCAACTGGACGCTGCCAGCGGCCTTGGAGACGATCGACCTGTCGGCCAACCGCATTTCGGGGCCCCTCCCGCCGGCGCTCGCGCGCGCTCCAGCCCTGACGTCTGCCCGCCTCGGGCACAACGCCTGGACCGGCGGCATCCCGCCCGCCTGGGGCCGCCCGCCTTCGCCCATTGCTACTGGCCGGGCGCTCGTCTCCCTGGTGGGCTCCTGTGGCGTGTGCGGGGCCGGGCCGGCCCTGCTGCCGCCAGGCGTCCCAGGCGACGCCCTCGACACGCGGGGCACGTCGCTCGGCGCGGCCTGCCCGGGCGCGGGGCCAGAGTGCGCGGGCGAGCGGACCGGGCGGTCGGGAGCCGCCTCCAGCGCCCTGACCCAAGTCACCGCCGTCCTGTGTGTGGCGGGCGCGGGCCTGCTGCTGTGGTTCGTGCGCACCTGGTCGCGGCGCGACCGGGCGGCGGCCTTGGCGGCGGCTGCCGCGGCGGGCCGCCCAGCGCGCCCTCCACCCGCCGGGCTCAGGGCTCGGCTGCATTGGGCCTTGTATGGGCCGCCCCCGCCCCTGCCCCCGCCCGCAGTGTACACAGGGCGCCGCTCCATCAACCTGGCCAAGGTGGGTGGGCATGGAGGTGGGCCGCATAGCAGTGGCGGCGGCGGCGGAGGCGGCGCGTCTTCTTCTTCCACGCCCGCCGGCAAGGGCTCGGACCTCCTCGTTCCCGGCCCACCCCCCGCGCTAGTCATCGGTCCTGACGGCGGGGCGTGCGTTGGCGTGCGCCTGCCGTCGTGCGACCCGACGCCGGCCGGCAGCATGGTGGATGGAGAGGGAGGAGGTGAAGGAGGGGTTGGTGGAGATGTTGAAGCGCCGCCAGCAGAGGGGAACGCATTGCCGGCACCGTCATCGTTGCCTGGAGAGGAGGAGGAGGAGGAGGTTGCGGAGGAGGGGCGAGCGGGGCGGCGGCGGCGGCGCGCGTGTTGAAACGAGAGCGAGAGGTTGGAGCTGTTCCCCCACTGTTCCCCCACAGCGACACAAGCAGCTCAAGAATTCGAAACATGGCCGCCCCACCCATGCCGGCCTCCTGGCCCCTCTACTTCGGAGAGGACTACGTGGCCGATGACCGGCGTGCCTTTCTGACGGCCGAGCTAGCCGGGTTCCTGAGCAGCGGACCGGGCTGGTCGTTGCTGCGGGCCGGCGCGTCGCTCGCGCCCGGCCGGCGCTTCATCGCCCTAGCCCTCGACTACGCCGCCCTCGCCTCCGGCTCCGGCTCACCCGACCTGGTGGCCAGCCTGGAAGTCCAGCCGACGGAGGGTCTGGCCTGCATCGCGGCCGCGGCGCACGAGGTAAGAGAAGGAGAGGAGAGAGAATGCTGCGCGGTCGCTGCGTTTTCGAGCAAGCGACAGCCGACCCGCTCTCTCTCTCCGTTTTTTCACAGGTCCTCTTCCACACCCGCCCCGCCGACGGCGCAGCCGCCCTCGGCATCACGCCCTCCTCCTCGGCTTCGGCGTCTTTATCAGCCGCTCGCATCCGGGTCCGCTTGACCGGCCTCCCGCCCTCCGCGGCCCTGCCCTTGCGCGATCTGCGCGCCGCGGCCGTCGGCCGCCTGGTGTCCGTGTCGGGCGTCGTCGTCCGGGCGACGGGCGTCCGCCCGCTCGTCACCAGCCTGGACTTTGAGTGCGGGAAGTGTGGGTCCTCGACGCGCATCCCCTTTGCGGCGGAGGGTGGGTACCGGTGCGTGCTCCCGAAAACCTGCCTGGTGCCCGGGTGCAGAGGCAAGGCGCCCGCCCCGATCCCGGGCTCGGCCGCCACGATTGACGCCCAGCGCGCCCGCCTCCAGGACTTGCCCGTCGGCGCCGCCGCCGGCGGCGGCAGCACTTCCACCACCGCCCCTCGTGCCGCCAGCGCCATGCCGGCGGGCGTGGACGTGGATTTGACGGAGGACCTGGTCGGGTGCGCCCCGCCCGGCGCCCTGGTCACCGTGGTCGGGTTCGTCCGCGTGATCCCAGTGGGCGGCGACGGCGGCGGAGGTGGGGGCGGGGGCGGGAGCGGGGGCGGGGCCTCCTCTAAGGCCGGCGCCGCCGCCGGCCTGGCCGTCCTGTATCTGGACGCCCTCTCGGTCGTACCCGCATCGCCCTCGTCTGCGACGGCCTCCACCCCCGCCTCCGGCCGCCCCGCCCCGTCCGACATTGTTGCCCTGCCCCCGCCCGGCCATGACGCGCCGCCCCACGCGGCCGCCTTCTCCCTGCGCGACCTCGCCTTTGTCGCGACCTTTGCCCGGGAGGTCGGGGGCTCCCAGTTCCGCCACCTGGTGCACGCCCTGGCGCCCGGCATTTACGGGCACGACATGGTGAAGGCGGCCCTGGTGCTGGGCATGTTTGGGGCGGGGCACGGAGGTGGTGGCGGCGAGGAGGGCACGGGTGACCACGGGTCTGCCGCTGCCCCGGCCAGGGGAGGCATCCACGTCCTCCTCTGCGGTGACCCGGGCCTGGGCAAATCCCAGCTCCTGGCTGCCGCCGCCGCCGCTTCGCCCCGTGGCCTGTACGTGTGCGGGTCGGGCGGGTCTGCGGCCGGCCTGACGGCGGCGGTGGGGCGGGACCCGATCACAGGGGCGCCCGCACTGGAGGCTGGCGCGCTGCCGCTCGCCCACTTGGGTGTGTGCTGCCTGGATGAATTCGATAAGCTGGGCGCGGATCATGGGGCCCTGGAAGGCGTGCTGGAGAGCGAGGAGGTGACGGTTGCGAAAGCGGGCGTCGTCGCAACCCTGCCCGCCCGGACGGCCGTGCTGGCGGCCGCCAACCCGGCGGGCGGGCGGTACGATTCCAAAAAATCCATTGCGGCCAACGTCCGCCTGTCGCCCGCTCTGCTGTCCCGGTTTGACCTGGTCTTCCTGATGGCGGACGAGCCGGATGCCGGGCGGGACGCGGCCCTGGCGGAGCATGTGCTGGCGGTCCGGTCGGGTCGGCCGGAGCGGGCGGCGGCGTCGCGGGCGGCCCTGGCTGCGGCCGCCAACAAAGCGCGCAGTGGCCTGGGCGGCTTGCTCACCCAGGGCCCGCACGCCACGCCCCCCCCCACCACCACCCCGCGGGCTGGGGGTGGCCTCCCCCCACGCACGCGCCCTTCCTTGGCCGCCCAGCTGGCCGCCCGGTCCCCCTCCGACGCGGACCCGGTGCCGGCCTCCCTCATCTCTCGCTACATCGCCTACGCCAGGTCCTACTGCCGCCCGACCCTGTCCCCCGGCGCCCGGGCCGTCGTCCGGGCGGCGTACCTGGCGCTCCGCGACGGCGCCCCCCCGTCTGGGGCGGACGGCGGCGATGACAATGATGGGGCGGCGGCCATTGATGCGTGGATGGTGGGCAGTGATGGGGGTGGGGGCGGCGGCGGCGGCGGCGGCCACGCAGGCAGCGGCGTCTCTGCGACAGCCCGCCACCTCGACGCCCTGGTCCGCCTCACTGCCGCCCGCGCACGGGCCGACCTGCGGTCCATCGCGACGGCAGATGATGCCCGAGATGCGGCAGAACTGATGGCGCGCTCGGTCCTGGGCGGGGCGCTGGCCGGGTGTGACTGGGCGGGCGGGGTGGGAGGGCGCGGAGTGGGCGGGGCCCCTGGAAAGCGGCGGGGCGGGACGGCGGCCGAGCTGGCCCGCCTGCTGGCCGCCGCCACCTCCCACGCCCGGGCCCGGGGGTCCGCCCTGTTCACCACGGGTGAGCTGTGCGCTCTGGCGGACGAGCTGGACCTGGACGTGCCGGACGTGCCGGCCGCCCTGGACGCGATGAACGACCGCGGCGACCTCCTGAAAAAAGGGCCCGGGATGTATGAGGTCGTGGCGGCCGCACGCGCGGTGCGGGCGGCTGCCGCCGCGGCTGCCGCGGCGGGCCCGCCGCGTGCGTGGGGTGGCGCCGATGAGAATGAGGATGAGGAGGACGAGAATCGGGCGCCCTGCGGTGGTGGCGGTGGCGGCGACGGCTTTGGGCTGGGCGGGTTTTAGATTGTGTAGAGAGCTGCTTCAACCTGTCTTGGCCCATCTCTCCTTCCCATTCTTTCACCCAACCACCCCCTCGCACGCCGCCGCCGCCGCGGACAGGAGCCCGCACAAGCTGCCGCCTGCCAGGTCGCCGCCCGCCAGCCTGGCCCGGGCCGCGCTCAGGTCGGTGTCGGATTGGGGCGGGGTCAGGGACAGGATGGCTAGGCCGCCCGCCCCGCCCGCGCCCGTGCGGGGCCAGAGCGGGGGGACGCGCACGCGGACCTCCACCCCGCACCGCAGGACGGCGACCACCTCCACCTCCGAGGCCAGGTCGCCGGGGGGAGCGGAGACGGAGGCCAGGGCGTGCGCTGCCCCGGCCTCGCCCATCAGCTCCATGCGGCGCAGGCGGGCCGAGGTGAGGGCGAGCGCCTCGTGCACCAGGGCCGAGGCGGGTGCCCGTGGCTGGGCGGCAGCGGCGCGGCCACCAGCCGCTGCCGCTGCGGACGCCGCCACGGCCGCCCGCACCGCCCCGCTCAGGTCGACGTCGGGCGGGGACAGGATTGCACCGACGAGCGTGTCGGAGCCGGGCGCAAAGGTCAGGGCCAGCTCGTAGGACGCCGACCGGGGTGGGCCGTCACCCTCCCGGTCGCCCCCGCCGTCGCACATGTCTGACGACGGCCGCAGGGCCAGGGTGACCCCGTCCGCGCCGACGCCCGCCAGCTCGACGCCCGCTAGGGCAGACACCAGGGCCGTCGCTTCATCGCACCAGGCCGCTGCGGCAGCCAGGCGGCCCGCGGCGGGCGCGGAGGCGTGGGCGTCGAAGGCGGCACCGCCACCACCATCACCCTCGCCGCCGCCCAGGCGTTCGGCCTCGCCCCGCAGCGCGTCGGCCGCCGCGTCGTCCGCGGCCGCGCCGGCCGCCAGGCTGGCCGCCTCCGCCTCGGCGGCCGCAATCTGGGCCTCCAGGGTGCGGGCCGCCTCCGCCTCGGCCGCCAGCCGGGCCGCCGCCTCCGCCTCATCCGCGGTGGGCGGCAGCGCAGGCGGCGCGCTGCCACCACCCTCCCCCTCCTCGCCCGTGCTGGCCTGCTTGCCTGCCGCCGCGGCTTCCACGTCCGCCAGCGCCGCCAGGGCCGCATCCCGCTCCGCCTCGAACTCGGCGGCCGCCCCGCACACCCGGTCGATGAGGCCGCGCAGGGCGTCGGCTGATGCGGCGTTGGCGGCTTTCGCAGCCTTGGCCGCCCCACCAAACTCGGCCGCCTGCGACTCAAACTGGGCCAGGCGTTCCCGTTCGCCGCCGTCAGGGCCGCCCTCCGTCAGCCCGTCAATGAATCCGTCCTTCACGTCGTATAGGGTGAACGTGTTTTTCAGGGAGGCGAACTGGGTGAATTAAGTAGGAGGGGAGAAAAGGTGAGTGTTTGAGGAGGTTGAAAACGCGCCGCCCCGCCCCGCCGCCGCCTCGTTTTTTAAAGTTCGCTCTCTCTCTCACCTGCCGCTTCAACCGCCGCAGGTCCGACTCGCTCGCGCCGGCCGCCTGTTCCCGGGCCGATTCCAGCAGCTTGACAAACCGGTCCGAGTTGGAGGCATCTATGTGGGTGAGGAGACTGCAAATAGGAGGACAGGTGAGAGAGGTGAGAGGTGACGTCGGCGCGCATGGGGCCGGGGCGAGTCGCTCTGTCATCCTCAACGCTTACCGCCTGTAGTTTTCGATGGACGGCTCGCCCAGGGAGGCCAGGACCTCGTCAGGCGTCTCCGTGATGGCGCCAGCGGGCGGGATCTGGAGCGAGATGTCAAAGTCCAGGCGCTTGGCGGTCGCGTCTGCTGCCATTTTGTTTTTTTGTTTCTTTGTTTTTGGCGGCGAGAAGAAAGAAGAGGAGTGTGCGTGTGTTGCGTCGTGTGTGCCGTGTGCGTGTCACGTGCTGTGACGACGGCGGATGAGGTGGGCGCAGGCCAGGGAAAAGGCACGCGGGCGTGTGGCCGCGGGGCGTGGGAGCGAACCGCGGCTGACGTTTTTTAGTGTGGCTTCTGTTGCGCCGACCCCGATTCTCACTTCGCGACGCCCTTCACACACGACGCCCCGCCCAGCGTCTCCGGGCTTCCTCCTCTCCACCCGCAATCTCAAACCCACGCAGGGGCTGGACTCCACCATGCACCCTACCCCGGCTCATCGCCCGTCCCTCCGGCGAGGTGGCCGCGCGACCACAAGCCTCCCCGCCCGGCCTTCACCCCAGCAGCCGATGCGGGCCGCCCGTCGCCTGCCCGCCCCGCCGCCAGCGTCCTCGCCCAGCGACAGCGATTCCAACCCCCCAGACTGGGATGCCGAGATGTCTCTTTTTCGCCGCCGGGTGTCCGCGCCCAACCAACTGGCCGCCCTGCGCGAGCGGGAGGCCCAGGTCGAGCTCGGGACCGTCCTCTACGCGGGCGACGGCCTCGCCATCGTGCTGGGCCTGGACAATGACGCGCCCGTCGGGACGGTGCTCTCCTTTGTGGGCGGAGCCAGAGGGTATGAGAAAGGGTCGGCGCGTGAGGGAGAGGGAGAGAAACGGGCGTGTCGGACGGGACAGAGCGAGCGCGCCCTCTTTTCTCATCATCATCATCCATCCATCCATCCATCTCCACACAGCGCCCTCCTGTGGCGCCGGTCCGACAACATCTGCTTCGCCGTGCTCCTGGGCGGCGTCGCCTCCGTCGGCGAGCGCGTCGCCTGTCGCATCAAGGGCATCCTGCAGGTCGTGGACGCGGCGGACGGGCCGCTCACCCAGCGCGAGTATGATGTCGCGACCGTGCCGGTCGGCCCGGGCCTGGCTGGCGCGGTCGTCGACTACCGGGGGCGGGCCCTGGACTGGGAGGGTGGCAGTGGCAGTGGGCTTGCCGACGACGGCATCTCCCTGCCCCCTGCCCCGGGAGCGTCCCCGCCCCTGGGCACCGACGCGGCGGGCGCCCTGTTTGCCGAGTGCCCGCCCATGGAGGCACGCTCCCAGATTTGTGCGGCCCTGACGACGGGGGTGAAGGGGATTGACGCCCTGACCCCGCTGGGCCGGGGCCAGTGCCTGCTCGTCCTGGGAGCCCCCGGCAGTGGGAAGACGACGGCCGCCCTGGACGCGGTCCTGGCGCAAGCCTCATCGGGTGTGCGGTGTGTGGTCGCGGCGGTCGGGTGCCAGCCAGCTGCCGTCCGGGCGGCCGCGGAGGCGTTGGCCCGCAAGGACGCCCTGGGCCACGTCACCATCGTCACCGCACCCGCGGGCGCGCCCCTGGGTGAGCGGTACGTCGCCCTGTGCGCGGCGGCGGCCATCGCGGAGCGCGCCCGGGATGGGGGCGGGGACGCGTTGCTGGTGGTTGACGACGGCGGGTGCTTGCCGGAGATGTGGGAGCGCGTCACGGCGGCCCTGGCGAGCCTAGGGCCCGCCGTCGCGGAGGAGGACGCGCTCGGCGCGGTGAAGACGAAGGAGAAGGACGGTGAGGGTGCAGCAGAGGCGGCGGCGGCGGCGGACGGCCCTCGGCCCTCTCCCCCGCCGACCTCCTCCCCGCCCGGGGATGAGGGTTCCGCGGACGAGGCGCTCGTGGAGTATGAAGGCATGCTCGTCTCCGCCGCTGCCGCCGCCCGGCGCCGCTTCTTTGCGTCCCTCTTGCAGCGGGCGGCCAAGCTGACGCCCAGGCTGGGCGGCGGGTCGCTCACCATGGCGCTGGTCTTGCCCGGCGTGCCAGCATCGGGGCGGCGGGTCGGGGGTGGCGGGGACGCTTCTGCCTCCTCCTCCTCCTCTTCCGACTCTCCGGCGATCGACCTGGACTCGTACACCACCCTGTCCCCCGTTCAACGCGAGAAAATGGCTGCGGCGCTGGCGGCCCGGGCCAAGAAAGCGGCGGCGGGCGCCAAAGGCGGGAGCCCCACCGGCGCGTCGGCGGGTGGTGGTGTCCGGACCGAGGTGATCGAAGAGTTCATGTCGATCGCTGACGGCCAGGCCGTCTGCGTGCGCGGCGATGGCGACGCCGCCTACGCCATCGACCCGGCGTCCTCCGTGTCCCGCATCGGGGCCCGGGCGTATCCGCCCGCGTTGCGGACGCTGGGGCCGGCGGTCCGGCTGGAGCTGGCCCAGGCGGTGGACGTCGCGCGCACGCTGGGGCCGTCGGCGGGTTCGCTGTCGCCCGCGGAGGTGGCATCGCTGGCTGGCCCGCGTGCCGCTGCAGCCCTAATTCGTGCCGACCGGGTCCGGGCGGCGCTCACCCAGCCCTCCGGCCACCCCGTACCGGTCGAGGAGGAAGCGGTCACCCTGCACGCGCTCGCCGCGGGCTGGCTGGACGCCGTCCCGTGCGCCGCCGTCCCGCGCCGCCTGGGCCTCCTCATGTCCGCCTTGCGCCGGTCCCGCCCAGGGATGTTGAGCGCGCTGGCTGGGGCGGTGGACCCGCCAGGCGAGGATGTGCTGGCGGAGCTGGACGCGGCGATGGAGGAAGTGGCGGCCGCTTTTCAGGGGGCGCTCTGAAAATGAGGGGGAAAAGGGGGGTGGGAGTTGTGTGCGTGTGTATGCGCTCTGAGTGGTCTGTGTGTGCCGTTGGGGATTTAGATTACCCGTTCTCTGTGTTCGAAGGTCCCTAAAACACGCGGGTGTCCCGAGGGAGAGAGACGGACATGGAAAAGGAGCGAGGTCTGGCTAGATTCACTTCTTCCTTCTCCGCGTGTCCCGCGCCCTGCACGCACTCCTCTCTGAAGCACACACCGACACACGCTATACCATGCTCTCCGCCCTCTCCTCTGCCTCAGCCATGGCCTCCGCCCCCCGCCCCTGCGGCCGGCCTACCGCTCGCGTCAACGGCAGCGCAGCCGCTGCCACCACCTCCGTTCCGTCCGCCCGCTGCCCGGACGCGTCACCCGTCCGCCACCGTGGCGGCCTCGTCAAGGTGCGTCAGCGCGTGCGTGCGTGTGCGTGTGTGTGTGTGTGTGTGTGAGAGGGAGCGAGCCGCGCCGCGTGCGCGTGTGTGGTCCTCCGCCACCCAATTCACACACCCCTTCTCCTCATCCAGGCCTCCGCCGCGCCCGCCGCCGCCACGGACCTCCCGCCCGAGCTGGCCAAGATTGTGGCGGGGTTTCAAATGGTGAGCAGAGTTAGAGAGAGAGATAGAGGAGAAAGAAAACGAAGAACAAGAGTACACGGACAGCAAGCGTGCTTCTCAACTCTCCATCATCTCATCCTCGACCCCCTCTCCCCATTTTCACATTCACACACCAGGTCCCCGACCCCAAAATCAAGTACGCCCAGCTCCTGGCGTACGGCAAGAAGCTGGCCCCCCTCCCGCCTGCCGAACACACGGACGCCCGCAAAGTCCGGGGCTGCGTCTCCCAGGTCTGGTTGGTGCCGGAGGTCAGGACAGACGGCACCCTGCACTGGGCAGCCGACTCGGATTCCGCCCTCACGAAGGGCCTTGCCGCGCTCCTGGTCTTGGGCCTCTCCGGCTGCCCGCCTGCCACGGTCGCCCGCCTGCCGCCCGATTGGATCACAGACTTGGGCCTGGCCCAATCCCTGACGCCCTCCCGCAACAATGGCTTCCTCAACATGTTCCGCCTCATGCAGCAGCAAGCGCTGGCGGCCCTGGTGGAGGAGACGACGGGCGGTGGTGGTGGTGGTGGTGGTAGTGCGGCGCCTGCTGCTGCGCCCTCCTCCTCTGCCCCCGCCGCGACTGACAAGCCGGTGCGGGCGGCGATCGAGGCCAAGCTGGCTGCCGCCCTCGCCCCCTGCGCCTCCCTGGACGTGATCGACGAGTCGGGCCAGCACGCGGGCCACGCGGGCGCCAGGGGCGTGGCCTCCCCATCCGGCGAGACGCACTTCCGAGTGGTCGCCGTCTCGCCCGCCTTCAGCGGCCTGGGCCTCGTCGCCCGCCACCGCCTGGTGTACGGGGCCCTGGCGGAGGAGATAGCGGGCCCCGTCCACGCCCTGACGCTGGTCACCAAGACGCCGGAGGAGGTTGGCGGGGGAGGAAAGTGAGAAAAGGTGTGTGTGTGTGTGTGTGGATTCTTTGTGACTTTTCTTCTGTTTTCGCACACACTTGTGTCTTGCTTCAAGAGGGGAGGGGGGGGGGGCGAGCGCGCGCGCGTGGGAGGCCCCAGCCCCATTTTCCATTCACAGGCGCCCTGCCAGCCCGCCACTCCCTCGCCCGCGCGCGCGCTCAACCTTGATGCACCGGTCCGCGACGACCGGTACGCCACCCGCCAGCAGGTCTGCCTCCCAGGCCGGCGCCCGGATGCCACTCTGCAGCCAGGCGACGGGCGGGGCCCCACTCCCGCCGTTGGCTCTCAGGGCGGCCAGCACCTGGTCCGCTGGCGGCAGCTCGGCCGGCTTGCGAAAAAAAACGACGCAGTCGACGGGCGGGACGCGGGCGAGGTCGGCTAGGGAAGCCAAAGGAGCGGCTCCAAAATAGGCATCTGCTTCTGGGGTCGACATGGTAGGTATCGGAATGATGGCCACGCCGTCGGCGTGCAGCGCGGCGGGAACAAACGCGGCCGGGCGGGTTGCTAAGCGGTCAATCATCGGGCGAATACCGACGACAGCCACGCGGCGGACGGCCGCCGCGATGGACGAGGCACGGCCCTGGTCGGTGATGTCCTGCGTGGCCGCCATATAGATGACTCGTTGAGGGCGCGGGGCGCGGGCTGGTGCCAGGGAGCGCAGGGCGGCGAGCATGCGTGGCCGGGTTGAGAGAGTGAGCAATGCACTGCTCATTTTTTTTCCCCAGTCAGGTGGGACAGCATCGGAAAAAATGCTGCGCCGTGCCGCCCGCCCCCTCCTGGGCCGCACCCGGGCATACGCGTCACGTGTCGACCCGACTGATGAGGTGCTGGTCTACGTGCGGACCAGCCAGGTGAGGAAAGCAAGACAGAAACTTCGCACAACACACCCCAGCGCACTTTTTTTCTTTTCTTCTCCCCCCTCTCAACCTTTCAACCCGTTTCTCTCTTCCAGGGCGTGTCCCCAGACACCGCGGTCGACGTCCTCACCTCCAGCCTGTCCAAGACCACGTCTTCCCTCGCGTCCGCCCGCCTCTCCCTGGCCTTGGCGGAAGTGGAGGCACGGCGCGGGTCCTGGCGGGCGGCGGCGGACGCGGCGGGCGTGGCAGCCGAGGCGGCGGGCCGGGACCTCGGCGTGCTCCCAGCCCCGTCCGTCCTAGCGGCCGCCTGGGACGCCAGGGTCCGGGCCTGCCTGATTGCTGGGTGGGATGAAGAAGCCGTGGCCTTCATGTCCAGCGTCGACGCCGCCGCCGCGGTGGGCGGCGACCCGCCCTCCATAATCAAAACCGCGGCCGCCGGCTTGGGCGCCCTGGTCGCTCACGTGGGGGGCGACCAGGCCCGCGCGTCCGGCGCGGCGGCCGCCCTGGGCGGCCTGGACGAAGCCACCCGCGCATCCCTGGCTCAGGAAGACTACCAATTGCACGACCCGGACATTGCTTTAGCCGCGTCTTGGGCGGCCGTCCGGGCGGGCGCCGTCTGGGCGTCCTGCGGCGGCACCTCCTCCTCCTCCCCCTGGTTTCCCATCGCGGCTCGCACCGCCGCCGCCTCGACCGCGGCGGCGGATCTGTCCACCTGCCCGACCGGCCCGCTCGCCCGGGCGGACCTGGCCGCCTCCGTCGGCGCGGGGCTGGCCCAGCTGGCCTTGCGCGCTGGGGACTGCCCGGGCGCGGAAGACGAGGCGGCCGCGAGCCTGGGGGCGGCGGATGGCGCGGGGTCCCCCGCCGCGGCGGCGGCCGCCCCGCTCCTGTTGCTGGGCGACACCTTTGCCCGGCGCGCTCAGCTGACGGTCGCGGAGGGGCTGTACAAGCGGGCCGCCCAGGGCGCGGGCCTGGTCGAACCGACGGGGGGGACCGGCGGGAAGCTGTGGGCGGCGCCTGGGGGGCGCGCGCCGGCCGTCCACCCGTCCCTGGCCTCCGCGGTCGCCTGGCGCCTGGCACAACTGCTGACCCTGGCGCCGCGCCGGAGCACCGAGGCCGACCAATGGGCTGGCGTCGCGGTGCGGGCTGGCGGGCTGGGGCCGGACGCGGCCGCCCTGACCGCCGCGCTCGGCCCACTACACGGGTTGAAGGGAGGCCTGGTCGCCAGCATGGGGGCGCCCTGGGTGGACGTTGCGACCCGGCGGGTCCTGCCGCGCCTGGAGTGAAGGTGTGGGGGCGGGGCCTCCATCACGCGGAACGGGTATGGTTGCAGTTGGCGGGGGTGTAGGGTTGCGGGCGGAGGGAGGGGATGAAGTGAAGTGTATTGTGTTCGAAGAGAGATAGGGCAGAAGTGCAAATTGGCCACATCTCCTGTCGTGCGCGGGGGAGTGCGCGGCGCCCCGGGGAAGTGCACGGCGCCCCCGCACACACCCCGCGCGATGACTACCGCCACTGCTCCCCAGATCATCGGGCGTGCAGAGGGCGACAGGAGCGCTCGTCCCGCCGGCCGCGCTCCCCTTCTTCCTCCAGCCGCCGTCCCCGCCTCCACCACCCCGCCTGCCCCGCCCGCCGCCGCCCGCCGCCCGCCGCCCTACACCCGGTTCATCGCCCTCCAAGTCTTCTACCTGGGGTGGGAGTACACTGGTTTCACCTCCCAGGGCCGGCCCGATGACGGCACCGCGGAGGCGGCCTTGTTGGGTGCGTTGCGGCGGACCGGCCTCATCCCCCCGCGCCTGGAGGAAGGAGGAGAGGAAGGACACGGCGGTGGAGGAGGCGCCTCCACCACCTCCTCCTTTTTTCCGCCCGAATTCACGCGGTGTGGGCGGACGGACAAAGGTGTGAGCGGGGTGGGCCAGGTCGTCGCGTTGCGGGTGCGCAGCCGGCTAGGGCCGGAGGGGGTCAAGGTTGAGGATGGTGGAGAAGTGGGCGCACAACCTCCTCCACCTGCTTCCTCCGCCGCGCCCGCCGCACCACCCGATGACGCCGCGACCACCACCACCGCTCCCGCTCCCTCCTCCACATCCGACCCGGACGACCACGAAATCGATTACGTCCGCACACTCAACGGTTCCCTGCCCCCGACCATCCGCGTGACCGCCTGGGCGCCCGCCCCGCCCGGCTTTTCCGCCCGCTTCTCCGCGGCCTGGCGGCGGTACCGCTACTTCCTGGTCGAGGAGACCGGGGGCGGGAGCAATGGGAGCACCAAAAGCAGCGCGTCCGGGTCCACGTCCGGGCGCCTGGACGTGGGCGCGATGCGGCGGGCCGCGGCCCACCTGCTGGGGTCGCACGACTTTCGCAACTTCTGCCGGGCGGACATTCCGGCCGTCACCAACTTCCGGCGCACCATCAAATCCCTGACGGTGGACCGCATAGGCGAAGAGGGGGGAGGCGGAGGAGCGGCGGGCGCCATCCCCACGTCCCTCCCGGACGCCCCGCCCGTGCCGCCCCTGCGCCTGCCGGGCGGTCTGATCCTGCCCGGCCAGGACGGGGTCGTCATCGCCCTGACCGGCGCGGCCTTCCTGTGGCACCAGGTCCGGTGCATCGTGTCCGTCCTGGCCATGGTGGGCCGGGGCCTTGAGCAGCCGGGGATCGTGAAATCCATGCTGGACACCGGCCCGGGCGGCGCCTTCCCGGCCAAGCCCCAGTACGTGATGGCACCCGACCGCCCGCTCCTGTTTTGTGGGGCGGGCTTTTGTGGGGGGGACCTGGGGTGGCGGCGCTCCCGCGGCGGATCGGCGGGTAGCGCCCTGGCGGGAGTACGGGAGCTATTGCGGGAGCAGGTGGCGGGGACGCTGCTGCTGGCGGCGGTGGCGGCCCAACTGGAGGCGGAGGAGGAGGAGGAGCGCGACCCGACCGCGGCGCCCGCCCCAAAGCGGCAGGCCCGCCATAGGCCGCTCGCGACCCGGCCGTGCGACCCGCCGCTGGAGGTCCGGCTGGCCGCCAAAGGGCTGGCCATTGTGGATGGGGACCCGACGCGGCCGGCGGCGGCAGGGGCGGACGGGATGGAGATCGTGGAGCCCGGGCGGCGGGGTTAGAGAGAATGAAAATAGGGAGAGAGAAATGATGCGGAACCAGGCGCGATTTTTTCACGTCTCCATCCCACCTCCACCCCCACCCCTCCCTTCCTCCTCCGGCGCAGCCCGCATGTAGAGGACATTGTTGCACCGGATGAAGACCTCCCCTAGCTCGCCGGTCAGCTTGCCGTCGACGAACTCCTCGGTGGAGGCCAACTGTGAAAAAAACAGGAGAGTAATGAGGAGAGAACGGGACGCGGGACGCACCCGCAGCACAGCCTCCTCCCTCCTCACCACACCGCTCTCCTCACCTGCAAATTCATGTACGCGTCAACAGAGACCAGGTAACCTAAACGCGAAGAGAGAGATAGAGAGAGTGGAGCGCGTGTAAGAGAGCAAGCGCCGGCGGCGGGTCCCGTCGATCTCCTGTCTCTCCCCTCTCCAATAGAACTCACCCTTGTACTCCATGCCCCACTTCAGCTTGACCACGACGGGCTTGCCCGTCAATTCGTTCAGGAAGGGCTTCGGGTTGACGGGGATGGTCTGTGGGTGGGAGGGAAGGGAAGAGAGAAGGGGTTTGAGGCGACGGCGACGGCGCGAACGGATGTTGATTGTTGCTAAGATTGAGCGCGCGGCGCGCTTGCACGCCGTCACCACGCACCGCCATGTCCGGAGAGAGAGGGCGCCGCGCACCAGCAGCAGTAAGGGGTAAAAATTGACAGTGCGTGTGTGTGAGGCAAGGAACACGCGCGTCTCTATTATTCGGCGCCGACGCGTCTTCTCTCTCAACCTTGCTCTGGAACTTCTCACAGCGACCCGACTGCCAAATCCCCGCCGACCGTCTCCTCCACTAATTCATCTCCCTCGCCCACCTCGGCCCCCGGCCCCACCCGGGCATCCCGCACGACCGCCCGGCTCCCGACCCGTCCGCCCGCGCAGATGACCGAGTTCTGGATGGCCGCGTTCTCGCCCACCACGGCGCCCGCCCCCAACACGCAGTTGGCGACCTTTGCGCCCTTGCCGACTGTCACCCCGCTCCCCAGCACACTCTTTTTCACGGAGCACCGGTCGCCCAGCACGCAGTCGGGGCCAACGATGGAGGCCAGCGACACGGCGGCCTTGGCGCCCAGGGAGGTGGAAGGGTGGATGGAGGCGGGCGGCGGGGCCGAGGCCGAGGGAGGGCCACCGGCGGGCGCGGGGCCGTCCGCACCAGCAGCGCTCGCGCCGCCTCCCCTCCCTCCCCCCTCACGCAGCCCCGCATCCGCCGCCGCGACGTCCCTGTTCAGTTCCAGGTAGGCCTGGACGGTGGACGCCCGCCCGCACACCCGGCTGCGAGGGGCGAGGTGGGCCTGGCAGACGGGGCGAGGGGGCGGGGCGGCGGCGGAGGAGGCGGGCGCGGTGGTGGAGGTCATGGTGGTGGTGGCGGCGTCGGCGGGGGGCGCCGCCACGGCCGCCTTGGCAGCCTCGTCGGGCCCGCCCGCACCACCACCACCCTCCTCGCTGGCACTGGGGTCTCGGGGCGTGAACTGGCGGCGCAGGAGGTAGGGAACGAGGTCCCGGCCGACAGAGACGCTGGGCCCCCCCCCCCCCCCCCCCCGGCGCCCGCCGGGGCGCCCAGGGGCGGGGCCCCCCAACCCCCCCCCCCGGGGCGGGGC
>Ga0315288_10001575_pt1 | contig 29445 bp, 19 predicted proteins | sample YL17G11_20_MG_FD_203454 | JGI IMG/M metagenome (GOLD analysis project Ga0315288, IMG submission 203454) | Sediment microbial communities from Yellowstone Lake, YNP, Wyoming, USA - YL17G11_20 | ecosystem: Environmental > Aquatic > Freshwater > Lake > Sediment | place: USA: Wyoming | collected... | reverse complement strand
TCCGAAGTCGAAAAACAAATTCGTCAAGACGGTCACGCTGAGCAAAGCCCAAGAGGAAATCCTGAAAAAAGTGAATCCCTTGCTCCTCGATAAACATAGTGTACATAAATCAGGGTAAAGTCAGGTAGATAGTAATCAACTCCGATAGATATTGATGATATCCTTGAGCAGAGCCGCCGCCGTTCCGCGGGGATCGGATTTTCCGCCGCTCACCGTGACCGCGCCCATGGTGTCGGTGAAATAGGTGATCGCCTTGTTCGTGCCGGTCACATGAAACAAGGGATGGGTTCTATCGATCGCCGTCAAACGGACGTCTGCCTTGTCTTTTCCAGCGTCTCTGACAAGCCGGCCCAAAAGCTTCAGAACCTTGCCTTCGTTTCTCGCTTTTCGGATATCATCGATCGTCACGACGCGGATCCCGCTGCGGGCGATATCGCTCAACGAAAAATCCGTCCCCGCTACGGCATTGGAGATCAGAAGGATCTTGCAGGCCGTATCCCAACCGTCCACGTCGAGGGAGGGATCTGGCTCGGCGATCCCTCTGGCCTGGGCTTCCTTTATGGCGTCCTGGAATGTGACGCCTTCTTCCATCCGGGTCAGGATGAGGTTGGTGACGCCGGTTAAGATGCCCTCGATGCCAAGGATCTCGGTGCCGGATAGCGAAAGGACGCCGACGTCTACGGTCGGAAGCGCGGCGGCCGTTGCGGCGCTGAATTTGATCTGAACGCCGTTCATATTCGCTCGGGCCATCAATTCCCTGAATTTCAGGACCAAGGCGCCTTTGCTGGCCGAGGCGATATGCCAATTTCGCCCGAGGGCTTGTCCGATGTGGCTGAGACCGGGCTCCCCCGTTTCGATATTCGTAGGTGTGCATTCGACGAGGACCCCGGATTTCAGTTCGGTCAGGACCTCATCCAGACTCAATTTCGTCGTCCAGGCGGGATGATCGGCCGTTCCGGTAGCCATGATTTCAGCGATCTCCGTCAGGTCCGATCGACGCCCGGAGAAATATGCTCCCTTGGACCTGAAGACCGCCTTGAGGTGGAGGTCCAGCCCATAGCGGTCGCGGCAAAGCGCGTTCTTCTCCACGATCAGGCGGGAAAAGGCCTTCCCGACGTTGCCGAAGCCCATCAGAACGATATTGATAGAGCGCATTTATTTCTTTTCTTCCGGCTTCTTAGTCTTGCGGGTGAAAACGATCTCTTTGACCTCCGGCTCGAGTTTGATGGAGAGGCTGCCGATGTCCCCCTTGGCATCGATACCGAAGGTCAGCTTTTGATCGATGCCGGCCAGATCATCCTTGACCGTGAACGTGTCGTAATGAAAATGATGGAGGGCCAAGTTGGTGGCATGAAATGTCCCCAAGAGTCCCTCCCCTTCCTTCCTGATCGAAAAAACGCCGTAGGCCGGGTGCTCGAAGTCTCCAACATACTCCTCCAGGGCGTGCGTCGGTTTCGTGTCAAACTTGCGGTCCTTGTCTTCCTCCTGTTTCTTTTTGTCCGCGTCCGTTTTGGCCGCGGTCAGATCGGCCTTGACCCGGGCGTTCCAATCGATCGGCTCCAAGCCCAAGAGCCGGTCATAGATGTTATACGCGAGGATGGAATTGATCGGAGCGTCCTCCAGGTTGTTGAGAAGGACGAGGCCGATATTGTCCCGCGGCAGCATCGAGACCGCCGCCGAAAAGCCGTCGATGGCGCCTCCGTGTCCGACGAGGAGATGTCCCCGGTAAGTGCTGATCCGCCAGCCCATCCCGTAGATCCCGTAAAAAAGCTCATCGTATTTCGGGGCGCCCGGGACGACAACCTGCGGCGCGTGGATCTGGGCCAGGACGGCTTCCGAAACGATCCGGGTCTCCCCTTTTTCGCCGGCTCGGCCCTTGTTCAGGTTCAAGAATACCCAGCGGGCCATGTCCAGTGCGGTCGAGTTGATCGCGCCCGCCGGGGTGATGGCGTCGATGTTGCAAAAAGGAACCTGCTCGACCTTTCCCTCGACGATCTGATAGGGATAGGCGAAATCCGAAGCTTTTATCGAATCCGCGACCGAGAAATTCGTTTCGCTCATGCCGAGAGGGGTCAGGATCCGCCGGAGGGCGAAGTCTTCCCAGGGCGTTCCGGCGATGGTTTCGACGAGGATCCCGGCCGTCATGAACATCAGGTTGTTGTACTGATAGATCTCCCGGAATTCGCGGTTGAGATCCAGATACCTGAGGCGTTCGAACAGCTCCCGGCGGGACAGCGGGGATCGGTACCACATCTTGTCGTGGCGCGGGAGGCCGGAGCGATGGCTGACCAGGTCCCGAGGCTTCATCTGATTTGAAGCGACGTCGTCGGACAGGAAGAACTCGGGCAGATATGAGCGCACGGGCTTGTCCCAGTCGAGCTTCCCTTCGTCGACGAGGATGCCCATCGTCGCCGACGTGAAAGCTTTGGTGCAGGATCCTATGGCGAAGAGGGTATGCGGGGTGACCTTGAGACCGTTCTTGATGTCACGTAATCCGAATCCGTGAGCGTAAAGAACCTTGCCGTCCTTGACGATCGAGATTGCGACCCCAGGGACTTTATGCTCGGCTAGGATCTTATCGACGAAAGATTCGAAGCCCTTGAGACGGGCCAGGTCGTCCTTTTTTTGTTGGGCTTGAAGGAGGCCCAAGACGAAAAACTGCAGAAAAACAACGATAAGAGCAAAAGACTTTTTTTGTTTAGACATGGTGATCCTTGAAAATAAATCAGGGGGGCCTTTGGAAGCAGGTACGTGTCCCTCGACTAAGGTACGGAGAGGGCGGGATTCGAACCCGCGATTCCGATTGCTCAGAATAACGGTTTTCGAGACCGTCGCCTTCAACCACTCGGCCACCTCTCCGCAAGAAAAGGGTCGGAATCCAATCGGGATGGGATATTATAATAAATTCGACCGGAAAAGAAACCCCTTTATGGCTAACGAACCCGCCGCTCTTGGAAAAAATCCTTGAGGACGCGGCCGCATTCTCCGGCGCGGACGCCGCCCAGGATCTCCATACGGTGGTTCGTCTTGTCCATCGGGAAGGTCATGATCGAGAGGACGGCTCCGGCCTTGGGGTCCAGTGCGCCGAAGACGAGCCGGCCGAGGCGGGCTTGGACGACTGCGCCCAGGCACATAGCGCAAGGTTCGAGGGTGACATAGAGGATGGAATCCGAAAGGCGATAGTTTCCCCGTTTCGAGCAGGCTTTTCGAATCGCGATGATCTCCGCGTGGGCCGTCGGATCGTTCTTTCCGATCGGCTGATTATGGCCTCGGGCGAGGATCTTTCCCTGCGAAACGATCACGGCGCCGATAGGCACTTCTCCCCTATCGGCCGCCTTGCCGGCCTCCTTCAAGGCCTCGCGCATGAATTTTTCGTCTTGAGTCATGTTGGTTCGCGCTCTGATTTTACTTCAATAGACATCCATGTCACAATATCCCGATAGGAGCGGCCATGGAAAAGCTGGAATGCGTGTTCTGCGCCAAGACATTTCCCCTGGACATCTTCTTTCCCTTCTGTCCAGATTGCGGAGAGCCGCTGCTTGTCTCAAGGACGAAAGAAAAGCGCTCATTCCGAACGGATAAAAAGCTGGCCGTGGAGATCTTCGGGGATTTCCTTCCCCTGAAGAGGATCGAACCTGGCCTGACCCTCGGCGAGGGCGATACGCCCCTTTTGGAACTCGGCCGCCTCGCTTCACTTGATAAAATGCCTTTCACTCTGGCCAAGAACGAGACCGTCAATCCGACGTCCAGTTTCAAGGACCGGGGTTCTGTGGTCGCCGTCCAAAAAGCGGTTTCTTTAGGCATCAAGACGATCGGCACGATCTCGACCGGGAACATGGCCGGTTCTACGGCGGCCTACGCCGCCAAGGCCGGGTTGAAGAGCGTCATTCTCGTCAAGGAGGACACGACCAAGGAAAAGATCCTCGCCGCCGGCATCTATGGCCCCATCCTGGTCAAGGTCAAAGGCGATTACGGCCGGCTTTTCAATAAGAGCTTCGAGATCGGCCGCAGGCACGGCATCTATTTCATGAACTCGGTCGATCCTTTCCGGATCGAAGGCTACAAAGTGACAAGCTATGAGATCTTTCTGCAGCTTGGGGCTCGATCTCCGGAATATGTCTTCGCCCCCGTCAGCGCCGGCGGCCACCTGATCGGGCTGATGCGCGCTTTCCTCGACCTGAAGGATGAGGGGCTCATTCGAAAAATACCCGTGTTCGTCGGGGTCCAGGCGAAAGGCTGCTGTCCCATCGCGCGCGCCTTCGCCCTGGGCAGACGTCATGTGACGAGCTTTCGGAATCCCCGGACCATCGCCCACGCCATTTCCAACCCCAGTCCGCCGGGTGGAAACATCGTCCTGAAAATGATCCGAGAGAACAACGGGCTGATGCTGGCCGTCTCCGAGGCCGAGATCCTGAAAGCGCAGAGGCTTCTGGCGGAACGCGAAGGGCTTTTCTGCGATCCCGCTTCGGCCACGGTTCTGGCCGGGCTCAGGCGATTGGCCAAAAAAGACACCTTCAGATCGCGCGACCGGATCGTCCTTGTCCTCACCGGCAGCGGGCTGAAAACGATTGAAGACCTCGATATCGCTCGGATCGATTATCACGAAGCCGGCGTCGACGGCCTTGAGAAAACACTTGATTCCGTGCTAAAATAAGGAAGAGAAGGGATAAAGAGAGGAGGTCCGCATGAATCAGAATTTTCCGCAAATGGATTTCAAGCTGCCGCAGCTGCCGAAGATCCCCATGAAGTTCATCCTTTATGGGCTGGTCATCCTGGCCGTCATCGTCATTCTCTATGGCGCGTTCTACCAGATCAGCCCCGACGAGATGGGCGTCATCCAACGCTTCGGCAAGTTCGTCCGGACGACCGATCCGGGGCTCCATTTCAAACTGCCCTTGGGAATTGAAGTTCTGACCAAGGTCCCCGTCCAGCAGCAGCTCAAACAGGAATTCGGCTTCAGGACCACGAGTCCCGGCATCCATTCCGAATACGCCAATCCGGACGACGCCCAGAAAGAAGCGGTCATGCTGACGGGCGACCTGAACGTCCTGAACGTCGAATGGATCGTCCAGTACAAGATCAAAGACCCCTACAAGTACCTCTTCAAGATGCGGGAGGCGCAGTCGACCTTCCGCGACATGAACGAGGCCGTTGTCCGCCGCGTCATCGGCGACAACTCTGTGGACGAGGTCCTGACCACGGGCCGCGACCGCCTGGCCCATGAAGCCCGGGAAGCGCTCCAAAACCTCTGTAACATCTACGAGATCGGCATCGAGATCAGCCAGCTCATCTTCCAGGACATCAATCCGCCCGATCCCGTCAAGCCCTCCTTCAACGAGGTCAACGAGTCGCTCCAGGAAAAGGAGCGCAAGATCAACGAGGCTTGGGCCGAATACAACAACGAGATCCCCAAAGCCTCGGGCGTGGCCGAACAGGCCATCCTTGGGGCCGAAGGCTACGCGACGGAGCGCGTCAATAACTCGAAAGGCGACGCCAGCCGCTTCATCTCGGTCTATCAGGAATACGCCCGGGCCCCTCTCGTCACACGCAAGCGCCTTTATCTTGAAACCCTCAATGACGTTTTGCAGAAGATCGGCAAGAAAATCATTATGGACGGTCAGCAGAAGAACCTCTTGCCGCTCCTCAACCTGAACGAGGAGGTGAAGAAATGAAAAAGCAGACAAAGACCATCCTCATTATCGGGGCGGCGCTCGTGGCGCTCATCGTCCTCGGCGACTCGGCCTATATCGTCAACGAAACGAACCAGGTCATCATCACCCAGTTCGGCGAGCCGAGGGGCGGCGCCGTAACGAAGGCCGGGGTTCACTTCAAAACTCCGTTCATTCAGAAAACGAATTATTTCGAGAAGCGCTGGCTGGAATGGGAGGGGGCCGCCAACCAGATCCCGACAAAAGATAAAAAGTACATCTGGATCGAGACGTACTGCCGCTGGCGGATCAGCGATCCGCTCCGGTTCTTCCAGAGGGTCCAGGAGGAGCGCGGCGCTCATTCCCGCATCGACGACATCGTCGACGGCGAGACGCGCAACGCGGTGGCCAATTACGACTTGATCGAGCTCGTCCGTTCCTCGAACCGGGCCTTCGAGCAGTCCGAGGAGTCCGCTCTGTTCCTGGACGCGGCGACCCTCGCCGCCAAGATCCAGCTGGGCCGGGAGAAGATCGCCAAAATCATTCTGGAAAAGGCCGACAAGATCACCCCCGAGTTCGGGGTCGAGATCAAGGATGTCCAGATCAAGCGGGTCAACTACGTGGACGAGGTCCAGAAGAAGGTCTTCGAGCGGATGATCGCCGAGCGGCAGCGGATCGCCTCCAAGTACCGCTCGGAAGGCGACGGTAAGAGCGCCTCGATCCGCGGCCAGAAGGAACGGGAGCTGAAGAGGATTCAGTCCGAAGCCTACCGGAAGGCCCAGGAGGTCATGGGCAAGGCGGACGCGGAAGCGACCCGGATCTACGCCCAAGCTTACAACCTGGACCCGGAGCTCTATCAGTTCCTGAAGACCCTGGAGAGTTACCGGACAAGCTTTGCCAAAGATACCTGGCTCTTGCTCTCGACCGACAGCGAATTTCTAAAGTATTTGAAGAGCAGCGTAAGGTAGAAATTCGCGTCATTGCGAGGAGTGAGGTGACGCCGCGAATATAATCCCCCCTCCCCCCTTTAGAAAAGGGAGGGTGAGGGGAGATTGGCCATGATCGGTGACACACACCGAATTCTCTGGAATTCGGTGTGTGTCACCGATTGATCTACTTCAAATACTCCACTATCTTCCGTCTGTTCGGGAAGAGCGCCGGCGTGCCGCCGGTATGCAAGAAGACGACTTTATCTCCCCGTTTAAAATAGCCTTTGTTGATGAGATCCACGAGCCCGGCCATCGCTTTCGAGGTATAGACCGGATCGAGGACGATCCCTTCACGAGTGAAGACGAGCCGGATGATGTCGGCCACTTCCTTATTCACGATGCCATAGCCGTCCTTGATGTACTCATCGAATACGACTACGTCCTCGGGTTTGACGTCCGTGTCCAGGTCTAAGGTCTTCTCCGTAGCTTTGGCGATGGTCAGGACATCTCGGGCGAACGGCTCTTTTGGATCAGAAACGCTGATGCCGACGATCCTGGTTTTGGATGAAATGGCTTTCGCCCCGACGACGAGCCCGGCCTGCGTTGCTCCGGAGCCCGTGGAATGAACGACAAAATCGGGTTCAAATCCTGCCGCCAGCGTTTGTTCTACCATCTCCCGGAACGCATCGACATAACTGATCGCGCCCAAGGGAAGCTCCATCGAGCCCATCGGCATGGATCCGCCGACCGCCACGACATAGGGACGATGACCTTTCCGCCGGAGTTCATCCGCTGCTTCCTCGGCCGCGGCCAGATAGTCCGCCGACTTCGTGCCCGCCCCCGGGAGGGGTTCCTTGATATGGATCTCCGCGCCGAGAATATAGTCGAGCAGCATGTTGCCGTCGTATTCCTCGGGCAGGTCATACCTCTTGTACAGGATGAGGACCGGCCGAATGCCGAACCTCCTCGCCCCGGCCGCCGTCTGCATGGCCCAGTTGGACTGAAGGGCGGCCCAGGTGACCACAGTGTCGGCCTTCTTGGCCAGCATGTCCGGGATGATGAATTCCAATTTCCGCGACTTGTTCCCGCCGAAAGCCAAGCCGGTCAGATCGTCGCGTTTGATATAGATCTCGGGTCCGCCCAGCTCGGCCGTCAGGTTTTCCAGCTTCCGGAAAGGTGTTGGGGAATGGATGAGCGATACGCGAGGAAATTTTTCGATCGTATGTTTAAGGTCATGGATGATCAAGAGGACCTCCTTTCCCGCCGTTTTTCTCGGGTCCTAGAATTACCAGGATAATTTATTCTTTTTCTTTTCTCAAGATTTAATCTGTTTCATGTCCGCGATCCTTCGGGCGAACCAGGCTTTGACCCGATCGCTGTGGTAATAGAAGATCGGGATGACGATCAGGATGAAGATCGTCGAACTGATGAGGCCGCCCAGCGTCGACAGCGCCAGGGTGGACCAGAGCTGGCGTTTCACGCCCGTCTGGGCCTGGATCAGGAGCATCGGCAGCATCCCGAAGACCGTCGTGCTCGTCGTCATGAAGATCGGCCGGACCCGATCTCTGGCGCCCTGGACGACGGCATCGAACAGGGCCAGCCCCTGCTTCCTCTTTAAATTGATATGATCCACCAGAAGAATGGCGTTATTGACGACGATCCCGCTCAATAAGATCAAACCGATATAAGCCGTCGCATCGAACGGATATTTCGCCACGATAAAAGCCACGAACACCCCGATCAGAGCCAAGGGCACGGAGAACATGATCACGAACGGGTGGATGAGGGATTCATAGAGAGCGGCCATGATCATAAAGATCAGGATGAGGGAGAAGACGACGGCCATCTTGATCTGGCCCGTCTCCTCTCGCGTCATCAGCCAAGTCTCCTCGAGCGAGGCGGAGAATCCCGCCGGGAGATGGAGGCTGGCGAATATCGCCTTGCGGTACCGTTCTTCAGCCTTGGCCGGCCCTCTGAACTCCCACATGACTGTCTGCTGGAACTGTTGGTTCTCCCGGTCGATGGATCCGGCGACGGGCCGTTCCTCGAACGTCGAGATTTCTCCCAGCCGGACATACTCCCCTCCCCGCGTTTTGATGAGCGTATCCCGCAGGCCCCGCATATTCATCGTCTCGGTGTCGGGAAATTTGACGGTCAAGGGGATCTCTTTCCCCTCCAGACGCAGCCGGGCCACGGGCCGTCCCGTCGTTCCGCTGAGCAGGGCCTGGATATGGGCCAGGAGATAGGCCGGGTCGATGTCGTAATTATTGAGGATCTCCTTGTCGATCTTCAACACGTTTTCCAGCGAATCGCCCCGCCACCAATAGCCGCCGGAGATGATCCTCACCTCTTTGATGCGCGGGTTCTTTTTCAGCGTTTTTTCGAGCTCGTCGGTCATGTCCTTGAGCTTCTTGAGGTTGTATCCGTAGAATTTGATATGCGAGCCGTAGTAATTCCCGACGCCCATGCTCGAGGCGTAATATTGGGGATCGAACCCGGAGACGCCGATATCGACGCCGGCGAACTGCGTCGCGAGCTGGATCAGTTCCTCCTTGAGGACGTAGGGCCGGTAAGAATTCTCGATCTCGGCCGGGAACCCGATCGTGATATAGGCGTTTTCGGGAAAAATTCGGGCTTCCATCTGCTTCTCGTAGTCGTTCTCCATAACCTTGTCTTCGAATTTCTTGACGGCCGTGTCGGTTTTTTCGATGTCCGTCCCGGCCGGCATGCCGATCCGGACGAAAAGGCGCTCCTGCGAATACCAGCTCGGCCACGAGCCGATGCTGACCTCGGATCGGAACCAGCGGTAGCTTCCGTAGAGGAGGGCGAATACGATAAGTATGACCTCCAGGGGATGGCGGAGAACGGCTTTGATGAATTTCTCATACCATCCCCGGACCTTTTCCGGGCGGACGATTCTGCGTTTCTCGATGAACCTCGGGGCGAGAGCGGGGATCAAAGAAAATGAGACCAGAAGCGAGGCCGCCAGGGCCGAGGTGATGACAAGGGCCAGAGGCAGGTAATAGATCTTCATCCTCCCCTCGAAATAAGGAAAGGCGAAGAACACGGCCATCGTCGTCAGGGTCGAAGCCAGGACGGCCGTGAAGACCTCTTGCGGACCCCGGATGGCCGCCTCGCGGGGAGACAGTCCTTTCTCCCGGAGGCGGAGGATATTCTCGAACACCACGATTGAATTATCAACGAACATCCCGAAGCCCAGGGCCAGGGCCCCGAGCGTCAGCATGTTCATCGAGATCTTGAAGAAATAGATGAGGTTGAAGGTGATGACCACGCTCAAGGCGATCGAGGACAGGATGAGCAGCGACGGCTTGACCCGCCTGAGCACGACGAAGATCATGATGAAGACGATGATCGTGATGATTCCGGCCAGCAAATACAGATCTCGCAGGTTCTTCCCGATCTGATCGCTTTCGTCATCCACCGTCTTGAAGATCAGGTCACTGGGGAGCTGTTTCTTGATATTTTCGAGCCTCGCTTTGACCTCCCGGGCGACCCGCAGGGTGTTCGTCCCCTTTTCCTTGGCGACCGTCAGGCTGATGGTCGGCCGTCCGTTGATCCGATGGATGGAAAGCACGTCCCCGTATGTGGGGACGACCTCCGCTAAGTTCCGGAGCGCGATCGGGTTTCGGCCGCTGTGGGCGACGATGGTCTCCCCGATCTCCCGGAGGCTGACCACCGTATCCGTGACCTTGAAAATGAATTCCTGGTTCCCTTTTTTGACCTTTCCCGAGGGATATGTCCGGATGCGGTTCTGGACGGCTACGATGACGTCGAACGGCTGGATGTCGTAGGTTTTCAGTTTCTTCTTGTCGAGGGTGACCCGGATCTCAGGATCCGATCCGCCCCCCACATCGACGCGGGACACGCCCGGGACGGAGCCGAGACTGAATTCGAGCTTCTCCTTGACCATCTCGCGGAGCTTCTGGAGCGAATAATTGCCGGAGATCGTATAGCTCAAAAACGGCCGGACGCGCATCTCCTCGGGGACATAGGGAATGACCACCGGCCGGAGCCCATAGGGAAGCCGCGTCCGGGTCTTGGCGATCTCCTCGCGAAGGGCGAGATTGGCGAACTCCATATTGGCCTTTTCCTCGAAATCCAGAGTGATCTGCGACAGGCCGATCTGCGAGGTCGATTTGATCTTCCGGACCCCCTTAATCGTGGACAGCGCCTCTTCGAGCGGGGCCGTGACCTGACTCTGGACGATCTCGGGCGGGACGCCGGACCAGGAGGTCTGGATTTGGACCTGGGGAAAGTTCTCCTTGGGCTCCAGCTCGAGCGGCGTGTTGAGGAAGGAATAGACGCCCAGGACGAGCACGGCGAGATAGGCCATCGCCGTCGCGACGGGACGTTCGATGAAGATCTTGATCATGCCTGTAATAAGACGCGGGCAGGCGCCTTTTTCATTTCCTTCTTCTTCTCCACCCATTCATAAATCACCGGGATCAGGATCAGCGTCAGAAGAGTGGAAAACAGGAGCCCGCCGGCCACGACGATCCCCAGGGGCTTCAAAAGCTCTGATCCCCGTTCCAGGCCGAGAGACATCGGAATGAGCCCCGCCACAGTGTCCAGAGAGGCCATGAGGATCGCTCTCAAGCGGGTCATGCAGCCCTCGACAACGGATTCGCGCAATGCCTTTCCGCTTCTCCGCAGTTGGTTGATGTAATCGATCTCGACAATGGCGTCATCGACGACGAGTCCGACCAGGACCACCATGCCGATGATCGACATCACGTTCAAGGTCTGACGGCCGATCCAAAGCGAGACAAACGCGCCCGCGGCCCCCATGGGCAGGGTAAGCATCACCAGAAAGGGATGGAGGAGGGATTCGAATTGAGCGGCCATGATCATATAGGTCAACAGCACGGCTAAAAGGAGCGCCAGGATGAGGCTGGTGAACGATTTGCTCATTTCTTCCTGTTCTCCGCCGAACACGATGCGGTAGCCTTCGGGGAGCCCGATTTGCTTGATCTGGGCGTTGATCGCGGGAACGACCTTGCTGAGCTTGGTCTCGTGGAGGTTCGCTGTGACCAGGATCTCCCGCTGCTGGTTCTCGCGCCGGATCTCCTGGGGGCCTCTGGCCGGCTCGACGGTCACCAGCTCGCGCAAGGGTATGAGCGTCCCCTGGTGCGGGAGCTGCCCGTTCAGCAGAGATTCGATCGTGGCCCGGGAGCTTTCTTCGAGGCGCACCAGGACGTCATATTTCTTCTCCATTTCATTGAACTGGGTGGCGACCTTCCCCCGGACAGCGTTGACCAGAAAATCGCTGATGAGGCTCGGAGAAAGGCCGGCGTATTTATCCAGAGCGTCCTTGCGGATCTTAATCCGGAATTCCGGCTTTCCTTCCCCGATATTCGTGTTGAGATCGACCAGGCCCTTGACGTCCCGGAGCCGGCCGACGAGCTCTTCCGAGATTTCCTTCAATTTGTTCAGGTCGGTCCCCTGGACCTTGAGCGCGACCTCGGCCGAGGACGAGGCCAGGAATTCCGCCAGCGCCGACTCCTCCCTGGCGACGGAATACGTGACGTCGGGGAAATCGGCGAGCCTGCCCCGAAGGCCTTCCAGCGTTTGCTCCAGTTGGGAGGATTTGGCCACTTCGACGAAGATTTTGGCGGAGTTGAGCGAAACCCCCGTGGCCGCGCTTTCCATGCCGCTGACGATCCCGGTCTGAGAGAATGTGACTTTGACCGGCGGGAGCGCTTTCAGATATTGTTCGAGAGCCGAGACGATGTCCGCCGTCTGCTCCAGCGAATAATCGACGGGCGTTTTCAACTGCAATTCAAAAGACGTAGCTTTGATCTTGGGCATGTTTTCCCTGGGAAGGAAGGCGCCGATAGAGAATGTTCCGCCGAAAAAGATCAGAGCAGCCACAGCGATCCTGCCCTTGTGATCCAGGCTCCAGACAAGCCAATCCTGGTAATGCCTGACGAACGGGTGGTAAAAGAAATTGAAGACCTTGAACACGAAGCGCAGGACGGGCTTGAAAGGATAGGCCAGAGAGCGGAGCAGCAGAGCGAGAAGCTGGGTGACATAGCTGATGAGGAAATTCAGAACAAGAGAGATCCCCTTCAGGATCTTGTAAAGAAGCCACTGCAGCCCCTTCAACGGAGCAAGAAAGAACCGGACTTTCGTCCGCGTTTTCGCCGTCTTTTTCAAGACGCTTTCGTCGGAGCCGGTTTCGCCGACGGCGGTCTTGATGTTCAGCTTCCGCGCCTGCAGCATCGGGAGCAGCGTCAACGAGACCAGGAGCGAGGCCAAAAGGGAAAAGGACACCGTCAGGGCGGCGTCCTTGAACAGCGGGCCGGCCACGCCGTGGACGTAGATGATCGGGAGGAAAACGACGACCGTCGTCAGGGCCGTGGCCGCCACCGCTCCGCCGACTTCCTTCGTCCCGATATAAGCCGCCTCGGCCGGGCTTTTACCGAGGCTTCGATGTCGAAAAATGTTTTCCGATATGACGTCGGCGCAGTCGTCGAGCATGCCCACCCCCAAGGCCAGACCGCCCAAGGACATGATGTTCAGGGTGATGTTGCCGAAATAGAGCATGTTGAACGTGGCGATGATCGAAATGGGGATGACGATGTTGATGATGAGAGGCGATTTGAACTCCTGAAGGAAAAGAAGGACGACGAGAAAGACCAGGATCGCGCCCTGGACGATCTCGTTGGTGACGGCCTTGATGACCGACTCGATATATCCGGCCTGCTCGGAGACGATGAAGATATTCGTCTTGGGATTTTCCTTCTTGATCTGGGCGATGACGTCCTTGGCCAGGCGGGTGACCTTGACCGTGTTGGCTCCCGACTCTTTCCGGACAAGGATGCCGATGCTTTCCTCCCGGTCGAGCCGGGTCATTCCCTGGCGCTCCTTGACGGCGTCCTTGACTTGGGCGATGTCGCGGAGCCGGACGACGCCCTTGTCGGCGGTCGTCTTGAGGTTGATCTCGCCGATCTCCTTGATCGTCTCAAACTCGCCGACGACGCGGATGGCATATTTGAACATTCCTTTGCGGATCGTGCCGCCCTGGAGGTTGCGGTTGAACGCGTCGATCCGGGCGGCGACTTCGTTAATGGTCAGACGGTAAAGCGCCAGCCGCCCCGGATCGATCTCGACATGGATCTCGCGATCGATGCCGCCGGTGATCTCGGCCGATCCGATCCCCTCGATCTGCTCGAGCCGCGGCTTGACCAGCTCCTCGGCAAAGCTCTTGAGTTCCAGGAGGTTGCTTTCGCCCGAAACGGCCAGAACGATGATCGGCTTGCTCTGCGGGTCGAGGGGGATGATGGTCGGGTTATCCGTGCCTTCCGGAAGATTGTCGCGGACATTATCGAGCGCCTCGCGCGTATGGAGCATGGTGAAATCCATGTCCGTCCCCCAGGCGAACTCGAGGGTCATGAACGAGACGCCTTCCTTGGAGACGGATTCGACGCGCCTCAGTCCGGGAATGCGGCTGACGCCCGCCTCGAGCCGCGTCGTCACCAGCGTTTCGATCTCCTCGGGGGCCACGCCGGGATACTGGGTCAGCACGGACAGGCGCGGATAGCTGATGTTCGGAAGGAGATCGACGCTCAACTGGCGGAGGGAGACGAGGCCGAGCAGGACGATGGCGATGTAAAACATCCAGGTCGTCACCGGCCGGTCGATGGCGAGTTTAGCGATTTTCATTATGCCCAGCCTTTAATATGAATTGTCATTGCGAGGCGCCTTGCGCCGTGGCAATCTCACCTAATTTCATTTCTCGACGATCTTATAATGATAGACCTTCGCTCGGCGCTCGACGTCGATCAGGAACAGGTTGTCCTTGAAGATACGGATGGCGCTGACGAAATGATCGAGGGGGATCTCGCCGAGCAAAACGCCGTCCGGGTCGAAAACTTCGAGCTTGAAGGCGTCCGTTTTCTGGATTTCCCTATCGCCCATCGTTTTGACCGACGCGACTCCGCCGCCTCCAACGGTCATGACCGTCCCCACCTGTTCCTCCTTCTTGAGTTGCCTGTTCAGGGTGATGACCCACGCCCGGCCTTTCTCATCGGCCGCGATGCCGATGGAACAGGTATTGAATCGCGGAGCCTGCATGGAGGTCCCCCGCTCCGAGCGTTCGATCGTTCCCTTCTCGAGCATTTCCGTGCTGTAGTTCAGGGGTCGGTCCGCCGTCCACAGCAGGCTGCCCTTCGGGGAATATTTCTCGATCCTGTTTTGGTTATAGAAAGAGAGATAAAGATTGTCATCCTTGTCGGCGTCGAAAAAAGAGATGTTCCCCGAGCTCGTCGAAAATTCATCGCCGTAATCGAACGCGGCGGCTAGATCCAGCTTGGTGTTCCCGTCCAGGTCGAAGACCTTGATAAGCTTCGGCTTGTTTTTATTTTTCTGTTCGGAAGCGCCGCGGCCGAAGCCGAGATAGATCCCTCCGGCCACCATTCCGGAATTCAGATGCCGCATCTTCATGACCATGTCATTCAGTGTGCGAATGGTCCGGAGCTCCCTTCCTTCCGGCGAAAGGACCAGAATCTTTTTCTGCATTCCTTCCAGGACGTAAAGACTTCCGGTCGGGCTGATATCAAGTGAGCTCGGATAGTTGAATTCGCCAGGCCCCTGGCCCTTGCGGCCGATCGTCGCCAGATATTTGCCGTCGGGGCCGAACTTCTGGATGCGCTGGTTCATGGTATCCAGAATATACAGGTTTCCGGCGGCGTCCATGGCTACGTCCGAAGGTTGGTTGAAAGCGAGGTTGGGATCATCGATGTCGATGTCTCCGAAGGTCCTCACCAAAGTCAGAGAGACGGCCGGATTCGCACTCCATGTTCCGCCTTTTTCATTGTGGACGATCCGGATTCCGGCCTTGGTCTCGATCTTCTGGGAATAGAATCGGGTCGGGACAAAGAGGATAAACGCTCCAAGTAAGCCGATCGCCAATAATTTTTTCATTTGACCCCCTCCGCGGAGCTTTTTATCGCGTCCCAATTCTTGATCTTATACCGTTTGACGACCTCCAATCCCTCGTCCTCGAGGACGTGTCGGGCATACAGATAGCCATTCTTGATGCTGAACTGTCGGCCATAAGGAAGCTCGGTCTTATAGAGGAAATACCCATCCTTGCTAAAGATGTCGAATTCCTTGGGTTTTCCCCGTGTCCCTAGGACATTACTTTTATTGACATAAATCCGGCCCAAATTGTCCGTCAACAGAGTGTAGAAGAATGGCTTATATTTCGGGAGGACTTCGGCCGCCGGCCCTTTGACCTCTCCTGCGGCAAATCCATGCGGGGATTCTTCTTTCGTCACTTTGAAGAGAGCTTTTCCTTGTTTGTCGACGACATTCAATTCATACTTTTCCGAATACCCATAGATGAATTGATTTTCGTCGACTTTGGTGAACTGAAGGTCGTATTCGTATCCCGTCGTCAGCGACATCATCGCGTTCTCACCCGTTCGTTTCGTGTAGATGACATAGGGGAAGGCGGCGACGGAGACCAATGTCTCGCCTTTCGCCCCGACCCTCTCCAACGCTTTGAGGCTCTCTTTTTCCGTGCGCCGGCTCATCACCAGCCAGAAATATCCGTCCTCATCGACGGAAAATTGCGTGGGGAAGCTCCTCAGAACGACCTCTTTTTGGTACTTCCCGTCCTTGGCGAACCACTTGACGCGAAGACCGTCCCGGACAAAGAGTAGGCCGGTCTTGGGCTGGACGAAAAGATCGAACGGCATCTCAAATTCGCCCGGTCCCTGCTCTTTTTTGCCGATCGTCTGAAGATAGACTCCGTTTTCATCATATTTTTGAATTCTCGCGCCTCTCACATCGCAGACATAGATGTTCCCCTCGTCGTCGGTCTTCACATCGGTGATCTGCTGGAAGATATAATGGTCGTCGTTCTCTTTCCCGATCTGAAGGTCCTCCTCGAGCTCGTATTTGATCTCTCCGTAGAGCGGCTTGTCGGGGTTTTTGATGACCTTGAGGCCGCCTTCGGTCGCGATCTTGCCTTTCCACTGCGGATTCTGGGCTTGATCCGCCGGCAGCAATGCCCATATTGCGATCAGGGAAATCAGGATTAGCCCATTCAGTTTAATTTTCATCCTGTCCTCCTATTTAATGAGCCAATTCACGGCATAACATTTGCCCACATATAGACGATCTTCCTAGAACTCATAATCTCCGAACTTCAGGCCTTTGGACTTCAGCGTCGTCCCCATTACCTTTTCGAGCTGGGCCACGGCAAGCTTGTAATCGATAATCGCCCGGATCTCGGTCGTTTTTGCGTTTGTGAGCTGCCGCTGATAGCTCAACAGCCACTCGATCGTCCCAAGGCCAAGCTGATATCTCTGAAGTTCCGCCGCTACCCGTTTCTCTTGAAGCTCGCGGGACGCCGCCGAAGAAGCGATCTTACGCTCGGCGTTCTGCAGCCCCTTGATCGCCTCGGCCACTTCATAGGCGATGGCCTGTTTTTGCCGCTCCAGCCGCAGCCGGGTCTGTTCCTCCTGCATCTTGGCCTTGGCCAAGTTGGACCGGCTGAAGATCGTGGAGAAAGGTACGGTTAGGTTCAAGTTGAGGGACCAATTCTTGTAAGTCCTCTTGAAGGCTTCTTTAAGCGCGTCCGCCCGGCTGCCTTCGACCTTCCCGATGACGTTCCCGGTAAAAGGATTGTTGTTGTCATAGATATATTTGATCCCCGATTGGCCGGGGCTCCAGGTTGAGAAGGTCAGGTCGAGCTGAGGGAGGAGCTGATTTCGCGAAAAACTGACGTCGAGCGCGCTGTTCTCGACATCTTTCTCGGTCTGGGCCATTTCCGGTCTTTCTCGCAGGGCGATGGCCAACGCTTCGTCATAGGTTATAGCCTTCTTTTCGATGACCGGTATATCCGCGGGCGCCAGCGACCCGACGGCGGCCGGAGAATCGGAGGGAAGGTTCAGGATTTTTTTCAGCCGCGTTTCGCTCTGTTCCAAGGCCGATTTCGCCGAAACCAGGCTGTCCTCGTATTGGGCGACCTCGGCTTCGGAGCTGAGGATCTCCAGGGCCGATTTCGTCCCGATGCGGACGCCTTCCTGGTTCTTTCTCAAAATGGCCCGGCTCTGCTCCAACGAATTTTCCTGGACTTTCACGTTCTCGATGGCGGAATATAGATTCCAATACGCGTCCTCGACTTCATAAACGGTCTGGATGAGCTGGGCTTTGAGCCCGGAGACCGACTGGTCGCGTTGGATGAAGGCCTTGAGGGTGTCGATCCGGTTCACCTTGGGCCCGAAGCCTTTAAGAAGAGGCTGAATGAGGTTGAGTCGAAAATTGCTGAAATAAGAGGGATTGATGAGCGTAAACGCCCGGGAGGTATTGGTCTGGGAATTCAGGAACAAGAGCGAGATCTCAGCGCCCGTGACGATCCTTTGGCTCAAACCGAACGCATATTGATCCATTTTGCTGGCGACGCTGGCCCCCTCGACACCCCAGGTCCCCGGTTGATTCAGATCTTGTTTGTTGTAGGACAAGCTGAACTCAGGGATATATTTTTCCTTGGATTCCGAGATCGAAGCCTCGCTGATCCCCGGGTTTATGGCTTCGATGGACAGGTCGAGGTTGTTGGCCAGGGCGGCGGCCAGGCACTCTTTGAGGGTCATCGCCTGGGCCGGTTTGATGTTCTTCTGTTCTTGGGAGAAGCCGATCGTCCGGCTCAGGCATAGAAGCAGGCCCAGAAGGACCAGGCCGGCACATGGAACTTTTTTTCTTTTCGGCATCTTCGCCCCCTCCAGGATGGGTCGTGAGAATTATTTGTTGACCGCGACGCGGGTGTCGTGGGCCAGGGTGAAGTGACCCTCGGTAATGACCAACTCCCCTTCCTTGACGTTTTCCTCGGGCCGCTCGCCGGGAAGTATCTCGGCGTAATCCTCGTTCTCGAGCCCGATCTGGACGTATCGCCACTTGGCCAGGTCGCCTTCGACCACGAACAGCAGCTTCCGGCCTCCCCGGACGAGGATCGATTCCTGGGGAACGAGGAGTCTGCCTTTGTGAATTTCGGCGGCGATCTCCACTTCGGCGTGCATGCCCGGTTTGATCTCTTCGGTCGGATTGTTCATGGCGATGTGCACGGCGCAGGTTTTATCATCGGCATTGACGATCGGGCTGATGGCCTCGACAGCGCCCTTGAAGACTTTGCCGGGATAGGCGCTGAAGCGGAGGTCCACTTCGCGGCCGACCGACATCTTGCCGATCTCGCTCTCGAGGACCTTGGCCTTGACCCGAATCAGGCTGATATTGACCAGGGTGAACAGTTCGCGCCCGGCGTCGATATGCTCGCGGGGCGAGATCTTGATCTCCGTGATGATTCCGGCAAATGGAGCCCGGATCCGGCATTTCTCGACTTCCATCCGGGCGATCTTGACGTCGATCTCCAGTTGGGTCAGGTTCTTGGACGAGGCCATGATCTCGTCTCTTTTGCGGCCGGCCTCGATCAAGGCGAGCTCATAATCCTTTTGGGCTTTTTCGAAATCGGTCTGGGAGAGGAAGCCCTTTTGAAACGCGGCCGAGGCTTGCTTGAAATCGGCCTCGGATTTGTCCAGCTTCTCGAGGGCGGCCGGCGTGATTTCTTTATTGGCCGTGGCGAACTGCTTCTCGAGGAAAAGATCGGATACCGCTTTCAGCCGCAGGGAATCGGCCCGTTCCAAGCGAAGCCTGTATTCGAGGTCGTCGAGCTCGAGGAGGACGTCGCCTTCTTTGACGTGCCGCCCCTCGGCCGCTTTCAGGTTTTTAACGACCCCGCTCACCTCGGCCTTGAGAGCGATCTTTTTGTCCGTATAGGCCTCTCCAGGCGATTTGAGCTTGATGATAAGCTCGCCTCGCCTGGCCGCGACGGCCTTGACCGGAAGCGGCGCCGCCTCGGTTCTGTCTTGCGCGGGTTGGCCGGAGCCCGATCCTCCTCCCGCCCCGGCTGAGGCGGCCGCGGCTTTATCGGCTGGCGTTCCCGGGGCCGGGCCTTTTTTGAGGACCAGGAAATAGCCCAGAATCCCGATCGCGATGATGAGGAACGAGATTAAAAGGATTTTCTTAGGAATGACCATGTTCCCCCCTCTCCAGGAGATTTTTCATATATTCCCTGCGGATAAATAATACTTCAATTTCCCGGATTTCGTTTAAAATAATTTTTAAAGCGTCGGACAATCGGCACACGGCTCTTATTATTATAGACTATCTCCCGCCCGAAAATTCCCATGTCCTCGGAAATATCATCCGCCGAAATCAGAAACATGCTCAAACCTGGAAGCCGGAGACTACGATTCAACGAGTGTGACCATGACCGGATCGGGTTTGTCTTCATAGAGGAGGAGGATCTTCTCGTATACGAACGCCCGCTGATAGACGTCGAGGGCTATCACCAGCCCGAACGCCGCCCCGTAGTAGATCAAAAAGTTTCCCGGGGCCCGAAAAAGGACTCTCTCGAGAGCGCTAAAAGCGGACAGGGAGAAAATAAAGGACAGGCCATATATCAGCCAGAGGTATTGAAGGCGGGCCCGTCCCGGGACGGTGACGCAGGAGAACGGGATCTTTCGAAAATTCCAGAAGAGGATTTGTAAGAGAAGCAGGGCGAAGGCCAGCCCATAGAGGCCGTGGAGCAGAGCCGCCCAGGCATCCCAGGTCAAGAGGTAGAATACGTACAGCCCGCCGAACAGCGGAAGGATCGCATAGAAAAGGATCGCCTTTTTCAATCCGACGAAATAGGGCGTTCGGCTGTTCCGTTCGGTCAGGCGGAAGATCCAATTCGATTCGGCCGCCAAGGGGACGTTGACGATCGAGCGAAGTCCCAAAAGAAGAAAAAAAGCCAAAATCAGGGGCATGGCCAGGAGATTCAGGTTGTCCATGCCCAGGTTTCGAAGGGCGCCTTTTTGATAACCGAAAAGGACGAGGAGCAGTCCCAGTGCGAAAGCCAGATAACCGGCGAGGCGGACCTTGTGAAGCGCGCTGTTCTTTAGGGTCCGGCCGAAGAAATGAAAAACAGCCCGCTGGATGGGATCCTTCAGAAAGACCCCATCGAACGCGGAAGACAGGCGATCTCTGACGTTCTTGAACAGGGCGCGCTTGGCTTCAACCTCAAGCGACTTCCGGACGTGCTTCCGATAGCTGAGGGCGAGGGCCAGAAAATAGGCCAATCCCAGGACCAGGATGGCCGAGAGCACGATGGACACCGAAGCCGAATACAGCGGATCCCGCCGGCCGAGGATCGATTCATAGATCCCGGCGAACCACATCGGCGGAAAAAGCAGGACCGACACATCGCCCCGATCCTTGAGCCCGGCCAGGGACGAGAAAAAGCGCTCCGTCGTCTGCCGGTCCACGAGCAGAGTCATCAGCAGGAAGATACAGACGACCGCCAGGCCGAAGCGAATGAAGAGCGAGAGCGCTTTGAACAGCTTCGGGCTGAGAACGAGAAGCATAACGGCTTGAATGGACACGAACAGGAGAAATACGAAGGTGAACGCGGCCAGGGAGCTCAGGAGGTGGGCGGCGAAATAAAGCCCCAGCGTCCCCAGGTCGTTCGAGATCCATCCGGGCAGGACAAAAGCGATCACCATGAAGGACAGGGAGCAGACCGCCGCCGTGTAAAAAAGAATGAAAACGGCCATGGCCATGGACTTGGCGTATATAAGCGTCCGGGTCCGGACCGGGAGGACCATCAGATTAGCCTGGTCGCGCTTATCAAGGAAGATCACGTCCCATTCGAGAAGCGTGGCGAAGGCCAGGAGGACCATGAAGAATGACAGAAAATGGCATTTTTCGAGCCAGGACTCGCCTCGATCGGCCACGAATATGTATCGCATCATCAGCGAATCGGCGATGAGCCAGCCCAGCGAGGCGACCATGGCCAGGATAACGGCGAGCTTCTCCTTCATCTGCTCCTGGAAGGGAAAGACGTCGTTCTGGAAGAGCCGGTTGAAGAAATGGCGGGTCAGGACGACGGCCTGCTTGGGTTCTCCGGACAGGGAGGCCGAGAGGCGATAGAAGCTCAACATATCAAGCCTTCATGACCTCGATGATGTCGCGGGCGACGGCCCCGGTGTCCTCCTGGACGACGAGCTGGCTGAAGATCTCGACGAGCGACGGGAGATGCATCAAGGCGCGCAAGTTCTCGACGGAGTCATCGGCGACGATGTCGCCCTTATGGATGATGATGACCTTGCTGCAGATTTTCTCCGTGACTTCGAGGACGTGGGAGGAATATATGACGATCTTGTTCTCCGCCGCCAGGCGAAGGACGAGATCGCGGATGACCAGGCCGGTCGTGACGTCGAGCCCCGATAACGGCTCATCCAGGAGGAGAATGTCGGGATTATGAAGCAGGGCCGCCGAGATCAGGATTTTTTGTTTCATTCCCTTTGAATACGAACCGATGGCGCCGTCCATTTCGGTCTTAAGATCGAAAAGGCGGAGGAATTCGATGATCTTATCGCGTAGAAGGCTTTCGGGAATATCGCGCAACCGGCCGACCATCTCCAAATAGTCATAGCCGCTCAAGTGGGGATAGATCTCGGACTGCTCGGGGACGTAGCCCAGCTTTTGCTTATAAGCGAATAGGTTCGTTTTGATGTTTGTTCCCTCGAAGAGGATGTCTCCGTCGGTCGGCTCCAAGAGCCCCGCCAGCATCCTGATCGTCGTGGTCTTGCCCGCCCCGTTCGGCCCCAAATAGCCGAGGACCTCGCCCGTCCGGGCGGAGAAACTCACATGATTGACGACGGGAAAGCCCGAGAATTTCTTGGTGACGCCTTTTAACTCGAGCATGTCCGATATCACAGCAATTTTTATGCCGATTTAATATCTAGTGTTGTGTATAAGCAATGACTTTACAATGTTGTCATTCCGGACTTGATCCGGAATCCAGCTTAAAAGGCCTGGATTCCCACCTACGTGGGAACGACGTCTGGATTCCCGCTTTCGCGGGAATGACGGGGAAAAAGCTCCATGCCCTTGTCATCCCCGCGGTCCCTTATGTCATCCTAGCTGTCCCTCTTGTCATCCCCGCGGAAGCGGGGATCCAGGTTACTGGCCGAACGGGCTGGATTCCCGCTCCCCACTTTCGTGGGGACAAGTTTACACCTGCGAAGGCAGGGGCGGGAATGACAGTTCCAGGATTATTGTAAAGCCGTTATTGAGACGCAACGCTAGATGCAATGCTAATCGATATGAATAAAGACGCCGTCCTCTTGTAAAGATTATTTACGGTTCGATCTTATAAAAAGAGGAGGCGTTCATTTAACCGCCTCCTCAAATAAGCTCTTAGTACCGCGCGTGCGGCCTCGCCATCCGCCTAAAAGGTCACTTTGTCGGATCCGGGAAGATCTTGGCGATCCCCGTGAACTGCTGATTGTCGACTATGAGGACGACCCTGTACTCGCCCTCCCCTGCCGCGCTGGACACGAAATTCGGGTCCTGTTGGCCTCTCATTTGAGCCAGGAACTCAGGCGGGACGTCGCTCAGGTCGATGCCGGCTCCGCCTCCGCCGCCGAAGCGGCCTCCCCTGGCCTGCGTGGCTTTCTTTTCCTCTTCTGTTCGCTCACGGCGCTTCATCATGTTCCACATCACTTGATTGAGTCCGGGATTGCCCGTCCCCTTGAGTTCGTTGATAAGCAGGTTGCCCTGGAAGATCTGAACCTTCACCTCGGCCGCGGGCTTGGCTTTGAGATAGTAGTTGATGGCGACCCCCGCCGGCTCGCTCTTGCCGTTGAGGTTAAGCGAGCTCGAATTGAAGCGGCCGCTTTCCGACCAGCGGAACTTGGGCTCGATGGAGCACAGGGTGGCGTTGCCGGCTAGAACCTGAGGCGTCAGACCCTGGAGGGCCGAGATGTCCGCGATATAGATGCCGCGGCCGTGGGTGGCCACGATCAGGTCGTTTTCGCGCGGATGGATCTTCAGGTCGTAGATGGGCTGGGTCGGCATATTGACTTTCATCTTGGTCCAAACCTTTCCCCCGTCCAGCGAGACATAGATCGCCATGTCCGTCCCGACGAAAAGGAGGTTCGGGTTCTTGACGTCCTCGCGGATGACGTTGATCGATTCGTTTGGCAGGTTCGCCGCGATCGAGGCCCAGGTCTGGCCGTAATCCGTCGTTTTATATACGAAAGGCCGGAAATCGTCGTTCCGTAATCCGGTGTAAGAGACATACGCCGTGCCGGGATCGGAATTGGAGGCGGCCACGCGGCTCACCCAGTAGCCGGGATTGCCGGTGATCTTATCGTTGAGTTTCGTCCAGTTCTTGCCGTCGTCGCGAGTGACCCAGACGTTGCCGTCGTCGGTGCCCACCCAGAGCAGGCCCTGGATGAGTGGCGATTCGTCGATGGTCGTCAGGGTGCAATACTGGATGTTGCCGTCGCCACCCTTGCCCTGAGGCAGTTTGGCCGGATTGTTGGTCGTCAGATCGGGGCTGATCTCCGTCCAGGTCTCGCCGCGGTTCATCGATTTCACCAGGATGTTGCCCCCATGGTAAACGCTGCTGTCATGGATCGAGACCAGGACCGGCGAATTCCAGTTCCAGCGCGTGGCCGGCTTGGTCCGGGAATAGGCGACGCTTTTCGATTCGCCCGTGACGAGGTCCGTCCTCTGGAGCGGGCCGTTCTGGGATTCGTTATAGAGGTAGCGGTTGGTCCGCTTGTCGAAGACGTTATACATGCCGTCGCCGCCGCCGACCGTCTGCCAGTCCTCCAGCCGGATCGGCGTTCCTCCCTTCTTGGTGCTCGGCCCCATAAGCGAGCCGTTGTCCTGAAGCCCGCCCGCCACGCGATAGGGATAGGACATGTCATAATCGACCGCGTAGAACTGGGCCATCGGCAGGAAGTCCGGATGGAACCAGGCCTTGCCTCCGTCGAAGGTCACGCCCATGCCATGGTCGTAGCCGAGGAGCATGTGATTGGAATTGGCCGGGTCGATCCACAGGGCGTGGTTGTCGCCGCCGAAGCGGAAGGGACTGCCCCAGGTCTTGCCTCCGTCCTTGGATTCCTGGACGCCGACCGAGAGGGCGTAGACGTGTTTGTCGTCGTTGGGATCGACGATGATATCGCAGTAATAATAACCCGGGCCGGAGCCGATGCTCTGTTTCTCGGGACTGACCTTTTTCCAGGTCGCGCCGGCGTTGTCCGTGCGATAGACCTCGCCGTCGATCATGCCGCTGCTCGGCTTGCCGGCGACGATCTCTTTCATCCGGTCCTCGGGCGACATGTTGGGCTTGTTGCCGTTCTCAATGACGGCGTAGAGGATGTTCGAGTTCTTGGGATAGATCGTCAGGCCGATGCGGCCGAGCACTCCGCCGGGAAGGCCGCCGCCGAGCTTTTTCCAGCTCCGGCCGCCGTCGGTGGACTTATGGATGCCGCTGCCCAATCCGCCGATCTGGAAATTCCAGTCCAGGCGGAACTTATCGTAGGTGGCCGCGTAGAGAATATCGGGATTCTTGGGGTCCATCACCACGTCGACGGCGCCGATGGCCTTGGTCCCGACCTTGACGTCGAGCGATTTGACCCAGGTCTTGCCTCCGTCGCGCGTCATATAAAGACCGCGGTCGGAATTCTCGGAATAGAGATGGCCGAGGGCCGCGACATAGACGACGTCGGGATTTGTCGGATGGATGACGATGCGCCCGATGTGATGGGACTCTTTGAGGCCCATGTTCTTCCAGGTCTTGCCGGCGTCCGTGGATTTGTACATCCCGTCGCCGTAATAGGTGCTTCGGGACGAGTTGGCCTCGCCCGTCCCCACCCAGACGATATTGGGATTGGACGGGGCGACGGCGATGTCGCCGATCGAGATCACTTTTTCATTATCGAAGATATTCTCAAACGTCTGCCCGTTGTTCACCGTCTTCAACAGGCCGCTCGAGCCCGTTGAAGCGTAGAACGTGTAGGGGAGTTGGAGCGGCACGGCGAAGTCCGTGAACCGGACGCCCTGGCGGGACGGTCCGATGTCGCGGTACGTGATCGTCTTGAAGAAATCCTCGCTCAAGGCCTGGCCGTAGGCGTTCGCCAGGCTCAAGAGAGAGACCGCCGTAAGCGCGAGCACGAACAGAATCTTTGAACGGGATCTTAAAATACGCATGAAACCTCCATTTCAAGAAAATTGATAAAAGGATTTTGTTGGCGAAACCCAATGCGCCGTTGATTCAAATGCCATGATTAACAAGACAAAAAATCTCTTTAGTGATTATCACATCGGGGGAGAAAGGTCAATATAGCGGGAACGCGCCGCATGATTGCGGATTAAGTGAGTATCCGTGAATCTCAGTTTAAGTTCCAGACGATGGAATAGCGCTTGACGACTTCGTATCCCTCGGCGTCCGGCTCGATGGCGTAATATTTTCCGGATTGGATCAGCCTGACCTTGGGATTGATGATATCCGAGTGCCGATTCAGCGGCACGCGTCCGATGAACCTGCCCTCGGCGTCGAAGATGTCGTGGATATCCTGACGATTGTCCGGGGTTCTTTCCCAGGTCTGGACGAAAAGCCGGCCGAGATCGTCGACGAAAAAGCTGCGATAGGCCCCGTGATGGGAGGAATAATTATAGACGGGATTGATTCCGGCGGGGGTTTTCCTATCGGCGAATTCATCGATATCTTTTTGGGTGACTTTAAGCGGGCCGCCGTCCCGAAGGACCTTTCGGATGAGCTTGCCGGCGGGATCATAATAGCAGATCTCATAGGTCTTTCCTTCCCCAAAGATCAAGCGATCCCGCGCATCCACTACCCAATATTCCCGCGGCGCGAATGGATTATGGCTATCGTCCTCCGGGCGGCTGGAGATCTCGGCCAGGACCCGGCTCATATCGGCGGACATTTTTTTCAACGTATCCATGGATTGTCCGGGGCCAAACTCCGTCGCGGAGACGTACGCGTTCCCTTGTGAATCGGTCTTGATACCGGCGATCATTCCTCTGAGCGGAATGCTCCTGAGGAACTTCCCTTCCAGCGAGAAAAATGTCAGCTTCCGGTTGCGAATATCATAAAGGGCCAATTCGCTCGATCCCTGAGAGAGAGAGATGGACCAGGCGGCGCCGATTTCTCCGGGACCCTGGCCAAGCCGCCCGATCGTCCTCACGTATGTACCGGAGTCATCGAAGACCTTGATATGCGATTCCTTTGAATCCAGGACGAAAAGTTCCCCCTTTTTATCGACGGCTAAGCTGGTCGGAAGAGCGAGAATGTATTCGTTTTTGGCTTGCGATCCCCCGATCGTAAAGTCTACTTTGAGTGAAAGGACAGGCTCTTTGTTGATGGGCTCTTTCGGATTCTTGATGACGACCACGTCGCCTTCCTTGGTGATCGTTCCCTTCCATATAGGCGATTGATCGCCTTGCACCGCGGCTAAGAACCTGGATAGGATGTAAAAGGCCAATAGGCCAGCCAAGGACTTCGTCTTCATTCCCTTTCCCGTTGAGAAATCTTCCTTGATAAGAGCCGATCTCGTCGAATGACTAATTCCTTATTCGATGATGACATCCTTGACGATCGCGGAAGGTTGGCCAACTCCTTCCGCGAGGATAATGAATCGATATTCGCCGGGCTCAACCTCGGGAATAGCGAGCCGGACGAAAAAGACCACGGCTCCATTTCGTTCGGCCTTGTCAAGAACGCTCAAAGAAATGGGAATCTCATTGCGGGTGAGCTTGTCCAGGAACTTTGCCGTAAGCTGGATGTTTCGCCCAAAGCCTTCGGGTCCCGCGCAAGGAACGGCCGCCCAGACTTCAGACCCGCGAATCAGCTTCGTCTCGAAATAAGGAACGTACTTATCCGGGTCGAAAGCGAGCGTCGCGGAAATTGCTCCAGTCCCGATATTTTTGGCCATTCCGCGCGGCGTTCCTTGTCTTATATATCGCGCACCCCGTTCGGGGCGCAAGAAAAGCAGCGGCAAGAGACGAATAGCCGACGCCGTATCCGGCATCGAAACCGTCGCGCTGCCGACCGCCGCCGCGCCCGTCTCGACGTCCCGGACAACTATGCGGCAACGATATGCGCCCGGAGGAACGGACTCCCAGGCGGCTAAAAAGCCGGCGTTTTCTTTTATCGCCAAAAGCCGCTCCTCGCTCCTCGTATTAGCCACGAGTTCGTCGTTGCGGTCATAGACCAGGCTAAGAATTTCCACTAGGCTGCCGGTCCATTTCTCCCGCATCTCTCGGACCGGCAGGCCGGCCACGAGCCAGATCCCTCCGTCCCGGCCTAGTCCTGCGGGAACTGCCGCCATGGAAAATCGGAGAGGGACCTGTCCCAAGGGTTTTTCTGACAAGGCCAAGTCGACGAGATGGAGCTCGCGTTCTATTTTCGTATAGGCGGAAAATGGCTTGGGGTCGAGATAGCCGGACTGCGCGCGAACGTCGCACCCAGGCCGATTCACTGCAACCTTGATCTTGTGAAACTTTCCGTCCCAAGTTTCCGGGACTGCATACCCTAGCACGTAATAAGCGCCGGTCAGCTTCTGTATTTTTTGAAAATGAGTCGGCGAAGCGTCGACATGCCCCATATATTCGCCGCCCGTCACGCTCGCCATTCTCCGCAACGAGGAGACCCCCCGCACGGATTCCGGGAAAAGGTATTCTGCGGAGTCTTTATCCGTCGTATCGATGGGATAGACGGTGACATTAGAGGTGGCGAATTCGGAGCAGAGGTATTCATACCCTTTTTTGACCTCGGCGAATTGGTCTCCAAGGGGATTACTTCGAAAGAGGATTCTGCCATCAATTCCCATAGTGAACAAGACGAGGATTTTTTGCCCGGGCATATAGCGCATGGCTTGAGCGAAAGATGTCATATAAGAAATAAACATACGCGCTTGGTGAAATGCGTAAACATCCTCCGCGGGCTGAATCTTAGTTTGCCCCGCTTCAGGGTCCTGAGAGGTCCTCGTCGTTGTCCTGTCGAATGCACCGAACAGCCTTGCCTCTCTGATGGCGGGATCCTCGACGACACCCATGGCATCCGCTAGACCGACGGATTCGATGGACTTGCGGGCTTTGGCGCGGTCGGTCGTCAAGAACTCGAGGACCTTGAGCCTATCGAAAAGCGAGTAGCTCATGACCGCGACTTCGTCCGAGGGCAGGAGGCTCGTCTCGAAGAATTTCAAAGCTTCTTCCCGGGCTCGCCGAATTCCCCGCACACTCGAATATCCGAAGTTGAAGAAAAAAAAGATCTTGCGATTGAGTAAGGAAGGTTTGTCGGGAACGGGGGTCGGAACGACGCGTTTCTCGACCGGCTCTTCTGCCACAGGTAAGGACAGGGCGCGTTTTTCGAATTCCGTCAGCGTCATTCTCCGGCCATTGTCGGTCAGGACGAAGTCTTCTTTATTGAGGTTCGTGACTGGATTCCCCTCTTTGTCCAAGACCACGACCTGAATGAGTTTGAGGCTGACATTGACTTTATATTGGAGCGGCTTCTGAGACTGAGCCGCTTCTTGCCGTGAGGAAGAAGAAAAACCGAGGCTAGAATGAGGTCCACAGCAAATAAATGCGATTGCGGATAATACGGCCCATTTTTCTATGCGTCTGGTCACCGGCTCAATTCCCTCCTTCTCAGGCGATTTTATCGCTTTTAATCACAGCAATTTATATGCCAAAAAGAAGATCAAGAAATCAGGCGCGGACCAGCATGAGTCAGCTCTCTATGTTCTGTTCTGAGGACGTTCGTCCTAAATCTCTCATATTTGACGGATATCGCCCCCTGTCGGAAATTTGACTCTTTCTTCAGGCGGGCATACAGTATTTTAATATTTAGGGACAGTAGTGTCTAATCGAGAAAAATGAAAAGTCTTCCATCTTGCACGTAATACAGAGGATACGTCCGATTTCTGCCGTAATCGATTTGAACGCGTTTTCGTATAATCGGTGCTCTTTCGCACTCCAAG
>Ga0315288_10001573_pt1 | contig 29467 bp, 22 predicted proteins | sample YL17G11_20_MG_FD_203454 | JGI IMG/M metagenome (GOLD analysis project Ga0315288, IMG submission 203454) | Sediment microbial communities from Yellowstone Lake, YNP, Wyoming, USA - YL17G11_20 | ecosystem: Environmental > Aquatic > Freshwater > Lake > Sediment | place: USA: Wyoming | collected... | reverse complement strand
GGTCATCCACCTTCGCCCACCAGCCTGGGTAGGCCGCTTCACTCACGACGAGCAGCCCCGGCCCCTGCGCGCGGATCTCGATGATGTTGGCCGTGTAGCGCAGCACCTGAGCCGGGCGGTTTTCGAGCGGCACGTCCCAGCTTTCGACCGAGCCGGCCACCCACGCGCGGGGCAGCTCCTGTTCATTGATGTAGAGGTACGACTCGTCCGGACGCCCGACGGGGCGCAGGCCCTCTCCCGCGATGGGGAACTCCGATAGAACGTACGCCACGTTCATTTGCCCCAGCAACGAGGCCGAAGGCAGCGCCCCGGCGTTATCGTGGGTGGGGTCCCCGCTCGAAAACGGGGGCAGCGTTACGCTGTAGCCTTGGTCTGAGATTCCACCGGCGGCCAGCAGGCGCACGACAGTGGATTCGAGCTGCAACGGATCGACGCCGTCAGCAAGTTGGATTCGGTGCAGCGTCGCCGTTTGCTGCGGCAGGCTGTAGGAGGGCGAATACACGCGGAAGAGACTTGCGTCGCGCGCCAGCTCGAGTGCGGCTGCCGCGCCGCGCGCGGTGACCGTTGCGGCGGGCCGCACCTGGAGCAGCGTTGCATCGTATAGCGCAAGGTCGAACACCACGAGGGCAAGCGCCGCGGCTGTGGGCCATGCCCGCCCGAGCCCTGGCACGCTGCGCAGGGCGATGACCGCCCCGACCAGCGCGACCATCACCCCGGCGCGCACAAGGAGCGCCGGAAGGTGGAGGGCGGATTGCGCCACGATGACGACTGCACCTGCCGCCAGAAGCGAAGCCGCACCCAGGCGCAATGGTTTGATAGTTCGCTGGGACAAATCCCCGCTGAGCGCCTCGACGCCGCGCGCCGCGAGCATCGCCAGCGCAAACCCGGCAACGAGCATAAAGCGCGAGGGAACCCGCAGCAGGTTCAGGCCGGGGATCACGCGGACAAGGATAGGATAGAGGGGTGTAGAGCTCCCCAGTGCCATCAGCACGGCCGCGATGAACGCGCATGCCCAAAACATCCGGCCGCGCCGGACAGCCAGGCCGGCCACCGCAAGTGCCAGGGCCGCCAGGCCGAAGTACACCGTGAACTCGGCGAAGCTTCCGAGCTGGGGAATGAGCAACCCAAGCAGGTAGCTCGGCGGAAGCGACAACGCCAGCGACTCCTCGGCCAGGAGAGAGCCGCGCGAGGAGAGACGGACGAACTCGACCAGTGGCACTGTGGACGCCGCGCTGAGGCCTAGCGCGAAGAGCACGCCGATCGAGGCGATACCGAATCCACGATGGGTGAGCAGGGCTCGACCGCCGCGCCATATGCCATAGGCCACGCCCAACATCGCTGCTGGCAGTGCCCAGCGCGGGTCGGCGAGAATGATGGTTGCCAGGATGAGCCCGGCCGCGGCCGCGTCGCGTGCCCGGCGGCCTGCTGCCGCGCGGCCCGCGAACACGAGCAGCCAACCCGTCCACGCGACGGCCATGACCAGCGAGACGTGACCCGCCGCCACGTGGGCCACCAACTTAGGCATGCCACCAAAAACTAAGCCGGCCGCGAGCGCCGCAGGAAAGCTGAGCCCCTCCTCTCGCGCCAATTGATACGCGCCAAAGCCGGCCCAGGCGCCATGCAGGATCAACAGCAGGTTGAAGGTCAACGGCACGGGGAAGAAAGCTGCCAGCCACAAAGGCGGATACCACAACCCGCTCAACGGGTTTGCGGCAAACGGCGTGCCGGCGAGGATGAATGGGTTCCACAGAGGGATCTGGTGCCAATCACGCAGCGCGTGGTTGATAAGCGTCGCATTGGGCCAGTGTGTCACCGCCAGGTCGGTGTACTCGCTGCCCGGCTGGAAGGGAACGCCTGTGAGATGGAGCGCAAGAGGCAGAAGCCAGGCCAGCGGCGCAATGGCCAAGACGGCAGGCAACCAGCGCGCGCGCGGCCTCATGGCATGCCTGCCGTCCAGTACACGGTCACTTCGCCGGCCTGAAACGCCGAGGCCAGCGAGAGGTGAAGCGCGCCGCCGAGTGCCCGCTCGCGCGGGCCGAAGACGACATAGTCCACCGCGTAACGTCGGAGGAACTCCTCTTGGGCACCGGCGCCTTCGGCCGTATAGAACTCGACAACTGCGCGCTCGGCTTCGAGCGCACCCGGCGTCTCCATCGGATGGCCATAGATGACGCGCGCCCCGCTGAAGCCGGGGATGAACGTGCCGAATTCCGGGGACGCCAGAACGACCGGAGGTACAGGGGAGGCCTCGGCCACATAGGCCAGGGCCGCAGCCTCATCATGGGTGAGGAATAGCGCCGGCTCGCGGCGCAGGATGCCGCCGGCCAGCGCGGTGAGAAGCAGCACGTTGCTCGGGACGAGCAGGGCGAAGCTTGCCGCAATGCCCGTCCAGGGCTTGCGAGCCTGCCATATCCATTTTGCAAGGAGTGGAACGGCCAAACCCGCCAAGGGGAAGAACCAGCCCATCATCAGCCGGCGCTGCAACGCAAGCGGTGTATAGAGCAGCAGCGCATTCGAAACCGCCCACACGACGAAGAAGGCTTGCGAGTCTGGACTCGCGGTCTCGGCTGGGCCTCGGCGCATCGCGCGGCGCGCGATGACCACCACGGCCAAAGCTCCGAGGAGACCGGCGGAGAGGGCCACGTCCCACACGGGCGGCGTGGGTGTGAGATTCTGTGCAGCCCAGATCGCCAATTGCGCATGCGTCCGCGTCAGGAGAAGGTCGTATACCAGCCAGGGTGCAGCCGCCAGGCCGACGAGGCCGAGCCCGATCGCGCTCCCTTCCGGGAAGCGGCCCGCCCTCCACCGCATCCACAGTGCCCACAGACTCGCGGCGACGCCCAGCGGGATAAGCGCAAAGGGCTGCAGAATGGCGAGCGCAGTGGCCAGCAGCCATAGCCCGACCCCACGCCTGAGAGTCATCGCCAGCGGTGGAAGCGCGAGGTGCATGGCGATCCACAGAATGAGAGCCAGGGCAAGAGGGAAGTGCGCGCTCGAGATGAGGCTCAGAAAGGGAATGAATTCCGCGACCCACAGATCAGCGGTGAATCCTCCCGCGAGCGCGGCGATCCATCCCAGGCCCGAGCCGATGGCCATGATCCACCAGGCCAAGCGCTGCGTGCGCGGGTCGCCGCTGATCGTGCCGGCAAAGTGCCACAACGTGATCAGCATGAAGACGCCGGCCGCGACGCGCGCCGCATGGAAAACAACGAGGAGGGGCAGATGCAGCCAGCGCGCGAGGTGGCCGAGCAACAGGTAGTAACTGAAGAGGAAGCTGCCGGCCCCAGGATTCGTGGTGAAAGGAAGCGTGAAAAGCCAACTCCCCTCCCACCCCTGGCGCATCTTGGCCAGGTATGTCAGGCCGTCGAGCGGGTTGAGCAGGAAGCCGGCGAAGACGTGGCGCGAGCCGGCCGCCGCGGCGGCCCAGACGTAGGGCAGGAGGGTGAGCATTGCCAGTCCGAGAGACAGGAATAAAATACTTACTGGCAGGCGACGAGGCATGCACCAATTGTAGTCACGGAAAGTGCCCGTGGCAAAGCCTCCCCACCCGCCGGCCGGCTGGCGCCCCGCCGCCCCACTCCGCGCATGGAGGCACCTGATGCCCAGGTACGTCGCCGCCCTCGATCAAGGGACCACCAGCACGCGCTTCTCCGTTTTCGATCACCAGGGCCAGGTGGTGGACTCGGCCCAGAAGGAACATGCCCAGATCTACCCCAAACCCGGCTGGGTGGAGCACGACCCGCTCGAGATTTGGGAGTGCACCCAGGCCATGATGCGCGCCGTGCTCGCCAAAGGCAAGGTTGCGGCCAAGGATATCGCGGCGCTGGGCATCACCAACCAGCGCGAGACGACCGTTGTGTGGGACCCTCGCACCGGCAAGCCGTACACCAACGCCATCGTGTGGCAGGACACGCGCACCGACCAGATATGCAACGCGCTGGCCCGCGAGGGCGGCCAGGACCGCCTGCGGGCGAAGGTCGGGCTGCCGCTGGCCACCTACTTCTCCGGCCCGAAGATCAGATGGATCCTCGAGAATGTGGGCGGAGTTCGCGCGGCGGCCGAGAAGGGCGAGGCTCTCTTTGGCAACATCGACACCTGGCTCATCTGGTGGCTGACCGGCGGGCCGCGAGGCGGGGCGCACCTCACCGACGTCTCGAATGCCAGCCGCACAATGCTGATGGACTTGCGCACCCTGGAATGGGATGATGAGATCCTGCGCCTGCTCGCCATTCCGCGCCGCATGCTCCCGGAGATCCGTCCGTCCTCCGACCCGCGATTGTATGGAACGACGCTGGCCGATGGCCCGCTCGGTGCGGCCCTCCCGGTGTGCGGCGATTTGGGCGACCAGCAAGCGGCGCTGGTGGGGCAGACCTGCTACAGCCCGGGGGAGGCGAAGAACACCTATGGCACCGGATGCTTCATGCTGCTTAACACCGGCACCCAGGCCGTGCCCTCCACCAGCGGTCTGTTGACCACCGTCGGGTATCGCCTGGGTGCCGAGCCCGCGGTTTACTGCCTAGAGGGATCCATCGCCATCACCGGCGCCTTGGTGCAATGGCTGCGCGACAATCTTAAGATGATTGGCACAGCGCCGGAGGTGGAAGCGTTGGCCAAAACCGTCGACGACAACGGCGGCATTTACTTCGTGCCGGCGTTCTCCGGCCTGTTCGCGCCGCATTGGCGCTCGGATGCACGGGGGGCCATTGTGGGGCTCACCCGCTACATCAACCGCGGGCACATCGCACGCGCCACGCTCGAAGCCACGGCTTTCCAGACGCGTGAGGTATTGGACGCTATGGAGAAAGACTCGGGTGTGAAACTCACCGCGCTCAAAGTGGATGGCGGCATGGTGCAGAATGAAATGCTCATGCAGTTCCAGGCGGATCTCTTGGGCGTGCCGGTCATTCGCCCCAAGGTGGCTGAGACCACCAGCCTGGGTGCCGCCTACGCCGCCGGACTGGCGACTGGATTCTGGACGAAGCTTGAGGACTTGCGCGCCAACTGGGGCAAGGACCGCGAGTGGTCACCCACGATGGACACCGCCCGGCGAGAGAAGCTGTATGCCGGGTGGAAGAAGGCTGTGGAGCGGACGCTCAACTGGGTGGAGAACGAGTAGCCGCTGTGGTACTCGATAGGGGAAAAGCGAGCCCCTCCGCGACCGCGGAGGGGCTCGTTGCTGCACAGCGGATGACCGCATTCGGTCGGTGCGGCCTAGGCTCGCTTGAGGCGCATGGTGGACCAGGTGTCGGGGATGGCGATGAGTGCCACGCTCTCCAGGCCCAGCGTGCGTGCAAACTTCCAGATGACGTCGTGTTTGACGTCCAGGCCGCCCTGGGTGCTGCCCTTGGGGTAAGCCACCCACAATGCGCCGGAGGTCGCGAGTTACCCCTTCAGTCTGGGGAGCCGCGCCTCCAATTGCTTGCGCGAGCTCAGGAACACTTGCAGCACGTCGGTCTCTTTGGCCGCGCGTGCCAGGCGGGTGGCTCCTTTGGGCAGCGGACCCAGCAGGCGAGCGTAACCCGGAGGCGTGCCGAGAAAGAGCATGCGAGCACCTGGGCGGATCGTCATCTTCTGGGCAACCGTCTTCTGGCCCACGTCACCTCCACCCTGTGCGGCCTACCAACCGATTTCGGTCACCATGGCCGGATGATCGGAGGCCGAGGAGGGGATGTAGCGCGAATCGTCGATCGTCGTTCCCGGTGAAACGAAGACGTGGTCAATGCGGTCGGCCGGATCGACCTGCGAGGCATTGCCACCCGGCCCCCAGCGGGTGAGCCACGAATCTTCGAGGGTGCCGATCGTCAATCGGTACTGTTCGGTGGCCGGGCGGAAGTTGAAATCGCCCATGGCAACGATGTGACTGCGCCCGCTCAAGGCGGCGAGCAGTTGCTCCTGTTGGAGGATCGGTCCCCCGTTGCCAAGGTGCGTGACGACCACGCTGAAGCGCTGGCCCGACACGGTGATATCGGCCAGGATAGCCGCCGTCTGCTCGCCGAGGCTGACCATGAAGATGGTGCGCGGATTCTCGATCGGGTAGCGCGAAAGCAGCGCGATGCCGAAGGTGCCGGTCACCGTGGTGGGGCCGTAGTAAGAATACATATCGAGGGCGTCGGCTAGGGTTCGAACCACGTCTGCATTTCCGCCTGCGATCCGTGCCGTGTCGCTTTCCTGAAGGCCAAGCACGTCCGGATTCACCTCGCGGATGACCTGCAATTGACCGGCGTAGTTGCGCTGTCCGTTGGCGTCGTACCCCTGCTGGATGTTGTAGGTCATAACGCGCAGACTGTGTCGCACTTCTGCAGGCATCGCGGGGGTGGCGCCGATAAACCCGATCGCGAGCACGGTCAACACGGCAACACCGAGGCTCTTGGCTGTGGCCAGCCGCCCGAGGAGCATCCTTGCCCCATTCTGCGCTTCGTCCACGAAAGTGGGCAGTGCCAACGCCGGCAGCGCGCATGCCGCCCCGGCAATCAGGAAGACCAGCCAGAAGCGATCGCGGAGAAGCGGGCCGACGACCGGAATGTAGTCGTAGACAGTCGTAAACACCTGCAGGAAGATCATGATCAGAAGATAGAGCGATGCGACCAGCCAGGCCAACCCGCCGGTGCGCGGCGAGGATGGCCGCTGCATCAGGACCAGGGCAAAGCGTTCGGCGTCCATCACGACGATCGGGCTGAGGACCAGAGTGAGGTAGAGAAGCAGGTCGCCAGCCAGGCCGACGGGCGGCGCGCCCAGTGGGAAGCCTCCGAGCGCCGCGGGGAAGGGGACTTGGTGCACGGCGATCGTTCCGACAAGCGCCGCCACGAAGAGCAGATTGAGCGCGAGGAGCCAGCCGCGCCCCAGGCGCTCCATGGCGTGCGGCCACAGCAGGCGGACCGGGACGTAGCAGGCCATGGCCAGTGCAAGGACCGCGACAATCGCCTGGTAGGAGCCCTCGGTCCAGCGCGCGATCACCGTCGGGCTGGTGAAGGCGAAGAACAACAGGACGAACACCCCCATCAGGCCGAGTGCCATGAGCCGCGTGCGCCCAGCGCCGGGCGCAGCCTGCGCCGTTTCTTCTGCTGCCGGATATATCGGATGGCTGCGCTTGACCACCGCCAGGCACACCAACGCGAGCAGGGCGAGAATCCAGCCCACCCAAAGGAATGGGCGCACGAGCGATATATCGCTTCCGGAGCCGAGCGCGCGCAGTAGAACCGAAAGCAGAACCGCCAATGCCAGCCCGGCTCCCCACTCGGCCCCAACCCGGCTTACAAATGAGGTCCGCAGCATTTCCGCCAACAGAATCAGGAACAGCGCCAGGCCGATGCCGGCGCACAACATGCGCCCGCGCGTATCGAGCAATGCTTCGGCCACCCGCGCCGAGAGAACGAGCGCGGTCAGCGACACCCGTGCGATATGCGGGAGCCCGCGCTGCGGCAGGAGCAACAGGACGGGCGAGAGGAGCAACACCACGCTGACGATCTCAGGCGGGATGCTTGTGCCCATCAGGCCGAAGGCGTATACGGATTCGACGAACTCGGCCAGGAGTTGAAAGAAGAACAGAAAGAGAATCGCTAAGAGAACGACGCGTGTCAATGCCAGCACAGCGGGGCGAGCGGGCCGCGAGATAATCATGCGTACCTCCATGCGAAATGCGCGAGGGCGTGGCCGTCCTGGGTCACCCCCGACGCGTACGACCTGCCGAACGAGAGCGGCGCCCCACGCGCGGGATCCAGGCGGGGACCTGGCCTGCCCACGTCTGCCACGCCTCTCCAAACTCGGCTCTTAGCAGCCCGTCTTCGCGGCGCGCGCGCACAACCAACCCGAGCATGCCCACCGCGAAGACATGCATCGTCCACGTGCGATAGAGCAACAGTTCCCCGGCAAAGGAGAGAATGACGGCGAGAGACATTGGGTGCCGCACGATGCGGAAGGGGCCGCCGGTCACCCGGCGCGGTTCCGACTGAAGGCGAACCGCGAAGCCGGTGGAGGGGGCGAACATGCCGCCCAGCGTGAAGAACCCCCACAGATGGAGACTCACCCCGAGGACAAGGATGAATGTTCCGAGGATGAGCGCCGCGAGACGCCATGGCAGTGAGAGCAGCAGGGGCAGCGGCCGCCACAACGCCGCGCCGGCCCCCAGGAATATGGCCGTGCCCGCCAACAGGAAGGGCCAACGTAAGTAGGGTGTGCCCGGGCCCGCCTCACAGGCAGGCGGCCGCTGGGTGGCGCGCACCATCCCCCAGATCGCTATGGCTAGCGTGCCGAGTCTCAGGGATGCCCCCAGACGGCCCGCCCAGATTTCGACGACGGCGAGCAAGTTTTCGAGGCCCATCCTGCCACCTTGACCCCCCTGACGGGGCAGAGTATTGACCGCAGATCGCCGCGATACCTGGCGCCGGCCCCTCACGGTGGAGGGCCGTCAGCGTCTAGTATCGCACTGCGCAGGCGGGAGGGCAACGCCGCTGCACGGTCGGAGGTCCGGTCGTTGGACGATACTGCGGCGAGCTCGAGTCAACTCACGCCCGGTGTCGGCGAAGGCTGCCGCTGCGTGCGCCAAACCCAAAGCGCAATGGCCGCCAGAAGCAGCACCGCCAACCCGCCGGCTGTCATGGCCATGGCCGGAAACCCTATCCCAGCATACACGACCCCGCTTGACAGGGATGCAAGCGCGGAGGCAAGGCCGACGAGCATGTCGTTCAAGCCCTGGATGGGTGCCCGTTCGGCGGGGGAGAGCTGGTCAGCCAGAAGAGTGGAGCCGCCGACGAAAGAGAAGTTCCAGCCGAGGCCGAGCAGAAAGAGGGAGAACGCGAAGGGGACCAGTTCGGGCGAGAGTGTCGCGCTCCAGCACGCCACGACGAGCATCCCCGATCCCAGCAGGAGGGTTGGCCCGCGTCCCCAGCGGTCGGCCAATGCGCCGGAGATGATCGAAAAAGCGAACATGCCCACCGTGTGGGCAGAGATCACAGCGGAAATGTGGCCGAGCGAGTGTTCATGCGCGCGCATGTGCAGCGCGGTGATTACCATGATCGCGACCATGATCATCTGGGCGAAGATCATCGCCAGCATGGCAACCTGCGCCGCCGGCTGACGCAGAATGACTCGCATCGCCCGCGCGTCTGTGGCGGCCACTCGGCCTCCAGGATAGTTATCGGCAACCTGCAGCCCGACCTCGCGAGGGTCAGGACGCAGCCACACGAAGACGACGCCCGCCGCGAGCAGCAAGAAGATCAGGCTCACCGCGTATGGCCCGGCCAGCGCATCGAACCCGGCCCGGATCACAAGGGCGCCGGAGGGTGCGACCAACAGCGGCCCGGTAATCGCCCCGACGGTGCCGCCGATCACGACGTAGGAAATGGCGCGCCCGCGCTCATGAGGCGGATGCACCTCGGCAGCGGCAAAGCGCCCCAGCCCGAGCGCGGCATTCGCCAGACCCATCAGCACCATGCCACCCAGGAACGCCAGCAGGTCGCCGGCGCCGACGGCGCCAAATGCCACGCCTGAGCCGATGACCCCGATGAGGATTCCCAACGCCAACCCGTTGCGGCGCCCGAGACGGTTCATGAGCAGGCTCCACAGCGGAGCGGCTAGGGCACCGCCCAGCAAGTACACTGCCGATGGCAGGCCGGCGTAGGCGGCGCTGCCGCCCAGGCGGGCACCCAGTATCGAATTGAGCGTAGCGGCTGAAATGAATGATGCCGACCCGAGGCTCTGTGCCGCAAATAGGGTCCAGGTGATCTTACGTGCGGTGCGAGCCAGGGAATCCATGAACGTCCTCGATAGACAACGACGTCAATCGGATTGCAACTGTCCGATCATAAACCCAGGGGTCGACGAGCTCCGCCAGGTGCGAATGCCTCTGATGGCTGATCGTCAGGGGATCTCATGGAGGCGGCCGTTTGTCTGGCGCACTTTCGCGTAAAGGGCGAGGCAGCCGCCTCGCCCGGGACGACCGCAGGCAACCTGCTCTTGGTCGTCATGCGCGACGGAGGTACCTGCCCGCATCATCTCGCGGGCCGGCGAACTCCCCGCGCAACTCCTCCGGCATGAGCGCGGCCAGCTCGTGCATCAGTTCGTGGAGCATTTGCTCGCGCGCCGCACGCGTCGGCCGCGCGCCGCGCGCCTCCAGGCGCAGCGGCTGGCCGACAACCAGGCGAAAGTCGGTGCGGCGCAGCCGGCGCATGTTTTCCTTGTAGTGTTCGCCGCCGACAAAGGCAATCGGCAGAAGCGGCGCGCCGCTATGCAGGGCGAGGGTCACCACGCCGGCGTGCGCGGCCTGCAAGCGGCCATGCCCGCTGCGCGTTCCCTCCGGTGAGATGATCAGGATATGACCCTGGTGCAAGCGCTCGAGGCCCGCGCGCAGCGCGGCGATATCGGGTTCGCCGCGGTGCAACGCAATCGACTCGCACGCGTCGAGCACCCAGCCCAGCAGGTGGTTCTTCCACCGGTCCGCAAACACCAGCCCGTGGATCGGGCGTGGATGCAGCCGGGTGTAGATGATGGGGATCTCCAGCACATTGACGTGGTTGGTGTAGATGATGAGCGGCCCGCCTAGCGGAACGCGCGCGAGCTGCGTATCGTCAATGCGGCAGATGAGCGAGGTCAGGCCGCGAAAGAAGAATACGACCAACCGTTGTCGGATCTTCATGCGGGCCGCCCCGGTTCGGCACTGACCACGTCCAGTTCGCGCGGCAGGAGCTCGATGTCCAGGCGCGCCCCGTCTTCGCAGATGATCTCGCCGTCGGTCTGGGCGGGCAGCACGCCCCTCTCGGCGATGATGGCAATGCGCCGGGCGCGGCTCATGGTGATCTCGGGTTGCGTGGCCTGCGTGCCGCGCAGGAAGTGAGGGATCATCCCGAGGATGCGCAGGCGGCCCACCTCATGCGCGATGCACAAATCGAACAGGCCGTCGTCGGGCAGCGACTCGGGCGCCATCCAGAACCCGCCGCCCAGCCGCCGCCCGTTCATCACCGAGACGAGCAGCACCGGCTGGGTCAGGCTGCGCCCATCCATCTCGATGCGCACCAAAGGGCCCTTGTAATAGAGGAAGATGGTGCGCATCACGGCGATGAAGAAGCTGACAAACCCGCCGAAGGGCGGCAGCTTCATCACCTCGATGGTCGTAATCGCGTCGAAGCCGACGCCGACGCAGTTGCCGAAGAAGCGCCCCTCGGGGAATACGCCGCCCGTCACGCGCCCAATGTCGATCGGCCGCAGAAAACCGGCCACGAGTGCGTCGCACGCGGCGCCCAGGTCTTGCGGCACGCCGACCGTATGAGCGAAGTCGTTGCCACGGCCGATGCCAAGGAGGCCGAGCGCGGATGTCGTCCCGCGTTCACGTTTGGCCTGCATCAGGCCGTTGATCACCTCATTGGCCGTGCCGTCGCCGCCGGCCGCCACGACCACACCTGCGCCGGCAAGCGCCGCCTCGCGCGCTAAATCAATGGCCTGGCCGCGGCGCTCGGTTCGCACCAGGTCGAAGTCGAGCCCGATGTGGCGGCAGAGCGCTTCTATCCGCGGGATGGCGCGCGCGGCCGAGCCGTGCCCGGCCGCGGGGTTACCAATGATGTAGTACCGTTTTGGCGACATGCAGGTTCCTCCACCGAGTGCGTGAATTCTATTCGATTATGGGAATGGGAGAAAGGCTTGCGGAGGGAACCCGGAGGAGGGCACAGCACGCCTTACCAAGTTCCGCGAGCGCGCGGTATGCGCACGGGTCGCCGCCCCCGGGCGAGCCGGATCGGGCGTCCACGATGTCGTGCCCTGCAGCCTCCCTGCTATCGCAGGTCGAGATTCCTCGGGGGCGAGGCCCCCTCGGAATGACGGGCCCCTGCTCTTGTCGCGAGGAGGCACAGCCCGGCGATTAGTTCCTGGACGTACCGCCATTCAGAGAGGCTGCCCAGATTGCTTCGCCCCACAGAACGAGGCTCGCAATGACTGATCTCTCCATCGTCATCGCGAGGATGCGACGAAGCAATTTCGGCTCCACTCTTGTCACGGGCCCTCACCTTGGGTCGCCCGCCGAAGGTCCTCGGGGGCTTTGCCCACTCGGAATGACCAAGAGAGCTGACCGAAATTGGTCTGCCCTCTGCTTCTGAGTCGCGCGTGCGACACGGATCGGCTACGGCCGCACCCAATCCAGCAGGAAGAGAATGCCCTCGGGCACGGCAGCGGGCAGCGGTTGGACTGTGAAGGTGGTCATGTTCGCCAGGCGAGGCTCCGGCTGGCCGGAGGCGCTCGCCTGGAGAAACGCCAGCGACTGCGAATCCGGATTCCACACCGGTGAGCTGCCGGCAGCGAGATACTTCTCCTGGCTGCCATCGGCGCGAGCGACCCACAGGTTCGGCAGGCGCCCACTGGCTGGCGGCTCGCCAAACGTGACGAATGCCAGCCATTGACCGTCCGGGCTCCATGCGATGTCGCTCGGGAACTCACCGCCGGCGGTGGAGGTGTATCGGTGGACGAGCTGCCCCTTCTTGGCCTCCAGATCGAACAGAGCCACGGCGAGGTCGGTGGACCCATTGCCATCGAAGTCGCCGCTCACCCTCCACGCGAGCAGGCGACCGTCGGGCGAAAACGCAGGCTGGATCAACTTGGCGACACGGAGGCCGTAGGCCGAGGGATCAAAAGGCTCGGGTGACTGGCCGAAGCGGTAAAACCAGCCGCTGGGCTGGTATGCGCTGTAGGCCATGAGTTGACCATCGGGTGAGAGTGAGCGCGGTCCGCCATTCTCCTCATCGACAATCGCATAGCCCGTGCCATCGACGCCAATGAGGGTGGGCAAGGCTCGGCTGGCCATGCAGCACTCGACGTCGGAGCTAAACACGACGGTGTCGGTGCGGCTCGGCCACCACTGTGGGTCCTCTTCGAACCGTTCGGCTGTGTTGGTGAGATCGCGCCGCTCACCGTTGGCCAGATCCATAATCCAGATGTCATCTGCGCCACCCTGCGGGCCGGGCGCCTGATAGACCACACGCTGCCCGTCGGATGAAAGGTGACCGCGCGACTGATCCACCAGAAGTAGCGGCACCCCCTGTGCGTCGACGAGCCACAAGCCCTGGGCGGTGCTGAAGGTGAGGCCGGCCAGCGGATGGGCCTGGGCCTCCGGCACCTGCGACGGCGCGGACGGGGCGGGGGCCGTGCTTGAGGCGGGTGTGGGCGCGCTTGGGGGGCCGGCGACGGCGGTCGGAGTGGCAGCCGGCGCCGCCCCCGAACAGGCGGCCAGCAACAGGGAGACGAAGAGCGTGCCGGCGGCGATTGGGCGGAGAGAGACGAACGATGGGGTGTGCATTGTTGTGCAACTCCTTCGAGCGAACCGGCGAGGGGATTGCACCATTGCCCCCGTAGTGTATTGGGCTAATAACGGCCCTCTTGGGTGATATTGTCCCATGAAGAGGGTGATCGCGCAATCCTCGATCGGCGGACAGGCACAGCCGGTGGTGAGGCAAGTTCGGGAGTGCGGCGCAGAGAAATGGTGAGCGCCGCCAAGAGATGCCGGCGCCGCCTGCGCGTGATGCGCGCTGCCGCAAAGCGCATACGCACGAGGAGTGCACGCTGCCGAAGGAGGACGCGCGCACGTGAACCAACCCTCACGCCGCGCGATGAGGCACACGCCAGACGACGCAACAGTGCGCCGCGTGGGGTGTGACGCGTGGCCTCATCCATTGGATCAATGCACTTCAAACGATTCTCTCCTTGACGGCCTCGCGCCTCGCCCTTACAATTGAACACAGACGAATATCGGACTCGGGGAAGAGTCCCCGTCCCACGCCACCGGCGCGGGACGGGGCACCGAAGGGGCAAGCCGTTAGCGAGTGCAGCGCGCGGCGAATCTCTCAGGTCTCCAAGACCCCGGGCCTCTCTCCTCTGGAAAGCGAACGATCACCGAAGGGGCAAGCCCCGCCATGCGGGGTGAATCTCTCAGGTTGGCGACAGAGGCGCGCACAGTGTCTGTGCGCGCCTTTTTGTTCCCTGCCAACATTTCTGCAGGAGGCTGAGCATGAACATTCCATCCGATCTCAAGTTTACCAAGACCGATGAGTGGGTGCGCCTGGCGGGCAGCGAGGCCACGCTGGGCATCAGCGACTACGCTCAGTCGCAACTCTCGGATATTGTCTACGTCGAAATCACCGCCGCCAAGGGCGCGGCCCTCAAGGCGGGAGATGCCGTGACCTCGGTCGAGTCAGTGAAAGCGGCCTCGGAAGTATTCCTGCCCGTGGCGGGCACGATCAGCGCCGTCAATGAGGGACTTACGGCCAAGCCCGAGACGCTCAACAGCGACGCGTACGGCGAGGGCTGGATGGTGAAATTCACCCTGGCCAACGCGAAGGATCTCGAGGCGCTGATGGACGCGAAGGCTTACGAGGCGTACTGCAACGAACGGCAGAACCACTAGGCCGCACACGCTCCAAGGAGGATGGCGATGGGCTATATCCCTCATACCGATTCCGAACGCGAGGCAATGCTGCGCACGATCGGCGTAAAGTCGGTGGACGACTTGTTCGCCGACGTGCCGGCGCGGCACCGTTTCCCCAAACTCGATTTGCCCGAGGCGCTCTCGGAAATGGACGCGGTGGCTGAGCTGCGCGACCTGGCCGAGGCCAATGTCGAGGCCGGTCACGCGGCCTGCTTTCTCGGGGCGGGCGCCTACAACCACTTCATCCCGGCCGCGATCAACCACATGCTGTTGCGGGGTGAGTTCTATACCGCTTACACGCCGTATCAGCCGGAGATCTCGCAGGGCACGTTGCAGGCCATCTTCGAGTACCAGAGCCTGATCGCGAACCTGACCGGCATGGAAGTGTCGAACGCCTCACATTACGACGGCGCGACGGCCACGGCCGAAGCGGTGATCCTGGCCCTCAATCAGGTGCGCGGGCGCTCGCGAGTGGTGCTTTCGCCGGCGCTGCACCCGCACTACCGTGAGGTGGTGCGTACCTACATGCAAGGGACCGGCGTCACCCTCGTGGGTGATGACGCGGTGAATTCGCGCGAGGAGTTGGAACGGCGCAGCCGGGCCGCCTACCTGGCGGAACTAGTGGACTCACAGACCGCGATCGTGATCGTGCAATACCCGAACTTCTTCGGAGGTTTCGAAGACCTGACGAAGCTGGCCGAAGCGGTACACGCGGCCGGCGCGCTACTGGCGGTGGTGGCCTACCCGCACGCGCTGGGCCTGCTCAAGACCCCGGGCGAGATGGGCGCCGACGTGGTGTGCGGCGAAGGCCAGCCGCTGGGCATCCCGCTGTCCTTCGGGGGGCCGTACCTGGGCTACTTCGCCACGCGCAAGGGTTTCTTGCACAAGATGGCCGGACGCGTGGTAGGCGAGACGCACGATAAGGAAGGCCGGCGCGGCTACGTGCTGACCCTCTCGGCGCGCGAGCAGCACATCAAACGTGCGCGGGCCTCCTCCAACATCTGCACCAATCAAGGGCTGATGGCGCTGGCTTCGGCCATCTACATGAGCCTGATGGGCAAGCACGGCTTGCGCAAGGCCGCGCAGCTTTCGTACAACAAGGCCCACTACGCTGCCCAGCAGTTGGGCAAGCTTAAGGGCTTTGCCGTGGCGACGCCGGAGCCGTTCTTCAACGAGTTCATCCTGCGCTGCCCGCGCCCGGTGGCCGAGATCAATCACGAATTACTGGAAGAGTGGGAGATTCTCGGCGGGTACGATCTGGGGCGTGACTATCCTGCGCTCAAGGATCACATGCTGGTGGCCGTGACCGAGATGAACAGCAAGCTGGAGATGGATGCGTTGGCTGATGCGTTGAGCCAGGCGGCGGGAGGTGCCCGATGACTGAACCCACGATCTACGAAACCTCCGTGGCGGGGCGCCGCGGAGCAAACCTGCCCGACAGCGATGTGCCGGCGTTTCGCCTGCCCGCGGGCCTCACGCGGGCCGACCTGCCGCTGCCCGAGTTGTCGGAGATGGACGTGGTGCGCCACTTCCTGCGCCTGTCGCAAATGAACTATTCCGTCGACAAGGGCATGTATCCCTTGGGCTCGTGCACGATGAAGTACAACCCCAAGGTGAACGAGGACATGGCGCGCCTGCCCGGGTTTGCGTTGAGCCACCCGCTGCAAGACAGCGAATATTCCCAGGGTGCGCTGGCTTTGATGTACCAACTTCAGGAGTGGCTCAAGGAGATCGGCGGTTTCGCCGGGATCACACTGCAGCCTGCAGCCGGTGCGCACGGCGAGTTGACCGGCGTGCTGATCATGCGCGCCTATCACCTGGCACGCGGCGATACGAAGCGCAACAAGATACTGGTTCCGGATTCGGCCCATGGCACTAACCCGGCCTCCTCGAGCATGGCCGGCCTCAAGGTAGTGGAGATACCCTCCGACGCCCACGGCAACATCGACCTCGAGGCTTTCCGCCGCGTGTGCGATGAGACCACCGTGGGCTTGATGCTGACCAACCCGAACACCCTCGGCCTGTTCGAGGAACATGTGTTGGAAGTGGCCAAGGCGGTGCACGACTGCGGCGGGTTGCTCTACGGCGACGGCGCCAACCTGAACGCGCTGCTAGGCGTGGTCCGCCCGGGCGATCTGGGCTTCGACGTGATGCACTACAACCTGCACAAGACCTTCTCGACGCCTCACGGCGGGGGCGGGCCCGGCTCGGGCCCGGTGGGCGTGGCCGGGCACCTGGTGGACTTCCTTCCCCGCCCGCTGGTGAGCATCGTCGAAGAGGGCGAGGGCGATGAACCGCCGCTGTACGGGTTCATCACACCGGCCAAGAGCATCGGGCGGATGCGGGCCTTTCATGGCAACTTCGGCATGCTGGTGCGTGCCTACACCTACATCCGCATGCTGGGTGCCAGCGGCTTGCGCGCCGTGGCCGACCACTCGGTGCTGAACGCCAACTATCTGAGGGTGCGCCTGAACAAAGCCTATCATGTGCCGCACGACCGCATCTGCATGCACGAGTTCGTGGCCGAGGGCCAATGGAAGGATGCGCCGGGGGTGCGTGCGCTGGACGTAGCCAAGCGCCTGATGGATTACGGATTCCACCCGCCGACGAACTACTTCCCGCTCATCGTCCACGAGGCGCTGATGCTCGAGCCGACCGAGACAGAGAGCAAGGATACCCTGGATGCCTTCGCCGAGGCGTTGCTACGCATCGCGGAGGAGGCCAAGACCCAACCTGAGCTTCTGACCCAGGCGCCGCACAATGCACCCGTCGGACGGCTGGACGAGGTGAAGGCGGCCAAAGAACTGGTGTTGTGCTGCCGCCCGGTGGATATGGAACGGGCGTAACCCGGGAGAGGGCTAACACAAGAGAGCGGGCGGGAGTGCATCCCGCCCGCTCTCTTGTGGCATGACAACGCGCGCGGGGCGCACGCCGCTCGGGGATTCCGGACGAAGCGTATTGCCATCGTGAGGCAGGGTGCAGGCGAGATGTGCAACTTCGCCATTGGGCGAGTCGTCGGCCGTGTCGCCCTCTAGGCGTAGAGTGCCTTGAACTCTTCCACCTCGCGCAGCGAATCCAGATCGTTGTCTTGCTTCGACCATTCGACCAGGCTGGGCGCGAGCGGCAGCGCCTCTCGCAAGTTCTCGATGGCTTTTTGCGGGCGACGGGTGAGCGCGTAGAAGCATGCCAGATTGTATAGCGTGTTACCTTTGTGCTGCTTGCCCTGGTCGAGCGCCAACAGGTCGCGCGTCATTGTCTCCTGAATCTGGGTCGCCCGTTCGAGTTGAGCATGGTCGACCAGGTACGTGCACAGGTGGTGATATGGGTGCCAGTGGGCGTTGCCCAGGAGCGCCATCCACGCCGGGCGCGTGCCCGCCCACCCGAGTCGACCGGGCACGGTCAGATCCTCTTCGCTCATCGAGTCCACCGCTCGCAGCAGATCCGCAAAGGCCCGCTTGTCCTCGGCCAGCATGTCTTCCCACGTCCGTGTGCGACTTGCTGCAAAGAGCGCGGCATTGATGCGGTCGAGCTCCTCCAATTCATTCGACGACTCGCCATCCGCCAAGCCGGCCATGCGCCGCTTCATGCGCCCATTCCATCCGACGAGATGGGCCAGCAAGTCCTTGGGCGCCCAGCGATCGGGCTGCCCGACCTGCGCCCGATCTTCAGCCGGGAGCTGATCCCAGAAGTCACACACCTCCTGGTGGGCCCGGTCAAGGAGATGCAGGATTCTTGGCTTGAGTGAGCGCTCGCTCATAGCGGTTCTCTCCCAACGGACGAATGTGCGATGAGTAGGGTGCCCCCAGGCACGCGCCGGGTGAGGCCTATGCCCTTCATATCGACCTCGCCGAGGGATGAAGTCGGCGATCGATTTGGGCGAGCAGGTTCGGCATACGGCGGCAAAATCCGTCGTGGTCGGCGGCGGCATCGATGGTCAGGAGGGACGGAGGTTTCTCCCGCGCCAGCCAGTCGGCGAGCAGCTCGTTGATGAGCGGCACATCCTCCACCCGTGCGATCTCGAGCGTACGGTGGCGGGCCAGGAAACGCTCAGTCAGGACCTGGAGGGGCGCAGTCAAATGGATGAAGAGGTCGGGTGCTGGGAGCAGGCGGCGCAGCCTGCGGTAGAGACGCTCGCACAACTCGTACTCTGCGCCGCTCAGGTATCCGCGCCGATGAAACAGCCGAGAGAAGACGAAGAAATCCTGGTCGAGCCCCCCATCGACGACGCCCGTTCCAGCGACGTGGTGCAGAGCCTCTTCTTGTTCGGCCCGCAGCAGCATGTAATCCATTTGGTTGGCGAGCGCATAGCGCGGCAGGTCGCCGGCGAAGAGGGCCTGGAACGGGCGCTCAGCGTGCTGCTCGAGGCCGGCGACGAACTGCCCCGTGGCGCACAGAGCATGGGCCAGGGTGGTCTTGCCTGCGCCGGTGTTGCCGATGATGGAAATAAGTTGGCCCATAGAAATGAGTCCGAGGTTCGCCCATGCGGCGGGAAAAGCCCCGGGGAGTGATGATCGTCGCCGAATCCGAGGCTGTGAACCTCAGCCTATTCTACTCATCGCGCAGATCGAGACTTTATGCGCTGGACGAGGGAAGGCCATGCTGCGCACCTGTGTCCGGCTTGCGCACAAGAGATGCATGGTTGTGATTTGCCTTTGCTGCGAGCGTCCCCCGCCCGCCGGCCTGCCCTTTCGGCTAGGACGGCCCCAGCCAGAGCCGAAAGGGACTTCGAGTGACGGCGAAGTGGGCGGGGGCTCTCAGCGCCCCCGCTCGCCGCTCACCCGTCGCTCTCGGACATGAACCGCTCGATGACATCGACATAGCCGGGCACGTCGGCCATGGCCGCTGCATGTCCCGCTCCATGGAAGGTGTGAACCTGGGCCTGCGGGTAGAACGCTCGCAGCGCAGCGCGGGCGGGGGCATCCACCAGCGGGTCGTCATCGCCTTCGAGGATGAGAATGCGACCCGGCCACGAGCGCAGGTCTGTGGGAGAGAAGTGGGAAGTGCGGTCGAAATCGATCGCGGCCTGGTAGCGCCCAATAACGGCGCGTTTGGTGAATTCGCGCAACAACTCGCTGTTCGCGGCCCGCCAGAATTCGCGGCGCGCATCGGTCAGCGGGGCCAGCGCCCGCTCGCTTGTGGTGCGCATGAGCGCGCTCACCCAGGCGGCGGGCATCAGGCGCAGCAGGTTCAGCACCCGACGGTTGGTGCGTGCGGCCTCCGGGTTGGGCGCCCCGGTATGCGAAAGGATGAGCGAGCGCACTAACAGCGGTTCCTGCCGCACCCGCCGCTGCGCAACGAGCCCGCCAAAGGATGCGCCGCGAACGTGCACGGCGCCGCCGCCCTCCGCCTTCAGAATAGCTGCCGCACCGCGGACCAATGCGCTCATGGTCGTGGCCTCGGCTGGGTACGACAGCGCGATGAACCGCCGCGTTCGCGCGAAGTGCTCGGCCAGTTCGAAGGCGGCCTCGCTTGCGCCCTGCAGCCCGGGCAGAAGCAGCAAAGGCCTGCCCCCGGCGCCGCCTACGCGATAGGTCCAGGCCACACCCTCCATCTCCAGCGAACGGGAGGGGTAGTTGCTACGGAACGCGGCGAGCGCCTGGGCCGCCATTTCCGCATTGGCTTCTGGGTTCACGTCGCGCTCCTGGGCAACACGCCGGGCTCTGGCACAGCTCTCGTGCTCGCCGGCGCCTCAAACGCTTGGGCGAGCAGAAACCTGCACCAATGCGACGCCCACAATGCCGATGACCATGCCGGCGGTTTGCGGGGGCGTCAAGCGTTCGCCGAGAATCATGAATGACATCAGCACCGTCGCGAAAGGCGAGAGGTTCATGGCCACATTGGCTTCGAGAGCGGTCAGGATTTTGAGTGATCGATTGTAGAGGATGTAGGCGACCACCGTGTTGATCGAGGCCAGCCAGGCGACAAGGGCCCACACCCGCCATGAGGGCAGCGAGACTCCCTCGACCGAGATGGCCAGGATGAGCAACAAGGCGCCGCCGAGCCCCAATGGCAGGGCGGTAAAGGTGAAGGTGTCGAGCTGGCCCATGCGCGCCACTTCCCGGCTGAGGATGGCAAACACGGCAAAGCCCACCACGCCGATCACGGCAATCACCAGGCCAAGCGGTTGACCCGGCTTCAGGCCGATCGCGAAGAACAAGGCACACCCCGCCACGCACATCACCACGCCGCCAACCTGGCGTAGGGTGGGCCGTTCGCGCAAATAGGCGATCCCGGCCGCCAGCACCAGCAGCGGGAGCAGCCCGACGATGAACGAGGCGGTAGTGGGTGAGATGTACTTCAGCGACCAGTAGAGCGCTCCGTTGCCCACCGCGTAGGCACCCAGCGCAATCCCAATCAACCTGAGCCAAACGCTCTTTGAGCGCAAGGCGCGGGCGTTGGGTCGCCAGCGGATGAAGGGCAGCATGAGCAAGAAAGCGCTGAAGTAGCGCAGGCCGGCCATGGTGAGCGGACCGACCTCGTCCATGCCCAGCCGGACGAAAACGAACGAGGTGGCCAAAATCATCGAAGCGATGACCGCTTCGGCGATGGCCCGGGCACGTGAATGGGAAACAACCGTTGCAGGCGTTGTGAGGGAGGCGGGTGTCTCGGCCATGGAGGGGGCAACTATGGCACGTTGCGCGGTCGGATAACGCAGCCCGGCCGCGGCGAATGAGGGCAACGCGAGGCGAGCCGAGTGACTCGCATTGCGCCGGCCTCTGTTCGTGCAGGTGAGGGTCGGCCGACCCGGATTTGATGGTCCAGCCGGCGGGGATCAATCGGCGGGGAGAGTCGGCACGTCGGCCTGCGCCCCCGATGAGAGCTGCACGCTGGTGAGACCCAGCGCCGCGCGGCTCGCCAAGAGCCGCAGCTCGTCGCGCGAGTTCTCGACCATGGTGATGCCCTTGGAGAGGCGCCCTTCGAGTTCCGCTTGCAGGGCGGTCAGGCTATCCTGCGTGCGCTGGATGTAGGCACTGATTTGCTGCAGGTCCAAATCGTGGGACGTGTTGAGTGTGGTCTGGTACACCAGCAGCAGGTAGGGGATGAAGAGGCTGTAGCTCAGCAGCACCACGCCCATCTCCATGACTTCGACTCGCACGGCGGTGCACAGATCATACACCGCGTCGGGCACGGCGGCTATTCCAAAGCTGACGGTAGCGCTTGGGTCGATGTACTTGCGCACCTCGCGCGCCTTGGCCAGCACCGCCTTCTCAATTTGCGCCTTGAGGCGTTGTTGCTCATCCGGATCGTGAGTGTCGGCCATTTGTTCGAGCAAACCCGCGGAGGTCCACTTGCTGTCGATGGGCAGGATCAGGTTGTTGGGCAGGCGCAGGCCGAACTCCACTGTCTTGTTGCCGATTTGGAAGTTGCGCACTTGCCATTCGGCCGGCAATTGTGCCAGCACCAGGTCGAGGATGTTCTCGCCGGCCGCGCCGCGCGATTGCGTCCCGGCGATGACCGCCTCCAGGCGACGGATCGAGTCCGCTGACTGGCGTTCGATATCGTGGCGGGCGGAGGCCTGTGAACGCAAGGCGCTGAGCGTTTCCTGGGCCGAAGCCAGCCCCTCGCGAATCGAGGCGGTTGTGTCGGTGAGCCCCTGGGCGAGCGCGCCCGTGTACACCAGGCGGGTTGAAACGGCGGCCACGTCTTCGCCCACCTTGGCCTGACCGCGTTCCACCGTCGCCACGCGTTCGGCCACGCCGCGAATCTCCGTCTGCAGTGCGCCTATGGATTGGGTCAGTATCTGCAGAGGACCCACTAGCGCTCCGGAGTCGCCCGGACGCCGCAGGAGCAAGGCCACCAGCAGCCCCACCACGGCCAGGGCCAGAAGGCCGAGTGCAATCAAGCCAACGGCGAGAGGTGTGTCCATCTTCCTCCTGCGATCGTCAGTTGAGGGAAACGGCTCGAGACCGTTCGATTGTGCGCCGCATTCACCATACCACGACTCGCTCTTCGATTGTAGGGCGAAGAGCAGGCTAGAGGCTGAGCCGCTCTCCCGTCGGCCGGTGGAAATGCCGTGGCAGCACTCCGTGCCACCTCACCGGCTGCACGAGATCATCAGCTCCCACACTTGTGGGCCGAGCGCGTGGGGGTGCGGCGGCGAGGCACATTGCGGTCCATCCTGGCGGCGATGATCCTCGAGCGTCTGATTGGACTGGAGCGAATTGTGCTAGTATCAAGGGGCCGCCACCTTGCGACGAGAGGAGACCCCATGTCTACCCGAAATAGCCTGGCGTCCTACCTAGTCCTCTTGGTGCTGCTCCTTTCCGCCTGTAGCCCCAGCGCAACGCCCTCTCCGTCTGGCGCAACGTCCACTCTGGAGGGGCAAGCCCCGGCGGGTGAGCCGGCCGTCTTGCGAATCGGCTGGCTCGGGGCGCCCGACACCCTCAATCCGGCCTACGCTTTCCTCACCGAGTCGTACAACATCTTCGATCTGGTCTACAACCCGCTCGTCACAGAGGCGCCGAGCGGCGAATACGTCGGCGCATTGGCCAAGGAGTGGTCGAGCTCTGCCGATGGTCTGACGTGGACCTTCACCCTGAAGGACGGTCTCACGTGGCATACGGGGGAGAAGTTCACCGCGGAGGATATGGCCTGGGCGATCAATGCCGTGATGAGCAACCCCGACGGCTGGGCCGCTCTCTCCAACTACCCTGCCGGCTTCAAAGAGGTGAAGGCCCTCAACGACAAGACGTTGCAGATCGTGCTTGAGAACCCGATCGGCAACATGGAGTACCGCCTCTCGTTCCTGTACGCCGTCTACCCCAAGGACTTCAAGGAGTTCAGCGGGGTGGAGGACCTGCAGAATTTCAACAACTTCGAGGTTGTGGGAACGGGCCCATTCAAGATCAACACCTTCGATAAGGACAAGGGCATTCTGATCCTGGACGCCAACCCGGCATACGTCGACGGATCTCCGAAGATCGATCAGCTTGTTTTCCAGACCTTCGACAACTCCGACGCCATGATCCAGGCCATCAAGGTCGGCGACATCGACGCCATCCTCGAGGTGCCCGCCAGCGCCTTCCAAACCGTGAAGGACTTCGACAACGTGGTGGCGACGGCGACACCGGCGCGCTACTTCTATGAGTTGATCGTCAACTCGATCCCACGGGACCATGACCCGGTGCCGACGAGAAACCCGGCTCTCGAAGACCCGCAGGTGCGTCTGGCCCTTGCTACGGCCATCAACAAGCGCGATATTGTCGAGATTGCATTCCAGGGACTCGCCACTCCGTTGTCGACGATTGTCCCTGCCCCGCTTGGCGGCGGCTTCTGGCACAACAGCGACATCCAGGATGTTGAATTCAACCTTGACGAAGCCAACCGCATTCTTGAGGCGGCAGGCTACCGGATGGGAAGCGACGGTGTACGCGCCAAGGGCGACGTTCGCCTGGAGTTTCGACTGCAGTTCCCCTCCGACAATCCGCTCTACGCGCGGGTGGCCGACATGATGACCGACTGGTTCGGCCAAGCCGGCATCAAGTCCATACCCGAATCCGTTGATCCGGACAGCCTGACGGCACGCATAACCCCGACCGGGGATTACGATCTGGCGCTGTGGGGATGGGGACCAGATCCTGACCCCGATTTCATTCTGAGCGTCATGACGAGCGATCAGTTCGTGGAGGGTGGGTGGAGCGACAGCGGCTATATGAACCCGGCCTACGATGCGCTCTATTTCGAACAGCAAGTCACCCTCGACAAGACGCAACGCCAGAAGATCATCTGGCAGATGCAGGAGATGGTCTTCAACGACAGGCCCTACATCGTGCTGGTGAACGAATACCTGTTGCAGGCCTACCGCAGCGACCGATTCACCGGCTTCATATCCTCTCCGTTGGGGATTGAGATCGGCATCTCGATGCTGAACGCCGAGCCGGTCCAATAGAGCTGGGCGAAACGCGGGGGCGAGTGTTCTGAGCTCGCCCCCGCACTCTCCACCCTCGAACTCATGAGTCGTCGCAACTACCTGGTCCGCAAGTTCGCCCTCGCCCTAGTGACGATCCTTGTTGTCGTAACAATCAACTTCGTCCTCTTCCGCGTGCTGCCGGGCGACCCGGTGCGGGCGGTCATCGGCCGCAATGTGCGCATTTCGCCGGAGACCCAACAGGCCTTGCGCGAACAATTCGGCCTCGACCAGCCGGTCTTTCCCAACCAGTTCCTCTCGACTCTCGGCCAATGGGCGCGCGGGAACCTGGGCATCTCCTGGTCATTGCGGCAGCCGGTCAGCGAGATTCTGCTCTCGAAGCTGGGCAACACGCTGATGCTCATCGGCCTCGGTCAAGTGCTTTCCATCGTGCTCGGCGTTGCCTTGGGGCTGCTGGCCGGATGGAAGCGCAAGACGGCCGTTGATGTAGGCGCGTTGACCTTCTCACTCATTGCCTGGGCGATCCCCACATTCTGGCTCGGGATCATCCTGCTGGCTGCCGGAAGCACCTGGCTGGGGCTGCCAACCGGGGGCATTCTCAGCCCTCAGAACGTGGGGCGTCCGCTTTACACCGTGCTGCCGGACCTGGCTAAGCATCTCATCCTGCCCACCCTGACGCTCACCATTCTGTATTTGGGCGAGTACATGTTGATCATGCGCTCGTCCATCTTGGAAGTACTCAGCGAAGACTACATCCTGACCGCGAAAGCCAAAGGCATGAGCCACTGGCAGGTGCTGCGGCGTCACGCCTTGAAGAACGCTATGCTCCCAATTGTCACGCTGATCGCCCTGAACCTGGGCTTCACCGTCTCCGGGGCGATCTATATCGAAACCGTTTTCTCTTACGATGGACTGGGCAAACTGTTCCAGTCGGCGCTGGTGAAGCACGACTACCCCCTTCTGCAGGGGGCTTTTCTACTGCTCGCGGTCAGCGTGATCATCGCCAACATGCTGGCCGATTTGATTTACTCCTACCTGGATCCGCGCGTCAAGGCTGTTTAGCGCTCGCAAGGCGGGTGACCGCGCGGCTGCGGAACCGCGTGGGTGGTTCGCAGCCAGAGGTCGAGGGCATTGAAACGCAATCTGGTTGAATTCTGGCGCGTCTTCCGCGGCAATGGGATGGGCATCCTGGGTGCGATCCTGGTGGCCTCCATTCTGGTTGTGGCAATACTGGGCCCGGCGATGACGCCCTATGAGCCCAGCCAGATCGTCCGCGATGCCGACGGGCGCGCGCTGATCTTTGCTCCGCCCTCGGTTCACCCCCCGCTGGGCACCGATGATGCCAGCCGCGATGTCTTCACCCAACTTGTCCATGGGGCGCGTATCTCCCTGGCTGTCGGGTTTCTGGCCGGCTTCATCGCCATGTTCATTGGCAGTCTGTTCGGCATCCTGGCCGGCTACTTCGGCGGCTGGGTCGACACGTTGCTTATGCGCGCCACCGATGTTCTCCTCGTGATCCCCGACTTGCCCCTCATGCTCATCCTGGTGGCAACACTGCGCCAGATGGACCTGCATGTTTCTCCATTGGCCGTTTTGACTCTCGTGATCGGCCTGCTGTACTGGACAAGCACCGCGCGCCTGATCCGTTCGCAGGTCCTGACGATCAAAGAACGCCAGTTTGTCGCGCGCGCCCGTGCCATCGGCGCCGGTCACTGGCACATCATCCGCAAGCACATCCTTCCGCAGATCATGCCGCTGATCGTGGCCAACACCGTTCTCATCCTTTCGACGGCCATTCTGGTCGAATCGGGATTGGCGTTCCTGGGCCTGGGCGATCCGACGCAACCCTCCTGGGGGACGATGCTCAACTTCGCCTTCGACCGCAACGCGGTCTCCAACGGCGCGTGGTGGTTCTATCTCCCGCCGGGTCTGGCCATCGTGTGGGTCACGCTGGGGTGTGTGCTTCTGGGCAACGTGCTGGAGGAGATCCTCAACCCTCGCCTGGCGATGCACCACCTGGAGGGGGAACAACACATGGTGGCCCGGCGCGAGGAATCCCGCGCGGAGGGAAAGGGATGCGCTGACCATGACTCGGGATGACACCCCGCTGCTCAGTGTGCGGCACTTGAGCACGGAATTTCTCGGCTTGGATGGCCCGGCGGCCCGCGCTCTGGAAGACGTATCGTTCGACGTCTTTGCCGGCCGCACCGTGGGCTTGGTGGGCGAGTCGGGCTGTGGCAAGACCACTGCGCTGCTATCGATCCTGCGGCTTCTTCCAGCCTCCGGCAGGATCACCGCGGGGCGCGTCCTGTTCGACGGCACGGACCTGCTCTCGCTCAGTGAGCGCGAGATGCGCCGTTACCGCTGGAAGGAGATGGCCATCGTCTTCCAGGGGGCGATGAACGCGCTCAACCCGGTCATGCGCGTGGATGAGCAGATCCGCGAGGGCATCCTGCTTCACCGCCTGCTGGACGTCGAGGCGGCCAATCGGCGGGTGGACGAGCTGCTGGAACTCGTGGGCATTCCCAGCGCCCGTGGAAACCAGTATCCACACCAGTTCTCGGGCGGGATGCGCCAACGAGCGATGATCGCCATGGCCTTGGCCTGCCGGCCGCGGGTCCTCTTCGCGGATGAACCAACCACTGCCCTGGACGTGATGATTCAGGCTCAGGTGCTGGAATTGCTCAAGAGCATTCAGACCGAGCTGGGCCTGGCCATTGTCATGGTCACCCACGATCTGGGTGTGGTGGCTGAGGTCTGCGATAGCGTGGTCGTGATGTATGGCGGCAAAGTGGCGGAGTCCGGAACGTGTGACCAGGTCTACAACGACCCGCAGCATCCTTATACCCAGCGGTTGCTTCAATCCTTCCCCGACCTCCAGCGGCGCAGCCAGGATCTAGCTTCAATCCCGGGAACGCCCCCGCGTCTCAGCGAGCTTCCGCCCGGCTGCCGCTTCGAGCCGCGCTGCCATGCGCGGATACCCCTCTGCCGCCAGGTCGGACCGCCTCTCGTCGCCCTTCACACTCCGGCGGTCGCTCGCCCCGACGAGACGCCCTACCTCACCGGGCACTATGCGGCCTGCCATCTGCGCCTGGGCGAGGAGGTGAGGCTGTGAGCGTTCCAGACCCGGTGAGCATCCCACCCGTGCTGGAAGTGCGCGACCTCTACAAGTACTTCCCCGTCTCTCAATCGCCTTTGGACATGCTGCGCCGGAAGCCGCTGGAATACATCCGCGCCGTTGACGGGGTCAGCTTCGCGCTGCGGCGGGGGGAAGTCGTCGCGCTGGTGGGCGAATCGGGGTGTGGCAAGACGACCATCGCGCGCACCGTGATCGGCCTGGAGGAGCAGACCAGCGGCGAGATACTCTTCGAGGGCCAATGGGTCGGCGCCAGCCAACGCCGCCTGCGAGCCGGTCTGGCACCCCTGGAGGCTTCCGGCCCCGGCAGCCGGCAGCATCTCCAGTTTCCCAAGATCGCGATGAAGCGCTTGCGTCAGCAGGCGCAGATGGTCTTCCAGGATCCGTACGAATCGCTCAATCCTCGGGCGACCGTGTACGAAATCGTGGCGGAGCCGCTCGTGGTACATGGCCTTAGCCGGCGACGCGAAGAGCGGGAGGCCCGTGTCAAGAGCGCCCTCGAGGAGGCCGGGCTGCGTCCGGCGGAGGACTTCCTATCGCGATATCCTCACGAACTCTCAGGCGGACAGCGCCAGCGGGTGGTTATCGCGAGCGCCATGGTGCTGCGCCCCGAGCTGCTCCTGGCGGACGAACCGGTATCGATGCTCGATGTATCCATCCGTGCCGAGATCCTCAATCTGCTCAACGACCTGCGCCGGCGCAGCGGGGTGGCCATTGTCTTCATCACGCACGACCTGAGCACGGTCTCATACTTCGCCGACCAAATCGCGGTGATGTACTTGGGGCGGATTGTGGAGATCGGACCAACGGAGGATGTGCTGCGTTTCCCCCAGCATCCCTACACCAAGGCCCTACTTTCGGTCGTGCCCGTGCCCAATCCGCGCCTGAGGCGCGAGCGCACAATCCTTCAAGGTGAGACGCCTAATGCAGCCAATGTGCCACCCGGCTGTCGGTTCCATCCGCGCTGTCCTCAGGCCCGCGAGCGGTGCCGTGTGATCGATCCCGATTTCGTCGACGTCGGCGGAGGGCACCGGGCCGCGTGCTTGCTGGTGGAAGCCCGCGACGATGGGTCGGGTCAATCCGGGGCGCGTGGAACGTGAGCCTAACAGAGGGCTGCCGCGCCACAGGCAACGGGGCTGCCCCTTTTGGGACAGCCCCCGTCTGATTCTTGCTGCACGATGAGCGGTTGGTCGTGGAGCGAGGGGCCACGCAAGGCGGACGTGACCTTACCCTCACCTCATCGAGCCCCACCGTCCGTAGCCTTCCCCGCGCCGTTCTTCGCGGCGGCGATGCTGCTCGTGGATCTCGGCCACATGCTGGACTTTCTCGTCGATGGCTGCTTGCAGCCATCGCTTGCCGTGCTCGGCGGTCCCGAGGCTGCCCGCACCGTACGCGCCCGTCTGCGTGTCGTCCTCCCACGGAGGGTTAGCCACCAAGGCCCCGGCCTCGATCCAGTCCATGAAGAAGGAAGGAGTGGTGATGAATTCCGTCTCGTCGACAACGCGCGCCATGTGCACAAGGTCGGGCCGCAAATGGAGCAGGAGCGATGTTTCGAGCTCGCAGGCATGCCCCATTCCACCGCGAGACGAGATCCGGTGCTGCTCGAGGGCGGCGACCCCTTGCGACCCCGAGAGATACAGCCATGCTGTGGCGGCGAATATGCGCGGGTGTCGCTCTCCGGCGTACTTGACAACGTTTGCCAGGAAAGAGCAATTACCTCCATGCCCGCTCAGGAGATAGAAGCGGTCGAATCCACGCGCCACGAGCGCATCGAGAACGCCAAGGTAGAAGTCCTCGAAAGCGCGCCCGCCGGCGTTGAGCGTGCCCGCGAAGGACCGGCGGTGCGTGCTGACCCCATATGGCATGACCGGAAGAGCAACCGCCTCGCCGGGTGCCTGAGCCACTGCGCCGCGGGCAATGGCATCGATGATCAGGGTGTCGGTCGACATGGGCAGGTGATGACCATGCTGCTCGGTGTGGCCGATAGGAATGAGCATCACTTTGCCACGATCGCGGGCTTGGAGGAGTCCCCCCTGCGCCTTCGGGCAGGGCAGCGAAAGACGCG
>Ga0315288_10001572_pt1 | contig 29469 bp, 30 predicted proteins | sample YL17G11_20_MG_FD_203454 | JGI IMG/M metagenome (GOLD analysis project Ga0315288, IMG submission 203454) | Sediment microbial communities from Yellowstone Lake, YNP, Wyoming, USA - YL17G11_20 | ecosystem: Environmental > Aquatic > Freshwater > Lake > Sediment | place: USA: Wyoming | collected... | reverse complement strand
AAGGGGAAAGGCCGGGATGGACGAAGCGACCATGTCGGGACTTCGGGAGCGAGTCTATCCCGGCCTTTCCCCCCATAGGGAACCCGGCTTATGAATAATGCAGGTAAGCATTGATCCCATGACCATCAACTTCCTCGACCTCGTCTTCCGGAAAAAGTTCTGCTTCAAGATGATCTACAACGACGAGTACTGGCTGCTCAACGTCGGGAAGCACGTCTTCCCCATCAGAAAATACAGGCAGGTCCATGAGAAGCTCTTGATATTGGGCGCCGGAAAAGAAAATTTTCTCAAGCCATGGCCGGCCGAGGACGAGGATCTTCTCCTGGTTCACTCGAAGAAATACCTCAAAAGGCTCAAGCTGGGCGCACTCTCGGCCGCAGAGCTTATCAGCCTGGAGCTGCCCTTCTCACCAGAGCTGGTCAAGTTTGTATGGCTCATGGCCGGGGGCACCATCCTGACCGCCCAGACCGCCTTGAAAGAGGGGCTGGCGGTCCATATCGGCGGCGGTTTTCACCACGCTTTCCCGGATCATGGCGAAGGCTTCTGCATGTTGAACGACGCGGCCGTCGCTGTGGAGAAGCTCAGGAAAGAAGGGGCGATTCAAAAGGCCATGATCGTGGACTGCGACCTTCACCAGGGGAACGGGACGGCTTTGATTTTTTCCGGAAGGGAGGACGTCTTCACATTTTCTATCCACCAGATGGATATTTATCCGGCCGAAAAGCCCGCGAGCACCGTGGATGTCGGACTCTGGGCGGGAGACGGCGACGAAGAATACCTGGCCGCTCTCCGCTCCCATTTCCCGCGGCTTTACAAGGAGTTTCGGCCCGACTTGGTTTTCTACCTGGCCGGAGCGGACCCCTTCGAGAAAGACCGGCTGGGCAGCCTGACCTTGACCAAGGAAGGTCTCAAGGAACGCGATCGGATCGTAATCGAGGAGGCGCGGAAGCTCCATCTTCCTGTGGCGGTTCTCTTGGCCGGCGGCTATGCCAGGGACATCGAGGACACGGTTTCCATCCACATCAATACCATTCTCGTCGCCCAGGCCGTGGAAAAGAAATTGATGAAGGGACGGATTTAGCCCGCATTTTTATAAACCGGACGGCATTTGGGGGACGGCCGGAATGGATTCGCTCCCGAAGTCCCGACATGGTCGCTTCATCCATCCCGGCCGCTCTCCGGAGAACAGGGCGATTCATGCCCTTAAACGTGAAATTTATGAATAATGCAGGGGCGTCGGATTTCAGATTTTAAAGCGTCTCCTTCGCGAGCCAGTCCAGGTAGGCCTGCGATCCATGAGTGACGGGAAGGGCGAGGATTTCGGGGACGGTATAGGGGTGGATCTCGCGGATCTTCCTCTCGAGCGCGGCATAGAGTTCGGACTTGGTCTTGATGAAGAGCATGTATTCCCGATCTTCGGCGATTTTTCCCTCCCACCAGTAGAAAGACTGGCAGGCCGAAGAGACCGTTACGCACGCGGCCAGCCTCTCCTCGACCAGGCGGCGGGCGATCTGCTGCCCCTTCTGCTCGTCGGGCACGGTAGTCAGGATGATAATAAATGACATGTTTGCCTCCCCCGGATCGGCGCTCATTTCATGCCTGGATACGGCTTCAAGGCCGACTGGTGCGTTATTCTTGCAGGAAGATATGGGCGAAGACCTTGGCGTCGCCGATCATGTTGTCGATGTGGCAATATTCGTTGGGTTGGTGGGCCGTCTCATCGACTCTGGACCAGACGGCGGCCGGAAAGCCGGCGTGTCGGAAGAAAGCGGCCACGGTCCCCCCGCCGATCCCTTTGGGCTTTCCGTTCTCGCTGTAAATCTCCCTGACGGCTCTCTTCAGGGCCGAAACCACCGGCGCCTTGGCTGAGGTGGGCGGCGCAGCCGCTGCGGCCTGCTTCTCCTCAAGCGCTATGGTGACCCCTAATTTCTCTTCGACTTTGCGCATGATTCTGCGGATTTCCTTCTCCACGTCTGCGATGCTGTATTGGGGCAGGATACGGCAGTCCATGTAGAAGATATCCTCGCCGGGGATGGTGTTGATGTTGGGGACGTTGGCCTCTTTCTTGGTGGGCTCGAAGGTGGAGGTCGGCGGCTCGAACAGCAGTTCCCGCAGCGGGAATTTCTTGTAAAGCTTGTCGAGCTCAACGGCCAGGTATGAGGCGGCCTTGAAGCTGTTGATCCCCTTATCCGGCGTGGAGCCGTGGGCTTGCTTGCCCACGGTCTTGAACTTGAGCCAGAGGATGCTTTTCTCGGCAACCTCGATGAGCGTGCCTTTCTCGTTGCCCGCGTCCGGGACGATGATCATGTCTCGCGGGCTGAAGGCGTCGGTGTTCTTGAGCACGTAATCGATGCCTCTGAGGTTTCCGGTTTCTTCGTCGGAAACCAGGGCCACGGCCAGGCGATAGTTGGGTTTGATGCCCTCTTTGCGGAAGGCTTTGATGGCATGGAGCGAGGCGACCATGTCCTGCTGGTTATCCTCAACGCCGCGGCCGTGGATTTTACCGCCCTCGATCCAGGCCTTGAAGGGATCGCCCCGCCACTGGGCCAGGTCGCCGGGGGGGACAACGTCCATATGAGTCATGACCCATATGGTCTTGGCCGGGCTCTTCCCCGGGTAGAAGGCCAGGATATTGGGCCTGTACCCGTCTGGGGAGTCGAGGTCGGGGGCTTTGATGTACTGAATATCGGTGAAACCGGTGTCCCTCAAGAAATTCAGCAGGAACTCCGCCTTTTTCACCTCGCCCTGTCCTCCGTTGGAAGGGGCGATGGCCGGCAGTGCGCAAAGCTTGATCTGCGTGTTGATCATGTCGTCGCGAAAGGTGTCGATGCATCGGGTGATTTTTTCAAGCGAGGTCATGGGATGCCTCCATTAGGGAGCATCATACAACAGTGATTAAAGAGAAGCAAGACGAATGAGAATGAACGCCCACCAGTTTCCGCGATAATGAACAATAGTCAAACGGTTAGGCGGCACGGCGAAGGGGTTCTCCGCACGGAGCGGCAGGTCTTCTCTGCCGTGAAAACGGACGGGGAAGAGCCGTGACAAGACCCTGGCCACAAATATTCGGTTATCGTGGTAACTGAGATGCATCCTTGTTAGGTTGACTTTTGATCCCTTTGGACATACATTACCAAAAAATGCGAATCGGCCTGGATCTTCGGCCCTTCCTCAGACAAGAGACGGGGGTCGGGTTTTATCTCAAGTCCATGCTTTTTCATCTCGCCGCCATCGACCGCGAGAATGAATACTGTCTGTTTTCCTCTTCCTGGAAGGACAGGTTCGACCGGGCCAAGCTCCCTCCCTTCGCCCGGATGACTTTTCGCGACGCCCGGATTCCCGTCCGGGCGCTCAACCTGATGTGGTACAGGATGGGGCGGCCGGCCCTGGACGTCTTCTTCGGCCGGAGGCTCGACCTGACGCATTCCGCCACGCCTCTTGTCCTGCCGACGGCGGGGAGAAAAATCGTCACCGTCCATGACCTCTTCTACCTGGATTTTCCGGACTTGGCTGAGGGCGAAGCGCGGACGGATTTCATCCGTGGAACGCGGAGTTCGCTCCTGCGTGCGGACGGCGTTCTTACGTTTGCCCAGTACACCAAAGCTCAGATCGTGACCCGCTTTGACATCGACGAGAAGAAAGTGAGGGTAGTACCCCACGGACTGGATCCCCGCTTCCTCGAGGATGTCCCCGCGGCAAGGCTCGAGGAAGTGAGGTCTCGGCTTTCACTCCCGCCGGAATTCCTGCTCTCGGTCGGGACGCTCGAGCCGAGAAAAAACCTCCCCAAACTCGTCGAGGCCCTGAAGAGCGTCCATCTCAGCTTTCGGAGAATTCCCCTCGTTTTGGCCGGGCCGGAGGGCCGGGATGGGGAAAAAATCCGGAGGACGGCTGCGAGATTGGGCCTGGAAAAGTGGGTCCTATTCACCGGCTACCTGCCCCAGGAGGATGTCCGCTGCCTCTACCTCCTGGCCTCGGCCCTCGTTTTTCCATCTCTCTCGGAGGGCTTCGGCTTTCCGGTCATCGAGGCTATGGCCGGCGGCCTGCCGGCCGCGGTCTCGCGCAATTCGGCCTTTCCGGAAGTCGCCGGGGACGCCGCCCTTTATTTCGACCCGGATAACCCGGACGAGATCGCGGCCAGGATCGTGGAAATTTTAGACCGGGGGAGCCTGCGGCGTGAGCTTCAGGAAAAGGGAAAGAAAAGGGCGGTGGGTTTCCGCTGGGAAAAGGCTGCGGCCGATACCCTGGCGTTCTATCGGCATGTCGCCGGAGGAGGCCGGCTGTGAAGATCGCCGTCGACGGCTATGAGATCGGTATCCACTCCACGGGAGTGGGCCGGGTGATCGACAATCTCCTCGCCCCGCTCTTCGACATCCTTCCCGAGGATACTTTCACCATCTTCACTGCCGAGGTGGCCGATAAATACAGCCAATCCCAGGTCGACCAGGTGATCCTCTCCTCGCGGGGAGGCTATTTGCGCTGGCTGAACGGCCCGTTCCGCAGAGGCTTGAACAAGCTGGCGCCCGACCTCCTCATTGCTCCCAACTACATCCTGCCGCTTTTTTCCCGCCTCCCCTCGATCCTTTTCGAGCACGACCTGTCCGTGATGGCCCATCCGGAATGGTATCCGAGGAGGTTCGGCCTCACCCGGAGGTTTCTCATCTCGAGAAGCCTGAAAAAAGCGGACATAATCATCGTTCCGTCGGAGTTTACGAAAAAAGAGATCCTCTCGCATGTCCGCCTGGATCCGGCGAAGATCCGTTTCTTACGCTACGGCGTTGGAAAACAGTTCCAGAGGAGCAGAGAAGAAAGCCTCATCCGATGGAAGAAGGAAAAAGGCCTGACCGGCCGGAGGGCCGTTGGATTCCTGGGATCCATCTTCAACCGGCGCCACATCCCGGAGCTCGTGAAAGCGGCGGAACTCCTGCGCAAGGACGTCCCCGATCTCGTTCTTTTTATCGCGGGCCGGGACCTGACCCATGCGCCTCTGCCCATCGCCGGCATCCTTGACAAAAAATGGATCCGCTGGGAGCCCATGATCCCGGAGAACGAGCTGCCGCTTTTCTATTCATCGCTGGAAGCCTTCGCTTATCTTTCCGAATACGAGGGGTTCGGACTTCCGCCCCTTGAAGCCCTGGCCTGCGGAACGGTTCCCGTGCTTCTCGACAGGTCTTCCCTCGGCGAAATCTTCCGGAACATCGCCGTCATGGTTGAAAACCCGGTCCCGGAAGAGATCAGGGCGGCTTTGGCAGCGGCCATGAACGACAAGGGCCTTACCGAAGGTATCCTGAGCCGCTTCAGGGAGAAAAAAGAAGAATTTTCCTGGGTCAAGGCGGCCCGGGAATTCAGCCTGATCATCAAGGAATTCGCGTGATCTCGGTCGTCCTGGTCAACTACAACGACCGGCCGCACCTGGAAGACTGTTTAACCTCGCTCGCCGATTCGGTCTGCCAGTTCGGCGCCGAGGTCATCGTCGTTGACAACTTTTCGATCGACGGCAGCCGAGAATACTTGGAGCGAGGGTTCCCCGGCGTGAAGCTCATCGCGAACCCCGTCAACGCGGGCTTTGCCGCCGGCAACAACCTGGGTGCTCGCGAAAGCCGGGGTGATTACCTCCTTTTCCTGAACACCGACACGGTCCTTTATCCTGAAACGGTCGGGTTCCTTCTCGAGGAGATGATGCGGAACCCGGATGTCGGCGCGGTCGGGCCCGCCTTGATCCGAAAGGACCGTTCTTATCAGGTCTCGTTCGGAAACCGGGTCTCGTTTTTTTCCCAGATCTGGCAGAAATACGCCCTCAATCCTTGCCATAAACGCAGGCTGCCCGGCCTTACGAAGAAGAAAGAAGTCGGCTGGCTGAGCGGCGCGTTTTTCCTGACCCGGCGCGATGTCTTCGAAAAGGCCGGTTGTTTCGATGAGAATTTTTTCATCTATTTCGAGGACATCGACCTCTGTTACCGGATCCGCAGGAGCGGCTACCGGCTCGTTTTTCTTCCGCAAGCCCGGGCCATCCATGAGGGTGGGGCGACGACCGCGCCGCTCGCATACCGGAGCCGGGTGGAATACGTCAAGAGCCAGCTTTATTTTTACGGGAAGAACTGCTCCCGAACTTCACAGGCCCTGCTCCGCATATATCTGAGGTGCGGATTCTTCATGGGCTCGCTCTTCGGGAAATTGAATGCCGAGGAGAAAACCCTGTTCAGGTCTGAAATCGGGCCGCTCCTTCGAAAGAGAGGGAGTAAAGTCGAGGCATGAAGAAACTCAAGGTCCTGGAGATGATCGACCGGCCCTTCCTGGGAGGGGGCCAGGTTACGCTGTTGAGGCTGGCCCGGCGCCTGGACAGGGAGCGCTTCGAGGTCGCGGCCTGCTCGGCCGGGGACGGCCCGCTCGTCGAGGAGCTGGCGAAGGAGGGGATCCCGCATTTCGCGGTCTCTTTCAGCAAGAGGTTCAACTTCGGGGCCGTCCGAGAAATCGAGAAGGTTCTGACGGCGAACAATATCGACATTCTTCACACTCACGGCGGAATCGCCGGGCTCTACGGCCGCTGGGCCGGACGCCGGGCGCGAACGCCGGTCATCATCCATACGCTTCACGGCATCCATTATTTGCATTACCGGAATATCGTCCTGAAGAGAATCTATATTGCGCTCGAGAGGGCATTCTCGCGTTTCACGGACGCCGTGATCCTGGTTTCTGATGCAGACCTCCGGAGCGCCCGGAAATTCCGGCTGGCGCCGGCCGCCAAGATGGCCGTCATCAAGAACGGCGTGGACTTTCCAGCCCCTTCGGCGGTTCTTGATATGATAGAAAAGCGCCGGGATATCGGATTGAGCCTTTCGGACGTCCTCGTCGGGACCGTGGCCAGGCTCCACCGCCAAAAAGGCCTCATCCATCTTGTCCGGGCGGCCGAAAAAATCGTTCGTGAATCGCCGGGAGTCAAGATTATCGTTGTGGGCGGCGGGCCGCTCGCAGCGGCCCTGCAGAAAGAGATCGACGAGAAAAACCTGGGAGGAAGCGTTTTCCTCCTGGGCGAACGAAAAGATGCCCGGGCCATTCTTTCATTGTTGGATGTTTTCGTCCTGCCATCGCTCTGGGAGGGCCTTCCTTACGCCCTGGTCGAGGCGGCCTCCCTTGAGAAACCCATTGTCGCCTCCGATATCGACGGGGTGCGTGAGGTCATCCGTGACGGAGAAACCGGGCTCCTTGTGCCACCGGCCCATCCCGGCGCGCTGGCTTCGGCGGTTCTCCGCTTGCTAAGTGACAACCACCTCGCCGCAAAACTGGGTCGGAGCGCTCTCGCCCAAATCCCCCCCCAATTTACGCTCTCCCGCATGATCAAGGAAACCGAGGGGCTCTACCTTTCGCTCTGGGGGAAATATCGGGGACTGCAGGAATAAACCTGCATTATTCATAAATTTAGAGTTGGAGAAATGGAATCAATGAATGCTTCAAGGGGGAAGGCCGGGACGGACGAAGCGACCATGTCGGGACTTCGGGAGCGAGTCCGTCCCGGCCTTCCCCCCATAGGGAACCCGGCTTATGAATAATGCAGGTAAAGTCTTTTTCCTGCATTGAAAAACACCCATCATTCTTTTATAATCCTCCCAATGGACAACGTGAAAGCCGCTCTTGTGCATGATTGGCTGACCGGGCAGCGGGGGGGCGAGAAAGTCTTGGAGGTCCTGGGGGAAATTTTTCCGGACGCCCCCATCTACACTCTGTTCCACGTCCGGGGAAGCCAGGTTCCCGACATTGAGCGAAGGACCATCCGGACGAGTTTTCTCCAGAAACTTCCCTTCGCCCTCAAAAAATACCGCACCTACCTGCCGCTGTTTCCCCTGGCGGTTGAGCTTTTCGACCTCCAGGATTTTGATCTGGTCGTCTCCACTTCGCACTGCGCGGCCAAAGGCGCGATTCCCCATCCGGATGCTCTCCATATCAGCTACATTCATTCTCCCGTCCGCTACGCCTGGAACCAGTACTTCTCCTATTTCTCTCCGGAGAAGCTGGGCGTTTTCTCGAAGTTTCTCGTTCCGCCCGTCATCCACTACCTGAGGATCTGGGACGAATCTTCCTCCTCGCGCGTGGACCGGTTCATCGCCAACTCGGAAAACACCGCCCGCCGAATCATGAAATATTACCGGCGCGACTCCGTCGTCATCCACCCTCCCGCGGATACGGACTTTTTCACGCCGGCGGAGAGAGAGGAACGATCCGGGGAATTCCTGATCGTCTCGGCCCTCGTCCCCTACAAGCGTATCGACCTGGCCATAGCCGCCTTCAACCGCGCCCGTCTCCCCCTGGCCGTTATCGGGACCGGCCCCGACATCAAAAAACTCAAAAAGCAGGCGGGGCCGACGATCCGGTTTCTGGGTTCACTCAGCCCGGAAGACCTGCGCGAAGCCTACCAGAAAGCCCGAGCCCTGCTCATCCCGGGGGAGGAGGACTTCGGCATCACGGCCCTGGAAGCGCAGGCCTGCGGCACGCCGGTCATCGCCTTCGGCAAGGGCGGGGCCGTGGAGACCGTTGTCCCCAACCAAACCGGAGTTCTTTTCCAGAACTTGAACGTTTCCGGCTTGGCCGGCGCACTTGACAAATTCGGAGGCCTGGAATTTAATAAAGCCGTTCTCAGGTCCAACGCCATGAAATTTTCCCGCTCCTTGTTTAAGAAAAAACTTGTCTCTTTCATCGAGACGGCGTGGCGGGAGTCCCGGAGTCGGCCGTGATCGGGGGAAAGCGCGTCCGCTTGATCGGCCTGTTCATCGTCAGCGATGTCATCGCGATCGCCTTTTCCTACTTCTGGTCCTACCTTTTCCGGTTCTACGCCTACATCATCCCCGTGGACCCGGCCAAGGGGATCCCTCCGATAAGTTCTTACATCGCCGTCTTCCCGCTGTTCCTCGCGGCCCATCTGGCCATTTTCTACTTCCAGGGCTTCTACAAGACGCGGCTGAAAAGGACCAAGATCGATGATTTCCTGTTGATCTGCCTGAACGGTTTTCTGACCGTCCTCTTTGTCTTAGCGGTTCTGAGCTACCTATCGACTTACAGCCAGGGGAAGGCGCCGCTTTTCCGTGTAACCTTCAAGATCTCCCACGGCTTCCTGGTGGCTTATTTCGTGGCCTTTATTTTCATGGTCTCCATCCTCCGCAACCAGATTTACTACTTCATGAAGAGACGGTTCGCCCGGGGGATGAACCTCCAGAACGTCCTCATCATCGGCGCCGGCGAAATGGGGAGAACGCTGGCCCAGAAACTCCGCCAGTTCAAGGACCTGGGTTTCCTGGTCAAGGGCTTCCTGGACGACGATCGGCCGGCCGGCGAGAAGATCGAGGTCAACGGCGGCCTGGAAATCTTGGGGAACCTCAAGGACCTGGAAGCGGTGGTGACGAGGCACGACATCAGCGATGTCTACGTGGCGCTGGACCTCAACAACTACGCCAAGATCCTGGAATGCCTGCGGATCGTCAACAAGTATGTGGTCAACGTCCGCCTCATCCCCGACCTCTTCCAGCTCTTGACCCTGAAGGCCAACATCCAGGACCTGGATGGGATCCCGGTCATCTCGGTCGACGAGGTCTCGCTCCGCGGCATGAAGAGCGTTGTCAAGCGGACCATGGATGTAGCCGTCTCCGCCCTCGGACTGCTCATCCTCTCGCCGCTGTTGTTGGTTGTGGCTGTGATCATCAAGCTCTTTTCCAAAGGTCCCGTCTTCTATCACCAGGAGCGGGTGGGACTGGATGGCCGGAAGTTCACCATCACCAAGTACCGGACCATGGTCTGCGACGCCGAGAAAGATACGGGACCGGTGATGTGCCGGCCGGACGATCCGCGCATGACCGTGATCGGCCGCCTCTTGCGCAAGTACAGCATCGATGAGCTTCCCCAGCTCGTCAACGTGCTGAGGGGCGAGATGAGCCTTATCGGCCCGCGGCCTGAGCGGCCTTCCTTCGTCAGGGATTTCGCGGAAAAAATCCCCAAATACATGCTTCGGCACAAAGTCAAGTCGGGCATCACGGGATGGGCCCAGGTCCACGGGCTGCGGCAGGAGACGCCGATCGACAAGCGGCTCGAATATGATTTCTACTACATCCAGAACTGGTCCCTCTCGCTGGACCTGAAGATCATCTGGATGACCCTGAGGAAGGGTTTTATCGACCGGAACCTGTGACCGTTTCCGTTTTTTCTTTCCGGGGGAATACTATGGCCAGGCCGATCAGGCCGTAGTGTATCCAGGAGAGTATTGTTGCGGCCAGGGTCACGCCGTAGGCCCAGTCGAGGACGGTCGCGGTGAGGATGGGAGAAAGCACGGGCTTCGACCCTAAGGCAGCGCTTCGCGTATAATTCGCCAACAGGACTAAGAAAACAAGCATCACCTGGCAGACTGTGCTGATTTTGCCAAGAAGCGTAGGCGGGAACGACTTCCGGCCCCGCAGCTTGTAAGCCAGCAGGGCGCCAAGAGCGATGACCACATCCCGGCCGATGACCGTCGCGGTCAACCATACGGGAACGGAATAGGGCGAGCTCAGGCTTGGAAGGGTGACCAGGATGAAGGAAATGGTCAGGAGAAGCTTATCGGCCGCCGGGTCGAGAAGTGTCCCCAGGCGCGACTTGAGGTGCCAGGTCCGGGCGACGAATCCGTCCAGAACGTCGGTGATCCCGGCCAGGGAGAAGATCAGAAGCGATTCAAAGGGCTTCTTTTGAAGCATCATAACCAGGAAAACGGGGGCGAACACGATCCTGAGAAAAGTCAGGATATTGGGAACCGTCAGAATTTTGTCCTTCCTGGCCTCATCCATGGGACCCTAGGATATCATTTTCCGAGTCCGGTTCAAAATCCTTTCATTTGACCAGAGCCAGGAGGATATCCATGATCTTCACGGCCTCGTTCCCCTTGAGGCTCTGGTCGGGCCGGAAGGCCTTGTCCGGGCCGAGGTCCATGATCTGGTAGGACAGGATTTCTGTGATGGGCCGGTAATAGACATGCTCTGGCGTGACGTCCGGCACCTGGATTTTATCCAGGGGGATCTGGCGGTGAAATTTGACGCCCCTCTTCTGGAAATAATTCAGGGTGCGGAAAAGGATCTCAGCCATTTCGCCCCGGGTGACGGTTTTCTGCGGCTGGAAGCCGTGGTTGGAGTAAGCATCGAGAAGCCCCAGCGTCGCGACCTTGATGATGAACCTTGAGGCCCAGGACGTGGCGATATCGATGATGATGGGCGGCTTGGCGGACGGCTCCTCCAGGATGCCCTTGAACTTCACAACCAGGAGCGCCGCCACGTCCTCCCGCGCAACCGTTTCCTTGGCCGGGATGGAGTCGTACTGGCTGGGGAGCTCGTAGATCCCCAGCTTATCCTTGAGCTGGTCGACCTGGTCCTTGACCTGGATATTCTTGGGTTCGAGCTCGAGGATTCGTTCGTAGATATCGAGGCTTTTGCCCAGTTGGTCCGCCGCGAGCAGGGTTTCGGCGTAGCTCTTCAGCACGGCGACGTTCTTCGGATCCGCGTCGCTGGCCGCCTTGAGATGGACCATGGCGTTCGACCATTTCTTCTCTTTCTTGTAAACCTCGGCCAGTGACAGGTGGGCCGGAATGTATTCGGGCGAGTAGAAGAGGGCCTTGAGATAAGCCTCCTTGCCTGTCTCGGTCTGGCCGGCGGCCATGGCCTGCTTGGCCAGGGATACGGCTTCTTGGGTCTTCTTCGTTTTGAGCGTTTCGTAGTATTCCTTGGCCCATTGGTGGCCGGGGTCTTTCTTGAGGACTTCCCGGAGCTCATTGAAGGTCAGGTCTTCGTCTCCCATTTTCTGGTAGACCTGGGCCAGGCCGAGATGGGCGAGCGCCAGATCGGGTGCGGCGGCCAGGGCTGTTTTAAATCCGGTTTCCGCGGCCGGGAGATCGTTCTTGAGCAGCCTGGTATAGCCAAGCCCCACGTGGTAGAGGGGATGGGAGGTCCCCAGTTTTAAAAAAGCTTTTTCCGCTCTGTCTGTATAGCCCATCCTCAAGGCCTTCCAGGCGTCCTCGGCTTTGATCCGGTCGTTGAGGGAGAAGGCTGAGGTGATGGATTGGGGCAGGCTGTCGATGTAGAGCGAGGGAGGAGGCGGGAGAGTCAAGCAGGCGCCCATGAGCAGAATGGGACCCAAAGCCAGTGTCAATTTTTTCACCACGGTTCGTCTCCTTTGGCCAGGAAGGCCCGGGAATTCGTAATGAAGCGGGGATCGGCCATGACCTTCACCTCCCAGTGGCCGACGTTCTCTCGTTTTTTAAGGACGAATGACCACCGGGGAAACGACTCCAGCAGATCTTCCCGGTTTTTGGGGATGCGGAAATAAAAGACCTGCAGGTCCTTGAAAATGAACGCCCCGATCTTGTCCCGGAGCTCAGGAACGCCCTCCCCGGTCATGGCTGAAATGTAGGCCGAGCATGGGTCGGAGGACTTGTTTTTAGCCAGGAACTCTTCTTTCTGGGGGAGAAGGTCGATCTTATTGTAAACCTTGATGACCGGGATGTCGGCCGTTTCCATGTCGGCCAGGATTTGCTCCACGGCCTCGACCTGGGTCTTGGAGTGGGGCGAAGAATAATCGATGACGTGAAGAAGGCAGTCCGCTTCTTCGACCTCTTCGAGGGTGGCCTGGAACGAGGTGATGAGCTGGACCGGCAGCTTCTTGATGAAACCGACCGTGTCGCTCAAGTAAAAGAAGAGTCCGTCCGGAAGCTCCGCCCGGCGGAGCACCGGGTCCAGGGTGGCGAAGAGCTGCGGCGAGGCGAAGGCGCTCTCATGGCAGAGTTGATTGAACAGCGTGGATTTACCAGCGCTCGTGTAGCCGACCAGGGAAACCACAGGGACGTGGCTTTCTTTCCGGTTCTGTCGTTGGCTTGCCCGCCGCTTCTGGACGCCCTGGATTTCTTTCCTGATTCTGGCGATCCGGTCCTGGATGCGGCGCCTGTCTTCCTCGAGTTTTTTCTCACCGGGCCCGCGTAATCCGATACCGCCGGCCTGACGCGACAGGCCGATCCCCTTTCCCACGAGGCGGGGGAGGAGGTAATTGAGCTGGGCCAGCTCCACCTGGAGCTTGCCCTCGTTCGACCGCGCCCGTTGGGCGAAAATATCCATGATGAGCTGGGTCCGGTCGATGACCTTGCCTCCGATTTTTTTCTCCAGGCTCCGCTGCTGGATGGCCGAGAGGTTGCGGTCGAAGATGACCAGGTCGGCCTGGAGTTCCTTCCGGGTCCGAGCGATTTCCTCGGCCTTGCCCTCGCCGATGAAATACTTGGGGCTGATGCGAGGCCGGTTTTGGAAGATTTTTTCCACCACCCGTGCGCCCGCGGCCAGGGTCAGGTTGGCCAGCTCCTCCATGGATTCCTCGGCCTCGAGTTTTTCCTGGCGGGTCGTGGCGAGGTTGACGAGAATGGCTTTTTCCATGTTTTAACCTAGCCTGCATTATTCATAAACCGGATTCCATATGGGGGGAAGGCCGGAATGGACTTGCTCCCGAAGTCCCGATATGGTCGCTTCGTCCATCCCGGCCTTCCCCCTTGAAGCATTCAATGATTCCGTCTCTCCAACTTATAATTTATAACTGGTGCGGGTTAGCTCGGCGGCGATCATGGCGGCCATGGCGTCGACCTCTCCGGGCTCGAACCAGCGGATTCCTTCCATTTTCCGGAACCAGGTCATCTGCCGTTTGGCGTAACGGCGGGTGTCCCGTTTGGTGAGCACGACCGCTTCTTCTAGGGTCAGGCTCCCCTTGAGAAAAGCCAGGACGTGCTTATAGCCAAGGGCCAGAAAAGGCGATGCCTTTTCGTCCACCCCACCGGCCAGGAGCGCCCGAACCTCCTCGACGATTCCCGATTGAAACATCCGGTCCACGCGTTCCTCGATCTTGCGGTTCAAAACATCCCTTTCACATTTTAACCCAATTTTCACCGGATGAAAATCATCGAGGAAGGACCGTGTTTCCAGGAAATGCCGGCTGAGCGGTTTCCCGGTGAGAGCATAGACCTCGAGGGCCCGGATGATCTTCCGCCGGTCGTTCCGGCTGATTCTCCGTAGATAGGCCGGGTCGACCTCCTCCAGCTTTTTCCGGAGATGATCGAGCCCCTTTTCCCGGGCTTCTTTTTCCAGTTCCCGGCGCAGGGTGTCATCGCGGCCCGGACCCGGGAAAAGCCCGTCCAGCAGTGCCTTGAAATAGAGCCCTGTGCCGCCGACGACGAAGGGGAGCTTACCCCTTTCGAGGATCCCGCTGGCGGCCTCGATGGCCCGCGCGGCGAAATCCGCGGCGGTGAACTGGGTGGCGGGATCGGCGATGTCCAGGAGATGGTGTGGGATTTCCGCCCTCATCCCGGCCGGGGGCTTGTCCGTGCCGATGTCGAATCCCCGGTACACCTGCATGGAATCGCAGTTGATGATCTCGCCGTCGAAATCTTTAGCCAGACGGATGCCCGCCGCGCTCTTGCCCCCGCCGGTGGGACCGAGGATGAGTATAAGAATTCTGGTTTCAGGTCGCAATTTTAATCACAAGATAGACCGCAAGCACGGTGATAAGGAGAAGAAGGGCCAACACCTGTTTTCGTTTCAGCCGCATTCCCCGACCTTCTCCAGGTTCCTGACGAGCGAGGCTTCGTGGCTGTTTCCCAGCGTCTTCTTCACGGCCAGGACTTCCGCGGCCAGGATCTCGTTGAGGCTCCTCGTCAAAGCCTTCCTCTGTTCTTCTTGGAGGACATTGAGGTTCAGTTTGGCGGCGGGACGGATGTCGATGCGGCCGTCCCCCCACAGCTCGGCATTCAGGAAGAGCGGCCCCAGCCGCGGCCGGACTTCGTCCAGCGACTTGCCCAGCACGCTCAAGGCGACCGGGCCGAGTTCCTTGGAGACGTATTTGAAAATATAAGAGCACTTGTCATTGAAGGCGGTCATGATCTTGTCAAAATCCGGGGCCGCGGTATCGGCCGAGAGAAGCTTGCCGGCCGTTTTGATTTGGGAAGGCCCGGCGATCCCCAGGACAAGGAGACTGAAGACCACCCTCTGGGTTTCTTGCTTCCCCAGCTCGCTCGCGAGGTAGATCTCGCCGAGCCGCGTATTATGATTGATGGCCCTGAGGACGTAATGCTCGTGCGGTTCCAGAAGGCCAAGGTCCGCCGGACAGGGACTCAGGACCTGGAGCGAGACCTCCTCGGGCGGCAGGTAGGCTTCGATGACATGGTGGTTCTTCATGCGGCGGATCCCCTGCAGGACGAGCCCGGGGAGGGGCAGCGTCAGGAGGATGCGGAGCTCGGACGCGGGACGGGCGGCATGGAAGGCAAAGACCGCGCTCTCCAGGTCGAACAGGGGAAGGATTTCGCCTTTGAGGAAATCGGCCATCCATTCCCACATTTCGGAGGGAGTAAGACAGCCGAGCGCCATGAGTGCTTTCGGCAGAGACAGCGAGTTCGCCCCCGCGTAGCTTTCACATTCGGCCGATCGGCTCTGGTCGAGAATACCCCTCTCCGACAGGAACCGGAGGAATTGCCTGCCCGGGAATGAGTCGTAGTCCAGGGCGGCCCGGCCGCGGTCGAAGCTCAACATTCTCGGGCTGGCTTCGTTCTGCAGGCTCAGGTAGCCCGACCTCTCCCTTTGCCAGATGCGGCAGAGGACTTCCGCGAACGGAGTCTCGGCCAGGTTCCCGTGCAGAGAGTTATCGTCCATACTGATAATGTATTGAAGCCCCGGAGATCTGTCAAACGGAATTCGTCAACTCATCCAGCTGAGAGCCCAGAGCCCCAGGCCGATGGTGAACAGGGATTTGAGCAGCCAGACCAGGTAAGAGATGACGAGGGCTTTCTTGAGTCCGACCTTGAAGATAGCGGCCAGGCCGAAAGCCAGGATTCCGAAAAGCCAGAGTTGGAAGAAATCCAGCTGGCTGAGGATGACGTAGGCCGGAGATGCGACTTCGAGCCTGGGGAATAAAAGGGCCAGGCCGGTTGAGGTCTGCAGGACCGACTTCCGGCTCAGCACCAGGACGAGCCGCAGCGCGTTCCCCAGGATTTTATCGACGAAGTTGGCATGAATACAGGCGGCGAAAATCTGGTGGAACTTGCCCTGGGTCGAGCTCATCCGCCCGAAACCCAGGAGCAAGACGCAGCTGGCGAGGAGACCGATGAGAAAGGTTCCCGCACCGACGACGAGGGTCTGAACCGTCGACGGATTCCTCAGCCGTTCGATCATCCGGTTGTATCCCTCCTCGCCGTATTTCTCGCGGAGCTTGATGCTGTTCTCCATCATGTGCAGGCTGTCCTTCTGGTAGTAGGGCGCGGTCAGTAAACCGTGGATGCTGAAGGCGATGAGGACGATGATCAGGGCGTCCACCCAGACCGGCTTCTCGGCGAGAGACTCAAAGGTTTTTTGAGGGTTGAAAACGACTCCGGCGAAGCGGCCGAAGAAGCCCATGCTCAGGCCCCCTTGCGCTCATCGCGCTCGATCCGGCCGTCGCGCAGGAAGACGATCCGCTGTGTCAGGCCGGCCACGTCCCGGTCGTGGGTGACGATGATGATCGTGTGGCCCTGGTCGTGGAGCTTCCCGAAAAGGTTCAAGATCTCCCGTCCGGTCTTGGAGTCCAGGTTCCCGGTGGGTTCGTCCGCCAGAATGAGCGAGGGCTCATTGACCAGGGCGCGGGCGATGGCGACACGCTGACGCTCGCCGCCCGAAAGTTCGGCCGGCCGGTGGCTCATGCGGCCGGACATTTCCACCTGCGCCAAAGCTTTGCGGACCATCTCTTCGCGCTCTTTCTTGGCGGTGCCCTTGTAGATCAGCGGAAGCTCCACATTGCGGAAGGCCGTCGCCCGGGAAAGAAGGTTGAAGACCTGGAAGACGAAGCCGATGTCGCGGTTGCGGATATGGGCGAGCTCGTTCTCGGTCATAGCGCTGACGAGCTTGCCGTTGAGGTAGTATTGTCCCTCGGTCGGTGTATCCAGGCAGCCCAGCAGGTTCATCAGGGTCGATTTCCCGCTGCCCGAGGGCCCCATGATGGCCAGGAATTCATTGGGAGCGACCCGGAAGCTCACGTCGACGAGGGCTCGGACTTCCTGCTTTTCAAGCTGATAAATCTTGGAAAGGTGCTCGGTGACGATGATGAAATTGTCGGGGGATTCCATCCTCAGCTCTCTTTTTTCTTCTCTTCCGGCTTGATGAGCGTTCCGTCCTTGAGCGTGCGAAGCGCGCTGTAGGGGCCGACGATGATGTCCTGTCCTTCTTTGAGCCCCGAGCTGATTTCGATGAGGAGCTCTCCCGTGATGCCCTTGACGACCGGATAGAATTTGGCCCGGCCTGCTTCCACGACAAACACGCCCTCTTCTTCCGCGGGTTTCTTGGAGGAGGCCGGGTTTTTCTCCTCTTTTTCCTTGAGGATCAGGGCGGAGATGGGAACGGCCAGCACGCCTTTCTTCTCGGCGACGATGATGTCCGCTGAGGCCGAAAGCCCGGGTTTGAGGCTCAGAGGGGGATTGACCAGCGTGACGACGACCTTGAAATCCTTTGACTCCTGGGCGGTCGTGGTCAGTTTCTGGAGGGCCGAGCTCCCCACTTCCGTGACCGTGCCCTTAAGCGTCTGGCCGGCCAGGGCGTCGACCTTGACCTCGGCCGTCTGGCCGAGCCGGACGCCGACGACATCGGTCTCGTCCACCTCCACTTCGACTTCCATCTCGGATAGATCGGCGATGGTCATGAGGACCGTGCCGGGATTGTTCATGGTGCCGATGATGGCCACCTCGCCCTCTTCGATGCGGAGGCTGGTGATGATGCCGTCGATCGGAGCGTTATAAACGGTCTTGGACAGGCTGTCCAGGGTGCTCTTGAGCGAGGCTTCGGCCTGCTGGATCTGGTTCTTGGTCGCCTCGTACTGGGCCCGGGTGACGTCGTACTGGACCTGGGACGTCTCCAGTTGCTCCTTGGAGATGAGCTGCATGTCGAAGAGCTTTTTCTGCCGCCCGTAGTTGTTCATATCGTTCTTCATCCGGGCCTCGACCTGGATGAGCGCGGACCTGTTGGACTGGATGATGGCCTGGTCACGCTCGGCGTTGGCTTCGTACTGGGTCGAGTCGAGCTTGAGCAGAAAATCGCCTTTCTTGACCACATCACCTTCCTTGACCCCGATCTTGAGGATCCGGCCGGGGACATGGGCGCTGATGTTCACGTTCTTCTTGGGCTTGACCTCCCCCGAGGCCGAGATGACCGAGGTCAAGTCGTGCTTTTGGGCCTTCTCGACCGTCACCTTGACGGACTTCTCCCGCCGGGATTGGAGGTTGAAAAAGACGATTAAAACAACCGCCACGACGACCAGCGTTATGATGATGGGTTTCTTCTTGCTGGTGGATTTCTTCTTACCGTTCATGTCGTTTGTCCTTAGGATTTTGATTTTCATGTTCGGGTATGACGATATATATTATATTACGGAGGGCAAGAAGGAAAGTTCAAAAATTGCCTTTGGTGGAAAGTGTTGATAATATAGGGGACATCATGCGAGGAATTGAGAAATATCTTGAGGTCGCGTGTCGGACGGCCCGGGAAGCCGGCCGGATGCTCAAAGAAGGCCAGGACCGGGGGATGAAGATCTCTTTCAAGGGGATCGTGGACCTGGTCACGAACTGCGACACTCTTTCTCAGAAGATGATCTTTAAGCGGCTTACCGCCGCTTTCCCCGGGCACGGGATCCTCGCCGAAGAAGGCCTGTCCCATGCCATCGACTCGGAATATCGCTGGGTCGTCGACCCCCTGGACGGGACGACGAATTTTGCCCACCGGCTGCCCTTTTTCTGTGTGTCTATGGCCCTGGAGCATCGGGGAAAGATCATCCTGGGGGTGGTCTATGACCCGGTCCGGGATGAGATGTTCACCGCTACGGCGGGCCGGGGAGCTTATCTCAACGGCAAAAAGATCCGGGTTTCCGGGATCTCGGACCTGACGCGAGGTCTGGTGGCCACGGGATTCCCCTACGACGTCCGGGAGAGCCGGATCAACAATATCCGTCATTTCAACAATTTCCTCACGCGGGCCCAGGCCGTCCGGCGGCTGGGGTCGGCGGCCATTGAGCTATGCTATGTCGGCTGCGGCCGTCTGGACGGGTTCTGGGAGCTGAAGCTCAAGCCATGGGATGCCTCCGCCGGCGGCCTGATCGTCCAAGAGGCGGGCGGGGAAGTCACGGATTTCTCGGGTGGTGCTTTCAATCCTTACCATCCCGAAGTCCTTGGGACAAACGGCCTGATCCACGAAGCCATGCGGCGGGTGCTCAATCTACCGGAAAAAAAGTCCCCCGGTTCCCCAGGAGGACGGGCGTGATCCCGGCGAGAATTCTTATCTTGATTACGGCAATTTCCGGCCTTGTCCTCTCGGCCGGCGTTACGGCCCCTCAAATGCAGCTCGAGATCAAAGTCCCGGCCAACGCCGCTTGGACAGACACCGGACTCGATGTCAGGACGGGTGATGTCGTTCACTTGTCCGCTGCGGGCATTGTTTCGCTCCAGAAGGGCAATCCCGAAGCCTTTTGCGGTCCCCAGGGGCTGGACATGCAGACTCTGCAGCAGCCCATGGCCGAAAGGAACCTCGGCGCGCTCATCGGCAAGGTCATCCGGCTGATTTCGATCGAGGTCAACGAGGAGACCAAAGAGGAGATCCGGAATGAGCTCGTCGAGATGTTCTATGTGGGACTGGAGAGCAGGATCGAGATCCCCCTGGACGGCCGCCTTTATCTGGGGATCAACGAGCTGGTGGTCGAGGATAACACGGGCGAGTACGAAGTGACGATAACTCTGGAAAAGAAGAGATAAAGTCGCCGAACTCGAACGCGTTCATTTTGCCAAAACAATTAACCTGCATTATTCATAAACCGGATTCCATATGGGGGGAAGGCCGGGATGGACTCGCTCCCGAAGTCCCACTATAGTCGCTTCGTCCATCCCGGCCTTCCCCCTTGAAGCATTCATTGATTCCGTCTCTCCAACATAAGATTTATGAATAACGCAGGTTAAATCATCGGGGGGTATTTTTTTGAAATGAGAAGGCTTGACTCCGTTCTTTCAAAGAAAGGGGCGGGTTTCCGTCTCGGCGTCATTCCGAGTTTTCTTCCTTCTCGAGGAACTTCGGCAGGAACGTTGTATCATAATGGCCGTTGATGAAATCAACGTTGGACAGGATCCCCAGGTGGAGCGGCAGGTTGGTTTTAATCCCGACGATGGTCGTCATCTCCAGAGCGGCCTTCATTTTATTGAGGACGACGCTTCGGGTCGGCGCCAGGGCCACGATCTTGGCCACAAGGGAGTCGTAATCCGGCGGAATCTGCCAGCCGCAGTATGCGCCCGAGTCCACCCGGATTCCCTCGCCTCCCGGGAAAACCAGGAAGTCGATTTTTCCGGGCGACGGGACAAAGGTCCGCGGATCCTCGGCGTTGATCCGGCACTCGATGCTCCAGCCCCGAATGTGCAGGTCGCTGGCGATGGTCAGTTTCTCGCCCGCGGCGATCCGGATCTGGTGTTTGATCAGGTCGATGTTGTAAACCATTTCGGTGATCGGGTGTTCCACCTGGACCCGGGTGTTGGCCTCCATGAAATAAAACCGTTTATTTTCGTCCATCAGGAACTCGAACGTGCCCAGGCTCTGATAACCGATCTCCCCGGCCGCGTCCTCGACGGCGCTGATCATTTTTTTCCGCAGCCTCTCGTCCACGAATGGGGAGGGCGTCTCCTCGATGACCTTCTGGTATTTCCTCTGGATCGAGCATTCCCGCTCGCCCAAGGCCACGACGTTCCCTTTGTTGTCGGCCACGACCTGGATCTCGATATGGTGGGCGCCGGTCAGATATTTTTCCAGGTAGATGGACGAGTCGCCGAAGGCGGCCTTGGCCTCGTTCTGGGCCATGCCGATCTGCTCCTCGAGCTGGTTGGGATTGCGGGCGATGCGCATGCCTTTTCCGCCGCCTCCCGAGGCGGCCTTGAGAATGACGGGGAAGCCGATCTTCTGGGCGATTTTCTTGGCCTCGGCCGCGTCCTCGAGGATCTTCTCGCTCCCGGGGACGACGGGCAGTCCCGCCTTCTTCATGGCGATCCTCGCCTGGCTCTTGTTGCCCATGAGACGGATGATGGAAGCGGGCGGGCCGATGAAAATAAAGCCCGATGATTCGCAGATTTCGGCGAATCGTGGGTTCTCGGCCAAAAAACCGTAGCCGGGGTGGATGGCATCAGCCTTGGTCTGCTCGGCGGCGCTCAGGAGGTTAGGAATGTTGAGGTAGCTGTCCGAGGCCTTGGCCGGCCCTATGCAGATCTTTTCGTCGGCCAGCATGGTGTGGAGCGAGGTGCGGTCGGCTTCGGAATAAACGGCCACGGTTTTGATGCCCAGCTCCCGGGCCGAGCGGATGACGCGGAGGGCGATTTCGCCGCGGTTGGCAATCAGGATCTTGGATATCATGGGCGGTCAACTCAAAGGCTGGATGGCGAAGAGCTTCTGGCCGTACTCGACCGGCTTGGCGTTTTCCACGAAGATGTCCTGGACAGTGCCGTCGATGTCGGCTTCGATCTCGTTCATGAGCTTCATGGCTTCGATGATGCACAGCGTCTGGCCCTTTTTGACCTGGTCCCCGATCTCGACAAAGGGAGGAGAGCTGGGGTCCGGGCAACGGTAGAAGGTTCCGACCATGGGAGAGGCGACGAGATGGAGGTCCACTGCGGCGGCGTGCAGGGCTTCTTGGCCCGGATCTTGATTGGGGGCCTCGGCCTGCGGTCCGGACATGACGGATCTGGCCTCGGGGACATAAGACATGGCCGGGCCGGGCACGCTCCGGCTGATCTTGATCTTGAATCCCTCGACTTCCAGCTCGAACTGGGCCAATTTCTTTTCTTCCAGGAAATTGACAAGCTTAGCGATCTCGTCGTAATCGATTTTTTGGCTCATGGAGGCCTCCTCCCTGGAATTTATGGATTTCTTGGGCTCATTCATGGCTGATACAGGTAGTCCAATTCGCTTGAAACCCTATTACCTTAATTCATGAGGGCCGGAAATGTCAAGTCCACGTACGGGGAAGGTTTGACTTGGCCGGAAGAAATGCCTTAAGATGAGCCGTCAACTTTTGACCCGAGAGAACCATGTTCGAACAACTGTCCGACCGGCTCCAGAAAGCCATCAAATTCCTTCGCGGAGAAGGAAAAATCACCGAAAAAAACATGGCCGAAGCCCTAAGGATGATCCGTCTGGCACTGCTCGAAGCCGATGTCAACTACAAGGTCGTCAAGGAGCTCCTGGAGAAGATCCAGGCCAAGGCGCTAAACCAGGAGGTCCTGGACAGCCTGACCCCGGCCCAGCAAGTTATCAAGATCGTCCGGGATGAGCTCACCGGCATTCTGGGCGTCGAGGCCAAGCCCCTCAGGTTCGCCGGTGTCCCTCCCACCATTATAATGCTGGTCGGCCTCCAGGGTTCCGGCAAGACCACGACCTGCGGAAAGCTGGCCCGGCTGGTATTAAAGATGGGGAAAAATCCCCTGCTTGTTTCTTTCGACCTGAAGCGGCCGGCGGCCCAGGACCAACTGAACACGATCGCCCGCCAGCTCGAGATGCCTTTCTATGAGATGACTGCGGAGGGGATGGCTTCCCCCAAGGAGGCCCTCAAAGAGCTGGTCGTATATACCCGCAACCGGGGTTTCGACCCCCTGATCGTGGACACGGCCGGCCGGCTCCACGTGGATGGGGAGCTGATGGACGAACTCTCCCTGGTCAGGGACATCCTCAGTCCCGCCGAGGTCATCTATGTCGGGGACGCCATGACCGGCCAGGACGCGGTCCGCTCGGCCCAGGCCTTCGAGGAGAAGATCGGGCTGACCGGTATCATCCTGACTAAGTTGGACGGCGACGCCCGGGGCGGGGCGGCCCTTTCCATCGTCTCGGCCACCCATAAACCGGTCAAGTTCATCGGCAACGGCGAGAAAATCGACAAGCTCGAGGTCTTTCACCCCGACCGGATGGCCTCGCGTATCCTGGGCATGGGCGACATCCTGAGCCTGATCGAGAAAGCTGAGGAAGAGGCTGACATCAAGGAGGCTGAAGAGCTGGCGGAGAAGCTGCGCCGGGAGGAGTTCACCTTCGATGATTTCAAGAAACAGCTCATCCAGCTCAAGAAAATGGGTTCCTTTTCCCAGGTCTTGGGCCATCTCCCGTCCGTGGGTCCCTTCAAAAACCTGTCCAAGGTCAGCTTCGACGACAATAAAATCACCCATTACGAGGCGATCATCAACTCCATGACCCCCAAGGAGCGCGAGGAACCGCGCCTGGTCAACGGCAGCCGGAGGCTCCGCATCAGCCGGGGCAGCGGCCGCCCCGTTTCAGAGATCAACCAGCTCCTGAAGCAATTCCTGGAGATGAAAAAGATGATAAAAAAGCCGGGCTTCAAGAAGATGTTTTCCACGTTCCCTTCCCAGAAATAAGGCAGGTTCCTTTGATTTAACATGCATTATTCATTAATTTTCTGTTGGAGAGACGGAATCAACGAACGCTTCAAGGGGAAAGGCCGGGATGGACGGAGCGACCATGTCGGGACTTCGGGAGCGAGTCCATCCCGGCCTTTCCCCCATATGGAACCCGGTTTATGAATAATGCCGGTTTATTATTTTTCCGTATTTGATGGGCTATCAATGGCATTATCTCTATTAAAATCAGACATTTAATGATTGTCTTGCCTCGCCTTCTGTGGATCAGAGGTCCCCCAATTCACCCCACTTTTCGTCATAGAGCCCGAATCCTGTTGACTTGGGGGAGAAAGTCGGCTATTATTCATATTCATCATGAGCACTGGATTAGACAGATGATTTCAATAAGATTGATGAGATTCGGCACGAAAAAAAAACCCTCCTACCGCATTATTGTGATGGACTCCAGGAGAGCGCGGCAGAGCAAAGCCTTGGACTTCCTCGGCTCATATGATCCCCTGAAGGAGCCGGCGGACGTTCATATCGACATGGAAAAAGCCAGGGCTTGGCTGGCCAAGGGCGCTAAAGCTTCGCAAACGGTTCAATCGCTCTTGGATAATACTTCCAAGTCAAAGAAAGCATCCTCTTAAACATTAACAACAAAGGAGGTTCACCGTGAAGGAACTCGTTGAACTAATCGCTAAAGCTCTCGTTGACCAACCGGAAAGAGTGCAGGTCTCCCAGCTGGAAGGGGAGCAAACCACCATCCTGGAACTCAAAGTTGCTCCTGAAGACTTGGGAAAAGTCATCGGAAAGCAGGGTCGGACCGCCCGCGCCATTCGCATCATCCTGGGCGCCGCGGGAATGAAGCTGAAGAGGAGATTCAATCTCGAAATCATCGAGAAAGGATAGTTGGTCACTCTCGGAAGAATCACAGCCACCCAGGGGAAAAGCGGCGAGCTAAGGTTAAGGCTCGCCGATCATCGTCTGCTCAAACCGTTAACCGCCTTCAAAGTCTATATCGGGAAAAACAATAAGCTCAGAGAATACAAGGTCGAGTCTCTCATCTCCAGACAAGGACTCGTGCTGATCAAACTGGAGGGTGTCGACAATCTGTCCCAGGCGGAGGAACTGAAAGGGCTGGACGTGTTGGTCCCGGAAGATTGTCTGAAGCCGCTGGAAGAGGATATTTTTTATACGTATCAGCTCGTCGGGTGCGTCGTCCTGACCCGGGGCCGGGTCAGGATCGGAACGGTCACGGATGTCTTGGAGGCCGGGACGAGCGACGTCCTGGTCGTGGACCGGGATGGACGGGAGGTCCTGATTCCTTTTCACCGGTCGATTTGCGTCGAGATCGATGCCGGGAAGAAAGAGATCATCATTGATCCCCCGGACGGGCTTTTGGATTTGAATGAGATTTGATATAATAACAATATTCCCTGAAATGTTTGCATGCCTGTTTTCAGGGGGTGTGATCAAGAAGGCGCTGGACAAGGGGTTGCTGGAGGTCAAGGTGCACGACCTCCGGGATTATACCCACGACAAGCACCGGCAGGTCGATGACCGGCCCTTCGGCGGGAATGAGGGAATGGTCCTCAAGCCCGAGCCCATTTTCGAGGCCGTGGAGGCCGTCAGGCAGCGAGAGGGCGCGGTTGTTTACCTGCTCTCGCCTCAGGGAAGGAAACTGGATTGCGGCCTGGCCTGCGAAATGGCCGCGTTTGCGCAGGTCGTCCTGATCTGTGGCCGTTATGAGGGCGTGGACGAGCGTGTCGTCGGGCACCTGATCGATGGCGAGCTCTCCATCGGCGACTATGTCCTGACGGGCGGAGAGCCGGCGGCCTGGGTGGTCGTGGACGTCGTTTCCCGGTTTATCCCGGGTGTCGTCGGCAAAGCCGATTCGGTGGTCCGCGAGTCCTTCCGGAGCGGACTCCTGGATTATCCGCAGTACACGCGGCCCCGGGATTTCCGGGGCATGAAGGTGCCCCGGGTGCTTTTTTCGGGCGACCATGCCGAGATATCGGCCTGGCGCCGGAAGAAGGCCATGGAAAAGACGTTGAAGAGCCGACCGGACATGCTGGAAGGCCGGGGCCTTTCGGCCGAAGACAGGAAACTGATGGATCATATTATAAAGAAAGGAAACGAGCATGAGCCTGATTGATGTAACGGAAGCAAGGGAGATGCGCACGGACCTGGATCCTTTTGATGTCGGGGACAACGTCAAGGTCCACGTCATCATCAAGGAAGGGGATAAAGAACGGATTCAAATTTTTAAGGGCGACGTCATCGCCAAGCGGGGCAAAGGCATGGGGGCTTCTTTTATCGTCCGGAAGATGTCCTTCGGCATCGGCGTCGAGCGGATTTTCCCCCTGCATTCCAAGATGGTGAAGAAGATCGAGGTTGTCAGGAAGGGAAAAGTCCGGCGGGCCAAGCTGTACTACCTGCGCAACCTGAAGGGAAAGGCCGCCCGGCTGAAGGAAGATCGCTGATTCGAGCCTTGTTCGTGCCCGAGCCATTTTTTTTGCGTTCAAGCAAAAATGGCTGATTTTAAGATTGAAAGAGACATTCGCAACAAGGGGGGAAAGACTATCGCCGGTGTCGATGAAGTCGGACGAGGCGCCCTGTTCGGGCCCGTCCTGGCCGCGGCCGTGGTGCTGCCCGAGTCGCTGATCATCGGCCCGGCGCCGTCCTGGCTTGAGGATGTCAACGATTCCAAGACCCTCACCCCGCGCAAACGCAAAGAACTGGCCAAGCTCATCCTGGCCGAGGCGGAGGCCGTCGGCGTGGGCATGGCCTCTCATGCCGAAATCGATGAGAAGAACATCTATTGGGCTTCCCTCGAAGCCATGACCCGGGCGGTGCGGAATTTGCCCCTGGCGCCCGGCTATCTCCTCATCGACGGCCCGAGGCTCAGACTGAGGGCCTTCGACATTCCCCAGGTCAGCATTCCCCGCGGAGACCGGACTTCGAAGTCCATCGCCGCCGCTTCGATCGTGGCCAAGGTCCTGCGGGACGAGATGATGATGATCTTCGATGATATTTACAAAGGCTACCGACTTTGCAAAAATAAAGGATATGGAACACGGGAGCATTACCGAGCTTTGAAAGAAATGGGACCGACCACGTTCCACAGGCTGACGTTCAATCTCCGGTCTGAGGCAGGGAGGCCATGAGCTCACCGAAATTCGAAAGAACCAAGGTCATCGAACAGGCCGAGAGACTGGTCAAGGCCAATAAACTGGCCGAGGCCGTTTCCGAGTACTCCAAGCTCCTGGAAGGCGACATCCAGGACATCACCATCAGCAATATCATCGGCGACCTCCATGTGCGGCTGGGGCAGGACGAAGAAGCCATTAATTCCTTCAAGAACGTGGCCGGCTATTACGAGAGCCGGAGCCTGCAATCCCAAGCGCTGGCCATATACAAGAAGATCCAGAAGCTGGCGCCTGACAAGGTCGAGGTCATGATCAAACTGGGCGATCTCTTCGCTCAGCAGGGGTTCATCAACGAGGCCAAGAAGGAATATGCCAGAGCCGAGGCCCGGCTGAAAAGGGAGAAGAAACCCAAGGAGCTCATCACGGTCTACGAAAAACTGGTCAGCCTGGACCGGGAGAACATGGAATCAAAGATAGCCCTGGCCGATCTTTACAGCTCCGAGGGCCTTACAGATCAGGGCGTCGCCCAACTCAATGAGGCGTCCGAGCTCCTCATCTCCCGCGGCGAGCTGGACAAGGCCGAGGCCGTCCTCAAGCGGGCCCGACAGCTCAAGGACCGGGACGAGCGCACGCTGGCCAACATCATCGATATCCTCCGTAAGCAGGACAAGCGACCCGAAGCGATCAAAGTCGTCCACGAGTTCCTGGACATGAATCCTGACCAGATCGTTTTCCAGAACCTGTTGGGCACGCTGTATTTCGAGGAAAAAAACTTCGAGAAGGCCGAGGACATCTTCACCCGGATCCTGGCGGGCCATCCGCTCGATGTCAAGGCCCGGATCGCCCTGGGCCGGATCTACGTCCTTCAGGACGGCCTGGATAAGGCCTATGAGCTCTTCGATCCCCTCATCAACAACCTGCTGAAGAAGCAGAAAGACGACAAGGCCATCGGCTTGCTGGGCATCATCCTTTCGGCCAAGAGGATTCACCTCCCCTCGCTGGAGCGGATGGCCACCATCTACAAGGCGCGCAACGATCGGGAGAACCTGGAGATCATCTACCGGGTCATCCTGGGAGAGTCCCGGGAAAGAAAGCTCAGGGACCAGATGTTCCTGGCCCTCTCCGAGCTCATCGAGCTCGCTCCCCGGGACGAGGAGGTCGCCAAGGAATACTGGAGCCTGCGCAAAGAGCTCGGCTTCATGGATGAGCGAAAACGGGAAGTGGAAATACCGGATGAAGAGGAGCAGGAGACGGAGGATGCCGTCGATTCCTTCATTGCCACTGCGGACCTCTACATCCAGCAGGGATTGATCCGGAACGCCAGGCGCATGCTGGAGAACCTGAGCCACAAGTTCCCCGACAACCAGCGTATCAACGAGAAGCTGGCCGAGCTGGAGAAGTCCCGGACCGAGATCTCGGACGACGAGATTATGCTGCGCGTCGGCAAAGTCTCCACCCTGGAGCCGAGATTCAGGGGAAAGTCCGGACGGTCCTTCGATTCCCTGTTCCGGGAGGATGCGGGCTCGGACGAGAAGATCACTTCGGCCGACATCTTCGCCGGGACCGATATCCTGCCGCTCCAGGCCGAGGAAAGCGCCCGGAAGATCTATTACGACCTCAGCAACAAGATCCAGGAAGAGCAGGAGGTCATCCGTTCCCTTTTCTACCAGCAGCTGCAGGGACTGGGGACGAGCTTCGAGAAGGACTTTACCGAGATCGTCGCCGAGTTCCGGAAACAGGCCAAGGAGAAGATCGATTTCGAGGATTACGACGCCCACTATCAACTGGGGCTGGCCTTCCTCGAACAGGGCCTGTTGGATGAGGCCATCGAGGAATTCATGACGGCCACCCAGGACGACAGCAAGGCCTTCGAGTGCTGCACCATGATCGGCGATGCCTACCGCCGGAAGAAAGATTACGCTGAGTCCCAGAAGTGGTTCGGGAAATGCCTGGAGATCACGGATCCCGGATCCGAGCAGCTCTTTGCCCTGGAATACGAGCTGGCCACGCTCTATGAGGCCATGGGAGAAAAGCAGAGGGCGCTCAATTCCTTTGAAAAAGTAAGCGCTTGGAACTCCGAATACCGCGACGTCTCTGTCCGCATCAAAATCCTTTCTTCTTAGGGATTTCTTAGGGGCGTGGCCCAAGATATCTTACCTGCCTTATTCATCAACCGGGTTCCATATGGGGGGAAGGCCGGAATGGACTCGTTCCCGAAGTCCCGCTATGGCCGCTCCGGTCCATCCCGGCCTTCCCCCTTGTAAGAAACGATGATTTTGTCTCTCCAAATCAAGATTTATGATTAATGCAGGCTTATTGAATTAAAATAAAACGAATCCAATTCAGAGCCTGTTTTTTGCCTTAAAGATTCTTTTCCAAGGTCAAAAAATATTCCCAGGAAACTTTGCGGGGCGAATTCAAGGATATGCGGAATTTGTTTATAGCGGGATTAGGGGGACGGCTCTCGAACCGTCCCCTGTTTCCCTGAAGAGGCTCAATTGACGATCTTGCCCGAGATGATCAGAATCAGGCCTTTGCCCTCGCCGTCCATCTTGGACACGCCGACCACGGTTTTGTCGCCGGGCCTGAGTGTGAAATTGCTGCTGATGAGGGTCGTCCAATCCCGCCTCGGGTTCTGACCCGCGAGGATTTCCCCCATTCTCATCAACTCGGTTTCGAGTTGAATCAGTTCCTTTTTTTCATCTTTAACGTATTTCGGACGGATACGGAGCGTGAGCTCGGCGTTTCTCCCAAGAGTTACTTCGGAGAGCTCTCTGTCGAGGGCGCGGACGAGCGAGGTGTCGAGCTGACTGTAGCTCTTGTACTTCAGGAGGTTCCTCAATTCCTTGATCACGGGATCGCTCATCAATGACTCGTCCGGCCTGCCCTCGTCCGTATCTGATCCCAAGA
>Ga0315288_10001569_pt1 | contig 29495 bp, 29 predicted proteins | sample YL17G11_20_MG_FD_203454 | JGI IMG/M metagenome (GOLD analysis project Ga0315288, IMG submission 203454) | Sediment microbial communities from Yellowstone Lake, YNP, Wyoming, USA - YL17G11_20 | ecosystem: Environmental > Aquatic > Freshwater > Lake > Sediment | place: USA: Wyoming | collected... | reverse complement strand
CGTCGGGGGAGGGGAGGGCGCGGGAGGAAGGGGACCCCGTCACCGCGTTGGCCGAGAGCGTCGACCCAACGAGCGCCAGCGCCCCCGCCCGCACCGCGACGCCGCCCCCGGTCTCGTGCGCCACGTTAGCGGTGAAGGTGCAGTTGGTCACGGTCGCGGTCGCGGGCGTGGCAGGAGGGGGCTGGAAGGGGGGGAGGGAGGGGGGTCGGGCCGGGCCGGCCCGCGCGCGCCGCCAAACCCTCTCCTCCCTCTCCCTCTCTCTCTCTCCCTCCCTCCATCTCTTTACCGTGCACCCGACGTATGGCTTGAACTCGTCCATGCCCACCGCCAGGCCGCCGCCGGCGGCGGGCGCGTCGTCGCAGGAGAAGTTGCCGTTGGCCGAAAACGAGGTGCGCGCGAGCACGACCGCCCCGCCGTCGCCCACCGACACGCCGCCGCCCGCCGCCCGGGCCGCGTTGCGCGTGAAAAAGCAGTCGGCGGCGGTGGCCGCGCCGCCGGCGTCGACGAGGAGGGCGCCGCCATACTGCGCGACGTTGCCCTCGAAAGAAGAGTTGACAAATGACACCGCCCCCGCCGCCGCCCCGGGGTTGTCGTTGCGCACGCGCACCGCGCCGCCCTTGGTGGCCACGTTGGCGGCGAAGAGGGAGTCGGAAATTGTGACGGCGTCCGCCGACGCGACCGAGAGCGCGCCGCCGGACACGCCGGTCGCCGCGTTGCGCTCGAACCGGGTGCGGACGGCGGTGAGGGAGGCTTGGAAAGCGCCGGCGTCGCCCGATTTGGAGAGCTAAGGAGACGAGAGGGAGGAGGGTGGAGGGCGCGCCGCGCGCGCGCTGGCCCCGGCCCCCTCGTTTCTCCTCCCTCTCCACCCACCACGATGCCGCCCCCGTCGGCCGCCACGTTGTCCGTCACGTTGACGTCGGTCAGGGTGAGGACGCCGGTGGGGATGTAGGCGCCGCCGCCGCCGTAGGGAGCGCTGGGAGAAAAGAGGGGGGGGGGTCGGCCGCGCGCTCGCGCCCGCCACAAAACGCCCCCCCTTCCCCTCCCACCCTCTCTCCTCGCACATGTTGCCCTCGACGACCGATTCGGTGAGTTCCAGGTCGCCAAACATGAGAAAAGCGCCCCCCCCGAGGAACGACGCGCCGTTGCGCGCGAGCGCGCCTCGCGTGATCCCGACCCGCGCCCCGGCCAACACCGCCACGCCGCCCGCGTTCATGGCGCACGCGCACTGGGTGATTGACACGTCGGTGGCGGCGCCGGGGGCGCCGGTGGCGTCCACGGTCCAGACAGCAGAGAGCGCGGCGCCGCCGCCGGCGAGGGGGGCCGACGAGCGCGAGAGGGAGAGGCCGGCGGCGGCCAGGAAGCCGTAGAAGCCAAACAGGGCGCCGCCCATGCCGCCGCCAGGCTACAGGGAGGAGGGGAGGAGGGGTCGAGGGGCGCGCGCGCGCGCGTTCCCCTCGTTCGCTCCGCCTTTTTTCTCCCTCCCCTCTCCCCCCGCACCCGCAGCGCGTGGCAGTTGTCGATGGTCACGCCCACCGCCACCAGGCCCGTCTCTTGGAAGGAGACGCCGCCGCCGTCGGCGCCGTAGGAGTCGGAGACCGACACGCTCGCCAGCAGCGGCGCGACCGCCGGCACCCCCCCGGGCCCGAACGCGCCCGCCCGGTTGACGACCGCCACGCCGCCGCCGGCACCGTTGCAGGCGCCGGCCGCGTCGCAGGTGGTGCAGCGGGAGAGGGAGAGGGACACGAGGGCGGGGGAGGAGGAGTCGATGAGGATGCAGCCGCCGTCGGCCGCCCCGGGGTCGGGCCCGTTGTATCCGTGCACGATCGTCAAACCGGTCATGGACGCCGCCGAGTCGGCCGGTCCAAACGCGGCGGCGCGCGCGGCGAGGCCGGCGTCGAGCGTCGTGCGCGGCGCGCCGGCGAGGGACGCGAGGGCGGTCGGGCGCCCGCGGAAGGTCAGGTTGCGGTTGCCGGTGCCGGAGTAGGTGCCTGGGGAGGGAGGAGGGAGCGGGGAGAGGGGGGGGGGGGGGCTATTTTTTGGCTCGCGCGCGCGTGGTCGGCGGCCGTTCGCCTCCCCCTTCGTCCCCTCACCCGGCAACGCCCACACAGCCCCGCCACCCCCAAGCGTGTCCATGGCGTCCTGCAGCGACGCGCAGGGCGTCGCCCAGGAGCCGCAGCCGGGGGCGGGGGCGCCACGCGGGGGGGGGGCGGCGAAAGCGGTCGACGCGGACGCCGCGTCGGCGATCGCCGTGACCACAGGGGACGCCGCGGGGCCCGCCGCCCCCCCCAGGGAGACCCGGTACGAAGATCCGAGCCCCGCGGGGGCGACGACGGACACCAGGTCGGGGCAGCCGGCGCAGAGCGGCGCGGGCGCGCCGCCCGCGGGCGCAGGCGCGGAGCAGGCCGCGTCGGGGCAGGAAACAACGCTGTAGTCGCTGGGAGAGGCACCCGCGATGCTGGGAAACACAACCGCGACGCCGGCGCCGGCGGGGAGGGCGACCGCATACGCCCACAGGTCGGGGGTCGCCGCGGCCGGCCGCACCGCGCCGCGCGGCGCCGCCGTCGGGGGCGGGGCTGCGGACGCCGCGGCCAGCAGCAGGAGCGCGAGGGCCGCGGCGGGGCGCATGGTGGGGGAGGGGGGCGTGTGGTGGGAGGCGAGCGGGCGGGCCGCGCGCGGCGCGCAGCGCGCGCGCGCCGCCGCCACTCGCGGCGTCGGCCCTCCCCGCCGCCTTCACTTGCCGCCTGCTCCTGTGCTCATGCTCGCAGACGTTCGCCCGCCCGCGGCGCCGCGCCCGCCGTGGCGCCCGGTGGGCCGCGCAGCGGCAGCGGCGCGGCGGCCCACGGGCGCGACAGGCCGCCGCGTGAATTGTGCGCCCGACACGCCGAGCCGGCGTGCAGTGGGGGCGGCGGCGCCGGCGCAGGGGGTCGGGCGTGCCGCACCCGGCGCGGCAGCGGCGCCCGAAAGAGGCGTCGCCACCCCCCCTCCCTCCGGCGCCGCCGCCACGCCTCCTCCCTCCCTCCAGCGGCCGCCGCCGCCGCTGCCGCCCCGATCGGCGCATGAGGCGGTGCTGGGCAATGTGCCGGTGGCGGCGGCGCGGCGCGCGCGTCCCTCTCGGCCGCCGGCGCGGCCGCCGCGGTGGGCCTTGTTTGTGCCACGCGGCTGGGCGCCGCGCGCGCCGCCCTCACCCGCGCGCAAGAACGACGCCCGCCCCGCGCCTGCCGCGCGCGCGCGCGCGCGCGGCGGCGCGACCGCGCTGGCCACCCTGGCCGCGTCCGCGGCCTCGCTCGCGGCCTTCGTCGCGTCCCTGGGGCCGGGCGGTCGCCCCAGGCGCGCGCCGGCGGCTGAAGTCCAGCCACCGCCGCGGCCGGCGGCGCCGCCGCCGCCGCGGTCGCCGCGGTCGCCGCGTGCGGTTGCCGCCTTGGCCCGCTTGCGGGACCGGTGCCGCCCGGGGGCGTTGACGGGGCGGCGCCGTGCCGTTGTGTGAGCGGGGCGGCTGCCAGGAGCGAGGATGAGCTAAGCGGGGTCGAGGTCGAGGTGTCAGTCCACGGCTCCGCCGCCCCTCACTCCCCAGCGGCCGCGCGCCGCCAACCGCCACCCCGTAGCTTGCATCCTCCTCCCCCCGATCGCATGAAGGCGGCCGCCGCCTGGGCCGCGCTCGCGCTCGCGACCGCCGCCGCCGCCGCGCCGGACGGCGCGCCGCATTCCGGCGCCCCGGCCCCCGCGCCCGCGCTCGACCACCCGTGCTACACTGCGCCGACCAATGCGTCGTGTGCGGCGTTTGTTAGGCCGGCCGGGGCGTGGAGGGGAGACTTGGAGAGGCTGTGCGCTGCAATGGACTACATGCCGGGCTGCACCCTCGCCCGCGAATGCACGGTAAGAGCCTTGAGGGGTATGGTGGTTGCGGGGGGCTCGGATTCGGCGCGCGGCGACGACCCCGGCCGACCCCCGCTCTCTCCTCCTCCTTTCCAGGCGCGCGACGACGCGGCCGGCTTCTGCTCCCACCCGTCCCTCGTCGCCACCGTGTGCGAGGACATGCCCAAGATGAAGGGGTGCGAAGCGGCGCGCGCGCTCTGCGTCAACGGGTCGGCCGTCCCCGCGTGCGCCGTCGGCGCGCTGCCCGGCGCGCCGTCCACCGCGGCCGCCGAAGCGGCTGTGCGCGCCATGTGCGACACGCACTCGATGCCCGGCTGCGGCGGGTGCCGCGGGGCGGCCGGCACGGGCGACTGCAAGGACCCGCTGCTTTCCCTTGCCCAAGTGTGCTCCTCCATGCCCGGCATGCGCGACTGCGCGCCCCTGGCGGCCGCGTGCGGGGCGGCCGGCGCGGCGGCCTCGTTCCCCTCGGCGTGCGCGCTCGTCGCCGGGCGGCCGGGGACGGCGGCCACCAAAGCCGCCAAGCCCACCCCCGCCGCATCCTTCACCCTGCCCCCCATGCGCATGTGGCTGCACGCCGACGCGGAGGACGCCGTGCTGGCGCGGCAGTGGGTCCCGCGGTCGCCCGGGAGCGTGGCTGCCGCCTGCCTCGGCGCCGCCGGCGGCGCGGCGGGCGCGCAGGCGCTGCGCGCGGGGCGTGCGCTGCTGGAAGCGCGGTGGGCGGGGAGCCTTGCGGCGGGAAAGGGGTATGGTTTCGGCGCGCGCGCCGCGCGCAACGGCGTGCGCGCCCTCTTCACGTCCGCCATCGCCCTCGCCGACCTCCTCCTCATGCTCGTCGCCATGACGTTCTCCTGGCCGTTGATTGCTTCGGTTGCCGGGGGCTACGGCGTCGGCGCGGCCCTCTTCGGGCACATCGGCGAGCGCGGCGCGCCGGGCGGCCCGCCCGCCCGCCGCCAGCGCGTGGCTCCCGGCGACGACGTCTCCACCAACGAGGACGTGCCGGCCGAGGGCAAGCTGTCCCTGGGCGGCGCGGGGGGGGGGTGTTGCGACCTTGGGGGGCAGGGGCAGGGGTGCAAGCCGGGCGTGTGATGAAGCTGGATTGGGGTGGGATGGTGCGGGGCGGTCGCCGGCGTGTGTGGGCGTGCCCAGGGAGGCGGAGGATGGCTTGCGGAGCCGGAGGAGAGGGTCGGGGTCGGGGCGGCCAGCGCGCCGCCGCCACCCGCCCCCACTCCCCGATGCGCGCCCTCTCCGCACCGCGGGCCCCTCCGCCCACCCGGCCGCCCGCCGCGGCCCGGCTCCCTGGCGCCCCGCGCGCGCGCCGCGTCGCGGCGCCCGCGACCGCCGCCGCGCCGCGCGACCACGCGGCGGCGGCGCGGGACGCGTCGAGGGGGCAGGCGCTGCTGGACTGGCTCAAGGTGTGGGGAGATGGGGGAGGGCGGGATAGGGCGCAGAGAGGCGCGAGGCGCCGCCCGACCCGACCCGACCCTCGCCCCACCCCCCAGTCCAACGGCGCGCCCGCCACCGCCGTCACCCTGGCCTCCGTCGAAGTCGAGGGCCGCCCCCTGGACGTCGTGGTCGCGTCGCGGCCCGTGAAAGCGGGGGAAAGGGTGTTGGAAATCCCTGAACGCCTCGTCATTACCCTGGACAAGGTCTTCCAAGACGCCGAGCTCGCCGAATTGCTTTCGGGAGCAAAGAAAGTGCCGGTGCTGGCCCAGGTAAGGAAAAAGCGGGGTGCGGGGTCGAAAAAAAAACAAAACAAAAACACACACCCACACATTGCTCTCCCCTCCCCCTCTCCCCAGCTCGCCCTCTACCTCATGTACGAGAAGAAGCAGAAGGACGCCTCCTGTTGGAAACCCCTGCTCGACGAGCTGGACCGGATTCAGGGGCGCGGGCCGTCGGGCGCCAAGTCGCCGCTCCTCTGGGACGCGGGCCAGGCGGCCGACCTCCTCGCGGGGTCGCCCATCCTGGGCGAGCTGGCGGCCCGGGAGGCGGCGATGCGGACCGAGTGGGACCAGATGGACGACGTGTGGTGCGGGGGGGAGGGGGAGGGGAAGGTTTGGGGGATGGGACCGTCTTGGTTTTTTTTTCGAGAAAGAAAAAAACCCTCCCCTCGCTCGCCCTCGACAGGTTCCTCGCGTCCTCGCTCTTCTCGCGCTACCCCTTTGACGCCCCCTCGTCCGCGTTCTCGTTCGACGTGTTCAAATCGGCCTACTGCGTGTGCGTCGGGGGAGGGGAGAGGGGGGCGAGACGGGGCGGGGGCGGGCGGCGCGGGGGCGGCGCGCGGAACCGACGCGCCCCCGTGTGCCCCCCCCTCCCCCCCCCGCAGCGTCCAGTCGGCCGTCGTCCACCTCATGGGCGTCCCCCCCGCCGCCCGCTTCGCCCTGGTCCCCCTGGGCCCCCCCCTCCTCCGGTATTCGGCGACCGCGCGCACCACCCTGAAATGGGACCCCGCCGCCGCCGCCGTCGTGCTGGAGGCGGACCGGGACCTGGCGCCGGGGGATCCCGTGGTGGCCTGGTGAGGAAGGGAGGGGGGCGCGGGTGGAGAGGCTGGCGCAGCGGTCGCGCGCCGACGCCGCCGCCCTCCTCCCTCCCCTCCCCAGGTGCGGCCCCCAGTCCAACGCGCGCCTGCTGCTCAACTACGGCATCGTGGACGACGCCAACCCGGCCGACGGCGTCACTCTTCATGTCGAGACGCCGCCGGTGGGCGCCGACGCGCGCGCGCCGCGCGTGCGCGCGGCGCTCGCGGCGGCCGGCGCGGCGTCGTCGGCCGACTTTAAAGTCAGCGCCGCCCAGCCGCTGCCCGCGGGGCTGCTGCCCTACATGCGCCTGGCGCTGGCGGACGAGGCGGCGCTCGAACGCGGCGACGCGGCAGCGCTCGCCGCAGCGGCCGCCGCCGGCCCCCTCTCCCCCGCCAACGAGGCCACCGCCGTCGGTGCGCTGGCCAGGCGGTTGAGGGAGCGCCTCGCGGGGTACAAGACGAGCGTGGGTGAGGACGAGGCGACGCTCGCGTCGCCGACCGCAGGCCCGCGCCAAAAAGTCGCCGCCCGCCTCCTGCGCCTGGAGAAACTGGCCCTCACCGCCGCCCTGGACGCCGTACTGGTCGCCGGCACGGCGGCGGGGGTGGGCGAGGGGGACGCAGGGGCGGTGGGGGTCGGCGTGCGGGTCGAGTGAGTGACGAGAGAGGAGGCAGGGGCGCGGCGGCATGCAACTCGTGCCTCTCCTCCCTCCCTCCCTCTGATGTGCATGTGCTGCGCCGCGTAATTGCATGGTGGGTCGCCGGCGGCGCGCGCGGGGGGTGGGGTGAATGGGCCGCAAGGGAAAAGAGAGAGGTCTACGGGGGGTAAGGGTGCGGGCGCGTGGCGGGCGCCGCCGTGGATTGCGGGCCCGTCCCGCGTGCTCGGTCTCCATGGGCGCCCTCGGAGGGGCGGCGCGACGTGGGGCGGCGGCGGGAAAGGGTAGGGAGGGGTGTCGTGCGTGTCGGCGGGCGAAAGAACCGCAGCGGCGGCGCCGCGGTGGGTGAAGTGGGTTGTGGTGTGAAAGAATGGGGGGCCGCACCGCAGGGCGGGCCCGCGTGTACTTCAGGGGAAATCGGTGGCGGCGCGGCGCCCCCGCCCCTTCCTCCAGCCTCTCACGCCACGCCCGGCACGTCGTGGTAAGGGTCCCAGCACGCGTGCCTCTCCGACACGGGGCGCGTGGCGCGCAGCGCGGCGGCGCACGCCTTGAAGCCGCCGCCGAACGACAGCGCCAAAAACCGTTGCCCCACGCGCACGCCGCGCGCGTGTTCGTGGTGCGCCAGGATGTACCAGATGGAGGCGGCGGACGTGTTGCCAAAGCGGGCGAGGGTGGCGCGCGGGGAGGAGAGGTCGGCGTCGGAGAGGGAGAGCGACTTTTGGAGGGCGTCGAGCACGCCGCGCCCCCCGGTGTGGAGCAGGAACGAGTCGAACCCGGTCTTGAAATTGGGGACGTAGTGCGCGTCGGCGGCGCACTTGGCGAGTTCGGCGAGGGGGAGGACGCGCGGCGCGAGCCGCGTCAGGTTGGCGCGCATCGCGGCGCCCGCCGTCTCGATCACATTCTTACGTAGGAAGACGCCCATGTTGCCGGCCGAGTCCTGAAAGGGGGAGGGAGGAGGGAGGAGGGTGGGTTTGGGGGCGCGCCGCACTCGAGCTGGCGCGCCGCACGCGATCTGGCGCGCCGCCCAAATCCGCCGCCGCCGCCCGCGCGCGCTCGAGCGGAGCGCCCGCGCGCGTGCAGCGGTCGCCCGCGGCGGCGGCGGCCGCCGGGCCGCCGCGGCGGACGGGAGGCAGAGGAAACAACGCGCCGCAGACCGCGGCTGCTGCCCGCCGCGACCGCGCCGCCACCCCGGCCGCCGCCCGCCCCTCTCGGGGCGGGCTGCGACGCGGCGGCGGCCGCGCGGCCGCTCGGGCGGGCGAGACCAAACGGTCCCCACCCCCTCTCCGCCCCCCCTCCCCCCCCCCCTCCCCCCCGCCGCACCTCGCCATTGCCCATGCAGAGGAACGCCGGGTCCTCCCGCCCGAGGTGGGTGCGCTCCGTGTCGAACACCTCGTACTTGTTCTGGTGCGACGGACTGGCGAGGGGGGGGCGAGGGGGGCAGGGTTGGGGTTTTGGGGGGGGGCGGGGTGTTCGTGTGCCGACCCCCGCCCCGGTGCCGCGCCGCGCGCTCTGTCGGCCCACGCCGCCGCCGCATCCCCATCTCTCCACCCATCCACCCACATGTTGGTCATGACGGCGGCCGCCCCCCCCGCCCGGAAGAGGCAGTTGACGACGAGCATCGACTTGTCCTCCCCGATGTACCAGTTGTTGGAGATGTTCTCGTGGTTGACGACCAGGATGCGCGACTTGGGCAGGGCCTGTGAGAAGAGGAGGGGAGGGAATGGGGGTCGGCAAGAGAAGGAAAAACGAAAGAAAAAACAAAACTCTTCTCCTCCCCCCCCCTACCTTGAGCAGGTGCTTGGCCAGGTCGACGCAGACGAGCGAGGACGAGCACCCGAGGCCGGCCATCGAGTAGGTGAGGACGTCTTTGCGCATCTTGAATTTGTTGACGATCATGGCGGCCATCGAGGGCGTCGGCGCGAAGCAGGAGCAGGACGTGATGACGACGTCGACCTGGTCCGGGCGGGTGCCGGACTTGGAGAGGACGTCAGCGGTGACGTCGAAGAGGATGCGCTCCGTTTCGGAGAGGCAGTCGGCGAACGTGGGGCGGTAGCCGGGCGTGCGCATGCGCAGAATGCCCGGCGAAAAGGCAGTCACTTTCCCGAGGCCCGAGTTGGAGAGCACCTTCTCCATGAGGACCGCGGCGTCCTCGGAGAAATAGCCCGACGCGCGCACCGCGGCGACCCACGCCTCGCCGGAGAGGAACCAGTCGGCGGGGGGGCGCCACGCGGCGTGGTCCAGGATCCAGGCCTTGGCGGGGAAGATGGGGGAGACGCGGCCGGCTTTGGCGGCGAGGAGGGCGAGCGCGAGCGCCGCGGCGAGCGCAGAGGCGAGGGCCGACGGCGGTTGGGCCGCGAGCCAGGACGAGCGGGCGCCGGCGGCGGCGGCGGCGGCGGTCACGGCGAGGGCGAGGGCGGTGTGCTTGAGGGCGACGGCGGGGCCTGGGGAGGAGAGGAAAGTAGTGTGTGAACTCGCCCTCGCGCCGGCGGCAGGCCCCGCGCGCGCGACGCGCGCCGCCAGGGGAGCCACCCCGACCGCGACGACCACGCGCTCCATCGACGCGTTTGGCAGCGCGGCGGCGGCCGGCGCGGCCGCGGCGGGCGAGGGATGCGAGGCGCCGGACGGCGCCCACGCGCTGGCGTCCCGGTTGCTGCCGCAGCACGCGCTCCCCAGGCCCCCGCGCCGCCGCTCGAGCGGCGAAAGGGTGCCAATGGCACTTAGGAGCAAGGCATGGGGCGACTAGCTGCCGGCTCGCCGCAGCCGGCGCGGCGCGGTGCGCGCCGTGGTGCCTCTGTTTCTCGCCCCACCCCCACGTGGCGCACCGGCCCGCGTCCTGAAGAGGTTGCCAGAGTCCATGGCGGGCGGTGGCGGGGTGTGGCGGCGGTGGGCGCGGTGGAATGTGGCGGGCCCAGGCAGGGGCAGCGAAAGACGCGTAGACGCCCGCCGGCGGCCCACGCGAGAGGCCGAGGGCGAACGAACCCTACGCCGGCCCGCCCGCGCGCGCCGCCCGCCGCCTCCCGCGCCGCCCGCCCGCTCTCCCCCTCACGGTGCCGTTATTCCTTACATGCAGCCCTTGCCGCACAAGCCATTTGGCGTGCCTTTCGACCCCCCACCCCGCCCCACGCCACCACCCCCGCGGCGCGCCGCCCCGCCTGACGACTGCGTGCGCGAATGAACGCCCCACGTTGAAGAAGAGAAATAATAGAGGAGACCCAGGAGCCGCCCACCACCAACCGCCGCCGCCGCAGTCTCACTCACGCGCGCGCCGCGCGGCGGCCGCGCGCGCGCGGCGCGGCGCCCTTGACGGGCGCCGCCTCGCCCACCGGCGCGACAGTGGCCGCCGGCAGAGCAAGGCGCACCGCGGGCGCCGGGAGGGCGCCCACGCCGCCCCGCGGGCGGGCAGGAGCCGCGGCCGCGGTCGGCAGCGGCGGCGGCCCCGCCGCCGCCTTCGCCCCCTTCTTCGGCCGCTCCGCAAAGAATTTGGCGCGCACCACGTCCGCGTGCCGCAGCAGGTACGCCGCCCATTCATCCGACCCCTTGCGCCAGCACATCTGGAAGCGGTCGCCCGAGTGAGGGGCGCCAAAAGATTGTTCGTCCGCGGGCAGCGCGCGTTCAATTGCGTCGGCGCGCGCGACGCAGTAGAAGATGTCGAAGTCGAGCGCCGGGTTGTTGTACAGCGCATAAACTTTCCACCCCTGCCACACCTGTTTCGCCAGGGCGGGGTGGCCGGCGGCGGACAGCAGTTTGGAAATGGCCAAAAATTTGGCGGTGTTGTACGCCTTTAAAATTTTGAACGCGGGCGCCGCCGCGGGCAGGAACGCGGTCCAGTGGTCGTACGGTTTGTAGGGGCCCGACGTGAACCGCTTGGATGGCGGGTTGGCGGCCCAATAAGGGAAGATGATTTTTTTAAAGAGGTCGCCGTACCGCTCACCGTGGCTCACCGACGACGCACAGTGCGTCACCAGGGGCGTGTCCGGGGCCGCCGCCCCCGCCGCCAGCGCGGCGGCGGTGCCGAGGGTGCAGGCCGCGACGACGTCGCACGGGATGATATCCCAGACCTGAGGGATGAGGGTTGGGGTTGGGGTTAGGGTTCACTCAGGGTTTTCGTTTTTTCCTTGCTCCCTCCACCCAATCGTCTGCTCTCACGTGGTCTGGGTTCAAGCACGTGAACCGGGCCATGCCAGACGCAAAGGCCAGGGTGAGGGCGGTGGGGCCGGCGGTGTTGCCGAAATAGCCGGCCGACGGGCCATACGCGTTGCTCCCGATCACCGACGGCCGCACGATCGCCGCCGTCAGCCGCCCGGTGGCGTGCAGGTCGGCCACCAGGTCTTCGGCGAGGTGCTTGGACAGGGTGTAGGCGTTGGGGAAGCCGAGGGCCTGGGGAGAGGGGGAGGAGGGGAAGGGGTTTGGTTGGGGAAGGTGGGGGCGCCGTCGAGCGGCGGGGGCAGCCCGTGGCGGTCAGCACGCTCCATTCCGCCCGTCGAGGCGCGGCGCGGGGCGCGGGCGCGGCCCGAGGCGGGCCGAGGCGCGCGCGCGCGCGCGAGCGCGCAGACGCGCTGCCGCCCGCCGCCAACCCCTCTCTCCCCACCCTTCCTCCTTCTTCCCACACCTTGACCATGGCGTCCGCTTTCTTCTGCGCCTTTTTGGGCGCCAGCCCCAGCAGGTCGGCCGCCGCGTCGGCGTGCGGGACGGGGGCGCCGTCGGGCAGTTGCAGCGGGTAAATCGCTTCCTCCACGTGCGAGCCCCGCGGCAGGTTGATGTTGACATAGCTGTGGGGCGGAGGGGGAGGAGGGAAAGGGGTCGATTTTTCGTTTTGCGTTTTTTTTTTGTCCCCCCCCCCCCAAAAAAAAAAAAAACTCACGCCGTCGACACGTGCACGTACCCCGCCAGCGCGGTGCACCGCATCGCCAGATCCGCCACGTTCCTCGTGGCGACATAGTTCTGGGTGAGGAGGGCGTGCACGTGGTCGAAGAAGGAGATCGACGCCGCGCAGTGGATGACGAACCGGGACCGCGACCGGACCGCGGCCAAGTCTTCCTTCGACAGGCCGCAATCGGGTTCGCACACGTCGCCGGCGACGACGCGCAGCTTGGCGAGCAGGTCGGGGCGCAGCGGGCTGCAAAGAAAAAGGTGAGGGTCGGCTTGGCGGCGACGGCGCGTCCGCCCTCGGCCTCCCGGCCTCGGTCGAGTGCGTGCGCTGCGATCACCGGTGAGAGAGGCGGCGGCGGCGGGCGGGGCGGCCGAGCGCGGGCGCCGGCAACGCGCACCCCCACCCTCCGCCCCTCTCTTGTCTTCTCCTACCCGCGCTTGGTCTTGAAGTCGGTCACGCCCGCCGCCGCGGATGCCCGGGTCGCCCCCACGCGCAGCGAGTCGAAGAGCGCCTTCTGGAGGAGGGCGTCGAGGCGGGCCGCCGGCGCGGCGCCCGCCTTCGGCCGGGCGAGGATGAAAATGGTGCCGACGTCCGGCACGAGGCGCAGCAGCTGTTCGATCACCACGGAGCCGACAAAGCCGGTGCCGCCGGTGATGAAGACGTCGGCGCCGGAAAAGGCGGCGCGGACCGAGGGCTGGGCAGAGAGGGGGGGGGGGGGGGTCGGCACGCGCTCTCGCGCGGGGGGCGCGCGGGGCCTGCGGCGGTGGCGGCGGTGCGCTCGGTGGCGCCGCATCACCCGCGGGCCCGCTCCAGCCCTCCTCGTGGTGGCACGAGGGGGTGGGTGGGGTGCGGCCGCCGCGGCCGTGGTCGCGCGGCCGCCGACGCCTCCTGCCGCCGTTTCTCCCTCCCCGCGTGTTGGGCGTGCGGCGTCTTTTTCGACGCCGCATGATTTCCACGTCGCCACTCTACCGTCCACAACTCTCTCCCCTCTCACCTGCAGCATGTCAGCGGGCAGCGCGCACACGCCGTCCTTGTGCCCGCACGGCGGCTGCGCCAGGGGCACGCCCGCCGCGGGGAAGGACCCGTTGTACTGACCGGGCAGGCGGCCACCGGGGTAGAAGCTGGGGAAGGGGGGGAGGGGATTGGCGCGGGGGGTCGCACTCGGCGCACTGTCGTGCCCGCGGCGGCGCCATGCGGCCGTCGCCGATGCCGGCGCCGGCCGCGATTGGGGTCTCAAGTTGCCATCGGTGCTTCAAGGGGGCGTGTGGAGGCCAAGGCCGCGGCAGCGGGCGGCTGGCGCACGCCCGGCATGCGAGCTCCGCGCGCGCCGCCGCGCCGCGCCACCTTCCCGCGACCGTCCGCGCACGCACCACCCGGGCATCGGCATCGTAAGCGAGGCGGCTCGACGAGAGGGGGGGGGGGGGGGGCAAACGGGGGAGCGGGGCGTCGGCGGGAGTGGGAGAGGGGCGCCGGCGACCGCGGCCCCGCGGGCGCCGGCGCACCGCGAGCGGGGGGAGGAACGCGGTCGCCCGCGACCGCCGCCAGCGAGACCGCCGCCCGCGATCCTGGGCCCGCGCGCTGGGCGCACAGGGCGCGCCGCGCGGGCGGTCGGCCGGCCCGCAGCGTGGCGGCCACGCTCTCGGACCCCACACACAACCCCTCCTCCCGCCCCACCTCCCCCTCCCACCTCAACCATGCGCGCCGTTGCCGCCGCCTCCGTCACGCCCGCGCCGATCGTGGCCGCCCGCCCGCGCGTCGCCGCGCCCGCGCCGGTCGACCGCCGCGCGTTCCTCGGCCTGGCGGCTTCCGGTGCGAGCGGCGCCGGCACGGAGGGCTGTCGGCGCATCGCGCGCCGGCCGCGGGAGGGCGGGGCGGCTCGCGCGCGCCTCGCGCGAGGCGGGGACACCCCCCCTCGATCGGGTCGGGCCGGCCCCGCGCGGCGCCGCCCGCCCGCGCCGGCGGGCGGCGCCTCGTGCCGCGACCTCTGCGACCTCCAGCGCCCGCGCGCAAGCCGAGTGGGGTCGCCGGCGGGCGCGGGCGTGGCAGCGCCCGCGCCGGCGGCGCGCGACCGGGTCCGCGCCGCCCCCATTCCCCCTCCAACGACCCCCACCACCCACCCCACCCCCTCCTCCTTGCAGCCCTGGCCCTCGCGACCGCGGGCGCGGCCGAGGCGATCGAACTCCCGTTCCAGGCGTCGACCGGCTCCACCGTGCGCAAGGGCTCCCTGCCCACCTCGACGTCCGGCGCGTCCATGTCGTCGTACAACATGGAGGGGACCAAGAAGCGGGGGCTGGCGCCGGCGGCCAAGAAGCGGGCGCTGGCCAAGGCAGTCGCGTCGATCAAGGCCGGCCAGTGAGAGGTGGAGCAATGACGAGGGTGGCGCCGCCGCCGCCATTCGCGGCGGCCTGCAGGGCGCGAGGAGAGAGGGCGGCGGCCGTGCAACCCGCGGTGCCGCTCCGGCCCCGTTTTCGCCCGTTTTCGCCCGCGGAAAGAGCGACAGGCCCCCAACCCCGCCCCCATCCCCACCCCCACACCCACACCCCCTCTCCTCATCATCACTCGCGGTCGCGCGGGCGGGGCGCGGCTTTGACGATCTCGTCCACACGCAGGATCATCTCCGCGGCCTCGGTCGCCGACAGCAGCACCGCCCGCTTGACCCGGAAGGCTAAAGGAAGGAGGGGTGGGAGGGTGTGTGGGTGAAACCCCAAAAAAGGGGAAAAAGAAAAAAGAAGAAAAGAAACAAACGCTCTCCCTCCTCCCTACCTTCCACCACCCCGGCCGCCCCCATGTCCGCCACCCCCCCCGCCCGCACGTCCACCCCCGCCCGCGTCCCGTCCGGGTCGGCCGCGTGCGCGGCGCGCAGGCGGGTCACCGCGTCGGCCGCGTCGACCCCGGCGTTTTCGCAGATGGTGGCCGGCAGCGCGCGCAGCGCGGCGGCAAACCCCTCCATGGCAAGGGACCGCTTGCCGGGGGTGGTGAACGCGGCGCCGGCCACGGCGTGCGCCATGCGGGCCTGAGGGAGAGGGGAGGGGAGGGACTGGTGGGCGCGCGGCGGCGCGCGCGCGGCGACCACCGCCCCACCCCCGCCCCCCGCCCCACCTCGGGCCAGCCGCCCCCCCACACGACCCGCGAGTCCCGCACCGCGGCCGCCAGCACGCACAGGGCGTCGTGCAGGGACCGCTCCGCCTCGTCCAGCAAGTGGCTCGACGCGCCGCGCAGCACAATGGTCGCCGCCGCGCCGCGGGCGCAGCCTTTGAAGTGGACGAGGCGGTCCTCGCCCACCATGATTTCAGAGACCGAGGCCGCGGTGCCCAGGACGGCGGTCGACGGGTCGTCGAACGTGGACGCGATGTCGGCGCCGGTGACCTAGGGGGGCAGAGAAAGGGCGTCGCGTGTGGGCGCGTGGCAAGCGGCGCCCGCGGGCGCGCCGCCGGCGAAAGCGCGGCCCGAGACGCCCCCCAAACAAGGGAAACAACAAGCTCTCACCCTGGCCAGCCTCTCCACGCCGTCGAAATCCGCGTGCTCCACCGCCAGCACGCCCGCGGCGGCCAGCAGGGATTCCGGGTAGTTGTAGATGAGCTGGCGGTTGACGACGACGTTCGCGCCGGTGGCCAGGATGTGGGCCACCTTCTCGGCCATCTAAGGAATCATAGTAAACAGGGAAGGAGTGGGGCGAGGGTGAGGGCGGCCTGGGCGCGTGCGCGAGCCGACGCCGAGCCCGGCGAGACCCCGCCCGCCCGACAAGAAACAGAACGCGACCCTGACCTTGGCCTTTTCAGCGGCTTCGAGCGCCGCCACCTTCGCCAGCGAGTCGACCCGCACCCGCGCCCCATAGATTTTGACCTTGTCCGTGTCCAGCGCGGTGTTGGCCACCAGGATGCGGGCGGGGGCGATCGACTGAAGGGGAGAGGGGGGGTCGGGGTCGGCGCGGTTGGTTTCTATATTTTTCCCGACGCACCCCACCACCCCTCCTCTCCCACCCGCCACCTTGGGCTGGCCGACGCCGATGGCTTTGTCCAGGATGAAGCCGTCGGCGAGAAAGGAATCGGGGAGGGAGCCGCCAGCCTTTTTCAGAATGTGGATGGCGTCGAGGTCAGGGTCGGCCCCGAGCCGCGTCACCGCCTCGACCGCGAGCTCGGCAAAGTGGGCCCGGTCGTGGGTGAGAATCTTGGAGGACAGGGTCGTGCGCGCGATCGACAGGAGCGCGTCGCGCATCCCGGCGCCGCCGCCAGACGCTTTGTCGACCGCGCCCGACTCGAGCGCCGCCAGCGCGGCGTCGCAGGCGAGGCGGTAGCCCGCGATGACGGTCATGGGGTGCACGCCGGCCGAGACCTGAAGAGGGGGGGGAGGGGAGGAAATGGGGGGGCAGGGTCGGTCGCCGCGGGCGGCGCCGGCGGGCCCGGAGGGGTCTTTCGACGCCCCGCAGCGAGCCCAGCACGCCCCACACCCCAGAAAATGGCAACAAAGGGGAGCCGGGACACGCACCAGCTTCTCGGCCTCTTTGAGCAGCTCCCCCGCGAGGACGACGACGGACGTCGTGCCGTCCCCGACCTCTTCGTCCTGCACCCGGGACAGGTCCACCAGAACGCGGGCGGCCGGGTTGTCGACGTAGCTGGGAGGGGGGGGAGGGAGAGGGGGAGGGGAGGGTTGTCGGCGGCGACAAAAAAAACGATTCCTCTCCCCGCCCCCACCCCGCTCTCCCCACTCCTCCCGCTCTCACAGGCTCTTCAGAATCGTGGCCCCATCGTTGGTCACGGTCACCCCCTTGCCGCGCCCCATCGACTGCAGGATTTTGTCCATCCCTTTGGGGCCCAGAGTCGACTTGACCAGGTCCGCGATCGCCATCGCGCCCACGAAAGCCGACTGATGGAAAGGGGAGGGGGGTGAGCGCGGCGTCGCGGCGAGTCGAACCAGCCGCGCCGCGGCCCGGGCCGCGATCCCCTTCTTCCTCCTCTCCTCCCCGCACCATGCGCGCGTTAGAGCCGCGCTCCTCGGTGGTGCCGGCCTGCAGGATGCCGGCGGAACCGCCGCCCATGGCCTGAAAGGAAGGGAGGGAGAAGTGAGCGCAGGCATCGGGCGCGGAGGCGGCGATCGAGGCCGCCGCGCGCCGGCGGCCGCGGGAGGGCATTCGTGCGATCACCACTTCACGCACCGCCATGGTCGCGGCGCGGCTGGGGGTGAACGCGGCGCGGGAGGCAGAGAGTGGGGGAGGCAAACGGGCGCGCTCGCGACGGCGGCCACACTGCCCGCCCGCGCCGCCATGTCCTTCCTCGGCTCCACGGTGAGGCCCGGCCGTGGTGCCCGCCCGCCTCCCGCCCGGGCGCGGGCCGAGATCGGGGGGCGCGGGCGCCGCGGGGGCGCGCGCCGGCCGCCGCCGGGGTGGCGCAGCGCCACGCGGCCGCGCCGCACCCCGCCTCCCCGCCTCGGCCGGCGCGCGAGCCGCAATGCGCGTCGCGGGGCGGGGAGGAGAGGCACGGCGGCGCGGCGGCGCGGCGCGGCGCCGCCGCTCGCCCCTCGCCGCGCCACGCCCTCCAACCACCCTCACCCTCCTCCCCTCCCAGGCCACCCTCGGTGGCTCGCGCTCGGCCTTTGCCGGCGCCCGCGTCGCGGCCGCGCCGCGCGCCGCGCCGGCCGCCCCCCCCTCTTTCTCCGTCGACGCCAAGCAGGGCGGCGGCAAGCTCAAGACCAAGAAGGCGGCCTCCAAGCGCATCAAGGTGACGGCGGGCGGCAAGGTCATGGTGCGCAAGGCGGGGAAGCAGCACATCAACGAAAAGATGAGCTCCGCGAAGCTGTCGGCGCTGTCCAAGGAGCAGGGGGTGCCGGACTGCAACCTGAACCTGGTCATCAAGTGCATGCCGTACGCCGGGATCAAGCACTGACGAGGGGGAGAGGGGAAACGGGGGTCTGATTTTGGGGGGCGTTCATTTTTGTGAGAGGCGCCGCTTCCCGCTCCTTTCCTCTGTCTCCCTCGCTCTCCCTCTCTGCGGGGACATCGGGCTCGCATAGGCATACAGGGGGCGAACGGGAGGCGGGAGCCGGCTCTCCCGTCACCCCACGAGTCTCTTCTCTTTTCTCTCACCGGCCCCCACGCACAGCCGCGACCGCCGGCCGCCACCCGGTCGCTGCGGGCGGGCGGCCGTCGAGGAGGGAGGGGGCCCCAGGGTGGTCGGAGTCGGAGCCGGAGGAGAGCGCGCCCCGCGCGCGCGGCGACGCGGGCGCGCCGCCGTGCGCCGCCCCGCCTCCCCCGCCACCCCTGTCGCGGTCGCGGGCGAGCATGCGGTTGACGATGGCGTCCTCCTCGGCTTCCAGGGAGGCGAGCAGGGCGGCGACGGCCGCGCGCTCGCGCGCCGCGGCGTCGGCCGCGGTGCGGGCGGCGGCTTCGGCCGCGGACGCGGCCGCCACGCGCGCGGTGAGCGTGGCACGGTCGCGCTCGGACGGGGTATTCAGGCGGGCCAGGGAGGGAGGGGGGGAGAAGTCGCAACCGCGGGACGCGCGCGGCGCGCTCTCCGCCAGGCGGCGGAGTAGGCGGTTGACCAGGACCTCCTCCCCGGCTTCCGCGTCGCGCGCGGCGGCGGACAGGGCGGCTTCCGCTCGCTCGGCGCGTGCGCGCTCGGTGGCGAGAGCCGCCTCGGCGGCGTCGGCGCGAGCGCGGTCGGCCGCGGCCGCTGCCAAGATGGCCTCCAGGGGAAGGGCGGCCGGGGAAGAGGCCGCCATTGAAGCCACGCGCCGACGAACGCGGGCGACCGGGCGATGCGGACCGCGGCGCAGCGCGCCGAGCCGCCGGCAGGCGATGCGCTGAGGGCGGCCACCCACGCGATGCGCCCGTCCACAGCGACGCGGGCGGCGGCGGGCAGAAGTGACGGGGAGCGCGGTCGGACAGGCTCGCTCTCACTCTCGCGCCGGCTTGCTCTCGCGCCGGGCGCCCCCGCTCCCGGCCATGGCGTCGCGCCCCGTGCTCGAGCGCTTTGAAGTGCAGCGCCGCGCCCAGGAGGAGGTCACGCCCGACCGCGTCGCGCGCGCCATCGCGCTGCGCCGCGCTTTGTCCCCCCAGGACCTCCTGAACGAGGACGGGAGCATCGACCAATCATTCTTCCGACCGAAATCGGTGGTCGTGGTGGAGGACAAAAAGTGGGGGCCGGCCGAACAAGACGCGCTCTTGACCGGGCTCGCGACGCACGGCGTCGGCGCGTGGCGCGCGATGCGGGACGCCCTGCTCCCCCGCTGGGACGAGACCGCGCTGCGCGTGAAAGCGGCGCGCGCGCTGGGGAGCCAGTCGCTCGCGCGGTACGCGGGGTGGACGGGCGGGCGCGACGCGGTCGACGCGGAGTTTGCCGCCAACAGGGCCGTCGGCGCCGCGACCGGGTGCTGGAAGAATGGCGTGCTCGTGGAAGACGACGCGGGGTCGGTCGCCGCGCACCTGGCGGCGGCGCACCGAGGGGGCGAGTGAGGCGGCGCGAACCCGCTCTCCCCTTGCTTTCCCGCACTTGCAACGCACCGCCATCGCAACGAAAAGGACGCACGCACACACCCAACGACAAGGGGAACCCGCTCACTCGGCCGCCGGCGGCGGCGGCTGCTTGCGCGGGCGGCCGCGCGGCTTCGGCGGCGCGGCGGGGTCCGCGGGCGCCTTCTTCGCGCGCGGCGCGCGCGCCTTTTTGGGCGCCGCCGCCTTCTTGGCCGGCGGGCCGGGCTCGGCGGCCTCGCCCCCCCCCGCGCCCGCGCGCGCGCGCGCGCCGCCGCGCCCGAGCGTCCCCGCCGCCGCGCGCAGCACCGCCACCCGCCGCCCCACCAGCGCCACCCCCAGCGCCGCGCGCGGCGACCGCGGCGGCGGGTCGAGCGCCGGGGCGGTGAGGGTGGAGAGGAGGGTGGAGAGGCGCGCCGCGACGACGTCGCCCGCGCCCGGCGCGGTTCGCCCGACCGCCTCGAACGCGGGCGCGACGCAGACGGCGGCCGCGGTGGCGAGGGCCACGGCGCGCACGTCGCAGCCGGCGGGCGTGACGACGGCGCCGGTCCAGTCGACCTGAAACGGGAGGGGTGCGGGTCGTCGGGGTCTGGGGTGTGGGGGTCGGGGCCGGGGTGCCCGCCTCCCTCTCCCCTTCTCACCTTGTCGTCCAGCAGTTCCGCCATCGCCTCGGACACGGCCTCCATGTCGGGCGCGCCGGGGAGACCCGCGGAGGCGGCCAGGAGGGCGCCCGCGGCGGCGGCGTCGGCGGGGCCGTCGAAGAGCACCGTCGACTCGTGCTCGCCCGGGCCGCCCGCTTCCGCCCCGCCGCCCGGCAGGAAGCCGTAGAGCGAAAACATGGCCTCGAGAGGGTGCGCGCCGTAGGAGATGGTGACGGGCGTCCCGGCGGGGACGCCGGCGGGCCCGGCGACGAGGAGCGCCGCGGATTCGCCGGGCGCCGCGTCCCCCGGCGCAATCTCTTCCGTCGCTTCCGCCCCCTGGCACGCTTCAGGCGCGTGCCGAATCGTCACGTGGGCCACCGGGTCGTCCGCGTGGTTGGCGAAATCGATGCCGGGCGGCAGGACGCGCGTGCCGGCCGCGTCCGCGACGAGCGTGCGGCTCTGCGCGAGCGACGCGGCCCACACGAGCGCCGCGCTCAAATCGTCCGCCCGCCCTCCAGCAGCCGCGAGCCGCGCCGCCATGGGCCCTTCCGCGGCCGCCCGGAGGAGCCTCGCAAAGGCGCGGCAAAAGGCCGAGGCGGCGGGGGGGAGCCGCGCGGCGGCCAGTTCGTCGGCGCTGTACCCCAGCGTGGGGAGCACCAACCCGCGCGGCAGCATGGCGTGCCACGCCGCCTCGCCGCCGTGCGCCTGGGCCCGCGCCTCCAGCATGTGTAGGGCCATGCGGGCGGTCCAGGGGAGGGCCGCGACCGCGGGCGGCGTGCCGGCGCGCGCGGCGGGCGCCTCGACCGCGCAGCACGAGAAAGGGACCGTGAGCATCGTTTCGCCCGGGGCGACGTCCCGCGTCGCGATCAAACCGCGGCCGGCGCCGGGGACGTCGACGATGGCGACGGCGGGGGGTGGCGCTAAAGAGAAGGAGACGAGGGGGTCGGAGCCGCCTTCGGGGGCCCTCGGACACGCTCTCCCACCGCCTAGACCGGCCCGCCCGGCCCGCAGACTCACCGTCGGGCCCCGCCGCCTCGGCCAGCCACGCCAGCAGCGCCGGCCCCGCGCTCGCCGTCGTGGCCACGTCGGCCGCCGCCGCCTCGGCCGCCGCCGCCGCCTTCTCCGCCTCGGACTCGCCCCGGCGATCGTCCAGGAGCCAGGTGGGGGCGGACGGAGGGGGGCCGGGGGTGGGGGCAGCGGCAGGGCGGAGAGCGGCGCGGCGGTGAAAGGCGGCGCGCGGCGCGGGCGCCGGAGCGACGCGCGGCGGCTGCGCCGCGCGCAGCGACACGGGGCGAGTCCGCATGTGGGGCGAGAACAACGGGGAGTTCGCGCGACGCAGGTCGTGCCGCGCCCACTGCCCGCCGCGGCGGCCGCGGCCATGGCGTCGCCGCCGCCTTCCCCTCCTCTCCCCACATCCCCGCGCCGCCCCTCCACCGCGGGCGCCGGCCTCACGTGCGGCGTGTGCCTCGCCGACGGCGTGTCCGAAGCCGGCACGCTCGACTGCTGCGACCACAGGTGTGTGTGGGAGGGGAATGGTGGTGTGGGAGGGGAGCGGGATTGAAAGAGGCGCGAATTGGGGGCAGCGGCTTCGCGCGCCATCCAAACCCCCTCCTCTCCTGCTCCCCGCTTCCAGCTTTTGCTTCCCGTGCATCTCGCGCTGGGCCGCGGTCGAGACGTCGTGCCCCTTTTGCAAGCGCCGATTCACGCGCATCCACAGGGTCGCGGTCGCGCCGGGCGCGCCACCGTCGACGCTCGCGGTCGACGACGGGGACTCCGCCGCGCCGCGCGCGGCGGTCGTCCGCGGGACGGTCCTCGAGACCGTCCCCGTCCAGGAGCGCCACCAGCGGACCGAGTACGAAGCCGCGGCGGCGGCCAACAGCGGCTGGCTCGACGGCGCGGTGTGCCTGGTCTGCGGGCGGGGCGACCACGACAACCTCCTGCTCCTGTGCGACGGCTGCGACGCGCCCTACCACACCTTTTGCGTCTCGCTGGGAGGCACCGTGCCGGACGGGGAGTGGCACTGCGCGGCGTGCGAGGAGAGCGCGGTCGCGGCGGTCGCGGCGGCGCCGTCGCGGCGCGCGCGGCCGCCGCCGCGCGCGCGGCCGCCGTCGCCCGCGACCACGACCGCCCGCGCCCGCGGCCTGGCCGCCGCCCGCCCCCGGTCCACCGCCGGCCTGCTGGCCGAGCTGGAGCGGCGGCAGTCGGCGTCGGGCGGGCGCGCGGCGGCCGCGGCGCGCGCGGGCGCGGGGCGGCGGCGCCCGCGCTCGCCCGAGCCCGCGGCTGCCTCGCCGGTCGTGCTCATCAGTTCGGACGAAGAGCGCGCGTGGGCTGCGTTTGATGGGGTTCGCGGGGCGGCGGCGACCGCGGGGGCGCCGGCGCGGCGGCGGCGGCTGCGCCGGGTCGGCGGCACAGAGGCCGCGGCGCCGCCTCCGCCCCGTGCCCCCCCGCCTCCACCCCCAAGCGCCTCCACCGGTGGATGGGCCGCGCGCGCGCGGGACGAGCTGGCGTCCGGTTGGGCGAGGGCGCGCGCAGCGGCGGGCGGCAGGGCCGCGTCGCCGCCGCGCCGCGAGCCGGCGGCTGCCGCGCCCCGCCGGCCGCCGCCGCCGCAGCCGTCCTCCTGGGCCGCGCCTGCCCCTCCCCAGCCCCCACCCCCCTTTGCCTCGCCCGCCGCCCGCCTCGGCCGCGCGCGCGCCGAGGCCGCGCTGCGCGCGCTCGCGCCCGCCGCCCCGCTGACCGCCGCCCAGTTCCGGGACGCGGCCGACGCGGCGGGGCAGGCGCTGGCGGCGGCCGAGGGGGGAGGAGGGGCGGAGGCGGCGGCCGAGGCCGAGGCCGCGGTGCGGTCGGCCCTTCTGGCCGTGGGCGCGCCGCTCGCGGCGCGCCTGGGGGCGCTGGGCGCGTTGCGTGATTGATTTGGGTTTGCACTGCCTGCCACAGTAACAGGCCGCGGCGGCGTGGAGCGGGGTCGCGCCGCCGGCCGCGCGCGCGCGCGGGTCGGCAGCGACCGCGGCAGCGACGGCTGCAGCGTCGGACGCCGCCGCAGCGGCGTGCAGCGGCGTGGACACCACGTACGCATCTCTCTTCGCGTCTTGAGTGGCGCGGTGGCCCGCCAGGATGGGGACGCGGCCCATGGTGTCGGAGTGATGCGGGCCGGGCGCCGCGCTGCGCCACTGTGCCGAGAGCGGCGCCCGCGCCGCCCGCCCGGCGCGCCGACGTCGGTCGGGCGCCTCGGGCAATCGCCGGCGCGTCCGCGGCCCCCAACCCTCTGCGCGCGCGCGCGCGGTCGATCCCGGCGGGCTGGCGCGCCCCGCTCGGGCCCCGCCCAATGCACCGATACGGCGGGCACCATGGTACGATTGCCGTCGTGGGCGGTGGCGGCGAGCGGGCGTCCCGCCGGCGTCCCACCCCACCCTCTCCACCAGCCCTGCCCGCGCACGCGCCCGGCGACTCGCCCGAGGCCGGCCACTACGCGGCCAAGCACAAGCCGCGCGGGCGGGGGCGGTCGGGGGTGGCGCTGGCGGCGGCGGTGGTGGTGCTGGTCCTCCTGACGACGGCCGCGCGCTTCCTCGCCCGCCCGCCGCAAGCCGACGGCGCCACGCCCGTCGTGGCGGTCTCCGCACGCGCGGTCGACGCCGGGGACGCGCCGCCCGCGCCGCCGCGGCCGCTGGCGACGCCCACGCCGACGGTGCCCGCGCGGCCGCCGCCGCGGCCGGCCTCTAGCAAGCCCGCGCTCCCGTCCCCCCTCCCCACCATCACTCACGACGCCTCGGTGCGCTGCACCGTCGGCGGCGTGTGCGAGGGCGACGATGCGTGCCCCCCCGGCGCGCCGCCGACCGCGCTCGGCTGCCTGCGCGCGCCCGCCGCGCGCCAGGCCGCGGTCAAGGACGCCATTCGCTGGGCCTGGAAAGGGTATACCCGCTCGGCGTGGGGCCAGGACGAGCTGGCGCCGCTGAGCAACGGGTCGTCCACGTGGTTCAACCTGGGGCTCACCCTGACCGACTCGCTCGACACCCTCCTCCTCGCGGGCCTGGCCCCCGAAGCCCGGGCCGCGGTCGCGTGGGCGACCGCGCCCCAATTCGGGGGGGACGACGCGGACGGGGTGGTCGGCGGCGGCGGCGGCGCCGCGCCCGCCGGCACGCCTCCCACCACCTCTGGCGGCGGCATCCGCCTCGCGTCCGGCAAGGACGTCAACGTGTTTGAGACGACGATCCGGGTGCTGGGCGGCCTGCTGGCGGCCGCGCACCTGGAGCCGGCGCTGGCGGCCGGGCGCGCGCGCGGCGCCCCCGCCCCCGCGTCGGCGCCGCTGCTCGCCGCCGCCGCCCAGCTCGCCCTGCGCCTGTCGCCCGGGTACGACCACGCCGGCCTGCCCGCGTCCGACGTGCACCTGACGGCGCTCGAGGCGGGCGGCGCCGCGTGGACCGACGCGGCGTCGCTCGCCGAGGCGACGACGCTCACCCTGGAGACCACCTTCCTCGCCCGCGCCACCGGCGAGACCGGCCCCGCCACCGCCGCCCTGGCGGCCGCGCGCAGGGTGGCGTCGCTGCCCGGGCGCACAGACGGCCTGGCCCCCATCTTTTTGGCGGCGGCCGGCGACCGGTTCGCGGGCGGCCCCATCACCCTGGGGGCGCGCGGGGATTCCTATTACGAGTACCTGCTCAAACAGTGGATCCTAGGGGGCAAGGTGAGGAGAGGGGAGAGCGGAAGAAAATGGGGGGGCCGCGGGCGGGGCCGCTTCGCCCACCCACACACCTCTCTTCTTCTCCCCTCAGGTCGAGGACGACCTGCGGGACGCGTACGTGGAGGCCATGCGCGGCGTGCGGTCCCACCTCCTCGCCCGCACGCCGCCGACGCGCCTCCACCCGCGCGGCCTCGCCTACGTCGGCGAGCTCGTCCACGCCTCTGTGTCCCCAAAGATGGACCACCTCGTCTGCTTCCTGCCCGGCCTGCTCGCCCTGGGCGCGGCGCACGGGGTGGAGACGGCGCGGGCGGGGGTCGAGGGCGACGCGCCGGACCTCGCCCTCGCGGCGGACCTCGCCCTCACCTGCGCGGAGATGTACCGGGGCGTGCCCGCGGGGCTGGCCCCGGAGATTGCCCATTTCAGGGCCGAGGCGCCGGCCGAGCCGGCGGCCGCGCGCGGCGACGCCGGCGCGGGCCCCCCTCCCCCACCCCCCGCCGACGACCCCGCCGCCTCCATCGGCCGGGGCGCGTTTACCGTCAAGCCCGCGGACGCACACCACATCTTGAGGCCGGAGGCGGTCGAATCCTGGTTTGTGCTCTGGCGGGTCACGCGCGACGTGGGGTGGCGCGACCTCGGGTGGGCCGCCTTTCGCGCGTGGGAGGCGCATTGCAGGGTGCCGTGGGGCGGGTACGCGGGGCTGGACTCGGTGCTCGAGGGGGGGGGCGGGGCCCCGTTTCCGAAGAGGGACAAAATGGAATCGTTTTTTGTCGCGGAGACGCTCAAATACCTCTACCTCCTCTTTGACGACACCCCGGGCGATCTATTACCCTTGGACGAGTACGTGTTCACGACCGAGGCGCACCCGCTGCCGGTGGCGGGGTCGAAAGCCGATCAAGCGGCGGCGGAGGGGTATTTGAAGCCGCCGTACGCCCCGCCGCCGCCCTTGCCGCCCCGCCGCAACCACGGTCGCACCCCGCCCACCGACCCCGCGGGCGCGGCCGACGCGGCGAGCGGCCTGGCGAAAGCGGCGGCCAAAGCGGCCCTGCGCTCCCGGATCGCCGCCTGGGCCGCCGCCGGCGCGGCCGCGGCCGCGGGCGACGCGGCCGAGGACGCGGCGGCGGCCATGGCGGCGGCGGGAGGAGGGCGGGACGCGCCAGCGGCGGCCAGTTGAGAGGCGGGAGGAGGGGGGGAGGGGGGAAAAGAGAGACACACACGCGCGTCGCTCGTGTCGGAAACCAGGGGCGGTGTTTGCATGCACTCGCGTGCGTGCCCCCGCCGGGCGCGCGGCGGCAGGCCGCGCAGCCGCCCGCGCCAAAATGAACCCACCCCAGCCGCCGCGCACAGGCGGCGGCGCTCCACCCACCAACCAACCCCGTCACCCGACCAACGACCCCGAGCTCACGGCGCCGCCCAGGACGCGGCCCGGCTCGATGCGGAGGCAGGAGAACTCGGCAGACGCGCCCGCCGCAGCGGGCGCCGCGGCAAACAGGCCCGCCGCGACCGGCCCGCCCAGCCGGTCGTCGCCCAGCCGCAGCGACCGCACCGTGGTCCAGCGGCGCCCGGGGAAGCGGGCGTCGCAGTGGTAGGCGCGACCCTCGCGGCGCACGCGCAGCGAGATCTCGTTGACCGCCGCCCCCGCCCACGCAGCGACGCTGGCGTCGGCCAGCCCGTCGTTGGCGACCACCGCGACGACGGCCGCGCCCGCGCCGCCCGGCTCCGTCGCCTGCGCCGCGACGCGCAGCCAGCAGCCCGCGTTGACGCGCACCAGCAAGCCCGCCGCGTCGCCCGCGGCCGCGTGGGCGAAGCGGACGGACGTCGTCATCACGAAATCGTCGTAGACGAGGGGGACGTGCAGGAAGTGGCCGTTGTCGGCAGCGGGGGAGGAGGGAGGGAGCGAGGGCGCGGGCGCGCGCGGCGGCACGCCGCCGCGAGCAGACGGTCGCGCTCCCGCCGCAGCGGCCGCGGCCGCCGTGCTCGGCCCCTTGTCCGCGGCGGCGGCAGCCGTCCACGCGACCCCAGACGGCACACAGTCGAAGAACAGCGCCCCGCCGCCGGCGCGCGCATTGGCCGGCTCCGCCGCCCACACGAGCCTGCCATCGTAGTGGCCGTCACACGCAAAGCGTTCGACGAGGGGGGAGGCGGCGTCGACCACGCCTTCGGCGAAACGCACGAGCTTGAGGCGCGAGTTGGCACGCTTGACCCCCGCCTCGCCCCCGCCGCTCGACCCCACGCCGCCGTCGACCGACTGGCGGCGCAGGCAGGGGTGGGAGGGGGGGCGCGCGAGGGCGGCGACGGCGGCAGCCGCGAACGCGGAGCGCGGCGGCGGGGGCTTGACAGGCGCCGCGCCGGCGGGCGGCGGCGGCAGGGGCGACGCAGGCGGGGCCACCATCGGCGCCGGCGGCGGCGGCGTCGCGGGGACGGCGACGGCGGGCAACGGCGGCGGCGACGGCGGCGGCGACGGCGACGGCGACGACGACGGCGGGCGGTCGGCGACCGCCAGCCGGGCCGCGGCTTCGACCAGGGTCTCGTCCAGGCCCGGCTTGGAAGGGGTGGCGGCGGCCGGCGCGTCCGCCGCCTCGTCCTCCACCGTCGCGGCAGCCGAGCGGCCGCGCGCCGAGCGGGGCGACGTGGGCGTCGCGTCCGCCGAGGGGGGAGTGCCGGGCGCGGAGGGTGTGTCGCTCGACTCGCCGTCGGAGGACACGGAGGGCGAGGGCGGGGCGGGAGGGGGGGCGGCGGCGGCGGCCTTCGGCGACGGCGGCGCGACGGCCGCGCGCGGCGGCGGTTGGGGCGCAACCACCGCCTCCTCCTCGGGCGCGCTGCCGCCGAAGAGGTAGGACCACATGGCGAGGCGGGCGCGGGGCTGGGGAGGGGTGGGGGAGGGGGGGGGGTGGGCGCGAGAAGACAGGGGGGGAGCAAGCGGCGCTGAGCGGGGCCGGCGTGGCGCGCCCGGGGCACCGGCCCCGCACGCCCTCCCGATGGATGCATGTCCATTAATCCGGGCGTCAGGCAGGGGCGCGGGCCGGGCGCGGGGCCCGCCGCGGCGACCGCGCATGGCCCGGGACTTGCGGTCATCGTCCGCGCGCCGCGGGCACCCGCCAGCGGCACCTATCCCGCCCGCGCCGCCACGGCGTCATAGTCCGTGGTGCATTGCACGTGGCGGGACACTTTGGCGGGACACGGGTGGCGGCGGCGCGGTGGGTGTGCCATTGGTGGTGGCAGCACCGGCGCGCCACGACCGCCCGCACCTGGGCGACCCGCGCAGCCGCGGCGGCGGCGGGGTGGAAGGCGCGCGCCACGCGGGCGGTGGGGCGCAACCCGCGGTGGAGCGGCAGGGTCTGGCGGGGGCGCTGACGTCGCTGCCGCCCCTCGACCGCCGCGCTCCCCCCGCACCCGCCCCGCCCGCGCCCGCCGCCGTCTTGCACGGCCGCCAACGAAAAGTGAGTGCTCCCCCGGTGCATCCGGCCGCAGTCCCCTACCGCCGCCGCGCGCGCGCTCCCGTCGCTCCCGTCGCCCAACCCCGCCGCCCTTCCCTGCCCCCCCTCCCCCTCTCACGGCACGTAGCGCTTGAACACGATCGTGGAGTTGTGCCCCCCAAACCCAAACGAGTTGGAGAGCGCGACGTTGGTCTCCCGCGTCAGCGCGGCCGCCCCCACGATGACGTCGGTCTCGATCCCGTCGTCCGGGTCGTCGACGTTGAGCGTCGGGTGCAGCGCGCCCCGCACGATGGCCATGACGGAGGCGACGGCCTCCACCGCGCCGGCGGCGCCGAGGAGGTGGCCGATCATCGATTTAGTTCCGTTGACGCGGACGTGCTGTCCCGGGATCGCCGCCCGAATCGCCCGAAACTCGGCCACGTCGCCCGCGGGCGTCGACGTCGCGTGCGCGTTGACGTAGTCCACTTGGGCGGGGTCGAGCCCCGACGCGGCGAGCGACTGGCGGATGCACGCGGCGACGCCGGACCCGTCGGGCCGCGGCTCGGTCATGTGGTGCGCGTCGCACCCGACCGCGCCCCCCGCAAACTCTGCCAGAATGGGCGCTCCCCGGGCGAGCGCGGTGTCGAGCGCCTCGAGGACGAGGACGCCCGCGCCCTCGCCCATGACAAACCCGTCGCGGCGCCGGTCCCACGGCCGGGACGCGGCGGCCGGGTCCTCGTTGCGCGTGCTCAGCGCTTTGCACGCGGCGAAGCCGCCCATGCCCGCGGGGATGATGGCAGCGTCCGCGCCGCCCGCGAGCATGAGGTCGGCGTCGCCGCGCCGGATGTGGTCGGCCGCGGCCAGGATGCAGTAGTTGCCGGTCGCGCACGCGGTGGAGATCGAGTAGTTGGGGCCCATGAACCCGGTGTCCATGGCGAGCTGCGGGAGGGGGGGCGGGGCGAGTTTTGTGGGCGCGCGCGGTTCGGGCGGCGGGCCCGCGCGCCGCGCGCCGCGCCCCCGCCCCCCCCCCCCCTCACCAGCGCCCCCGGCATGTTGGTGATCGAAAACGGGATGCAAAACGGGTTCATGCGCTTAAACCCCTTGGTCGCCCAGTCGGCGACGGCGGTGGAGAAGGTGAGCATCCCGCCCATGGCCGTTCCGACGAGGATCCCGCACCGCGCGAGGTCGACCCCCGCCGCGTCGCCGGGGGCTTGCCAGGGGAGCCCCGCGTCCTGGATGGCCTTTTTGCCGGCGACCAGGGTGTACTGGTTGGGGGGGGGGGGGGGGGGGGGGGCGGGGCGCGGCGCCGGGGAAACGGACCCCCCCCCCCCCCCACACCCACACCCCCCGGCCCGCGCCGCCCCCCCCAACCCCCCCCCCCCCCCCCCCC